>Ga0182024_10000094_pt1 | contig 174894 bp, 145 predicted proteins | sample P32metaG_FD_120480 | JGI IMG/M metagenome (GOLD analysis project Ga0182024, IMG submission 120480) | Permafrost microbial communities from Stordalen Mire, Sweden - P3-2 metaG (Illumina Assembly) | ecosystem: Environmental > Terrestrial > Soil > Wetlands > Permafrost | place: Sweden: Stordalen... | reverse complement strand
CGCCGACGAGTCCTCCGCGACCCCGGGGGCGCGCAGGAGCACCTGGCTGAAGGGAGCATCCGCGCCCTGCGGCAGATTTTGGATCTGCTGCTGGTCCATGACAAAGGAAGTGGCGCCGAGTTCGGGCAGAATGGCGCCGCGCTCCTGGTCGAGCGTGTCGGTGACGATGACGGGGGTCAGGACGACGGGACCCGAATCGGCGCCAGCGGCGGCCGGCGGGCCGCCGGGCGGCGCCGCGGGCGGGGGATCGGCGAGGGCGGCGCCCGGACCGACGAGGAAGGAAAGTAACAGGAGACGGAAATTCATGACAAAAAACGAGCGGAGCGAGGGAAACGGACGGAGTCCGCCGCGGGCCGACGCCCCTGGCGTTGGCGAGGGAATGCGCCCGGCGTTGAGACGACGGGCGAAGCGCGGAGCCCAGCAGGGCGGCAGGCGGCGCGTAGCAGCGCCGCCGGATTTCAGGCGTTCTGGCCGCGGCCCGGCGGCCCGCAAATCGGCTGTAGCACGTAAGCGACCGGTTCCCGCAGGAAGTCCTCCGCCTCGGCCGGGGCCGTTTCGAACAACACGGCCAGGGTCGGCCGCAGCGTTAGGACGGGGGCGATATAGAAGGCCTCGCCCGCCGCAAATTCCGTGACCACGCAGTGGTGGTCTGAGTGGCCCGCATCGTGGTGGAAGCGCTCGTGGGCTTCCGGGTTTGCGCTGAGGTACGCCAGGAGTCCCACCAGCAGCATCGCCGCCACCCCCACGGCTCGGGCGGTGGCCGAACTGCTCCCATCCTGGCGTTGAAAGCGAAACGGATTCATGGCGGTCAGCCCGGTGGCGGAAGTGACGCGGCGGGACGTTGCTCGGCCGATTTCGCGAAGGCGACCATAAAACGCGGCGGATTACGGCGCGGCCGGCGCGGCGGCCTTGGCGATTTCGACGGCGTAGACCTGGATGGGTCCCCGCATGTTCGAGCGGAAAACGAGCCATTTTCCATCGGGCGTGAACATGCCGTTGGGTTCGAGCGAATAGTCGTGCCGGGCCAGGTTGACCAGACGCTCAGCGGTGAATTTGCCGACTTGGATCATGTGCTGCTGATCCGGAGTCTCATCCGGCAGATTGGGAATCAGCGAGGGATGGAAGAGGAACATCCACTTGGCGTCCTGCGCTTGGGCGTAGTGAATCACCGGATCGGACCCGTCGCCGGAAAAGAGGGTGCCGTCGGGCGAAGTATTGTAGTGCACCGACCAGTGATTGGGCGGCAGGTGATACCAGCGGCGCTCGCCCGTCGTCACATTGTAACCCCCCACCCAGAAATCCTCCGAGAGAGGAGTCTGCAGGTCGTACCAAACCCATTGGCCGTCATTGCTCCAGTATTCGTGCACCGCGATCTCCATCTTCATCGTGCGCTGATGCACCAGCACCGGTTGGGAATGGCCATCCGTCCGGATCAGCCAAACCCGGTCGACCTTCCACTGGCGGCCCTCATGGGCGTAAAGCAGCAGCATGGGATCGGTGGGGGAAAACTGTTCATGGTTGGTCCAATCGGTGGTTTGCAGCAGATTGGTGACTGCGCCGGTCTGAAGGTTGAGCGTGAACAGGGTCGTGGGCACGCGCTCGGCCAGGCGCCGATCCATCATGGCGTGCTTGTCCACCTGACTGGGAATGTCGCCTTGCTGCACGCCGCTGGGCAGCATGGTCGGCTGGGCGGATCGCCCCAGTCCCGGGGCGGGGCGCGGGCCGCCGCCGGCGGTGATCGTGCCGGCCGCCAGCGTCTCATCGCAGTTGATGGCGTCCAAGCTGCCATGGGCGGGCACTTGGGCGACCTGGCGCGATTGTTTGGTGGCCGGATCGAGCGCGTAGATAGATCCACCTTTCAAGTAATAGATCGCTCCGGTCTTACGTCCGGCCTGCATGATGCGGGCGCCATGGCCCTGGTAGATATGCTCGATCGCGCCCGTGCTGAGGGTGACCAGATCAATGTTACCCTGCGGTGCGCTCATCACCATCTTGGTGCCTCCGGCGGTGAAAGCATAGAGATTGAAGTAAAGGCTTTCTTCGCCGTGGCCGGCCGAAAGCTGCACCACGCGGTGGCCGGTATCCGGATCGATCCATTCCCGGGGAAGGTCTGCGGCGGGTGGGATCGGGGGCCGGGTTTGATCTTGGGCCATTGCCGTCGCGAGCATGACCGCGGCGAACGCCGCGAGGAGGAGGGGTGATCGATTCATTTTGATTTGGGGGGATAGCGGCAAGACGCGGCAAACCCTTCTTGGGTGCGAGAATTGCGCCCCGGCCGCGCGCCGGAATCCCGGCATTGCCTCCGGACCGCCGGGGCGCCAGGGTGGCGGGCGGCGTTTGCCATGGAATAGCGGGCCGCTCCGCGCCTCCCAATTACGATGCCCGACGAGGTTTTCCCGCAGTTAATCGACACGTATTACCCGGCGCTCTACCGGTTTGCCTTGAGCTTGGCGCGGAATCCGGCGGATGCGAGCGACCTCACGCAGCAGACCTTTTTTCTCTGGGCAACCAAAGGGCATACGCTGCGGGATTTCACCAAGGTGAAGACCTGGCTTTTTACCACGCTGCACCGGGAGTTTCTGGGCATGCGGCGGCGGGACTGGCGCCAGACGCCGCTGGAGGAGCTCCCGCCGGGCGAAAAGGACCCGCCGGCGCTGGAGGCCAACACCGTCAACCAGATGGATGCACCGCGAATTCTGGATGCGCTGCAGGAATTGGAGCCGATCTATCGTTCGCCGCTCACTTTGTTTTACCTGCGGGAGCTGTCCTACCAGGAAATCGCGGAGGTCCTCGAGGTGCCGATCGGCACCGTGATGTCGCGGATCTCCCGCGCCAAGGGGCAATTGCGCTCCGTCCTCGCCCAGAAAACCACCCACGGGAAGATTTTTGAGTTTCCCTCGCAACAACGGAACCAAGCATGAACCAAGACGAGGCGAAGTTTATTCTGGGCGTCTATCGGCCCGATGGCCGCGATGCCGGGGAGCCGGCGTTTTCGGCGGCGCTGGCCCAGGCGGAACAGGATCCGGCGCTGGGCGCGTGGCTGAAGCGGGAGATGGCGCTCGACGAGGCGCTTTCGGCGAAGTTGGGGGAGATGCCGGTGCCCGATATGCGGGAGCAGCTGCTGGCCGGCGTTCGAGCCAGCCAGCGCCGCCGGGTGTGGTGGCGGAGCACGGCCTGGCTCGTGGCCGCGGCGGTGCTGGTCATGCTGGTCGGCGTTTTTGGCCGCCTGCGGGGCGGAGCGGCGGCCGGACCGGTCGATCTGGCGGCGTTTGCGCGCCATGATCTGGCGACCGATAGCAAGGATCACCTTGGATCCGTGCCCGGTCTAGCCAGCTTACAGCAACACCTGTCCGATCCGGCGACCCGTCTTTCCGCGGGGTTGGCCGTCGATCTGGCCACCTTGCGCCAGAACGGTTGCCGTGTCGTCAAGGTTTCCGGGCGCGATGTTTACGAAGTATGCTTTGCGCGGGACGGAGAGTTCCACCTGTACGTGGCAGCGCGCTCGGACCTGGAGGCCGCCCGGGCCGGATTGCCGCCGGTGTTCGTCACCCAAGGAGGGCTCGCGTCGGCCAGCTGGTCCGACGATCGGTACGTCTACGTGGCGGTGACCGACCGCGGCGCGGACGCGCTGGGCCGGGTGCTTTAGCGGGGATCGTGGGCGGCCGTCACCTTGTCCTATGCGCCGACTTGGAGCATGATTTTGCCGATGTGCGCCGAAGATTCCATGAGCGCGTGGGCCTCCGCCGCGGCGGCCAGCGGGAACACTCGGTAAATCCACGGCTTGGCTTTACCCGCCGCGAGGAGCGGCCAGACATTTTTCCGGAGAGCGTCGGCGATGGCCGCCTTGTCGGCGATGCTGCGGGGCCGCAGCGCGGAGCCGGTCAGGGTGAGGCGCCGCTGGATGATCAGCCGCAGTTCCATCATGGCCGCGGAGCCTTGCATCGAGGCGATCTGCACCAGCCGGCCGTCCAGGGCGAGCGACTGCAGATTCCGGGCGAGGTAGTCGCCACCGACCATGTCGAGGATCACGTCCACACCCTTGGCGCCGGTGCGTTCCTTGACCGCCGCGACAAAATCTTGGGTGCGGTAGTTGATCGCCAGGTCCGCCCCGGCTCGGGTGACCGCCTCCGCCTTCGCCGCGCCGCCGACCGTGGTGCAAACGGTGGCGCCAAAGGCCTTGGCGAGCTGGATGGCCGTAAGGCCGATCCCGCTGGATCCGCCATGCACCAGGAAGCTCTGGCCGGGGGCGAGCGCCCCGCGCTCGAAGACGTTGCTCCAAACCGTGAAATAGTTTTCGGGAATCGCCGCGGCTTCGAGCAGGGTGACGCCCGACGGCAGCGGCAGGCAGTGCACCGCCGGCACCGCGCAAAACTCGGCGTACCCGCCGCCCGGCACCAGCGCGCACACCTCGTCGCCGACCCGGGGATTGGTCACGTCCGGCGCCACCGCCTCAATCCGCCCGGAAACCTCCAGGCCAATGATCGGCGAAGCGCCCGGGGGCGGCGGATAGACGCCTTGGCGCTGGGCGACGTCCGGCCTGTTCACCCCCGCGAAGGCGACCGCGATCAGCACCTCACCGGGCTTTAGCTTCGGCCGATCCGCCTCTTTGAGCGTGAGCACCTCCGGTCCGCCGCCGATGCCGTGATCGATGTAGCGCATGGAGATAGGGACCGCGAAGCTTTCGCTAGGTTCTCCGGAACCCAGAATGAGAAGTCGACTCCCATATTGGAGCCCTGATTCTATCAATCCTCTCTCATGCGCTTTGTTTCTGCCGTGTTCGGCCGCTTCCCCCCACTGCGTTTCGGCGCGCTCGCCCTTTTCGTGGCGCCGGCGGCAGCGTCCGCGGTCACCTGGATCAAGGACGTGGCGTACCTCGAATCGGGGCGCTCGGAAAAGCTTGACCTGTGCGTCCCTGCCCGCGGGACGGGCGATGGACCGGTGCCGGCGGTCGTTTGGATCCATGGCGGAGGCTACCTGGGCGGCGACAAAGCAAGCGGCCGCTTGTTCTGCGAGACGATTTCCGGCGCCGGTTATGTCTGCGCCAGCATCAATTATCGCCTCGGCGAGGGTTCCTGGCCGACCAGCCTTTTCGACTGCAAGAACGCGGTGCGCTTCCTCCGGGTGCACGCAGCGGACTTCGGAATTGACCCGACGCGGATCGCGGTTTTCGGCGCTTCCGCCGGGGCGCACTTCGCGCTGATGGTCGGTCTGACCAGCGGAGAATCCGGCTTCGAGCCGGCATCCCCCTATCCCGGCGTTTCCAGCGCGGTGAGTTGCGTGGGCGATTTTTACGGCCCCTTCAACCTTGCGACCATCCAGCGAGTTGGTCCGAATGGCGCGGCGATCGGCCCCGCGGACCTTTCCCCCCTGCGGAAGATCTTCGCGATGGACCGCCCCGCCGATGCCGCGCTCTGGCGCGAAATCTCGCCGGCCGCGCACCTCAACGGGAACTCGCCCCCGGTGCTGATCGCGCAGGGCCGCGCCGACTCCGCCCTCGACTTCCATCAGGCGAGCGAGCTCGACGCGGCGCTGACCGCGCAAGGCGTCGCCCACCAATTGGTGCTGATGGATGGCGTCGACCACAATTTCGGGCTGGTCTCCCTCCCGGGCCACCCGCTGCCCCGCGACTTGCGGCCGATCGTCCTCGCTTTCCTGCGGGAGCATCTCGGCGCGGCCCCCCATGGCACACCGGTTATGATCTTCCCGGCGACTCCCCGGATATCCGTGGATCTGGACCAAGGCTGGAAATTCTATCCTCGGGACAACGTCCATGGCCCCGAGGCCGACTTCGACGACTCGGCCTGGCAGGCCGTGGATCTGCCGCACACGTGGAATGCCGCCGATGGCGCGGATGGCGGCAACGACTATTTCCGCGGTCCCGCCTGGTACCGCCGGCACTTTACCCCGAGTCCCCAATTGGCCGGGAAGCGGCTCTACCTGCAATTTGACGGTGTCAGCCTGATGGCGGACGTTTATCTCAACGGGGTCCATGTCGGGAATCACCAGGGCGGTTTTAGCCGGTTCCGCTTCGACGTGACCGACCTGCTGCATCCGGGCGCGGACAATGTCATCTCGGTGCGGGCGGACAACGGCCGGATTGGGATCATTCCCATCGCCGCCGATTTCACGTTCTTTGGCGGCATCTACCGGTCCGTGAGCCTGGTGGCGACCGATCAGATCCAGATTTCGACGATGGACTACGCGTCGCCCGGAGTATTTGTGACGCAGGACAGCGTTTCGGCCGAGCGGGCCGATCTCACCGTGCGCGCGGAGATCGAAAATTATCAAGAAAAAGCGCAAACCGTGGAAGTGGTCACGCAATTGCGGGGCCGCCAAGGCGAGGTGATTCAAACCGCCGCCTTGAAGATTCGGATGGCGGCGGGGGATGCGTTCGAGGCCACGCAGCCGCTCTCGCTGATCCACCCGCATCTCTGGGATGGCCGGGCCGATCCCTACCTCTACACGGTGTCGGTGGTCGTGCGGGTGGGCGCGGTGGTGCGCGATGCGGTGACAGTGCCGCTGGGCCTGCGGTTCTTTCGCGTGGACCCGAACGCCGGTTTTCTGCTCAACGGGCATCCGCTCGATCTGCATGGGGTCAATCGCCACCAGGACCGGATCGGGAAGGGGTGGGCGATCAGTGCCGCGGACGAGGCGGAGGATTTCTCGATTCTGCAGGAGCTTGGCGCCTCCGCGATCCGCGTGTCGCACTACCAGCAGGCCGAGACGTGGTATGAACGGCTCGACCAGGCGGGAATCGTCGCTTGGGCGGAGGTGCCGTTTGTGGGCAATGCCCTGCCGAACAAGGAATTCTTGGACAACGCGAAACTGCAGCTGCGGGAGCTCATCCGGCAGAACTACAACCACCCGGCGATCTGCTTCTGGAGCGTGGGCAATGAGACCCGGGATCCGCCGGCGAACATTGTGATCGACGCGCTCGCGAGCGAAGCGAAGGCCGAAGACGGGACGCGCCTGACCACTTACGCCTCCGACGCCAAACCCGACGATGTCCGCAATTGGCACACCGATGTGGTGGGCTTCAATCATTACGCCGGCTGGTACGCCGGCGGCTACGACACCCTGCCGGGGTGGCTGGACGCCCTCCACGCCGGCCACCCGAAATCCGCCGTCGCCATCAGCGAGTACGGCGCGGGGGCGAGCATCTTCCAGCATGAGGGCGGGACGAAAGCGCCGGTGCCGATGAGTCCGTGGCATCCGGAAGAATACCAGGCCCGGCTGCACGAGGCCTCGTGGCTGGCACTGGAGAGCCGGCCATTTGTCTGGGGCAAATTCGTCTGGAGCCTGTTTGATTTTGCCTCGGATGCCCGGCACGAGGGCGACCAGGCCGGCCGCAATGACAAAGGATTGGTCACCTATGACCGTCAGACGCGCAAAGATGCGTTCTATTGGTACCGGGCGAATTGGAATCCGGCGCCGCTGGTGTACTTGACGGACCGCCGCTTCACCGAGCGGACCGACCCGATGACCGAGATCAAAGTCTATGCGACCGCGCCGGAAGTGGAGTTGACGCTCAACGGGGAGTCGCTCGGGACGCAGCAGGCCGCCGACCATCGTTTCCGCTGGCCGGGGGTGATACTCGCGCCGGGCGTCAACCGGGTCACCGCCACGGCGCACTTCGGGGATCTGGCGATCACGGATGCCTGCACATGGGTGCTGAAACCGGGATTACCGGGGGCGACGCCGCCGGCGGCTCCCGCTGAAAAACGGGATTGATTCGTCCCGATCGCCTGTGCGATCCTTTCCCCTCACGTCGGACGCTTAGCTCAGTTGGTTAGAGCACGTGCTTCACACGCACGGGGTCACAGGTTCGAGTCCTGTAGCGTCCACCACTTAGGATTGCGCCAAGAATAGCCTATTCGTTTCGAGGCGAGCGATATGCGTCTAGTTCAAAGAGGCATCGACGGTACATTCATTTTACGAGACCGAGATACCGGTCCAGCCACGAATAGGCTTCACCGGCGATTTGCTCGGGCTTCAGCGCATGTCCGTTGTCGAACAGGACCTGGCGCTTCTGTTCCGGCGGCGCGCCGAGCCAGCGGAACATCGGGCGCTGGCTCGTCTCGAGCGGAAACCGGAAATCGTAGCGGCCGTTGAGCATCAGCGTCGGCACGGTGTTCCGCGGCGCAAAGTTGATCTGGTCCACTTCGGGCAAGGGCCTAAATTCATAGAATCCGCCGATCATGAGGATGTTAACCTTGATGCGATTCTCCAGCACCGGTAAGATCACGCCCATGGCCGCCCCCCAGCTGTAGCCCATGTAGGCGAGCTTGTCCGTCTGAATGTCGGGCCGTGTTTCCAGATAGTCGATCGTTCGCCCCAGATCTTTCGAGAGCATGACGTTCCAGTCGCGATCAGCGGCAGGGCCCAAGTTCCTCAACCCATTCTGCGAGTAGCCTTCAATGGCCCGCTCATAAGTTCCCTTATATACGGGATAAACCACGGCGCGGCCGCTGGCGACCATCACGGCCACCAGGCCCATGTCATGCAGGTTTTCGCTCGATTTCTCATCCTGGGAGCCGGACCCGGGGAAATAGAGGATGGTCTGGTAAGGCGGCGAGGAATTCTTGGGGAGAAAGAGGTAGGCCGGCACACGCTCGGCACCATAGGCCGCCCGGAAGGAGACCTTCTCCCTGCGCCAGCGCGGGTCGGTGTCGTCCGTTCCTTCGGGGCGCGAATCCAACGGGGTCTTGTCATACGTATACAGGCTGCGAATGACTCGAAACGCTTCGTCGTCGACCGGTTTTTCGTTGGTGTAGTCCCGGACCATGGGCACGAACTCAGCGTCGACCGCCGGCGGCAGGGGCTCGGAGCCGAGCAATTTCATGCAGCGGAATCCGTTCGCCTCGGAGCGATCGAATGGCGACAGGGCGTCCCTCATTGCGAACATATAGTCGGGCTCCCGCCAAGAGCCGCCCAGGATGTAACGCACGTCGGGCCCGGCCGCGTTCGCACACCACTCCTTCGCGTTGCCCGCCATATCGTAGGCCCCGCAGGCGCTCATCCCCTGGTAGCTTCCGACCGGCGCCAGGCCGTGCCCCGCGAAATTGCTCAGAGGGACGACCGACTCGTCAGGTGCCACCATCGCGGCCGATCGCCAGTGATAGATTGAGGGGAGCCGTTTCCCGGCGAATTCGGCATAGGCGGCGGCTTCATACCAACTGATGCCGGTGACGGGCAGGTCGGCCGTGTTCTCCGGATAGGTCCCATTCCTCCACGTCGCCGGTCCGGACTGGCCGGTACTGTCGCGAAACTGCTGCAGGGCTTCAGCGCGGGAAATTACCTGGTTCGATTTGGTAAAAGGGACCTTCCAGAAAGCCACATTCGAGTAGCCCCCGTGATCGACGAATTCCTTGAACTTCCGGTTGGTCACCTCGAAGCGGTCGATGAGGAAGTCGCCCAGTGGCATCGTCGGAAAGCCGGTGTAAACTGCGAACGGGGTGCCGGCCGCCACCCGCACCATGTCCGCCGGAATCGCGCCCATTGGGTCGAGGACGAAATGGGTGTCGGGGCCGGTGGCCGACGCGCGCTCGATTGGCGCGCAGCCATGCATTTCGACTTTCCAGCGGGAATAAACGGCGGGCAGGCGGACGTCCTTCAGCGGGGTTTTCCCGAGATGCTCCCATTCGGATTGTGGCTTGCGATATTGCTTTACGTAAACGTCTGCTCCGGACGGCACCGATTCGATGGTTGTCGTGACCGAGATTTGCGGCCAAAGCGCCGCGAGTTCCGCATCACCGGGCACGTCCCGGTCAGCTTGCACCGCCAAAGCGAACGCCGCGCCGATCTCCTGCTGGCCGATCAATCCCTGAATCTCCGGTAAGATGGTTTCATGCAGCCGGAGCACGGCGGCGGAGTGTTGGCTATTGCGATGGGCCACCACGCCAAGCCCGACCGCCATCAGCAGCCCGGCGGCGATCAGCACGGGAACGAACCGGCGACGGCTAGTTCGGGAGCCGCCTGTCGGGGTCATTTGGTCGCTGAGCACCCGGTCGATCGGTTTCGCTGCCGCCGCTGGGGAAAAGCCACCCGGGCCAGCCGCTTGGTCCTTCGCCCGCATTGCCGTGGGCGTCACCGCTCCGATCCGCTGCGACCAGACCTTGAGCAGGCGCGCCTGGACTTCCGACGGGACATGGCCCGCCGGCAGCCGGGTCCACTGCACCCTTCGAAACAGGTCGGGAATCAGGGCGTCCGGCTCCCGGGTATCGTCGATTGCAACCGGGAGAATGAACGGCACGCCTTGGGCGATGCCTTGGGATCGTTCGGCTGCCAGATTCCACTCGATGCGAAAATAGCCTTCGTGCCGTGCCTGAGTGTTCGCGGAAATAAGCGGGATAAACAGCACGCATTCCTTAATTTGCCGGCGAATTTTATGGTCCCACTCGTCGCCGTGCTGCAGCCCGCCGTCGGCATCAAACCAAACCTCGACGCCCGCGGCCCGCAGCGCCTCCGCGATGCGCTGAGCGGCAGCCGTGTCCTCGTGGGCGTAGCTCAAGAACACGGCGCGAGAACTGGCGGCAAGCGCGTTTGAATCGGCCGACATGGGCGAAAGTATGAATGGGCCGGTCGCTTTCGCCTTGCCAGCCAAATTCTGGCCGAAGTTGACTTCGGGCACAAATGAGACTAATCTGAGCACATGGCTAAAACCACTCTTTTGCGCGCGCGAGTCGACAGTGCCCGGAAAGGCCGGGCTGAGAAGATCCTGCGACGTTACGGATTGACGCCCGCGCAGGCCATAAACGTTTTCTATGCCAAAGTCGAGGAGACAGACGGACTGCCGTTCGATCTGCGGCCGAGCGAGACGGCGGAGCTGTTGGCGGATCCTAAGTTTAGGGAATACTGGGCGCGCCTGAATGCGGGCAAAGTCCGCTATCTCGACGCCAAGGATGTTCCCGCTTGAAACTCTCTGATCAAGTTGTCGCGGCGCTGCGGGATGCACACCCGGGTGTCAGGAGGGATATTCGGCGAGCGTTGGACGACGTAAACGCCGGAAGGAAGCGGGACGTTGCGATCCTCACGGGCGAGCTGGCGGGATTTTGCCGTTTGCGCATCGGCAAGCACCGGATTGTCTACCGGTATGATGGTGCCGGAGAGCTGATCGCCGAGTTTCTTGGCCCGAGGAGAACGGTGTATCGGAGCTTTCGGCCGTCCAAATGAATTTTTCGGCGTTGCGACCAAATTGCAACCAAGCCTGCGCCGCGCTCTGAAATGTTGGAGTCCTGTAGCGTCCAAGCTTCCAACCCTCTTGACCTGGGCCCTATTTAGGGCCCTTTTGTGGCCATGATGACCATGGTTCTCAAATCGCGCGTGGATCGCTCGAATGCGATCGCGGCCCGTCGGGTGTTAGCTCAACTCGGCTTGAAGCCCTCCGACGCCATCAACGTTCTCTTTGCCCAGATCGCCAGCCGGAAGGCCATGCCTTTTGCCCTGGCCACTGCCGATTCTTCCTATGCAAAGGAAGAGTACGGTCTGGGCGACGCGGCGGTCGCAGGAGTGGGTTCCCGACTCCGCAAGGAACTCGCCCGGGAGCGCAAGGCGGGAACGGTCAGGTCCGTTTCGAGCATCGCCGACCTCAAAGGGTGAAGCTCGAAACCACCGCAAGTTTCCGGCGGTGCCTGCGCGGATTCCCCGACGAACGCCTGGAGTCCATCCTGGACACAATGCGCGCCGCAGCGGCGGCTTACGGACGTTCCCATCTGCACGCGGGTATCGGCCTGCGCATCATCGACGATTTTATCGAATGTCGGGATGCGCTCGACTACCGGCTGTTGTTTCAACGGGACGAAGGGTCTCTGGTCTTCCGGTTCTATGGCCCGCACGGCGAGGTCAGGCCTTTTCTCAGGAATCGACGCTAAGTCTCACCGCCGCAACCAAACCGCACCCAAGCTGCGGCTCCCCGTTGTACGATTGGAGTTCGGTAGCGTCCACCATCTCAGTTAAGAGAATAGGGCGGGGCAGATGATGGATACGGCGTAGACATACCCACGATAAAAGGCTTTCAGCGCGGACGTTATTGATTTACCACTACGCGCCGCTCTACTTACCTATTATGAAAGGAATCGTCTTTAATCTTTTGGAAGGGGTTGTCACTCAACATTATGGTGCAGATACTTGGGATGGCCTGCTTTCGGCGGCCCAATTGGACGGCGCCTATACCTCGCTGGGTAACTACCCTGACGACGAATTGATTCGTTTGGTCGGAGCCGCCTCCGCCGCGCTCAAACTGCCACCCGAGGTGGTAATCCGCTGGTTCGGCGGCGAAGCGATACCGCTGCTCGTCGCAAAATATCCCGGGTTTTTCTCCAAGCATCGGGCGACCCGGCCCTTTCTCCTGACGATCAACGCCATCATCCACCCGGAAGTGCGAAAGCTTTACCCGGGCGCCGACGTGCCGGATTTCGATCTCGACGCGTCCTCGCCCGAAGTCCTGGTGATGGGATATTATTCCAAGCGCAAACTCTGCGCGTTTGCCGAAGGCTTGATTGACGGCGCCGCCAAGCACTTTGGAGAGAAGGCCAACATCGCCCACCCCAGTTGCATGCACCGGGGAGATGCGAGCTGCCGGCTGGAAATCTCATTCACCAGCGCGGGAACCTGAGGTGATGGCGGAGGAAGAGTTGCGCAACGAAAACGAGCGTTTGCGCCGTCGGCTGGACCGTGAGCAACGGGCCCGGCGCGAGGCGGAAATGCTAGGCGAACAGGGCACGCGCGCACTTTATGAGCAGCAACGGCAACTGACGTTGCTGAACGTCATTGCGATCGCGGCGAACGGCGCCGCGTCCGTCGAGGCGGCGGTGCAGGTGACGATTGATGAAGTCTGTGCGTACACCGGCTGGCCGGTGGGGCATGCCTATCTGCTGGACCGGAACTCTCCGCCCACCCTCTATTCGTCCGGGATCTGGCATTTGCGCGATCCGCAGCATTTTGCCGAGTTCCGCCGGTTGTCGGAGGCGAAACGATTTCTTTCCGGAGAGGGCCTGCCCGGGCGGGTCTGGGAAACGGGGAAATGCGTCTGGGTGACGGACGTGACCCGGGACGCCAACTTTCCCCGGCGCGACGCCGCCCACTCCGCGGGTCTGTCGGGAGCCTTCGCCTTTCCCGTCCTGGTCGGCCCGTCCATTCCCGCGGTCCTGGAATTTTTCACCGTGGAACCGGCCAATGCCGACGATTCCTGGCTGAGTTTGGCCGCGCAGGCCGGCACGCAATTGGGGCGGATCTTTGAGCGCAAGCGAGCGGCCGATGAGCGGGATAAGCTCGAGGAGCAGTTTCTGCGTTCGCAGCGCATGGAAGCGGTCGGGACGCTGGCCAGTGGCATCGCCCACGATTTGAACAACATCCTTGCTCCCGTTTTGATGGCCGCCGGCCTGTTGCGGCAAACCAAGATCGATGAGCGGGAAGGCCAGCTGATCGATCTGATCGAAGGGGGCTCGCGGCGCGGCGCGGAAGTCGTCAAGCAGCTGCTGACCTTCAACCGGGGCGTGGGGAGCCAGCGCGCGCCGGTCGCGGTCCACCTCCTGCTCCAGGATATGGCGAACATCGCGCGCGAGACATTTCCGCGCGACATTGCCATCGTGGAAAAGTCACCCGCCGAATTGTGGTCGGTGATCGCCGACGCGACCCAGCTGCATCAGGTGTTGATGAATTTCTGCGTCAACGCGCGCGATGCCATGCCCGCGGGTGGAACCCTCACGCTGGGGGCGCAGAACGTGGAGCTGAAAGCGGGCGAAGTTAACCTTCACGCCCGGGCCAAACCGGGATTATACGTGGTGGTGACGGTGAGCGACACGGGACAAGGCATTTCTGCGGAGAACATTCAGCGCATTTTCGACCCCTTTTTCACCACCAAGGCATTTGGCAAAGGCACGGGGCTTGGGCTTTCCACGGTGATCGGAATCGTCAATAATCACGGCGGCTTTGTCACCGTTTACAGCGAATTGGGCCTGGGCTCGGTGTTCAAAGCCTATCTGCCCGCGGTCATCGGCCTGGAGGAGACCGCGGGATCGCCCGAGGCCGAACCCCCGATGGTTGGACGAGGCGAGCTGATCCTGGCGGTGGACGACGAGCCCACGGTGCGGGAGGCGACCCGTTTGACCTTGGAAAGCCATAACTATGTGGTCGCAACTGCCGCCAACGGCCAAGAGGCGTTGGAGCTGTTTTTGGCGCGACGCGACGAAGTAAAACTCGTGGTGACCGACGCCATGATGCCGATTATGGGAGGGGTGGCCTTGATTCGGGCCCTGCGTATCGTCGTTCCGAGCCTGAAGGTGATTGTCACCACCGGGTTGGACCGGGAAGACAAGCGCGCGGAGTTGATGGCCATCGGCGTGACGAAAATTTTGGCAAAACCCTGTTCGCCCCAGGATCTGCTCCGAGAGGTCGGGCGCTGTTTGGCCTAGCCCTTCTGCGGCCGAGCACTAAGGGGATTGCGGCGTTAAAAAAGGAAGCTGAACGTACTCGCAAGTCTATGTCGGATCTGGCGAAAAAACGCCTCTGGCCGCAATCGGACAGGATCTCGCCGCCGCGGGAGACAAACGTCCGGCCAGGACTTGGCTTGCTCCCGGTCTGGTTCTTCTGGCCGGAGCCGGATACTATTGGGTGCTGGGCGCGACCATGAACCGGACTGCCGCCCAACGGGCGATCACCGATCACATGTGGGACCGCTGGAGCCTCGGACAGGCTTGGTCGACGTATGGCAGGATTTTTTCCGCCGATGTCCTGCTGTTGCGGGCCCCCTCAGAGCGCGCGCCCCCCGCCAAATCGCCCTATCCCGATACTTACGCTCTGCCGATATTTCCGACGAACGACGCCGGCTGGAGGGCTTTGATTCGAGGGGCCCCGCGGCGATCGAACGGGGGCCAAGCCCCGGCGGCATTTTGAGCGCCGGAAGCCGGCGGTCTAGCCCCGACTGGCGCGGACCGCTCGGCTGACCCGTCCGCAACTTAGGGGGCCAAAACCGCCTTGCGGGTCAGAAACGGAGCGAGGGCGGCATCGATATCTTCAAAACTGAAAGGCTTGGCCACACAGGCCACCCCGGTTTTGGCGATAAAAGCCTTCACTTTTTCGCTCATCAGATAGCCGCTCATGAAAACGAAATGGCTCTGATAGCGCGGGTCGATCTGACCGGCCGCTTCGTAAAGCTGCATGCCATCGACCCGGGGCATTCGCACGTCGCTGATGACGGCGTCGAACGACCGGGCCCGCAAAATTTCCGCTGCCACTTGCCCGTCCGGGGCCCGTTCGGTCTCAACCTGGCGGATTTTGAGGTAAGTGGCCAACGTTTCCAGAATGCTGGGCTCATCGTCCACCAGGAGGACGCGGCCCGCGAAGCGGAGGCGTTTGGTCGAGGGCTTGCGGATCACAACCGGGGCTTCGTCCGTCGCCCGGGCGATGGGAAGCTCCAGGCGAAACAAGGTTCCGTTGGGGGTGCTTTCCGACAAGCGGATGCTGCCTCCGTGAGCCTCGGCGATCGAGTGGGCAATCGAAAGGCCCAGGCCCGTCCCTTGACCGGGTCCTTTGGTGGTAAAAAAAGGATCAAAGATCAGTTTCTGCGTTTCGGACGGGATGCCCGGACCATTGTCTCCGACCTCGACGACGGCCCGGTCGCCTTCGCGCTGGGCGCTGACGCGGATGACGCCGTCCAGGCGGTCGGCGCCCAAGGCTTGCTCCGCATTGGTGATGAGGTTGAGGATAATCTGCTGAATTTGCTGGGAGCAGGCCATCACCGGCGCGGGGTCGTCTCCGTACTTCATCTCCAGCTTCACCTGGTTCGCCTTGAGATGGAATTTTTTGAGGCCGGCCGCCTTGCGCACGATCTGATTGATTTCCACCCGCTCGCGCGTGCCGGTTTCCTTGCGGGAAAATTCCAGGAGGCCCTTGATCAAGGCGGCGGCGCGCTGCGCCTCGGACTTGATCACCTCGATGCCGTCGGCGGTCTTCGCCGGATCCAAGCCGAGTTCGAGCAGGCAGGCATAGCCGAGAATGGAGCTGAGCGGATTGTTGATTTCATGGGCGATGCCGGCGATGGCTTCGCCCAAGGAAGCGAGCTTGTCCGATTGGAGCAGCTTTTGCTGCAGTCGGTCCTGTTCGTCCATCTCTTGGCGCAAGGTGATGGCGAACGCGGTCAGCTCCGCGAAAACGATCAACAGCTGCAGAGTGTTCTGGTTGAAGGCGTCGGGATTGGGCCCGTCAATGTTGATGACGCCCCACACCCGATCTTTGACGACCACCGGAACCACGATCTCGCTGCGAACATAATCAAAAAGGGGGTAGAACGCGGGATCTTCGCGGGTGTCGGCGCAAAGCAGGGGCACGCCGGTGGCGGCGACCCGTCCGGTCAGGCCTTGGCCGATCGATAGTTGGCAAAGCTTTTTCTCCTCGGTCCAATCCGCCCCAAAGACGTTGGCGATCGTGAGGCACTTTTTCTCGTAATCGACCAGGGCGAAGGAGCCATGAGACGCGTTGGCGATGAGGCAGGCCTGTTCAAGGACGGCTTGGACCACGTCGTCGACCCGCTTTTTTTGGCGGATGCCTTCCAATAGCCCGCGAAGGGCGGGCAAGAGGGTCGGATAGGGATTGGTCTCCATTTGAGCCCAATTTTAGCAGCTTGCATGCTAGTAGCGACCGGAGCGGACCGAAAAAGGGGCTCTCAGCGCGAATCCCGGACTGCCTCCCAGCGCCCGCTGGAAAAGGTTAGTATTGATCGGCCTCCCTCCGCCAAAGTAAATCGTCTGATGCGAGATCCCGGTGCGCCCATCGCGTGGCGCCTACAGCGATGGCAGGTCGGTATCCTATTGTTTGGCTTAGCTTTGGGCTGCTATTGGCCCGGATTGAGCGGGGGGATGCTTTGGGATGACCAAGCCCATGTGACCCGGCCGGACCTGCGCTCCCTGGCCGGGCTGGGGCGCATTTGGACCGATCTCCGCGCGACCCAGCAGTACTATCCTCTCTTGCACAGTGCTTTTTGGGTTGAGCATCGATTGTGGGGCGACGCGACTTTGGGCTACCACCTGATCAATGTGGCGTTGCATGCCGCTGCGGCCGGTTTGCTGATTCTGCTGTTGCGCCAGCTCAAGGTTCCTGGGGCGGAGCTGGCGGGGGTGATATTCGTGGTCCATCCGGTAGGAGTCGAATCGGTCGCATGGATCTCGGAGCAGAAAAATACCCTTTCGCTCGTGCTGTATTTGGGGTCGGCGTTGCTATACCTGCGCTCAGAGCGGTTGCGGGGTACCGGCCCGGTCGGCGGCCGGGCGGCTTGGGCGGCCTACGGGGGCGCCTTCGCCCTCTTCGTTTTTTCGCTTCTGACCAAGTCGGTGACGGCGACGCTTCCCGCCGCCTTGCTGGTCGTGATTTGGTGGCAGCGCGGCCGGCTTTCATGGCGCCGCGACGCGCTGCGCCTGATCCCCTGGTTTATGGTGGCCGTTGCCAGCGGGCTATTCACCGCGTGGGTGGAACGGCGGTTCAACGGCGCGATCGGCCCGGAATTCGACGTTACGTTCGGGCAGCGCTGCCTCCTGGCCGGCCACATCATCTGGTTCTACGTGGGAAAGCTGCTTTGGCCGGCGCGGCTGATCTTCATCTACCCGCATTGGGACGTTCGCGGCGCGGCGTCCGGGTGGGGGGGGTACCTCGTCGCAGTTGGGGTCGTCACGGCGGTTTTGTGGGCGATGCGGCGGCGTTGGCGGGGTCCATTGGCGGCATGGCTGTTTTTTGTCGGATCGCTTTTTCCGGCCTTGGGTTTCTTTGATGTCTTTCCCTTCAGCTATTCCTATGTCGCGGATCACTTCCAGTATATGGCGAGCATCGGTCTCATTGCCGCCGTGGCCGCGGGCCTCACCCTCATGCTTGCCCGCTGCCCGCCCGGCACCCGCATCTGCGGCCGAGCGTTGATTGCGGGTCTGATCGCGGTGCTGGTATTGCTGAGCCGCGCCCAAAGCCGCAATTACCAGGACATCGTCACGCTTTACACCGCCACCCTCGCGCAGAACCCGGATTGTTTTATGGCCCATAACAATCTGGGGATTGAGCGGGAGCTGGCGGGGCAGTTGGCCGCGGCGGAATCGGAATATCGAGCGGCGATCGCGATCAAGCCGGATTTGCCGGACGCGCATTACAACCTGGGCCACCTTTGGCTGTCGGAACCGGGCCGGTCCGGTGACGCTGCCGCCCAGTTTCAGGAAGCCCTCCGCCTCAAGCCTTATTATCCGGAAGCGCACGACAATCTAGGGAATGCGCTGGCGCACTCGCCGGACCGGTTGGACGACGCGATTGCGCAGTACCGGGCGGCGTTGCGCCAGCGGCCGGATTATCCCCAGGCTCTCTTCAACCTGGGGACCGTGCTCGGTCGCGAAGGCCGGACGGCCGAGGCCGTTACGGAATTTGAAGCGCTGCTGCGGATCGATCCCGCCAGTGCCCAGGCGCATTACAGTCTCGGCAACATTTGGCTGAAGGAGCCGGGCCGGTTGGATGATGCGATCGCCCAGTTCGAAGCGGCGATCCAATTACGGCCGCGCTCGGCCGAGTTTCGTCTGCGGCTGGCCGTTGCGTTGCTCAAAGGCACGGGCCGAACGCAGGAAGCCGTGGCGCAATTGGAGGAGGCCTTGCGGTTGCAGCCCGATTTGGCCCTGGCCCGCCGACTTTTGATGTTGGTGCAGGAATCTCATCTTTGACGGGCGCCGGCAGGATCGGCCGGCGGACTGGTGGCGTCTGCCGGTATTCAAGTTTCGGCCGGGACATTGCTTTTTCTCCCGCCGGCGCTAGCCTGAATATTTCATGAAGCCCGGGCAAATCTCTCTGGCATCGGCGGGCAGAAAGTTCCTCAGGCTCCCTTGATGGCCAAAATGGCCACCGGCGATCGCCTTCGGCTCTTTCTGCTCCGCCGCTTCCAGAGATCTTTGCCGCGGTTTCATGAAATATTCAGGCTAAAGCTGTTTTCACCCCTATGAAACCTCATTTCCGTTCTGTCGCGCTGCTGAGCGTCTTGTTGCCGCTGGTGAGCCGATCGGCCGAACCGGTTCCGGTTGCCTATGCGCCGCCGGCGGACGCGACCCCGCTCGGCACCACCTTCGTCGACTGGGACTCGCTCACCCCACGCGTAACTCCGATCGGCCTGTACCGGGCCGTCTTCGACGCTCCGACGCCGACGTTGGAGAAATTCGAAGTGCATGTGACGACGCTCAATCCGGGCCGAATCTCGCATCCGCCCCACCATCATCCTTGGGAGGAGATGCTCCTGATCATTGACGGCAACGTGGAAGTCTCGATCAACGGCCAGAAGCATCCGGCCGGCCCCGGATCGCTCATATTCTTTGCCTCGAACGACGTCCACAATCTGGCGAATGTCGGCGACCGGCCGGCCACCTACTATGTGATCAATTTCTACACCGATTTGGTCCACACCGTGGCGAAACAGGCCGCCGCGACGCAGGCGGTCCCGGGCAAGCTGCCCTCCTCGGTCATCGACTGCGACCGCCTGCCGGCGAGCCCGACGAAGACCGGCTTCCGGCGGAAGGTCGTCGATTCGTCCACGCTGACCTTTGTCCGCCTCGAAAATCACATCACGACGCTGAATGCCGGCGAGGGCACGTTGCCGGATATCAAGGATGCGGGGGACGAATTCTTCATCGTGCGCTCCGGGGTGATCGAAGCCAAGGCGAACGGGGTGACTTGCCGGCTGAAGGCCGGCTCGTGCTTCTATTTCGCGCCGAACGAGGGGCGCGCCTTCAAGAATATCGGCGCCGGGCCCGCGTCCTACCAGGTGTTCAAAGTCGTTTCGGACAAATCGCCGCCCGAACCCCCGGCCTGAATTACGCATTCCCCCGCCGCCAGTGGGAAAGGGCGCGGGAGCGTATCCGCTCCGGCTAGCCGCAGGTTTTCCCGTTTCGGGGCGGGCGCGCGGTTGGTGCTTCGTTCTGGGGCGCGCGTTTTAGCGTGGAATTGCCCGCCCGGCGGCTCAAGATCGGCGGGAATGCCTTCGGCGAACCCGCCAGCCTTGCCGCAGAATCCCTGCCGTTTCGGACCCGGCGCGGTCTTTGCCGTGGCGGCGGCAATTGCGTTGGGGTTCGCGATTTTTACCGATCAGCGTTGGGAGGATTATTACATCACCTTCCGGGTGAGCCAGAACTTGGCGCATGGCGCGGGCCTGGTCTTTCAGCCCGGGGAACGGATTCACGCCTTTACCTCGCCCTTGGGCGTGCTGCTCCCCGCGCTGATTAGTTGGGCGAGCGGCGGCCAAGCCGACGAGTTGACGCTCTGGATTTTTCGCCTGATCACGATCGGGGCCTTCGGAGGAGCCGTCGCCACCGTTTGGTCGATCGCCCGGTCCCGGGGCTGGAGCCCATTCTCCGCCGCGGTCGCCGCGGGCCTGGTCATGACCGACGCCAAGTCCGTCAGCTTTTCCACCAACGGCATGGAGACGGCCTTCATGCTCTTGTTCCTGGCCTTGGCGGTGCGGGAACTGGCCGCGCCCGCCCGGGCCGGCGCCGGACGCCTGGGTGCCTATTGGGCCGCGCTCATGTGGACCCGTCCGGACGGGTTTGTCTTTTTCGGCAGCGTGGCTTTGGGCTGGTGGCTGTTTGTCTCAGGATCGGATGTCCCGGGCGGCCGCCGGGCGCTGGCGGCGCGGTACCTCAAGGCGGCCCTCCTGGGCGCGATCCTGTATCTGCCGTGGTTTCTCTGGGCTTGGTGGTACTACGGGTCGCCGGTGCCGCACACGATTGTCGCCAAGGGCCTCGGGCATCATTGGCCCAGCGGGATCGGGCTGATTTTTCAATTGGTGACCTTGCCGATCCGTGCCTGGACCAGCGGGGGATGGGATTCGGTGCTCACCCCGATTTACTTTTACCCCTTCGGAGGATGGCCGCCGTTCATCGGGTGGGCGGGCCGCGCGCTGGTTCTAATCGCCCTGTGGGCGTTTGCGCTGCCGAAGATGGACCGATTGGCGCAGGGACTGTCGCTCGCGCTCGTGATCGTCATCTACTATTTGCAGAGCGTTGATCTCTTTCCGTGGTATTTTCCGCCGGCGGCGATGTTAATCTTTCTGACCTTCGCCGGGGCGTTGGAGTCGCTCCGCTGCGCCACCGGTTGGACGACTTTACCGCAGGTTTTGGGCGCGGCCGCTTTGCTCTTCACCGGATCGCTGCTGTTGGGCAGCGCTTGGGAGCTGCGGCAGCAACAGCGGATCATTGAAGGCCAGCGGCGGGCCATCGGAGAGTGGCTGCGGGCGAACCGTCGTTCGCCCACCGATACCGTCTTTTTGGAGCCGCTGGGATATATTGGCTATTACTCCCAGCTGAAGATGTTCGATTACCCGGGATTGTCGTCGACGGAAATGGTCACGGCCCGCCGCAAGGTGGGGGAGAACCGCATGGCCCTAGTCGCCGCGCTGACGCCGCGCTGGATCGTGCAGCGGCCGGGGGAATTGCAGGCGCCCACCGCCGAGCTCAACGCCTGGTTTCTGAGCCACTATGCGCCGGTCAAGATTTTCAACGTCAGCAATCAGCTCGACGCGGTTGGGTTTTTACCGGGGCGGCGCTACCTGCAATTCGACCAGGGTTTTCTGATCTGGCGGCGCCTCGACTGAGGGCGGCGGGGCGGACTCAGGGCGGCCCCGGGCGGATTTGCTCCAGATACTGCCGGGCGCTTTGCAGGTTGGCGCGCGCCGGCGCGAAATTGGGATCGAGCCGCAAGGCGGCCTCAAAGTGGGCGATGGCTTCGGGTATGCCCCCGGGACTATTCCCATAGGCGATGCCCAGGTTGTTCTCGGCCTCGGCGTAGTTCGGCCGGGCCCGCAGCGCCGCCCGAAAATGGACCATGGCCTCGGGCAGCCGGTCCGGATTGCCCACCAGGGCGAGACCAAGATTGTTCTGCGCCTCCGCAAAATCGGGCCGCAAGCGCACGGCCTCCGTAAGGTGGGCCACGCCGTCCGGCGCCCGGCCGGGCGCGCGGAGCAGGAGATTGCCCAGATTGTAATGGCCGTCCGCCGAACTCGGCTCGCTCCGCAGATAGGTCTCGTATTCGCCAATCGCATCCGCTTGCCGGTCCGGAATCGCGGCCAGGAGAGTTCCCAGGTGGAAATGAACCAGGGCGAGATCGGGCTGGTATCGCAGCGCGGCCCGGAACTCCGCCTCCGCCTCGCCGTGCCGGCTGGGGTCCTGGGTCAGGGCGAGACCCAGGGCATCGTGAATCAGGGCATCGTGGGGATCGAGCTGCAGGGACGCCCGATACTCCGCGATCGCCTCGGGCAGGCGGCCCGGAACGGTGACGAGGGCAAACGCCAGCTTGTCGTGCGCGGTCTTTCGGTCCGGCCGCAGCTGGCGGGCGGTCTCCAGCTCGGCGATGGCGGCGCCCTGCCGCCCTGGATCCCGGAGCAGGGCGGTGCCGAGGTTTTCATGGATCTCGGCGAAGTGCGGGCTGAGGCGCAGGGCCGTCTCAAATTCGGCAATGGCTTCCGGCATGCGGTCCGGAGTCGCCGCCAGCGCGGCGCCGTAGTGATTGTGCGCGATGGCGGACGCCGGGCTCAGGGCCGCGGCGGTGCGGTAAAACGTCACCGGATCCCGATAGCGCGCGCATTGCCGCCAGGTCAGGCCGCCCAATCCGGCGACCGCGGCGACAGCGAGCGCGGGCGCCAGCCAGCGGGAGGGCGCTGGCAGCCGTTCGGCGGCGGTCGCCAGCACGCTGGCCAGCGGGATCACGAGGGCGAGGAGAGCGAGGTACTCGAGGTGGTCGGCAACGTAGGAGAAAACAAACCACTCGACATTGAAGAACCCGAGGACCGGAGCGAGGAGGGCCGCGAAGCAAAGGAAGGTTGCGAGCGGTCCGCGGCGTTGCCGCGCTTCGTAGGCGAGCCCAACCGCGAGGCCGCCGGCCGCCAGCGGAAACAGCCACTGGCTGGCCGATGCCCCGTCGACGGTCCAGCGCGGATAGAAAAAAGTGAGGTCCGCCGGCCAGGCGAACTTTCCGAGATAAAACCAGAACGCCCGTCCGGCCAGCAGCACCCGTTCGGCGGGATTGAGCGCGAAGTCGGCCGCAATGCCGGTCAACAGGCGGTGCTCCACCGAAAAGGTGATGAGGCTGATGGCGCCGCCCAGCGCGAGCCAAGGCAGTAACGGACTGAGGTCCCGGCGCTCTGTGCGTTGCCCCCGCTGCCACCAAATGATCACGAGCAAAGCGCCCGGCAGCGTGACCACGGCGGTTTTGCTGAGCAGGGCGAGGGTGAAGAGTCCCAGGGCGAGCACATAGGGCGCGGGCCGACGGTCGGCGTCGTACCGCAGGTAGGCGATGGCGGCACCGAGCGCGAGCACCGTCGAGAGGGTGTTCTTCTGTTCGGCGATCCAGGCGACGGATTCGACACAGACCGGGTGCAGGGCGAAGACGAAGGCTGCGAGCCAGGCTCCCGGCAGGCGCAGGCGCCGCATGAAGGCCACCACGAGCACGGCGGCGGTCGCGTGCAGCAGCACGTTGACCAGGTGATAGCCGACCAGAGCATCGCCCCACAGCGCGTGCTCCGCCCAAAACGCGGTATGGAGCGCCGGGTAGTATTGCTGGGTGGCTCCGATATCGAACCAGATGCGGCCGAGGCCGGACCAGGACTGGAGGTCCGGTCGGGTAATATGCAGGTCGTCGTCGAGGAGCCGGCCGCCATGCAGCGCGGGAAAGTAGGCCAGCACGGCGGCCGCGAACAATGCCGCCGTCAGCAGCAGGCCCCGCCGGCGGTTCAAATCGGATCGGGGCAGCATCGTTTCACTGACTCCCGGTGGGGCTCCGCCAATTCCTGTCCCCGGCAAACGGATCGCCCACGAGCCGGAGCGGCCGGGTTCACGGATAATAGAAGGTCAGGGTCATTTCCTGGTCGGTCCCGAGCGTCGCCACCATCTCGTCCGTCCAGTCGCCATAGGGCTGATGGGCCGTGATCGCGGCCACGCAGGTGCGGCCCGCCACGTCGGGCGTGCCCGGGGCGGTGTCCACGTTCGCGATGCGGGTGATCAGGCCCTTCGAATTCATCACGAACTTCACGGTCACGAGCGTGCCGGATTTGGGATACACGTTGTTCGTGATCCGGATGTGATCCCATTCGGTCTGCACCGCGGACGTCATCTTGTTGAGGTAGCCGCTGAAGCCGTTCCAGCGCGGATCGAAGGGCGTGGAGCCGATCGCCGGGGAGCCCGAATTGCCGTCGGCGCTGATGGACGGCGAGGGGTTCTTGGGCTTGGGCGTTTCGGGCGGATTGTGCGAAATCGTCGTTTCCTCCCACTCATCGTGCGCCGGCTGCGGCGGCACCAGGTGTTCGGTGATGACGGCCGCGAGCACGATCTTGCCATCCAGGATGGAGTAGCGCTCGCGCCACATGGCCGCCGGATGGGCCGCCGTCTTCGGCTGACTGCATTCGATGATGAGGCCGGTGCTGGACACCAGGATCACGCGGGCGGTCACATCGGGATCGTGGGTGAAGTTTCCCGCTCCATCGAGGACCGGCTGCAGGGGAAGGACCACCGGGGCTCCCGGGGTCGGCGCCGACGCGGCGGCCGGCGGTTGGGCCGCGCAAGGGAGCGCGGCCGGGGTGGCGGCGATCAACGCTACCGCAAGGGATCTACGGATTCGCATGAATGGGATTGAGCCAAGGAAGAGTACGCCCGACACCGCTGAACTCCAACCGGGGTTTTATGGATTTGCCGGCGGCGCGGGGCAAGAGGGAAGCACCGAAACTGCCGGCCGCCGGGCCGCCTAAACCATCTTAAAGCCCAGGGCCTCCAGCTCGTTCATGGTGAACGGCGCGCATTCGATCAGTTCGGCCAGTTTCGCCAATGCGACGGGCAGGGTGTCGGCGGCAAACACGGCCGCGCCGTCGTCGCGATCGTGCAGCTGCACCGCCCAGGCATGGGCGGAGCCCGTCTCCAGCACCGATCCGTAGAGGTAATTGCCGGGCAGGCCCGGGTGCGGCCCCGCTCCGGGGACCAGAAACAGCGTGTGCATCGGATCGTGGATCGCAACGGCTTTGGCGTCACCGGCGTGCTTGGCCCGGTGATGGGCGGGACGGCCGGCGACGTGCAGGCGGTGGCTCTCCGCCGCCGGACGCAGGCCAGCGGGCAGCGATTGGACGTACCGGTCGAAGATGCCCGCATTGGGCTCGAGCGCGGTCGCCTCGATCATGCCGGCTTCGAGGGCGGGCAGATTCTGCGCGTGGAAACTCGGCCGCGACGCCAGCGAACGGGCTGTGACGTGCCCATTCTTGTGATCGGCGCTCGCATACACTTGGTGCGCCGCATAGAGCCGGACCAGGGCGTCCTGATATACCGGGGTCATCGGCACCGCCCCGATCGGGCTGTGCTCGATGAGGTCGAGCACCGTATGGTCGAACTGGGCGTGCGGATCGCTCATGAGTTTGGTCCGGCCGCCCGGCGGTGAACGGTCAAAGCGGGGGCGGCTCGGCGGGCGCCACCGGATCCTGGGGATCCTGCCGCAGGATTGCCGCCACGATCAGCGCCACGACCAGGCCGAGGAGCAGGGAGGTAATAAAGGAAATGATGCTCAACGGAATCGGCTGGAACATGAAGTGCATCATTTTTTGGGCCTTTTCGATCTGATCGGCATCCATGCCCTTTTGCTCCATCTTCTGGGCCTGAAACGCCTGTAGCGTGTCGCCGAAGCCGGGATTGATGTAGGTCAGAAAGATCAAAGCGGAGATGACGCTGCCGAACGCATAGAAAGCGGCGATCGCCATGCCGGCCCAAAAGCCGCGGCCATAGGTGAGCGATTGATCGGGACTGGCGGACCGCACGGACTTGATGCCCAGCCAGAGGCCCGCGATCACGATGATCCAAGTCACGTAGTGCGTATACTGTCCCACATTAAAATGCGCGCCGTGCAATCCGGCGACATCTTCGATCATCGTCCAAACGAAACAGGCGCCGGCGATGCCGAAGCCGTAGGTCAGATAGGTCTTCATGCGGAGTTGGTTCCGGAGGGGGAGTGGGTGGGGAAACCGGAGGGGGTCAGGAGTGGCAGTGGGGGCCGAGAAGTCAATCCCGGGCCGCTCAAGGGCGCTGGAGGAGCCACTTCTGGCGATCGCGATCGGCGTCGGGAGCGAGGGCGACCGACTCGCGCCTGCGGCCATGCTCCGCCGACGTCGTCAGGGCCCGGCCATCGGCGGCAAATGCGAAGGCGGGGCAGACCCCCCAAACGGCTTGCCCCCCGTCCCGATCTTCCGCCTAACTGGGCCCGGCCCCCCCCGCTGGTCGGAGCGGGCCGGATCCGCCATGGCTGAAAATCACCCGTTCTCGGGCAAACCGCCCCCCACGCTCACTCCGCTCTGGCGAGCGCTGATCGAGGTCGGCTTCATCATCTTTCTTTATTATTCGAATCTCCTGATGGGGGAATTGGAACGCTCCGGCTCGGGCCGGCAAAAGGGGATCGTCTGGGCGTTGCATGACATCATCACCGCCGCCAATTTTACCGTGGCGATCACCACGGCGGTCGTCGGCTACGTGATTTTCGAGTTTTTGCGCAAAAGACTTTAGGCCAGGAAACCGAAATCCGGCGACCGCCCCGGGCGTGGCCTCGGCGTCGTTTCCGCCCATTAATGGGGAGGTTGCAACTTTCGCCGCGTTGCTACTTCTTGGTGTCCGATGCCCGATTCCATCCCCGGCCGTGACCCGCGGAGCGCCCCCGCGATCGACGACTTGGTCACCCTCATCTTGATCGGCGGGGCCAGTTATGTCGCCGCCGCCGTGGCGCATGAAACCATCGGGCACGGACTGGCGACGGTGGCGAGCGGCGGCCGCGTCCTGCTCTTCTCTTCGGTCCATATTCTGACGGACCGGTCGACCCGCCTGATCGATATCGCCGGCCCCACCAACAATCTGATCGCGGGCGCCGTGTTCTGGGCGCTCCTGCGGTTCAACCGCGGGGCGACGACCACCACGCGGCTGTTTCTTTGGCTGGCCATGGCGCGCAACCTCTTTTGGGGCACCGGCTACATGCTTTACTCCGGCGTCCTGGGCCAGGGGGACTGGCTGTCGCTAATCCGGGGGCTCAAGCCGGACTGGTTCTGGCTGCTGGCCCTGGAATTCACCGGCGCGGTCACCTATGGCCTCTCGGTCATTCTGGCGGCGCGGGAAGCCCGCGGCTTTGCGATCGATGACCGGCGTTTTTGGCGTATCATCCGGGTGACCTACTTCGCGGGCGGCGCGGTGGCGTGCGCGGCGGCGGCGCTCGACCCGGCCGGGGCCGGTTGGGCGATCGCCGAGAATGCGGCTCCGGCTTCGTTGCTGGCGGGCATCGGATTCTGGGCGGTGCCGTGGCTGCGTTCGCGCTTGGGCGAGGGAACGATTGCCGGGGCGGACACCGTGCGGCCCTCCACGGCTTGGATCATGGGCGCTGTGCTCCTGATTGTTTTCTTCATCGCCGTGCTGGGGCCCGGGATTAAGACTTAGTTCGGCTCGCGAGGGGAACGGCCGGGGCCGTCGCCCTGGTCCCGCGCGGAGCGAGGATCCTTCCAACCGCCATGCTGCCGTCCGCGCCCGGGGCCGATCCCGAATCTTCGGGGGAAGCGCTGGCGCATGTGGCGGCGGGCGAATATCCGACGGCGGCCGAAGGATTCGATCATGGACTGGTGGTGCTCGCCCTTGGCCGGCCCTATTGGCTGATTCCGACGGAAGGCCGCTTTTGCCTCCGGGTGCAACCGGAGGACCTTGCAGTCGTGCAGGCGGAACTCGCGCACTATGACCGGGAGAGCGTCGGCTGGCCGCCGGCGCCGGCGGCCGAGCCGCGGGCGTCCCGCCGCGGGCCCTGGTTTGCTTCGCTGCTGTGGGCCTTGGGTGTGGTCTTGGTTTTTGGCGCGGAAACCCTTTGGCCCGGCCGCTGGCAGGCGGCGGGCGACCTCGATGCGCGCGCCCTCTTCCAGGGCGGCGAGTGGTGGCGGCCGGCGACGGCGCTTTTTCTGCACGCCGACGCCGAACATCTGATCTCCAATCTGATCAGCGGCTTTTTCGTCCTCGGGGCTGTCCTCTCGATTCTCGGGCTGGTCCGGGGCGGCTTGCTGCTGGCGGCGGCGTCCGTCCTCGGCAATTTTGCCGTCGCGGCCGCCTACTACCCCCAGCCGTACGAATCGCTGGGCGCCTCGACTGGAATCTTCGCCGGGCTGGGCCTGCTGACCGGCCGGGCGATGCGGTCGATCGGGCCCGCCCCGCGGGGCCGCCGGTGGCGTTCGGTCTGGGTGCCGCTGGGCTCCGGCCTCACGCTCCTGGGCCTCTATGGCGCGGGGGAGGACCGCACCGACGTGGCGGCGCACCTGGCCGGTTTTGCGGCCGGCTGGCTGCTGGGCCTCGTCGCCGGCTTCCGGGGCCCGCCGCCGCCCGCGGCTTAAGCCTTCCGAATCACAGTTGCGGAAAGAGCCATGAGGCCACCAGGACCTCAACCAGGCCGGCGACCGAAACCACACTGATCACGATCGACCAGCTGCGCAAAAGTTCGCTCTGCGTGATCTCGCTGACTTGGGCGATGATCCAGAATCCCGCGTCGTTCATCCACGACAGGCATTTGGCGCCGTAGCCAATCGCCAGAAAAATATAGAGGGGACTCACCCCGAACCCGTGGGTGCCGGCGATCGAAAGCATGATGCCCGCCGCCGTGATGGTGGCGACCGTGGAGGACCCCTGGGCGGCCCGCACGACCGCGGAAATGACCCAGGCGAGCAGGACATAGTTGAGCCCATGATGGCCCGCCAAGTGCAGGATGGTGTCGCCGACGCCCGCGTTCTTGATCATGCCGCCGTAGGCTCCGCCGGCCGAGATCACCAGAATGATCATGCCGGAGGCCTCGAGCGCCGGCCCGATAAACTTGCCGGCGGCGCGCCAGCCGAGCCGGCGCTGCCGCAGGTAGACGGCCAGGGCGATCGCCGCTCCGATCAGCAGCGCCACATTCTTGTCGCCGAGGAGGCCCAGCACCAGTGCGACGCCCGGGGAGAAGGAGACTCCCGGAAAGCCCGCGCAGGCGGCGGCGCCGATCAGGATGACGGGCACCAGCACCGGGGCGATCGCGACCCAAAAGCCGGGCAGTTCGGAATCGGGCCGCGCGCTCTCGGCCGTGAGCGTGGCCAGCGTCGAGCCCAGCGGGGCGCGCACCGGCACCGGCATCCGCAAGTCAAAACGCCGCGCCAGGTAAAGGCCGAGCAGGCCCGGCAAGATCGCAAAGCCCGTCCCGGCGAGGAGGGCGCTGCCCAGGCCGACATGGAGCTTGTCCGCCACGAACAAAGGGCCCGGGGCGGGCGGCAAGGTGCCGTTGGCGAGGGCGCCCCCGACGCAGATGGCGATCACATAGAGGAGGTAGTTCTTGCCCGTGCGCAGGCTCAGGCTGCGGGCGAGCGGCAGCAGCAGCAGCATGACCGTGTCGAAAAAGACCGGCGCGGAGAGAAAGAGGCCGCTGCCCAGGAGCGCCAGCGCCGCGCGATCCTCCCCGGTGACCCCGATGAACTTGCGGACGATCTTGTCCGCGCCGCCGCTCCCGATGAGGCAGCGGCCGATCACCGCGGCGGCGGCGATCGGGACGGCCAATTTGCCGGCGGTGGTGCCAAATTCGGTCATGACCGAGCCGATCGCGAGCACGAAGCGCTGGTCGCCGGTTTTCGTCACCGCGGTGAGCAGCGCGACCAGCAGCGCGGTCAGAATCAGGGAGAAGAAGGCGCCCAGCCGCAGCCCCGCGATCAGGACGACGATGAAGCCAATGCTCAGGGCGAGGATGCCGAGCGGCCCGAGCAGGAGATCCCGCAGCGACATGATCATGGGGTGGGGGATTTGGGGTGGCGGAGCGCGCCGGGAGCAAGTAAAAACGGCCGAACGCCCAAACCGCTCCGCCCCTTCGGTTCCCCCATGCACGTCTCGGCCGAAATCATTCGCCAGCAGATCCGCTCCATCCTTGCCGCCTGGGGCATGCCGGAGCCGGCGGTGCGCACCACGGCCGAGGCGATGGTCGCAACGGACCTGGCCGGCGTGGACTCCCACGGCATCTCGATGCTGATGCAATACGAAGACCTGTGGCGGCGCGGCCAGCTGAATCCGCGGGCCGAGCCGAAGGTGGTGCGGGAGAGCGCTGTCACCGCCCTGCTCGACGCCGGCGCGGGGCTGGGCCACCCGGCGGCGGTGATGGCCATGGAGCTGGCGATCGGCAAGGCGCAGGCGGCCGGGATCGGCGCCGTTTCGGTCATCAATTCATCCCACTTTGGGGCGGCCGGCTACTACGCGGCGCTCGCGCCGCCGCAGGGCTTGGTGGGCCTGGTGACCAGCACCACCCGCATGGTCGGCGTCTTGCCGACGCGGGCGGCGGCCCCGGTCCTGGGGACCAATCCCATCGCGTTCGCCGCGCCCACCCGCCGCCATCGGCCGTTCCTGCTCGACATGTCGACCAGCACGACGGCGATCAACAAGGTGAAGGTCTACGATTTTGAGGGCCGTCCGCTCCCGGTCGGCTGGGTCTTGAACGAGGCGGGCCAGCCCATTCTCGATTCGGCGGTGGCGATGGACTACCTCTTCCACCGGGGCATCGGGGGCCTCACGGCCCTCGGGGCCACCGAGGAAATGGGCAGCCACAAAGGCTATGGCCTCGCCCTGATGGTGCAGATCCTCGCCGGCACCCTGGGGGGCGGCGCCTTTTCGCCCCTGCGCAACCGGACGCAGCGGCCGAGCGAGCCGGACAATATCGGCCACTTCTTCCTCGCCCTCGATCCGAAGGCCTTTCGCGCGCCCGGCGAGTTCGAGGACGATTTGGACGCGGCCATCGACGTGCTGCGTGCGACCGCGCCCAGCGATCCGGCGCTTCCGGTCCTGGTCCCGGGAGATCCCGAAGGCCTGGCCCGGGAGCGGCGCCTGCGGGAGGGAATTCCGATTCCGGTGGCGCTGGCCGCGAAGCTCCAGGCGGTCTGCGCCCGCAGCGGGGTGCCCTATCTGCTGGTCCCGATTGGCGGGGCGCCCGCGGCGGGGCCGGACGCATGATTTACGACACCTGCGTGATCGGCGGCGGCATCTTCGGCCTCGCCACGCGGGCCCGGCAGCACCGGATCGACGCCGAGCGCCTGACCGGGGACGAACTGCGCGAGCCGCGGATCCTCCACGTCTGCAACGCGCCCTCCCCGGCGGCGACCTCGGCGCTCCCGATCGGCGAGATGATCGCGGCCAAGCTGGCCGGCCCGGCGGGATAGCTGCCCCCAAAGCCCAGGCGAATTCGGGCCGCGGCACTTGCGGGCCGCCTGATCCGGAGCACCTTGCGGACCTATGAAACGCTCCGCCTCCGCCCTCTGGCAAGGAAACCTCAAGAATGGCAAAGGCACCCTGTCCACGGACAGCGGGATCCTGAACCAAACCAACTACTCTTTTAGCAGCCGATTTGAAAACGGCACCGGCACCAATCCCGAGGAGTTGATCGCCGCCGCCCACGCCGGCTGTTTCACCATGGCCCTCTCGGCGGCGCTGCAGGGCGCCGGCTTCACGGCGGAGCGCCTGGAGACCAAGGCCGACCTCACGCTCGAGAACCTGCCGGAGAAGAGCTGGACGATCACGGCGGTCCACCTGACCACCGCGGCCAAGGTCCCCGGGATCACCCCGGAGAAATTTGCCGAGATTGCGGCGGGCGCCAAGGCGGGCTGCCCGGTCTCGCGCGTCCTCCGGGCAGAGATCACCCTCGACGCCAAGCTGGGTTGAGGGATCGACAAGGGCGGAATAATTCCCTTTCGTTTCGCCGTGCCCGCGGGCCTGCCGGCCCGGCGGACACCGCTCCTTTCGTCCCCGATTTGAACCCCTCGCATGAACTTTTCTCTTCGTTTCGGCGTGCCCTTTTTCCTGGCGGCGTCGGCCGCGCTCGCCCCGTGGGCTCGGGCGCAATCCGGCACTTTTCCGGTGGCGATCGAGGTCCAGGCCAACGCCACCGGGCCCACGGTGCAGCCGATTTGGCGCTTCTTCGGCTGCGATGAGCCGAACTACGCGACCCTGCCGAGCGGCCGCAAGCTGATCGGGGAGCTGGGGGAACTGCGGCCCAAGGAGGTCTACTTCCGCACCCATAATCTGCTCACGAGCGGAGATGGAACGCCGGCGCTGAAATGGGGCAGCACCAATGCCTACACCGAGGACGCCGCGGGCCAGCCGGTCTACAACTGGACCATTCTCGACGGGATCTTCGACACCTATTTGGCCGCCGGAGTGAAACCTTATGTTGAGATCGGATTCATGCCCGAGGCCCTGTCGATCCGGCCGGAACCGTACCAGCATCACTGGAAACCGGGTGATCCTTACAGCAATATTGTCACGGGCTGGGCCTATCCGCCGAAGGATTACGCCAAGTGGGGCGAACTGGTCTACCAGTGGACGAAGCATTGCGTGGAGCGGTACGGCCGCCCCGAAGTGGAATCCTGGTATTGGGAAGTATGGAACGAGGCGAACGGGAGCTATTGGAAAGGGCCGCCGGCGGATTTTGCCCGGCTGCACGATTACGCGGTGGCCGGTGTTCGCCGGGCGCTCCCGACGGCCCGCGTCGGCGGCGCCGATTCGGCGGGAGCGGGCGGCGCCTTCACCAAGGGATTCATCGAGCACTGCCTCCGCGGGACCAACTACGCGACCGGTCAGGTCGGCACCCCGCTTGATTTCATTTCCTTCCACGCCAAGGGCTCGCCGCGGTTTGTCGACGGCCACGTGCGGATGGGCCTCGCCCATCAGCTGCACGACTTTGATGCCGGCTTTGGCATCGTGGCCTCCGATCCGGAAACCAAACACACCCCGATCGTGGTGGGTGAGTCCGATCCCGATGGCTGCGCGGCCTGCACCGGAGCCCAGTTGGGCTACCGGAACACGTCGCTTTACGCGTCCTACACGGCGGAGGCAGTGACCCGGGCCTATGAGCTCGCGGATCGGCACGGGGTCAACCTGCTGGGCACGCTGACCTGGGCCTTTGAATTTGAGGACCACCCCTATTTCGCGGGCTATCGCGTGCTGGGGACGAACGGCCTCGATCTGCCGGTGTTAAATGTCTTCCGGATGTTCAGCCGGCTCGACGGGCGCCGGCTGGCGGCGCACAGTTCCGAGGCCCGGGATCTGGACGAGATCATGAAGAATGGGGTGCAGGAGGCGCCCGACGTTTCGGTGCTGGCGAGCCGCGCAGCCCATAAGATCAGCGTCATGGTCTGGCACTACCATGACGACGACGTGGCCGGCGAGACGGCGGCGGTGACGCTGGACCTGACGGGACTGCCGGCCGGCACGCACCGGTTGCGGGTCACCCATTTCGCGGTGGACGAGCAGCACAGCAATGCCTTCACCGCCTGGAAGGCGATGGGTTCGCCGCCCCAGCCGAATCCGGCGCAGTACGCCCAGCTCGAAGCCGCCGGTCAACTCGGCCGCGTGGCGGAAACCGCCCGCAGCATCGACGTGACCGCCGGCAAGACGGCCGTCAATTTTGCGCTGCCCCGGCAGGGCGTGGCGCTCCTCGAATTCGAAGAGATTCCCGCGGGCGCTACGCCCTAAATTTGAGCCACTTGGCGCCCTGCCGGGAGCTCTGCACCGTGGCCGCGATGAAGGCCATGCCGGTGACGCCGTCCTCGATCGTCGGAAAATCGAGGTCCCGCGGCTTGGGGCGGCCCGCCGCCGCCGCGCGCACGGCCCGGAACACCTCCTGGTAGATATTGGCAAACGCCTCCAAATAGCCCTCCGGGTGTCCGGCCGGAATGCGGGTGGCCCGGCGGGCCGCCGCCCCGAGGTAGGCGTTGCCGCGGCGCAAAATCTGCCGCGGCTGGTCGCCGAACTTTACGACCAGTTCATTGGGCTGCTCCTGGTGCCACTCCAGCGCCGCCTTGGTCCCGTACACCCGGATGTTCAGATTGTTTTCGTCGCCCACGCTGATCTGGGAACAGTGCAGCACCCCCTTGGCGCCGCCCTTGAAGCGCACGAGGATGTTGCCGTCATCGTCGAGCCGCCGCCCCGCGACAAAGGTCGTCAGGTCGGCGCAAAGGGAATCGATCTGCAGCCCGGTGATGTACCGCGCCAGATTCTCGGCATGCGTGCCGATGTCGCCGATGCAGCCGGCGGCCCCGCTGCGTTTGGGATCGGTCCGCCATGCCGCCTGCTTTTGTCCCGTTCGCTCCAGCGGGCCGCTGAGCCAGCCCTGGGGGTATTCGACCACGACCTTGCGGATGGGGCCCAGCTTTCCGCTCTGCACCAGCGCGCGGGCTTCCTTCACCATCGCATTGCCGGTGTAGTTGTGGGTGAGGGCGAAGATGCGCTGCGTGCGCCGGACAATCGTCCGCAGCGCTTTGGCTTCAGCCAGGTTCCAGGTGGCCGGCTTGTCGCACACGACGTGAAAACCCGCTTCCAGAAAAAGTTTCGCCACCGGAAAATGCCGGTGGTTGGGGGTGACGATGACGACGAAGTCGAGGTGCTGTTCCGGCGGGAGCTTCCGCTCGGCCGCCGCCATCGCGGCATAACTGGCATAGACGCGCCGCGGATCGAGGAAGAGATCGCCGCCGGAGAGGCGGGAGCGCGCGGCATCGGCGGAAAACGCCCCGGCCACGAGTTCAGCCTGCCCGTCCATCGCGGCCGCGATGCGGTGCACGGCGCCGATGAAGGCGCCCCGGCCGCCGCCGATCATGCCAAAGCGCAGTTTGCGGTTCATGGCTTTTTCTCAAAGGCCGCGTCGAAGGCCAGCGCGCTGGAGGCAAAATCCAGCTTGCGCACAAAGGCCGCCGATTCGGTCGCCCCGTGCACCCGGTCCATGCGGATATCCTCCCACTCAACCGAAAGCGGGCCGCGGTACCGAATGTCATTCAGCGCGACGATGATGTCCTCGAAGCGGATGTCGCCGTGGCCCAGCGAGCGGAAGTCCCATTGGCGGCGGGAGTCCCCGAAGCTCGTGTGCCCGCCGAAGACGCCGACGGAGCCATCGCCGTGGCCCCACCAGGCATCCTTGAGGTGCACGTGGTAGATGCGGTCGGAAAATCGCCGGAGAAATTGGACGTAGTCCACGCCCTGGTAGCCCAGGTGCGAAGGATCGTAATTGAAGCCGAAGCGGCGATGGCCCTTCACCGCGGCCACCGCCCGTTCGGCGGAGGCGATGTCAAAGGCGATCTCGGTCGGGTGGACCTCCAGGGCAAAATTCACGTTCTGGCGATCGAACGCCTCGAGGATCGGCCCGAAGCGGCGGCCGAAGTCCGCAAAGCCCTGATTCCAGTATTCCTGCGAGGTGGGCGGGAACGCGTAGAGCGAATGCCAAATGGAGGATCCGGTGAATCCGTTCACCACCGCGGCGAAGTCGTCGCGGCCCGCGCTCCCGGGCTTGTGGTCAAAGAATCGGCGCGCCGCCTTGGCGGTCGCCATGAGATGCTTGGCCGCGCGGCGCCGGACCCCTTCGGGCTCCCCGTCGCCCCACACGTCCGGCGGGAGAATCGCCTGGTGCCGCTCATCGATGCGATCGCAGACCGCCTGTCCCACGAGATGGCTCGAGACGGCGTGGGCGGTCAGGCCATGGTCGAGGAGCAGGGTCCAGAGATGGGTGAGATATTTTTTGGAAGTCAGGGCCGCCTCCACATCGAAGTGGTCTCCCCAGCAGGCGAGTTCGACGCCGTCGTAACCCATGTCCTTCACGAGGGGGACGAGCTTGGCCAAGGGCAGGTCGGCCCATTGACCGGTAAACAATGTAAGGGGTCTCGGCATAGGAGCAGGGGGGAGGTTGAACCGACCGGAGGGTGGGATTTCGGCCGGAGGGAGGTGCGGCCACTCTGGGGCCGCGCGGCTGAAGTTCAAGGCCGCGGCGATCTAACAGTCCGACGAGTCGTCGGGCAGCCAGGCCGTTCCGATCGCCGCGGCGAGCGCCAGCGCGCTGGAAATCAGGAGCGCGAGCCGGAAATCATCCACCGGGGCGGTCCACCCAAAGATGACCGAGGCGGCGGCCGCCGCCAGCCGGCCCACGTTGTAGCAGAAGCCGGCGCCGGTGGTCCGCAGCAGGGTGGGGAAGAGCGGCGGCAGATACATCGTGAACAGGCCAAAGACGCCGGAAAAGAACCCGACTAGCGGCACCCAGAACCAGGCGAGCGCGGGAAATCCGCGCGGCACGATGAAGGCCCCGACCATCGCGGCGAACAGGCCCAGCAGCATCCATTGGATGGCGCGCCGATTGCCGAGGCGCCGGGCGAGGCCGCCGGCCGCAAAATTGCCGACCATGGAAACCGCAATCATGAGGAAAAATGCGGCTGAGATCCGCTGGGTGATCGCGGCCGGGGACAGTCCGCTCGTCGCGAGGAGCCGGCGCAGGTGCTGGGGGTGCCAGAACAGAAACAGCCACCAGGCCGAAAGGCTCAGCGCACAGACGAGCGTCGTCCGGAAAGTCAGCGCGGCGAGTTTGCCCCGAAACAGCGCGGCGAGCCCCGGCTTGCGGGCGTCCGCGGCTTCCGCCCGCGTCCAGGTTGCGGGCTCGGGGACGCTGCTCCGGATCCAGAACACGACGAAGGCCGGCGCCACTCCGATCAAAAAGACCCACCGCTCCGCGGGCGGGTGGGGCAGCAACGACATCAGCCCGACCAGCGTGGCCGCGGCTAGCACGCCAAAGTTGACCGCGCATTGCAGCACGGCGGCGAGCCAGGGGCGCCAGGACCGCGGCCAGGTCTCGGTCAGCAGCGAAGCGCCGACGGCCCATTCCCCGCCGATGCCCAAGGCGGCGACAAAGCGAAAGACGAGCAGCTCCTCCCAGGCGCGGGCGAAAGCGCAGAATCCGGTCGACAGCGCATAGGTGAGAATCGTCAGCGAGAGCGCCCGACTGCGCCCGAGCAAGTCGCCCAGTCGGCCAAAAAAAGCGCCGCCGACCGCCCAACCAGTGAGGAAGGCGGCCTGCACGTAGGCCGATTTCTCGGTGACGGCGGGGGCCGACGCGCTGGCGGCGCCCAGGAGCCCGACGATCAGCGGGGTGGCGACCAGCGTGTAGAGATGCATGTCCAGCCCGTCGAAGAGCCAGCCCAGCCAGGCGGCGCCACCCGACCGCCACTGGGCGCGGGTAATGGCGCGGAGGGTCGGCGGGTCAGCCAGGGCTTGGCCGGCGAGGCGGGGGGACGGCATCGATCGGTGAGCAGGCCGCGGGGGGCCGGGGGCCCGGGCGTCAGGCCTTCCCCAAGCAGCAGTGTTTGTACTTTTTCCCGCTGCCGCATGGGCAGGGATCGTTCCGCCCCGGTTTCGGGTGCGCCGCTTTGATCGGCGCGGGGCCCTCGCGCAAGGGCCGCGTGTAGATCCACTCGCCGCCCAGACGCTTGAATTCCGCCTTTTCATCGAGCGAGAACTCGCGGCCCCGGTCCAAATAATAGGCGGAAAAGTCCACATAGGCGAGATCCGGCTGGCCGCCGAGCTCGTGACTTTTAATGACGAGCCGGGTCCAGCCGATGTCCGGCTCCTTTTCGTCGGCCACAAACGGGAGCTTGGCCGTGGCCTGATAGGTCCGGTGAATGAACGCCGAATCGTGGGTCACATGGGCGGTAAAGCGCGCCCGCATCAGCTGCTCGGCCGTTTCCGGCCGGACCGTGCCCGCGATAATCGGGGCGCAGCATTGCGCGAAGGGCTTTCCGCTGCCGCAGGGGCAGGGACTTTCCGGGGTGGGTTTGGCGATGACAGAAGGCGATACGGCCATCCCGCACACCTAGCCGCGAGCGGGGCCGGAAGGCGAGGGCGAATATGTCCCCGGCCGCCGCCGGACTCAGGCGGTCGCGTGCGCCTGAAGGTGCGCCAGCGGAATAATGCTGAGGGTGCGCCGGTGGGTGGCGGCGAGGACAACCGGGGAAGCGGCTCCTGCCTCCAGGGCCTCGAGCCAGCGGGCGGCGCATACGCACCACCGGTCGCCGGGCTTGAGCCCGGGAAAGTCATATTCCGGCCGCGGCGTGGACAGGTCATTGCCGGCCGCCGCGCTGAACGCGAGAAATTCGACCGACACCTCCACGCAAACGGTGTGGCAGCCAGCGTCTTCAGCGCAGGTATCGCAGCGGCCATTGCGAAAAAAGCCGGTCACCGGCGACGCGGAGCAGGAGCGAAGCGGGCCGCCGAGCACGTTTTCAGAGGGCAGGGGCGTCATTGGTCACGCGATGCTAGCGAGGATTGGCTCCGGCGCGAGGCCGGAACCAATGGGGCCGTCGCGCCGGAAAAGTTGATGGGGTGATGCTCAGCCGGTGGCTTGGCGGACGAAAGGGCCGCTCGCCAAGAAATAATTGACGGGGCATGACGGTTTTGGAGACGGAATCTCGCAAGTACAGGCGACCCTGATTCCACGCCATGAAAACAATCCTCCTCCTCGGTTCCTTCGTCGCCTCCCATCGGCGGCGATTCGCCCGGTGAGATTCTCAATCACAATACTCTGGTAAGCAATGACGTGGCGGATTAGGCTGCGATTGTTCGCATTGAACCCGATGTCCACCGACGAAGAAATCTTCGCCGAAGCGCTGCAACTGCCCGCCGCCGATCGCGGCGAGTTTTTGCAACGCATTTGCCCCGGCGACGAGGCCTGCCGGGCTCGCGTGAACGCCCTCCTCCGCGGACATGAGCGCGCAGCGGACTTCCTGCGCAACCCGCTCGCCGCCGTTGGATCCCTGCTGACGACCGCAGCGCCCCTCGGCCGGATCGGTCGCTATCAGCTCCTGGAGAAAATCGGCGAGGGCGGCTGTGGCGTGGTCTACCTCGCCGCACAGCAGGAACCGGTTCGCCGGCGCGTGGCCCTCAAGCTCATCAAGCTGGGCATGGACACGAATGCGGTGGTGGCGCGCTTTGAGGCGGAGCGTCAGGCCCTGGCGATGATGGACCACCCGAACATCGCCAAGGTCTTCGATGCGGGCGCAAGCGAGAGCGGCCGGCCCTATTTCGTCATGGAGCTGGTGCGGGGCATCCCGATCACGAAGTACTGCGACCAGAACCATCTCACTCCGCGAGAGCGCATCGCGCTGTTCATCCGCGTTTGCGCCGCCCTCCACCATACGCACCAAAAAGGGATCGTTCATCGCGACCTCAAGCCGTCGAACGTTCTCGTCACCGAGACCGACGGCGCTCCCGTTCCGAAAGTGATCGACTTCGGCGTCGCCAAGGCGATGCAGGGCCGGCTCACCGAGCACACCCTCTTTACGACCGTTGAGCAATTTGTCGGCACGCCCATCTATATGAGCCCCGAGCAGGCCGATTCGAGCGGCCTCGACCTGGACGCCCGCAGCGACATCTACACGCTCGGCATCCTCCTCTTTGAGCTCCTCGCCGGCCAACCTCCGTTTGACGCGCAGAGTTTCGCGACGGTCGGCGTGGAGGCCATTCGGCGGCAGATCCGCGAGGTCGATCCGCCGACGCCATCTACCCGCGTTCGGACGCTGAGCGAGACCGACCGAACGGCGATTGCGAAGTCCCGCTCTCTGGCGCCGAAGGAACTTTCCCTGCTCCTGCGCGGCGATCTCGACTGGATCGTGATGCGCTGTTTGGAAAAGGATCGCACTCGCCGATACCCCACGGCCCAGGAGTTGGTGGCGGATCTCCAGCGCTACCTGACCCATCAGCCCGTGCTCGCGCGCCCGCGCAGCCCGGCCTACATTGCTCGGAAGTTTTTCCGCCGCCATCGTTCGACCATCGGATCGGCAGCATTGTTGCTGGCCGCGCTTGCGCTCGGCCTTTGGTCTTCGCTGCGGACCGAACGGCGTCCGCCGCTCGCGGCGGCGGCGTCCGCCGGCCCGACGATCCAGGCGCGGGAGCTGACCCGGCGTGCCTTCGAGATTTGTGAGCGACTCGGCTTTCTGCGCGAGGATCTCACGGTCGCGGAGGACCTCGCCCGGCGGGCAACCGAACTTGACCCCACTTCCGCGCGCGCCTGGGGTGTCCGGGCCTGGGTCGAGGCCGCCTTCATCAACCGCAATTGGGACCTGGGCCCCGAGCGGCAGCAGATCGCCCAGACCATGGCTGAGCATGCGCTTTCCCTGGACCCGAATGAACCGGAAGCGCTGAATGCGCTGGGCCAGGTTCTCTTCGCCGAAGGAGGGTATGCGGCAGCCGAGGGGGTGGCACGCCGCGCGGTGGCCGCCGCCCCCGATAATTTCCGCAGCCGGCTCTTGCTTGGACGCGTCTTGCGCAGCCTCGGCCGCGCCGACGAGCAGCTCAAAGTCCTGCAAGAGGCCGAACGGCGGGATCCGGACAATGTCCTCATCCACTATGATCTGGCGGGTTATTACTCCACCATGCGGGCCGACGGCGGAGTTCCAATCAACCTTGACGCGGCCTTGGCCGAGAACCGCATAATCCTGCGGCTGCACCCTTTTGCCAGCGAATTGCTCCAGCTCGCCATGGTGGAATTTATGAAAGGCGACATGAAGGGGGTGGACGCCGCATTGGATCGGCTGAGCCAAATGCCGATCGCGGATCAAGCCGAGGACCGCGCTGTGTATCGTGCGGCATTCTATGCCATCTGCGAACGCAAGCCCGAGCGGGCGTTCGCCGCCGCCCGTCTCACGGCAAATGTGTATTTTGACGATGACTTGAGCGCCTCCCCCAAAGCGTGGCTGACCGCGCTGGCGCAACTCGAGGCGGGGCATCCCAGTTTGGCGCGGGGCGAATGGGAAACCGCCGAATCCGTCTTGCGCCAACGCTTGCGTGACGATCCGAACAATCGGGAGCGGTATAGCGGCCAATTGGCCATGACTCTCGTTTGGCTGGGACGGACCGAAGAGGCCGCCCAGTGGATCGCGCCGGTGCAAAGCGCCGCGCGCGACGAAATGACGGGAGAGCGCGCCGGCGCTTTGGCCCGGTATTACGGCGCCCTGGGCGACGCGCGGGAAGCCGTGCGTTACCTGCAGCGGCGCTCGTCGAGCGCGGCCGATCTGCGGTTCAACCCCTGGTGGGACAAGGTGCGCGCGGCCCCCGAATTTCAGGCTGAGCTCGAACGAGTGCGGGCACGCGACCACAAGCCCGCCGTTCCCTAGCATCGGTCGAAAACGACGCGCCCGCAACTTCGGGCCGAATTTTCTGGGAGACAGGCTTGGCATTCTCGGCCGATCCAGCGTCAATGCCGAAGTGGATCCCTTTTCGGAATATGGTTTGGACGATCTCTCCCGGCAAATCGCCGCCTGGGGCTTCAAACCTTCGCATGCCGCGCGGGTGCTGCGGGCCTACTATGCCGGCAACGGCGCGATCGATTGGAGCCGAATCGTCCTGCCCCGCCCACTCGCCGCGCGAATGCAGGCGGACGAACCCGCGCCCCGGGTGAAATTGGCCGCCCGCCAAGTGGCGGCCGATGGCACCACCAAGCTTTTGTGGCAGCTGGGCGACGGCCGCACCGTCGAGGCGGTGCTGATGCCGGACTTCCATCCGGACCGGGCGGCCGGCTGCATTTCCTCGCAGGTGGGCTGCGCGATGGGCTGCGATTTCTGCGCGACCACGAAAACCGGCTTTGAGCGCAATCTGACCGCCGGCGAAATGGTGGAGCAGTTTCTCGCTCTCCGGCGCGAAGCCGCCGCCGCGGGCCGGCGCCTGCGCACCGTGGTCTTCATGGGCATGGGCGAACCCATGCTCAACCTGGACCAGGTGATCGCCGCGGTGAAACGGATGGCGGACAATGCCCTGGGCGGGCTCGGCTGGCGCCAGATCACCATATCCACCGTGGGGGTCGTCGCGGGCATCGACGCGCTCGCGGCGGCCAACCTCAACGTGCACCTGGCGGTCTCCCTGCACGCGCCGGACGACGCCACGCGCGCACTCCTGCTGCCCAGCGGCCGGCGCTTCCGCGTGGACGATATCCTGGCGGCGGCGGACCGCTACCAGGCGCGCACCGGCCGGCCGGTCATCATCCAGTACTGCCTGCTCCAGGGCGTGAACGATTCGCCGGACCAGGCCCGGCAGCTGGCCGACCTGCTCGGCAACCGCCGGATGCACGTCAATCTACTCCACTACAATCCCACCGGCATCAGCCTGCGCGGCGCGACCTACGCGGCCGCCGCCCCGGCGGTGGCGGAGCGATTCATCGCGGATCTGCGCGCGCGCGGGGTCGTCGCTCATTTCCGCCGCTCGCGTGGGCAGGGCATCGCTGCCGCCTGTGGCCAACTCCGCGAGCGGTCCGAAGCGGTCACTGCCTCGGCGTGAGCGCAGTGAAGAACTGGATTACGTAGTAAGTGGCCGGAACCGTGCCCACGTTGCGCATGTTCTCCAGTTCATTAGCCGCGTAGAAAATCATCGAGCCGGCGGTGACGGTCTGGGTCTTGCCGGAGATATTCACCTCCAAGGTGCCTTCCCGCAGGATGATGAATTCTTCCTGGGGATGACGATGCGGGGCGCCGGTGTTTTCTCCGGGATTGAGAGTGGAGACATGGCAGTGAAACTTATCCAGCGTCGCCGTCGGCCCGGTGTAGACATCGCGATGCACGCCGGTCTTCGTCGGCTGGGCGGCGAGACTGTCCCAGGCGAAAACCGTGGAGCCGAGAACCGCGGGAGCGGGGGCGCCGGCTGGGGCCGTCTGGGCCGCCGCCAGTGGCGTGAGAGTGAGCAGGGCCACGAAACAGGGGAAGAATCGCATGCGGCGAGGGTGCGGAAAAGGCGCTCGAAAAGCGAGCGGGCTGTGCGGCTGGGGAACGCCCCGGCCCCCCATCTGTCCATGAGGGTAGAGAAAAAAGGGCCGCCGGTCGGCCTTCGCGTTAAAACCCTGAATCTGCAAGGAATCCCATGCTCCCGACCATTCTGCTCATTGTCCTGCTCCTGATGCTCATCGGCGCGCTGCCCACTTGGCCGCACAGCCGGGATTGGGGCTACTATCCCAGCGGCGGGCTGGGTATCCTCGCCGTCGTTCTGATCCTGTTTCTGCTGCTCTGATTCGCCTTAAGGCCGCGCCACGACGCCGTCGGCGCGCCGCAGGGCGCAGAGAATCAGATTGGCGCGGGTCGCCGGGGCGGTTTCCGGCTGGCCGACCTCGAAGCCATCTTTAAAGGCGGCCTGCGCCTCTTCGAGCGTGGCATAGCTGCGCGATAGATGGCAGGAGTCGGGCACGCCGTCCTTCTCCTTGATCCCGACCGCGGAAATGTGCGCGAGCAGCTGGCTTCGCGGGCCGGCGCCGAAATGAGTGACAACCGGCTTCACCTCGTAGGAAGCGGACGACACCCGGACCCGAATGGAAGCACTGACAGGAACGCGATATTTCATATATTTGGGAGGGTGATCACCCATCCTATTTCGGCGCCTGGGCATTAGCAATAGCGGAGCCGGGCCATCGCGCCCTTGCCACGGCGGGCCGAAAGCCAATAAACCTGACGCGATGAACCCCCTTTCCCCCTGGCCCAGCGGGCGTTGCGGCTGGCTAAGCTTTTTCCTCCTCTTGTGGGCGAGCCGGCTCTGCGGTGCCGACGAGGTTTTTCTCTTCAGCTATTTTGTCGGCAACGGCGAGGACGGCCTGCATCTGGCGCGCAGCGCGGATGGGCTGAACTGGACCGCCGTCGGCGGCGGCCGGTCATTTCTCACGCCGGAGGTCGGCGAAAATAAACTGATGCGCGATCCTTGCCTGCTCCTAGGTCCCGACGGGGTCTTTCGCATGGTCTGGACGACCTCCTGGTTCGGGCAAACCATCGGCTACGCCAGTTCAACCGATTTGCGGCATTGGTCCGAACAGCAGGCCCTTGCGGTCATGGCCCACGAGCCCACCACGGTTAACTGCTGGGCGCCGGAGGTGGTCTACGACGCCGGACGGCGCGATTACCTGATTTATTGGGCGAGCACGGTGCCAGGGCGGTTCGTCGACGCGGATGAACGGGCGACGCCGCCGGGCAAGCCGGTGCGCAACCACCGGATTTACTCCACCACCACGACCGACTTCGTGCACTACACGCCGACCCGCCTCTACTACGATCCGGGTTTCAACGTGATCGATGCCACGCTCGACGCCGACGGCGCCGGCGGCTGGATGCTCTTCGTCAAAGACGAGACCGAGCAGCCCAAGGCCGCGAAATCGATTCACCTCGTCCGGGCGGCCGCCGCCGAGGGCCCCTTTTCTCCGCCCTCGCCGCGGATTCACGGCCCGTATTGGGCGGAAGGTCCGACGGCGATCAAGATTGGCGGGGAGTGGTACGTCTATTTCGACCGCTACCGGGAGCACCGGTTTGGCGTGGTGCGTTCGAGCGACCTCGAACGCTGGGAGGACCTCAGCGATCAACTGCATATGCCGCCGGGCATCCGCCACGGCACCGTGCTCCGCGTCCCGCGGGCGATCGCCGACGCGCTGAACTAAACGGCCTAACCCTTTCCGGGCAGGGCGGCCCGGGCGCCGGCCCCGCCCAGGGCGGCCAGGGCGGCCGAGGCGTGGCCCAGCAGGGCGCGGAGTTCGCCCGGCGCCGCGAGCGCGAAGACCATGCGGTGGCGGGTCACATGGATTTTGATCGCGGGGGAGGGCAGGCTCAGGGTGAACCACGAGCCGTGTGCGTCATAGTCCAAATGGGGCGCCAGTTCCGGGAGGTCCTCGATCAGGTCGATCTTTGCCGCGAGGTCGAACGCCTGCGCAAAATCGATCACGACGCGGTCGCAGTAGCCGCCAAACAGCCGAAGGAAGCGCTCGTCCTCCACGACGCCCGGGGTCCGAAACGAGGCGACCTGAGTCACCAGCCGATAGGCGGCCGGCTTTTCCTCATCCTGTTCGACCCAGAAGTTGACGTCAAAATCGGGCGTTCGGACCGTCGCCGCCCCATCGGCCAGCGCCAGGTCCAGCTCCCGGCGTTTATAGGCGAAGGCCGTGCGCAGCTCCTGAAAAACCCGCTCGGCCCGCTCCTGCACTTCGGCGGCGCCGAGGCGGCCGACGAAAGTGCGCGTCGCGGCGGTCACCTCCTGCGGTTCCCGGAAACCCTTTTGAAATCCGCGCAGCTGGCGGACTCGGCCGGTCGAATCCCCGACCAAGCGGGATTCCTGCAGCGCGGTGCCATGGAGGGGGGCGGTCATGATCGGAGGAAAGGGAAACGAAAAGGCTCGCGCCGGAAAAGCGCGAGCCTCCGTGCGTTCAGGGTTTACGCGAGCATTTAAGGGGCGATGATTCAAAGTCTCACATGCCGCCCGGCCCTCCCCGACCGTCGCCCGCCGAACTGACCGCCCGGCTCGACCGCCTGCCCGCCACCCGCCACCTGTGGGGCCTCGCGTTCCGCCTTTCCCTCGGCGCGTTCTTCGAAATGTTCGACCTGTTCCTCACCGCCTATGTGAGCCCGCTGCTCATCCGCGCGGGGATCTTCCAGCCGAACGGGCACGGCTGGCTCGGCCTGTCCGATCAGGCGACCTTCGCGGCGGCCACCTTCGGCGGACTGTTTGTCGGCACGATGCTGTTCAGCTCGGTCGCCGACCGCTTCGGCCGGCGGCCCATCTTCACCTCCTCCCTGCTCTGGTACACGGCCGCGACCCTGATGATGGCGACCCAGTCCACCGCCGCCGGACTGGAAGGCTGGCGTTTCGTGGCGGGCATCGGCCTCGGCGTCGAACTGGTGACGATCGACGCCTACCTCGCCGAATTGATGCCCGCCGCGGTGCGCGTGCGCGCCTTCGCCTTCAACGCTTTTGTGCAGTTCCTGGCGATCCCCACCGTGGCACTCCTCTGTTGGCTCTTCGCCGCGCGGGCTCCCTCGGGGCTGGCGGGGTGGCGCTGGGTCTTGGTCCTCAGCGGAGCGGGCGCGATCGCCGTCTGGGTTCTGCGCTCGGGCCTGCCGGAATCGCCGCGCTGGCTGATCCGGCGCGGCCGCGCCGCCGAGGCGCAGACCGTGATCGCGGGTCTCGAGGCCCGCGCCGCTGCGGAGACGGGCGGCCCGCTGCCGCCGCCCGTGGCCGCCGGCGTTGGGGAAACCGCGGCGGCCGGATCCTTTGCCGACATCTGGCGGCCGCCCTACCGGCGCCGCACCGTGATGCTGGCGGTGTTCAACTTTTTTCAGACGATCGGTTTTTACGGCTTTGGCAATTGGCTGCCGCTGCTCCTCGCCGCCCAGGGGGCGACGATCCTCAAAAGCCTGGAGTATTCCTTCGTCATCGCGATCGCCTATCCCCTGGCGCCGCTCCTCTGCCTGCCCTTCGCCGACCGCTTCGAGGCCAAATGGCAGGTGGTGGCCGCGGCGCTGGGGGTCGGCCTCTTCGGCCTCCTCTTCGCGCAGCAACGCAGTGCCGCCGGGCTGATTCTCTGCGGGGTGCTGGTGACCGCGTCCAACTGCCTCATGAGCTATGCGTACCACGCCTATCAGACGGAGCTGTTTCCCACGCGGATGCGGGCCCGGGCGGTCGGCTTTTGCTATTCGTGGAGCCGGCTGTCCACCGTATTTACCAGTTTCATGATCGCATTCTTTCTCGGTCATTTCGGCGCGGGCGGCGTCTACGTCTTTATCGCCGTCAGCATGGCCGTGGTCGTGCTGGCGATCGGCGGATTTGGGCCCCGCACCCGCGGGCTCGCGCTGGAGGCTATTTCCCAGTGAGCCGCCAGCCCGAGCTTGTGCTGCGGCGGCCTTCGTGTGGAAATCAGCGGCGACCCATGTGCACCCGCTACACTCTGCATAAGCCCGAGGCCGCCCTGCGGGCGGTGGCGCAGACGCTCGGCGTGACCTTGGAATTTGCGGCGCCCTTTCTGCCGCGGTTCAATTTGGCGCCATCGCTGATTCTGCCGGTCGTCACGGCGGAGGCGGGTTCGCCGCGCCTGCACCGCTTTCGCTGGGGCCTCGTGCCGCCGGCGGACCGGGGGCAGGACAGCGCCCGGCACCTCCCCAACGCGCGGGCCGAGACCCTCACGAAACTGCCGGCCTTCCGGGCGGCCGCGGCCGCGCGCCGTTGCCTGGTGCCGGCGAACGGGTTTTACGAATTCAAGACTCTCGGGCGCCGGAAGGAGCCGTATCTGTTTACGCGGCCGGACGAGGAGCCCTTCGCCATGGCCGGCCTGTGGGAGCCGCCGGACGGCGAACAGCCGGGCACCTTCTGCCTCGTGACGACCGAGCCCAATACGATCATGGCGCCGATTCACAACCGGATGCCGCTCGTGTTGACCGGGGGGACCATGGGCCGTTGGCTGGGCGAGCAGGCCGTGCCGGCGGCCGAATGGGAGGATCTGATCCGCCCGGTTGCGGACGATCTGCTCGTGCCCCGGCGGGTCAGCGCCTACGTGAACAATTCGCACCACGAAGGAGCGCAGTGTTTGGCGGCGCCGGACCCCGAGCCGCCGGAGCTGGCCTTGATTTTCTGAGCGAAGTTGCCGTTTTTCTCAGGATCCGCAAACAGCCCGTCCAGCGTTGAGCGGGTTTCCCGGACCCACGTTCGAAACCTGCCGGTCGCGCTTCATGTTTTCACAAATCAGAAACATCTGGTCCATCATGCGGGGCCACCGGCTGCGCTACGGCATCGCCATTGGGTGCCTCGTCCTGGCCACGGTCATCAATTTCGGCATCCCTCTGGTCGGCAGCGCAACGATTGACTACGCAGTCTCAAACCAGGTCCCCGGCCCCGGCACGCCTTGGGTGATTGCACTGGTGCTCCATTGCGTCGGAGGCCCGGCGAGGCTCCGCGGCCACCTGTGGCTGGCGCCGGTGATGATGGTGATCTTGAGCGCGGTGAGCGGACTCTTCACCTACCTGAAGGGTTGGCAGGCCTCGCTGGCGAGCGACGGCATCGCGCGGCAGCTGAAGGACGAGCTCTACGATCATCTCGGGCACCTTCCGGCGGTCTATCACGACCAGACCGACACCGGGGATCTTGTCCAGCGGTGTACGAGCGACGTCGAGACGGCCCGCCAGTTCCTGGCTAGCCAGATCATGGAGATCGGAAATGCCGCCATCCTGGCGGGTGCGGCCTTTCCCATGCTCATGTCGCTCAACCCGCGCCTGGCCCTGGTGTCGTTTGTGCTCATTCCGCCGATCGTCATCTACGGCTATGTCTATTTCCGCAAGGTGAAGTATATCTTCAAGTCGGTCGATGAGGCGGAGGGAGCCTTGACGGCCATCATCCAGGAGAACCTCACGGGCATCCGTGTCGTCCGCGCCTTCGCCCGGCAGGATTTTGAACGGGAGAAGTTCGCCGTTCCGAATGCGCGCTACCGCGATCGCAGTGTGTTCATGCTCCGCCTGATGTCGTGGTACTGGTCGATCAGCGACTTGGTCGCGCTCACCCAGATCGGGCTCGTCCTCATCATCGGCTCGCATTGGATCGTCGCAGGCAAACTGAGCGTGGGCGTTCTTTTCGCCTTCCTCGCCTACTTGGCGATCATCCTCTGGCCCGTTCGCCAGATGGGCCGCATCTTGACGGACTTGGGTAAGACCTCCGTGGCCCTGAACCGGATCCGGGAGATTCTTGCGATCGAGCGCGAGGCGGATCGGCCCAGCCGCTGGCTCGTCACGCCCGCGAGCCCCGTCAAGGGTGCCCTCGCCGTGCGGCACCTGCGCTTTGCCCACGCCGGACACCCGGCCGGTTCGGACGGGGCGCTGAATGACGTTTCCTTCTCTGTGGCGCCCGGCGAAACGCTGGCGATCCTGGGTCCATCGGGTGCCGGCAAGAGCACCCTGATCCACTTGCTGCTGCGGCTCTACGACTATTCTGCGGGATCCATTCTTTTGGATGGTCATGAGCTGAGTTCCCTACCGCGCAAGTGGGTGCGCTCACAGATCGGGGTCGTCATGCAGGAGCCGTTTCTGTTCTCCAAGACGCTCAAGGACAACCTGAGGCTCGGGCGGGACAATGCGCTCGACCACGAGGTGGAGAATGCGGCCCGTACGGCGTGCATCCATGAGACGATTCTCTCCTTCGACCAGGGCTACGGCACCCTGATTGGCGAACGGGGCATCACGCTCTCGGGCGGGCAGCGCCAGAGGGTCGCGATCGCGCGCGCGGTGCTCCGGCACCCGCCCATCCTGGTCCTTGACGACGCGCTCAGCGCCGTCGACGGGGAGACCGAATCGTTGATCCTTGAAGCCCTCAAGGAACGCCATGGACGAGCGACGACGCTGATCATTGCCCACCGTCTCTCAACCCTCGTCCACGCCGACCGGATCCTCGTCCTCGACCGGGGACAGATCGTGCAGATGGGCACCCACGCTGAATTGGCGGTCCAGGAAGGGCTCTACCGCAGGCTCTGGGACATTCAGACCCGGACCGAGGCGGATGTCAGTCGGGAGGCGGGAGCAACCCAGGCCGGGCGGGACCCATGAACGAGGTACTCCTCCAGCAGGATGACTTCAAACCGCGGCTCGATGCCGGCCTTTGGGGCCGGGTATTCCGGCGTGCGCTGCACCTGAAGCGCTTTCTAATTCCCCTGTTCGTGACCGCGGTGCTGACGGCCATCTGCGATGCGAGCTTCGCGCTCCTGACCCGCTGGGTCATCGACGGGGTGGCCGTGCACGGGAGTCACGCGCCGTTCACGCTGTACATCAGCATCTACCTTGGGCTCACGCTGGCATTGTGCACGTGCATCTGGGTCTTCATCGACCTGGCGGGCAACATTTCCAATCGGATGGCGCACGACATCCGCCGGGACGGCTTTGATCGGCTCCAAGACTTGGAATTTGCTTATTTCGACACCCGCCCGGTCGGCTGGCTGATCAGCCGGCTCACGAGCGACTGCGACCGCCTATCTCGGATCATTGCCTGGGGATTCCTCGATATCGTATGGGGACTGAGCTACATCGTCATGATCGCGGTCAGCCTACTGATCATGAACTGGAAACTGGCTCTCATTGTGCTCGCGATTCTACCGCCTCTGGCGGTTGTGTCCAAATACTTCCAGCGGAAAATGTTGCTCAGTTCCCGCGAGATCCGAAAGCTCAACTCCCAGATCACGGCGAGCTTCAACGAGTCGATTCAGGGCATCCGGACCACCAAGAGCCTGGTGCGGGAAAGCGATAACCTGCGCGAATTTTCGGATCTAAGCGGACAAATGTTTGACGCCTCGGTGCTCAATGCCCGCCAGAACTCGCTCTATTATCCCATCGTGATGTCGCTGGGGAGCCTGGCGGCCGGGCTCTGCCTTTGGCGGGGCGGCTATCTGACCAGCTCTTCGGCGATGAGCATCGGAACCCTCGTTGCCTTCGTCAATTTTGCCGGGCAATTCTTCCAACCCATTAACCAGCTGGCATTGCGACTGACGGAAATGCAAGGCGCCCAAGCCGCGGGCGAACGGGTGATGGGGCTGCTTGCGACCGCACCGGCCATCGCCGACTCGGTCGCCGTCAAGGACCGCGTGCGCGCATTCGCAGCCGCAGGGGCGAGGCGGGTCCCCGACCCGGGACTCGGCCCAGACGGCCTGCCGCGGGATATCGGAGTCATCGAATTCAGAAACGTCACCTTCCGGTATGCGGCGGGCCCGGTCGTGCTGGAGGATTTCAACCTGAATGTCCGCGCCGGCGAGACGATCGCCCTGGTGGGTGCCTCCGGCGGCGGAAAGAGCACGATTGTATCGCTCGTTTGCCGCTTCTACGAGCCCACCTCCGGGCAGATCCTCCTCAACGGGATGGATTACCGCGAGCGTCCGCTCGGGTGGCTCCAATCCCAGCTCGGCATCGTCCTCCAAACGCCCCATCTCTTCAAGGGCACCGTGCGGGAGAATATTCGGTATGGCCGGCTCGACGCCAACGACGCCGAGATCGAGCACGCCGCGCGTTTGGTGAACGCGCACGGTTTTATCACCCGGATGGAGCAGGGCTATGATGCGCAGGTTGGGGAAGGCGGCAACCGCCTCTCGACCGGGCAAAGGCAGCTGCTCTCGTTCGCCCGGGCGCTCATCGCGAATCCGCAGATCTTCATCATGGACGAGGCGACGTCGTCAATCGACACCGAGACCGAGCAGCTGATCCAAACGGGACTGGAATCCATCTTCCGCGGCCGGACGAGCTTTGTGGTCGCCCACCGCCTCAGCACCATCCGCCGGGCCGATCGCATTCTGGTCATTAACCGGGGCAAGATTGAGGAGAGCGGCACCCATCCCGAGTTGCTGAGTCGGCGCGGGCATTACTTCGAACTCTACACGAGGCAATTTCGCCTGGAATCGACCGACGCCGTGTTGGGCGTTACGGCGAAAGCGAGATCGTAGGCGTCGGAGGCGACTTTGGGAATCACGGTTCAGCGCCCGGCCCGGTTGGCTTCCAGCTCTGCCTTGGAAATATCCGGCGACGCCTTCGCGAAAAGGACCCCCAGCCAGATCTTTCGGGATTTGGGGGTCTGCGGATCGAAAAAGCTCGCGCTCGGCTTCCGATTAGTTGCGAACGCCTCGACCCGGTCCCAAACCGGATCGGCGACAACTCCGCTATCGTCGAAACCCAAGCCCTGCTTGAGCAATTCCATGCAGCGGTCAAGGAACTGGAGTATCGGGTAGTGGCTCAGTTTGAAATTGAGATTTGCAAAGGGTGAGCGCTCACGCATGATTCGGGCATGCCCAAGATGCCCAAGGACAAGAATCAATTGGCTGCCAGGATCGTCGCCATGTCTACCGGACAGCCGACACCTAGGTCAGCGGAGAAGGACAAGAACCCCGCGGCCGTTGCCTTAGGAAGGCTTGGCGGACTGAAAGGTGGCCATGCGCGAGCATCTAGCTTGTCGGCGGAGGAGCGTTCGGTATCGGCGAAGAAGGCGGCGATTGCACGTTGGTCGCGCCCGGTGAAGTAACGGGCGCAGCAGGAGCTGTTGGGCCAGGGTGGGTGACGGGTTCATCCTTTTCGAAAACTTTCCTCCATCCATATAGTTCTGCCCTACCAATCACCTCATCAATTGCTCCGATCCAATACGCCTCGTTCGCCGAAAGTTCGTTTTCCCCTAATAAGAGATGTTGAGTCAGTTTAACGGCGAAAAACCAGAACGGAATCATCTTTGGACGCGCGTGCTTGTCCAAATATGCCTGCCTTTTTTTATCCTCTTTTGGGAATTTTTTGAACCTATTAAATTGTGCTGTGGTGAGAAGCGAACTGCCGTTCACAGAAACCAATTTATCAAGAACTAGTCTGTGGCGCCCAAATAGATATTCCCAAAGCAGAGAATAGTCGCTCATCAGCTTGGCGCGGCCCTCATCGTCCAGTCTCCAATTATCCCGGCCCTTTACCTTGATTTCATATTTAACCAATTCCTGAAGGAGCTTCGCGTCTGTTCCAATCGGGGAATATCGTTTTCCCAATTTCACCGCGGGAAGGACAACGCCCATAAAATGACGGGCACCTCTGACCTGATCTAAAGTAGTTTCAAGAAGCACGGCCACTCGCCGAGAAACCTTTTGCTTTATGTGGGCTACAAATCGCTCTAGTGCCAGCATTGGAGCGTCGGGCACGTTCGGCCTTTTTCGTTTAAATTCCTTTTCTGAAAATATATACCTGTGAAGGAGACGAGAAAATACCTTGTCCGCGAGCTGACCGGCGGTCTCAAAATTAGACCGTTTCAGACTTAAATTAATATCTGCGGCTTTTTCTGCTGTAACTGTATACTCGGCGTAGCGGGCGCCATGGAAATAAATAGAAGAGTGTTGATACGCAACGGCATAGTCACCAAAAGCTAACAAACTAGCTGCTGCACTAAAAGCGTTTCCGGCAGCAACAGTAATAATATACGGAACTCGGCCATCCTGATCTTGTGTATTTAGAGCACCATCAATTATTCGCAATACACGGGTGCTACCTCCATCGCTGTTTATGAGAACAGTGATCGGATCGTTTGATTCCGCTCGGAGACGAAAAATTTCACGAATGGCGCTAGACGCCAACTCGTCTGTGAAATCACCAAAAATCTCTACCGCCCGTTTTGGGTCACACCTATATCGCTTATCGGGGTTCGGCATTTATGCTGCTGTCAGACTTAGCGCGCATCAGAGGGTCGCCACGCTGACTTTTGGCTGCCGCTCGCCTTTCAGCCTTTAGTATCTTTTGAACGAACGCGTGAAGGCTTCCATACTTGGCCCGAATTGCCTCAAGGCGATCCCCGAGATCTTCGTCATTTGAAACGCGCTCGCCTTTTGTCGGAGATGGGTGGGCTGAAGTCATAAGCCGGCGGCGACCACCGTTTGTGGGTTTCGTTCTCATTGCAAGTTTTAGTTATTGACTATGCGTGAGCGGTCACGCATAATGACCGCATGAATCAGCTCCCGGTTGAGGTACGGACTCGGATAGTAGCAGCCCTCGTTGAAGGAAACGGCATCCGCGCTATCAGCCGAATGACCGGGGTTTCCCGCAACACGATTGACAAACTTCTTTGCGACTTGGGCCGCGCTTGCTCGAGCTATCAGGATCGCGCCTTCCGCAACCTCACTTGCAAGCGGATTCAGGCCGACGAGATATGGTCCTTCGTTGGAGCCAAGCAGAAGAATGTCAGTCCCGAGAAGCGGGCGGAGGGTTGGGGGGATGTTTGGACTTGGGTTGCGATGGACGCCGATACTAAGCTGGTTCCGTGTTGGTATGTTGGCACACGAGATGCCGGAGCCGCTTACCACTTCATGCACGACTTGGCGGAGCGTTTGGCCCACCGTGTGCAGCTTACCACGGACGGATTCAAGCCCTACCTTCAAGCCGTCGAGGATGCTTTTGCAGGCGAGATCGACTACGCTCAACTGGTTAAGATTTACGGGACGACTCCAACTACCCCGGAGACTCGGTACAGTCCGGCGCAATGCATGGGCACTCGGATTGCGAAAGTGACCGGATCGCCCGAGTCGGGACACGTCTCTACCAGCTTCATCGAACGCCAGAATCTTACCATGCGCATGTCGATGCGCCGATTTACGCGCCTGACAAACGGGTTTAGTAAGAAGGTTGAGAATCATGAGCATGCGTTGGCGATCCATTACATGTTCTACAATTTCGCCCGTATTCATCAAACACTCCGCGTTAGTCCCGCCATGGAGGCCGGGGTTTCCGACCACCTTTGGGAAATTTCGGAGATCGTGGGCCTGCTCGAAGGGGTCTTGGCTGCAAACTGAGCCACTACCGAGTATCGGCCGCTACGCCCGTCGGCGGATGTGGCCTTCGGAATCCAAGGAAGGGTGGGCCGCTGTTAGGGCCTTTCCTGTTCCAGGGCTGAGCCCAGCAATAGAAATCAGTGATCCGCCTCTGTAGCGTATTCGGTATCAATGCACCGGCGAAGCCGGACTTTCCAACTGCACAGCGAGCCGGTTCACCACGCCCTCGGGCACGTCCAGGCGCCAGGAATCCTGTTCCCGCTGAAACTTAAGCTCTAAGTCGCGCTGGGCTCCGGAACCCTCCTCCACCCGCAGGGTCAGCAGGGCCGAATCCGAATCTGGCTCCGTTTCGCGAACCGTCGCGATCGCCGAATAGTCGGTCGGAATTTGCGCCGCGATCATCGTGGCGACGATCGTTTCCGGGCTGCCATACTGGGCGCGCGCCGCCTCAGGCAGACCGGCCAGTAGCGCCTCGGCCTTCTTTTTCGCACTCGGTTCGAAGCGGATCAAGCCACCGAGCCGATCAACGTCCCCGGCCCTCGCGGACCACAGCAAACTCTCCACCGCATCCGGAGGACTCGCTTGTCCGCGGAAGCTCCAGTCCTTCGCACGCCGGACCACTGCACCTTCGGGCCAAACCGCGTCCACCCGCTGGCCCAACGCCCGCTTCAGTGCGCTCCGCTGCAGTTCAAGCGCGTTGACTGAAGCGCGCATCCGCTCAATCTCGGCGAATCGATTGCGAAGTGAGTTCAGATCCCCAGCCTCTGTCAAAGCCGCTCGGAACCGCCGGTTCTCCTCGTTGAGCCCAGCGCACGCCGCCTGAATCCCCTCCAGCCGCGAGGCCTCGGCCGATAAGCGACCGTATCGCTGGTGCATTACGGTCATAGCCGCGCCGAGAGCGCCGATTACCGCCAATCCGAGAATTGAAAGAATCAGGCGTGCCGACATGGTTTACGTTTTTGCCAGCCAAAATTAGTCAGTTTGGACATAAAATGGCTGCAGCAAAACCTCGCCCTCCGATCCGCCCGAGAACCAGTCCGCCGGGGAGACCGAATCAACCGGAGCCGATAGCGCCGCCGCTGCCTGATCCCCAATACTGAACACGAAAGGAACCTGAATCTCCGTATTGACGGTATGGGCGCCAAACTGGCCCGGACTAAACTGCCACTGGCTCACGGCGGCGATCGCCGCCTGCTCGAATTCCGGCTGGCTTGAACGAGCAGCATAGGCGTTTTGCACGTTGCCGGCGGTATCGACGATCAGATCGACCATCACCTGGCCTCCGATATGTTGAGCCCGCATGCTCGCTGGATAAACCGGGCGTGGCTGGAGAATCGGAGTCGGAATTTGGTGAAGCGCCGAGATATCGGTGGCTCCGACGGATGGGCCACCGTTCTCCGAACTCGTAGCACGCCTGCGCGCCGCCTCAGCAGCGACGCTATGCCTCAATGCCGCATTTTCCGTCTGCACCAATCTAAGTCTTTCCTTTACAGAATTTGGGTCCTGGTTCGCATCGGTCAAGGTACGCACCTCATCAAGTTCGCGGGAAAGCGCTTGGTTCTCTTTGCGCAGCGTACCAAATGCATCGGCTTCGCTTTGAAGGCCGGCAAGCCTTGACGCTAGTTGGGCGTTGGCATGGTTCTGGACGGCGATGGTCCCGACGCCCGCGGCTACCAGAAGCCCGATGACCCCGACAGTGATTTTGTTTGCGCTCATAAAGAGAAGTAGCCCGGCCGATCCCGATGCGCTGGCGGCGACCCCCGCAGCCGCTGCCGCTGTGGCCACGCCGGCCGGTGCCGCAAGGGCCGCTTCCGTGGAGAGCCCGGCTGCGAGTGCAGCGCAGGTCGAGGTGATGCCGCGGCGGTTCAAGCGCTCCCGCAGTTTCTCCAATGCCCGCTCAACCCTCATCCGGGCGGCGTTCTCGCTGAGCCCGAGCTTGGACCCGATTTCCCCAAACGGCCGACTGGAGAAAAACCGGAGCACGATGGCTTCCCGGTCGCGCTCGCCCAATTGGTTCATTGCCTCATCCAGCGCGGTCCGCGTCCGGCTCCAGTCGATCGGGACATTCTCTTCAGCAATCAGGTCTGCCTCTTCCGCCACGGCCCGTTCATGAATCGATCGGCGGCCCTCGCGTCGGCGCAGATCAGCCGCGACGAACGAAGTGCATCGGTAAAGCCACGCGGGGAGTGCCGGATGACGGGCCAATGTGGCCGCCTTGCGAGCGAGAGTAACAAAGACCATTTGGGTGACCTCCTGAGCGCGGTGGTGATCGCCGTGCAACTGCCGAAGCGCCGAAGCATAGACGAGATCGACATGCCGACGTACCAGTTCGGCAAAGGCGTCCTCGGATTGTTCGAGGGCATAACGATGGAGAAGGGCGGCGTCTTCCATGTGAAGCTCCACCCTATTATTGCCGGCCGAATCCCAATCACACAACTGCCGCATCGCCTTTCCCCAGCCGGCCCGCACTCTAGCGCGGCCGGATCCAGGCCAGACGCTGGGGCGGCCATCTCAGCCCTCTCTCAGGAGAGGCCCCGCCGTTACCTGATCGTAAAACGCTGCGACTGATAGCCATCTGCTGCAACCATCACTGGCCTCGCGTTGGCGACAGTGACAGTTGGCACTGGTCAAACAGTGAGAGTGGTGATGACGAGATAGAAATTTACGCAAAATTCCAGGCTCAAAATCCAGCCGGTGGTTAGCCAGTAGCGACCTTCCGAAGACGCCTATTCGCAACGCAGGGCGACGATGGGATCGACCTTGGTGGCGCGCCGGGCCGGAATATAGCTCGCGAGCGACGCCACCGCCAGGAGTACGAACGAAACGACCAGGTAGACCGTGGGATCGGCGGGCTGGACATCGAAGAGTGCCCCCCGAATGAAACGAGTAAGGTAGAGGGCCCCGAGCAATCCCGCCCCAAGGCCGATCGCGGCCTTGCCGATTCCCTGGCGCACGATGAGCGCGATGATCTGCCGCCGACCGGCGCCTAGGGCGGCGCGGATGCCGATTTCCCGGGTCCGCAGCGAGACGTCGTAGGCGAGCATCCCGTAAAGACCCACCCCGGCCAGAACGAGGGCCAGATCGGCGAAAAGGCCCACAAACAGGACGATCCCGCGGCGGCGGGTGAGGAGGTTGTCGATGCTATTCTGCAGCGAATCGGCCGCGTAGAAGGGCAGCGTCGGGTCGATATTGCGCAGAGCCTCCCGCATGGCGCCCAAAATGTCCGGCAGCGCCCGGCTGGTGCGGACGACCACGTTGAAGCCGGCCACGGGAGATTGATTGAGCGGGAAGTAAACAAACGGCGGACCGTCGCGTTCGTCGAGGCCGGCTAGGTTCGCCCGCGCAATGACCCCGACGATCCGCAGCCACTGCTTGGGATCGGTCGGAGGAAAAGCGCCCAAGGTGAGATCATGGCCGACGGCGTCGCCCCGGGGAAAGTTCTGCTGCGCAAACTTCTGGTCCACGACCACGACAGGAATCGTGGAAGTGAAATCCATCTCCGCGAAATCGCGGCCCTGGACCACGGGGATGCCGAGCGTAGCGAAGAAATTGGCGCCGACCGATTGCGTATAGACCTGCGGCTGCACGCCGGTCGTCGGCCGGTCGGCGCCGCGCACTATAAATGGGACCACGCTATAGTTGCGGTTGACGGGAAAGGTCCACACCCGGGTCGCGGCGGTCACCCCCGGGATATCGCGCATCGCGGCGACAATCCGCTGCTGCGCAAGGACATTGGTCTGCTGGCTATACGACCGGGGCAGCGCCACCCGGAACTGCACAGTATGGACGGCGTCAAATCCGGGCAGCACCGCGAGGACGCGGCTCAGGCTCGTGAGCAACAATCCGGCGCCCACGAGCAGGATCAACGCGACGGCGACCTGGGCGATCACAAAGATACTGCTGAAGAGGCGCAGCCCGTGCCCGGCCGACGCCGTGCGCGAACCCTGCAGATGCAGCCCCTCCCGCCACAAGAGGGCGAAAGGGAGCATACCGATCGCAAATCCGGCCGCGAGTGAGAAGAGCAAGATGTATCCGAACACCGCCGGCCCCATGGCAATCGGGGCGGCCGATTGTACCGCCGTCGGCAGATAAGTGTTGATCACCCGCAGCGACGCCAGCGTTAGCAGTATGCCGACCCCGGCGCCGACCGTCGTCAATAGCAGGCTTTCGATCGGGAGTTGCCGCAGAATTAGCGTCCGGCCTGCGCCCAGGGCGGAGCGAATCGCGAATTCCGCGCGCTTGGCATTCGCCCGGGCGAGCAGCAGATTGGCGACGTTCACACATCCGACCAGGAGCACGCAGGCCGCCCCGCATTGCAGCAGAAGAATGGCGGTGTTGATCGCGGGCAATTGCTCGAGCGGGCGGTGCAAGGCGATGTGCTGGCCCAGGCGCTCTTCAAAGGCCCGGAGCTGAGGGGAAGCCTGGTCGGTGAGGAAACGGTGCTCGATGGTTTCCAGTTGGGCCTGCGCTGCCTCCGCCGGCACCCCGGGCTTCAGCCGGGCCCAGAGAATCGCGAGGGTGTTGCGGGCGCGCGGGTTGACCTCCTCCGGCGTGCGCTCGTACGGCTTCCAAAAGTCGTTGTACACGTCCAGAACCTCGAGGCTGCGCGGGGCGATCCCGATGACGGTGAAGGGCTCGCCCCCCATTCGGATCGTGCGCCCGACTAGGCTTGGATCGGCATTATACTGTTGCTCCCAAAACGAACGCGCGAGCACGACCACATGATCCTGGCCGACCGTCTCCTCCTCGGCGGTCGGGAAGCGTCCGAGAAAGGGCCTTACGCCCAGTACGCTGAAAAAATCGGAGCTCACCCGCATCCCATAGATCCGGAGGGGCGAAACCTCGCCGATCGTCGAGTTTTCCATGCGCTCCACGCCAAAGCCGGCAAAGAGGTCCGCGTGCGCCTTGAAGTCAAGGTACTGCGCCAGGCTGGAATTCCGCCGGGAGCCGTCGCGCAGGTCGCTGGTGACTTGCACAAGTCGGCTGGCATCGCGGAAAGGCAGGGGGTTCAATACCAACCCATAGAGCACAGCGAAAATGGCGGCATTGGGTCCCACGCACAAGGCGTAGGTGATGATGACCGCCAAGCTGAACCCCGGAGCCCGGCGCAGGGAACGGACCGCGAAGCGGACATCGCGCCAGAGTTGGGCGAGCGACAGCATGGAGGCAAACGAATCGGGTAAAGTCGTAAAGTGGATAACCTGCCGGCCGGACGCGTTGGGTGAAACGATGAAAGGGACGACACGCGAGTCGATCCCAATCGCGTCGGACGCTGCCAAAATGCCCGCAATAGTGCCGAGTGCGTCATAGATCTGAGGCTAAGAACAACGATATCCAGGAATTGTATAAGAGTTCGGCTAGGTAGAAGCCAACTATCTACACTTTGGGTGCGCTGCCCTCATTCAATTGGTACAGGGACTCCTCGCAGCACTGAGGAAGGCGGCGCGAGCGCCCGGACTATTCGGTAGTGGGTCAGATTGAATAACCGTTCGGAAGGCAATTTGCGCCCTTGCAGAATATTAGGAGGGACGTAATTGGACCGTGATGAAACTTTGGCCCTTTGCTCTCGGCGTTGTATTTCCTCTTGGCCCCCTGATCGGCCAACCACCCGTTTGGCAGCCGCCGCCGGGACATACGCAAATGCCGATATGGCCGGGGGCGGTCCCAAATGCGATGCCCGTCCCAGGGCCGGAGTTTGCCATGACGACGGGTAAGGAGGCGTTGGTTGCCGGCCGGCCCTTGGTTATTGTCGGCAACGTCTCGCGGCCCACGATGACGGTCTATCCGCCAACCGGAAAGAATACGGGTGTTGCGATTGTCGTATTCCCTGGTGGGGGCTATTGGGAATTGGCGATGGATCTTGAAGGCACGGAGGTTTGTGACTGGCTGACGTCCCAGGGGATCACCGGTGTGCTGTTGAAATACCGTGTGCCCGGGGGATCGGGGAAGTACCTCGATTCGTCGCCGAAATCGGGGCCGTATCCGAAGTCACCGCAGGCCCTGGAAGACGCGCAGAGGACATTGGGATTGGTGCGCTTGCATGCCGCGGAGTGGCAGATCAATCCGCACAAGATTGGCGTTCTGGGATTTTCGGCCGGGGGGCATCTGGCGGCAGCGATGAGCATCCATTTCGCGCAGCGCGTGTACCCGGCTATCGACGCGGCTGACAAGGAGAGTTGCCGGCCGGACTTTGCCGTGGCCCTTTATCCGGGGCATCTGTCGCAATACGCGAATCCATCCGAGTTGAATCCGGACATCCGGGTTACCGATCAGGCGCCGCCCACGTTCTTGCTGCAGAATGAGGATGACCCGGTGGACGACGTGGAGAACGCACTGGATTACTATGCCGCGCTGAAAAACGCCGGCGTCCCGGTGGAGATGCATTTATACGCGCAGGGCGGACACGGGTTTGGGCTGCGGCCCACGAAACTTCCGGCGACGGCATGGCCTCAGTTGGTTGAGACGTGGCTGAGGACGATCAAAGTGAATTCAAACTGACCCATTTCGGCTTGTCATGGCCGTGAGATCGGAGAGAGGTCGCGGGACTTGGATGGATCCAAATTCAGCAACGCGCCCCCCTTGCCATTATGAGGGTGATGAAAACTTCCAGCCTCGAGCTCCTCGAAAAAACCCAATTGCCTCCGGCCCAAGCCCGGGCCATCCTCCAAGTCATGGAGTCGGAACTTGCCGTTCAGGGAAGCGCCTTGGCCAGCCGGGCCGACCTTCGAGAAGCCTTCCACGAATTGGGCCTCAAGATTGAAATTTTGCGCGGAGAGACACGCGCCGAAATGCAAACCCTGCGCGCCGAGATGATTCGCGAAGTCCGAGGCGCCACCCGCTGGAACTTCGTCTTCTGGGTCACCCAATTCGCGGCGATCATTGGGGTGCTGAAGTTGATCAAATAGCAGGAAGAGAATGGCGGCGGCTCCGTCCGTCAGGCCTGAGGGAGAAACGGGACGCCCGGACTGCTCCAAATTCAGCAACGCGCCCACTTGCCATTATGAGGGTGATGAAAACTTCCAGTCTCGAGCTCCTCGAAAAAACCCAATTGCCTCCGGCCCAAGCCCGAGCCATCCTCCAAGCCATGGAGTTGGAACTTGCGAGTCACAGTAGCGGCTTGGCCAGCAAGGCCGATATCCTGGATGCACTCCACGAATTGGGCCTCAAGATTGAGGTATTGCGCGGAGACACTCGCACGGAGATTCAGACCTTGCGTACGGAGATGCAAATTTTTGGCGGAGAGCTACGTACGGAGATGAAAGCCTTGGGTGGGGAGCTGCGCACGGAGATGAAAACATTGAGTGGGGCGTTGCGCACGGAGATGCAAACCTTGGGCGGAGAGCTGCGCACGGAGATGCAAACCTTGGGCGGAGAGCTGCGCACGGAGATGCAAACGATGAGCGGGGCCTTGCGGACGGAGGACGCGACTTTGCGCGGGGACCTGCGGACCGAAATCCAGGCTGTGCGCGGCGAGCTGATTCGGGAGATGAAGAGTACCAACCGTTGGAACTTCGCCTTCTGGGCCACCCAATTCGCGGCCATCCTTGGGGTCTTAAAGCTGGTCAAGTAGCGGGGACGAAGCGGCTTCCGCCGCGGAAATAAAATGTGAGTTGCAGGGCCCGCAAACTTTGTTCACTTGAACACTGTTCAAATGAACACATTCATGCTGACGGAACGCCAACAGGAGGTTTTGGATTTTGTCCGCACCTTCCAGGAGGCCAAAGGGGTGCCCCCGTCCACCCGGGAGATCCAGCGCCATTTCCAGTTCGCCAGCCAGACCGCCGCCATGGGCCATCTGCGCTCCCTCGCCCGCAAGGGCATGATCGAGCAGTTGGCCGACCGGGTCTGGGGCCTCCGGGCGAGCGAGGTGCAGACGCACCTTTTCGAGTTGCCGGTCTATGGCACCATTCCCGCCGGCCTGCCGGCCATGCAGGAGCAGGAGCCGGTCGAGACGCTGCCCGTGAGCCCGGCCCTCTTCGGGCTCCGCCGCCCGAAGGCCGGCGAACTCTGGGGCCTGCGCGTGCGCGGCGATTCGATGGTGGACGCGCACATCGTGGACGGCGACCTGGCGATCCTGGTGCGGCGCGAGCCCCGCGCCGGCGACATCATCGCCGCCCTGGTCGACGAGACCACCACCACGTTGAAGCGTCTCCTTTACGTGCGCGGCAAGCCCATCCTCCGGCCGGAGAACAAGCGCTACCGCGACATTGTGCCCGAGCATCATTTGGAAGCGCAGGGCGTAATGGTGGGATTAATCCGAAGGTCGGCCGGGTGACGGATTTTCCCGCCACCCTTCGGTTCCTTTTCGTCCATGCCCCCGCATGTCCGGCTCTCCCTCCACGCTCCATTCGCTGCGGCAGCTTGTGGCCGACCGCTTTCCGGCGGCGGCGCGCACCCGCGCCGGCGGTTTGGCGACGGGCGTGCCGGGCATTGACCGCGCCTTGGGCGGGGGATTGCCGGCGGGCCTATTGACCGAGCTGGTCTCGGCGGCCCCCAGCAGCGGCGGCCAGCTGATATTCACGCGGGCGCTGGCCGCCGCGCGCGCGGAGCGCCGGCGGGTGGCGCTGGTGGATGGGACCGATGCGTTCGATCCGGCGGCGCTGAGCGCCGACAGCCTGCGGCACCTCGTTTGGGTGCGCTGCCGGCAGCTTTCCCTGGCGCTGGCGGCGGCCGAGATCTTCGTGCGGGACGGCAACTTTGGCTTGGTGGCCCTCGATCTGCGCGGCGCTTCCGCGGCGGAGCAGCACCGGGTGCCCGCCGCGGCGTGGTACCGCCTGCAGCGGGCGGCCGAACAGGGCGGGGCGGCGATCCTGGTGCAAACGACCCAGCCGACGGTGCCCGCGGCCGCACACCGCCTGATCCTGGAAAAGAGCCTGCTGCTGTCCGTGCAAACGGAGATGCGCGCGGAGGTGATCGCCGCCCTGGCCCCGGCGATCGCGCGGCAGGCGCCGCTGCGGGAGGCCCTTGCCGGATGAAATTCGCCGTCCTCCAGGTGCGCGATTTTGCCCTCCAGGCGCTGCGGCGGACGGAGCCCGGATTGGCAGGCCAACCGCTGGCGCTGATCGAGGGCGAAGGACGGAAGGCTGCGCTCACGCAAGTTTCGGCGGAGGCGGCCGGCGTCGAACCGGGCATGGCGGCGCCCCTGGCGGTGGCGCGCTGCCCGGGCGTGCTGCTGCGGACGCGCTCGGCCCCGGCAGAGGCGGAGGCTCAGGCGGCGCTGCTGGCGGCCGCCTTCAGCCTGTCGCCGCGGGTGGAGGCGACGGCCCCGGGCGTTTGCACCGCGGATTTGCAAGGGGCGGAAAAAGCAGAAACGCGCCAGCGGGCGGAGCGGCTGGTGGCCGACTTGGCGGCCGGCGGCCTGGTCGCGACCATTGGCCTCGCCCGCACGCCGCTGCTGGCCGCCTATGCGGCGGGTTCGCCGCAGGCGGAGGCGGAGCGCGTGGTCCTGCTGGAGGACGAGCGCGCGTTTCTGGAGCCCCTGCCGCTCGCGGTGGCGGAGCCGAACGCGGCCCACGCCGACCTGCTCGCCCGCTGGGGCATCCGCACGCTGGGCGCCCTGACCGCGATTGGGAAGGCGGATCTCGGCCGGCGGCTCGGGGGAGAAGGGGTGGCCTTGTGGGAACGTGCGGCGGGGGAAACCGGGCGGGTTCTCCATTTGGCGAAACTTCCCGCCACCTTCGCCGCGGACTGGAATTTTGCCGAGCCGGTGGAAACGCTGGAGCCGCTCCTCTTCATTCTGCGGCGCTTCGTGGACCGGCTGGGCCTCGAATTGCGCGGAGCCGGCTTCGCCGCCGCCGGGCTGGAACTGGAGCTGACTCTCGACGATGGGACCAGCTGCCGCCGCACTCTGACATTGCCCGAGCCGTCGGGCGACACCGAGCGGCTCTTCCGCGTCCTGCACACCCATCTGGAGCAGGTGCGCACGGAGGCGCCGGTCAAGGGCCTGCGCCTGACCGCGCTGCCGGTGCGCCCGCTGGTGAAGCAGCCGGGCCTCTTCGACACGGGCCTCAAGGATCCGCACGGCTTTGCCGAAAGCCTGGCCCGGGTGGCGGCCCTGGTCGGTCCCGAAAACGTCGGCACCCCGGAGCCGGCGGCGACCCACCGGCCCGATGCGTTCCAATTGCGGACGCCGGAGGAACTCATCCCGCCGGAAGGGGCGGCGCCGGTGCATCCGGCGCATGGCCTCGTGCTGCGGCGGTTTCGGCCGGCCTGGCCGGTCCAGGTGGAACTGGCCGGGAGTCAGCCCCGCCGGATTTTCGGGGCGGGAGTGCGGGGACGCGTCGCGGCCAGCCACGGACCCTGGCGCGAAAGCGGCGACTGGTGGCGCGAACTCGCCTGGACGAAGGAGACCTGGCAGGTGGAGCTGGCGGAGGGCGGCCTCTACCAGCTCGCGCAGGACGCGGCGGGCTGGACGGTCGAGGGGATGTGGGATTAGGCCATGGCCTACGTCGAACTTCACGCGCGCAGTGCGTTCAGCTTTCTGCGCGGCGCCTCGCTGCCCGAGGAGCTGGCCGCCACGGCCGCGCGGCTGGAATTGCCCGCGCTCGCGCTGTGCGACCGCGACGGGGTGGCCGGAGCGGTGCGCCTCTATCAGGAGGGGCGCAAGCACGGCCTATGCCCCCGGGTGGGCGCGGAGGTGACGATGGAGGATGGCAGCGTCGTGCCCCTCCTCGTCGCCACGCCGCAGGGCTACCGCAATCTCTGCGCCCTCCTGACGACGGGCAACCTCCGCGCCCCCAAGGGCGAGGGGCGGGTGGGCTGGTCCGAACTGGCGGAGCAGAGCGCCGGGCTTATCGCGCTCACCGGCGACGAGGAAGGCCCGGTGCGGCGGGCCTGGCGCGAGGCCGGGCCGGCGGCCGCCGGCGAGGCCCTGGCCCGGCTCCGCCGGGTGTTCGGGCGGGAGCGGCTGTACGTGGAGGTGCAGCGGCATCTGGTCCCCGGCGAGGAGTTCGAGAATGAATTTTTGGCGGACCTGGCGGCGGCGAACGGCCTGCCGCCGCTGGCGACCAACGGCGTCCTGCATGCGGAGCCGGCCGGACGTGCGGTGCTCGATGCCTTCACCTGCCTTCGGCATCACACCACCCTGGATGCCGCCGGCCGGCTTCTCGCGCGCAACGCCGAGCGCAGCCTCCGGCCGGCCGCGGCCATGGCCGAACGGTTTGCGGACTGGCCGGAGGCGATCGCCCAAACCGAGCGGCTGGCCGAGCGGCTGCAGTTCACCCTGGCCGACCTGGGTTACCGGTTTCCGGATTACCCGGTGCCGGCCGGCGAGACGATGAACTCCTTCCTCCACAAGATGGCCTACTTCGGCGCCCAGCAGCGGTACGGCAGCGTGAGCGGAAAAGTCCGGAGCCAATTGGAGCGCGAATTGGCGCTGATCGCGAAGCTGGGCTTCAGCGGCTATTTTCTCATCGTCTGGGACCTGTGCAATGTCGCCCGCGGCCAGGGCACGCTGGTCCAGGGGCGCGGCAGCGCGGCCAACTCCGTGGTCTGCTACGCGCTCGGGATCACCGCGGTCGATCCGGTCGAGGGGAAGCTGCTCTTCGAGCGCTTCCTGTCCGAGGGCCGCACGGACTGGCCCGACATCGATCTGGATCTGCCCAGCGAGGCGCGCCGGGAGCAGGTGATCCAGGAGCTCTACCGGAAGTACGGCGCGCGCGGCGCGGCGATGACGGCCAACGTCATCACCTACCGGGGAAAAAGCACGATGCGGGAGGCGGGCAAGGTGCTGGGTTTTGCGGACGATATTCTTGACCGCTACTCGCGGCTGTATGCCGCCGGAGATTATCAGCACACCCTGCATTTTTCGGAGCAGCTGCGGATGGCGGGCGTGGACGCCGCTCATCCACGCCTGCCGGCGCTCTTGTCCCTCTGCCAGGGCATGCAGGGGCTGCCGCGCCACTTGGGGCAGCACTCGGGGGGCATGGTGATCAGCGGCGGCCGGCTCGATCACATCGTGCCGCTGGAAAACGCCCGCATGCCGGGGCGGGTGGTCCTCCAATGGGACAAGAACGACTGCGAGGACATGGGCATCATCAAGGTCGACCTCTTGGGCCTGGGCATGATGGCGGTGCTCCAGGAAACGCTGGAAGTCTGCGCGGAGCGCGGCCGGCCGGTGGATCTGGCGCGCATCCCCAAGGACGATCCGGAAACCTTCAAAATGATCCAGGCGGCGGACACGGTGGGCGTTTTTCAAATCGAATCGCGGGCGCAGATGGCGACCCTGCCGCGCATGCGGCCGGAGACTTTTTACGATTTGGCGATCGAGGTGGCGATCATCCGGCCCGGGCCGATTCACGGGGACGCGGTGCATCCCTACCTCGCCCGGCGCGCCGGCAAGGAGCCGGTCACCTACCCGGATCCGCGGGCGCAGCCGATCCTGGAGCGGACGCTGGGCATCGTCCTGTTTCAGGAGCAGATGCTGCGCCTGGCGATGGAATTGGGCGGCTTCACCGCGGCCGAGGCGGACGAATTGCGGCGGGCGATCGGCTTCACCCGCTCGGGCGAGCGGATGAAGAAGATGGAGGAGAAGTTCGACGCCGGCCTGCGCCGCAACGGCGTGAGCGAGGCCGCCCGCGTCCAGCTGCTCAAGTCGCTCAGTTCCTTCGCGCTGTACGGCTTTCCCGAGAGCCACGCGATCAGCTTCGCTTTGCTCGCCTACGCGAGCTCCTGGCTCAAGGTGCACCGGCCGGCCGAATTTTACGCGGCCCTCCTCAACTGCCAGCCGATGGGCTTTTATTCGCCCTCGACGCTGGTGCAGGACGCCCGGCGCCACGCGGTCGAAGTGCGGCCGGTGTGCGTCGCCGCCTCGGCCGCGAAGTGCTCCGTGGAGGGCGATCGCTGCCTGCGGATTGGCCTCTCCACGGTGCAGGGCGTGCGCCTGCCGGCAATCCTCACTCTGCTCGCCGCGCGCCGGGAACGGCCCTTTGCCTCGGTGGCGGATTTTCTCCGGCGGACCGCCTGCACCGCCGCGGAGCGCCGGGCGCTCGCCGAAGCCGGCGCCCTGAACGCCCTGGCGGGCGACCGCCGCACGGCCCTGTGGCGGGTGGAGGAGGCCGCCCCGGCGGATGATTTGTTCGCCGGCGCGGCGGCGGAAGAGGAGGGGACGCTTTCGCCCTTGGAGCGGATGACCCACCTGGAGCGCCTGCAGGCGGACTTCCGCACCCAGGGCCTGACGACCGGCGCCCATCCGATGCAGCTCATCCGCGGGCAATTGCCGGGCGTATGGACGGCCGCGGACTTGCCCAAGGCGCGATCGGGGCTGCGGGTGCAGGTGGGCGGGGCGGTCATCACCCGGCAGCGTCCGGGCACGGCCAAGGGGTTTGTCTTCATCACCCTGGAGGATGAAACCGGGCACGCGAACGCGGTCGTCCGGCCCGCCCTCTTTGAGCAGTACCGCTTGATCATCAACCTCGAGCCGGCCCTCCTCATCACCGGCCGGGTGCAGGCGGAAGACGGGGTGATCCACCTGAAGGCCGAGCGGATCGAGAAATTGCCCGCGGCGGGCCTGCCGGCGCAGTCGTCACATGATTTTCACTGAGGTCCCCTTGTCGGCGGCCCGAAGAGCACTAACTATCCTTTGACTAAAATCTCCGGAAACATTTTCCCCACCCCCGCGTCCCAATTTCCCATGAGCACCGACACCCTTTCTCCCCAAGTCCTCGACGAAGACCTGCAGATCGTTCGCGGCACCCTGGCCGCGATCGCCGGAGACGTGCGCTTTTTTTCCGGCGGGGCGGCGGACGCCATCCTGGAGGCGCTCGAAAAATTAGACCTGGCGCGGAAGGAATTTTCCCAGATCGCGGTGACCTAGGACGCACCTTTGACCAAAATCGCGAGCCGGCGGTTAAAATAGCTCACATGGATTGTTCCCAGAATGCACCACCAATAGGGAAGACAATAAATGATCGTTCGCGAAACGATCGCATGGCTGCTGTCCACCCATCCGGTCGATGGGCTAGCGTAAAAGAAAAAACGTTGAACAACGATGCTGTGACCAGACCTCAAGATAGGACACCTCTGACCAGCACGAACCGACGGCGGCCCATTGCAACCACCAGAGATAATCGGTAGTGTCCCAATTTCGATCTTTGGAAGAAGGCGATTGGCAGCCGAAAGAAACTCCCCATTACTCTCGTTCATCGAGAATGAGCCAATCAAATGAGACGCCGTGGTTCATTTCCACCGACCCAGCTTTGGTCGACCTAGATGCCATCCACCGCCTGCTCCAAGGCAGCTATTGGGCGGATGGTCGGTCGAAGGACACGATTCGGGAGAGCATCGCCAATTCAATCTGCTTCGGCGTATACCTCAGCGCCGACCGGCGCCAAATCGGGTTTGCTCGTGTAGTGACCGACAAAGCAACTTTTTCTTGGATTTGCGACGTGATCGTTGACGAAGGTCACAGAAGCAAGGGAATCGGAAAATCACTGGTGGCGGCAGTTATGGAGCACCCGTATGTGCGCCCCACAATGAATTTGCTGGGCACCCGCGATGCACACGGCCTGTACGAGCGATTCGGGTTCGTACGGCGAGAAATGATGCGCCGCTCAACTCGAACGTTTGGATAGCAGAGTTGGGATCGCTCGTTGGGATTTTGAAATTAGGACTCTATCAGATAATCGCTCATGCTCTCTTCGATTGCGTTCGTCTTTTGTCATTCCGAAGCTCGCCGGCAGTTTGTGGCAAATTTGCTCCTGAAGTCGAGTTCTACAACACTCTGATAGTCTCTCTCTCGACGCTCGTAGGAAATATCCCTAAAAGCAGGGGGGGCTTTTATTTTCGATGACGGCCGAAGAAAAACTCCAGGTGGAGCAATTGCAGGACGCTATTTTGCAGATCGCTGCGAAATGGAAGCCACCATTGACTGCCGCGACACAGGCCGCGTTTCGAGCGATGCCAAGGCACGCTTTCGTGAAGAGCTATTTATCCGGCGATAAAATGGTCAACCTGACCCCGGAAAATCTTCCGAATCAATTGCCGGCGATTTATAAGGATGGCCCGCTCAACCTCTGGAAGGTTCATGCGAAAGGACAACATTCGACCATTTCTCAACCAACGTTGGTCTTGAAAATGTTGGATCTCTTAAGCCTGGCGGAGGGCCACCGAGTCTTCGAGGTCGGGGCGGGCAGCGGCTGGAATGCCGCAATGATGAGCTACATGGTAGGCACGTCCGGTCGCGTCTACAGCGCGGAGATAATTCCTGAAATGGCGGAGCGCGCCCGACAGGTCATCGCCGATCGCGGGATCTCGAACTTGGAGATTGTCACCGGTGACGCTGGCGACGGCTATGCGGAAGGTGCGCCATTTGACCGAGCTGTGTTCACGGCGGGATCCTACGACTTACCGCGCGCATTTCACGAGCAGGTGCGTGTCGGCGGCCTACTGTTGATGGTGGTCAAGGTCGAAGGAGGAGGCGATCAGCTGATTCTGCTGGAAAAAACGCCCGACTTTTTCGAGTCGAAAAGCGGATCAATTTGCGGGTTCGTGCCTATGACTGGGAAGCATGCGTTTGCCGCCGGGAATCCAGGTCTCCTCGATGCGCTGCCGGACTGGTCGGAATTGGCGCGACGTGAGGTCAACCGGCGACCGTTTTGGTGGGGCGGCAGCGAGGAATCCTCGTCTTGGGCAGCCATCGGAGTTCGATCATTCCTAAGCATTGTCGAACCGCGTTTTCGCGTTTTCCGAGATGAAGCTTCGAATGGTCAAGACCCTCGGAATTGGTTTTGCGGCTTGTTCGATCCCGAAACGCGATCGATAGCTATCGCGCGAAAGGGAGAGCTGGTCTCTTACGGCAACGTGACGGCTCGCGATCAGTTGGTCGCGCGTCTGCACGAATGGATCGACCTTGGGATGCCCAGCGTGACGGCAATGCGACTGCGTATTTTTCCGACCGATGCAAAGGTTCTAGTTGAGGAGGGCGAGTGGCTCGTAAAGAGGAATGAATCCTCCTTCGTCTGGAGCCTCAAACGTCCATTCTAGGTTGTGCGCGGGGTTTAGTGGGTTCCCGGGAGAAAGATCACCTTGCAGGGTGAGGTCCGGGGAATGCCATGTATTTAATTTCGCCGATCAGGCCCATCGCTCTCCGAATTTTTCGACGATCAGGAGTCTAGTCGCAACGCGGGATTGATTTCCCCTTCCAAAGAAAGATTCCTGTGGCAAGAGCGTAGGCCGAAATGACGACCGCGTTCAGCAGGACCATTTCCCGGATCGACAGGGACCGGTTCCATGCCCGTGCCGGCGGAAAGATATATATCATGAGGAACGTCAGCGCGAGGGGAAGTCCGAGCGCAAGGCCGAGGGGAGGTTGACGCCGAGGACGGTTCTTTAGGAACCTGCTCCGGAGAAACAACCAGCTGAAGAACGTCCAGAGCAGCAGACCGCCCGCATGAAGGCCGAGGATCAGGGGAGTGTGCATCCTCGGCGCACGAAAGTCCATGATCGCGACAACAACTACCGGGAGCGCAGAGCGCTTCAACAGCAACCAGAAACTGGGAGTCGACCCCGTATTCGACTCAATGCCGAGTCCGGTCCGCCGCAGCCGCCATTCGGTTTCGTCGAAAGTCTTGTCTTCGTGCTGGATCTGGAATTGTCGGCGACGCTGGAAGAACTGTATCCCGATGCCCACCCAGAGGAGAAAGATGCAGGCGGATAGCTCAATGTCGCGGGCCAAAGGAGACCGGAGAATCCTGATTCCTCCTTCCGTCGCCACCAAGCCGAGCGCTAGAAAGGCGGCCACCAACACGACCTGAATCCCGGTCATCATTGCCACAAATCTCCGTTCGCGCGGCGACTTGGTCGCCTCGCCCTTCGCCCACCAGGTCACCCACGCTCCGCCCACCATTGCGAACATGCTTCCGAGCGGCCCGGCCGCGGCCCAGGCCGCCTTGGCCGCCGATCCGGAGGCGGCGGCCAGGGCCGCGCCGGCCACCTTGCCGGAGGAGGCAGCCGCCACCGGTAGCGCGGCCAGCACCTGCTGGGTGAACGCCGGTTTTGGCGAGGTCCGCGCCAGCGCGCTTTCGACGAAGGCGAGGACCTGCTCGTGGAGGAGCCTCCGGCCCCGCGTCAGGCGCTGCCGGACCGCGTCCTCGGACAAATCCAGCGCCAAGGCCACCTGTTCGATCGAGGCGTGCTCGCGGTAAAACAGGATCAAAGGTTCACGGTAGGACGCGGGGATCGCCTCCAACTGGCGCCAAAGGATATCCTCCTCCTCCCGGCTGATGGCCTGATCGAGAGGGTGAGGCTCCGGCTCGGCCAGCGAGAAGGCCGCGGTCTCCAGTGGTTCCGCCCGGAGCACGGGCTCGAATTTCTCATCGCGGTGGGCTTGGCGGCCCAGGTTCCGAACGATGCCGCAAAGCCAGGAACGCAGTTTCTCGGGCTCACGCAATGCGGGAAGCTGTTTCCAGGCGACGATAAAGGATTCCTGGGCCAGGTCCTCGCTTTGGGCCAAGCTGCCCGTGGCATTGTAGGCTAACGCGCAGATCAGCGCCTGGTACCGGGCGACGATCCGGCCGAAGGCGTCGCGATCGCCGCGGCGGGCTTGGGCGACGAGTTCCGCGTCGGCAGGTTCAAGGGGGAGCATTTCCACGGAGGGCATCATGGTACCTAAGGAGTGGCAAAAAAAGCCACGCTGTGACACGATTCTGCTAAAAATAGGCCTTTTAAATCGTTTCAGCCGCCCGGGGCCTGACTTGGTTTCCCTTCGGCTCAGTCGCATTCGATCGCGGTCGAGACGTTAACCGCGGTCTCGCCGAACGTCGTGATGAATCTGCCCATCGCAGCGCTACTGCCGCCCAGTGGTGTTAACCGAAAATCCGGCTGCGCCGGGCGCCGCTGCGCCCTTGCGGTGGAGTGCGCGCAGCCGGCGGGCTGTACGACGCCCGGCGGTAACCGGCGCGGGCCGGATCGGCGGCGCAGCGGATTTGAAAATCCTGCATCCGGTGAAACAGCGCGATCAATTGGCCCGGATCCGGATAATGGTCCAGGCCCGCGCGTTCTAGGGCGAGGAGCGTTTCATGGGTCGCCTCCAACGTGGAGAGGCAGGCCGGATGGGGTTGCTGCTTGATGACGTAGCGGCTGGGCCCCGGAGCCGAAAACATTACGCGTGGCAGCCGCTGGAGGCTTGGGCTCAGGCGCAGCATTTTGCGGCCGAGGCTCCAAGTGGCGTCCAATAGAATCACCATTAGGCGCCGCTCGCCCAATTCCGCCGGCGACAGCATGCCAGTGGAAAGGTTAAGCGCGGTCTGGCCAGGGTAGAGCAGGACGGGGAAGCTTCCCGGGTCCTGCAGCAGGGCTTGCACCGCTTCATTCTCGTCGAAGCCGATGCCGACGTGGATCTCACTTTGGGAGAGGCAGAGATGGGTCAGTCGCCCGGTCGCGGCCTTCTCTTGCTTGTACTCCTTGGGATGCATCAGAAAGACGAAGCGGGTCTTGGTCTCCATCGGCCGGATCGAGTCACACCAGCACAGCGGTTTTGGCCAAAAACAGCGGCAGCAGGTTTCGCGGCTCATCGGGAGGGGCAGTTTTTCGCGGCGATCCCATGGGCGCAATCCGGATCGAGGGCCGCCCCGGTTTTCGGACTTCCTGCGGCCTTGACCCTTCGGGTAAGGTGCAGGGCGGCATGACTCACTATCACGTTTGGTTCTCCCTCAAGCCGGAGGTTGGGGAGGCAGAAGGTCTGGCCTTCGCCCGGGCGTTCATCGCCGAGCTCCTGGCCGGAGGCAAGTTGGCGCGGGGTTTGGTGCTGAAGAATTCCGGCGACCCCGCCAAGAGCCGATTGCCGCCCTACCACGCGCTATTTGAATTTCGCGACGACGAGCAGATGAATGCCGCGTTTGCCGCCAAACGAGTCACCGGAATTCATGCCGGACCGCATGGCCAGCTGATGGCTTCGATCGCCGAATTTCGGGTGGAGATTTTTCGGGAAACCTGAGCTGAAAACCATGGTGCGCCTCCCGTAGGGCGTTTGCGCTCCCCGCAAGCTTGATTTTATGACGCGTTATGTCGCTTTTCTCCGCGGGATGAACCTGGGAAATCGGCGCCTGCCGATGAACCGGCTTAAGTCGCTATTTGAAGCGCTCAAGTTCGCGGAGGTGGAGACGTTCATCGCCAGCGGCAATGTGCTGTTCTCCGCTCAGGCTGGCAATATGTCCGGGCTGGAATCGCGGATCGCCGAGCATCTCGAGGCCAAATTGGGCTATCCGGTCGACACCTTTGTCCGTACGGCGGCGGCCGTCGCGGCGATCGGCCGGGCGCAATGCTTTGCGGAAGAGGGGAGGGCGGGCAGCACCGTTCATGTGGGCTTTCTTCAAACCGAACTCCCGCCGGAGGTGGCCCGCAAGCTGACTGCCATCCGCACGCCGACGGCTAAATTTGTGGTGCGGGGCCGGGAGTACTTCTGGCTCTGCCACGGACGCACGTCGGACTCGCAGGTTTGGACCTTCCCCGAGCTCCGGGCGCTGCGGTTGCCGACTTCGACGATGCGGAACATGACGAGCATTCGCAAGCTGCTCGCCAAACACGTCGCGAGCTAAGGTCGCAATCCGCTTGTCCCGGCGGGCCCCTCGGCTAGGAAAGCCGCATGGCCCAGATCAAAATCTACCTCCACCGCGAGCACCTGGCCGCGAGCCGGCAGGCAATCTCCGACGCCTTGCATGGGTGCGTGACCGGGGTTTTCGGCTTGCCACCGGAAAAGCGGTTTCACCGCTTCATCCCATTGGAGGCGGAAGACTTCATCTACCCGGCAGACCGCAGCCGCCGCTATACGATCCTCGAGGTGAGCCTATTCGCGGGGCGCACCGTCGAGACGAAAAAAGCCTTCATTCGGGCGGTCTTCCACCGCCTCGAGCGCGACGTCGGCATCCCGCCGCAGGATGTCGAAATCACGCTCCACGAGAGCCCGAAAGAGAACTGGGGCATCCGGGGCAAGCCCGGCGACGAGTTGGCACTGAACTATGCGGTGGAGAAGTAAGGGCGCGGCGCCGGACCGGCGATCCCCGCTGCCGGAAATTGAGTCACGTCGGGAATACCATGAAAGGGCCGTTAGAACCCCGCTGATGATAGCCGCGGCAAAAAACCTCGGCAGCGGCGTAACGCGGGTGCCGGCCGAACTCTCTTTGCGAGCGATTTAGGGAACTCTCGATCGGCCGCGCGGTTATACTGCTCTTTGCATTTTTGCCATAAGTCTCTATAGACGCCAGTCGTGCAATGAAATACGCGCTGCGTAAGCTGGCCCAGGACCCCGGGTTCACCGTCGTCGCCCTGCTTACGCTGGCGCTGGGAATTGGCGTCAACACCACGGCCTTTACGGTACTGAACCGCCTGCTGCTCCAGTCGCTGCCGTTCCGCGATTCGGATTCCGTGGTCCAGGTCTGGTCGACGCTGCCGCGCCATGGCTACGTCGGCACGGCCCCGGCCGATTATTTCGACGCGAAAGAGCAGAACACCGTGTTTGTCGACCTGGCTGCCTATGTGCCCGGTTCGTCGATGAGCCTCGCCGAGGCGGGCCGCCCGGCGGTGGAAGAGAGCGGAGTCGCCATGACCGCCAATTTCTTCACGTTACTGGGGATTCAGCCCGAGCTCGGACGGACGCCGTCGGCGGAGGAGGAAGCCCGGGTCGAGCCGGTCACGCTCTTAAGCGACTATTTCTGGCGCCAGCATTACGGAGCCGACCCGAAAGTGTTGGGCCGGGCGGTCCGCTTGGACAGCAAGGAATACACGGTCATCGGCGTGATGCCGCCGGCCGTGGACGATCCGGCGCTTTTTGACGGGCGGCCGAGCTTCTTTTCGCTGGAGCCGTCCCGGGCGAACCGCGACTTTCGCGGGCGGGGGTGGTACACGGTGGCTGCACGCCTCAAGCCGGGCGTGACGTTGAAGCAGGCCCAGAGCGAGCTCGACGTGCTCGCCCAGCGATTCGCCCGCGATCACCCGCAGACCAACGAGGGCCGGGGCCTGAAGGTGGTGCCGTTTCCCACGAACCAAATGGGCACGACGGGCGCTGAGCTTACTTGGATGACGCTCGGCCTCTCGGGCGGAGTGCTTCTGATCGCCTGCATCAATCTCGCCAACTTGCAATTGGTTCGAATCACCCGCCGGAACCAGGAAATCGCTATCCGGCTGGCGCTGGGCTGTCCGCGATCGCACCTGATCGGCATGCTTCTGCTGGAGTGCCTGATGATTGCGATCGGCGGTGGCGCGCTTGGCATCCTGGTGGGAGTCTGGAGCAATGGCTACGTGGCACGATTCTTCGAGATGAACATGCCGCTCAACCTGCGGGTGATTGCGTTCACCATTGGCATTTCGTTGCTGACGGGAGCGGCGTTTGGGACCGTGCCGGCTTGGATCGCCTCACGGACTGACATCAATGCCGCGCTGCAGTCAGGCGGCCGGGGCTCGACCTCGGGCCGGTCACGGCATTGGTTGCGGCAGGGCCTGGTCGTGGCCGAGTTGGGGATGGCCCTTACGCTCCTGGCCGGCGCGGGATTCTTTGTGAGCGGCATTTACCGGATCACCCATCGCGATCTCGGCTGGGACCCGAACAACGAAATCCTCGGACGGATCGCGCTCGATAACGCGCATTATGGCGGCGACAATGACCCGCGTTCCGTGGCCTTCGGCGACCGGACCTGCGCGGCTTTGCAGGCGATTCCGGGGGTGATTGCCACTTCGATCTCGAGCGGCTCGCCGGCTTGGGGGACCCGCACGGAGCCGTTCCGAGCCGGGGGCGAGCCGGCGCCGGAGAAGGGGCGGGAGACGTATGCCGGTTATTTCAGCGTCAGCCCGGGTTGGTTCGACGTCTACGGAGTCCATCTCACCCGGGGGCGGAAATTCACCGAGGCGGACCGGGCTGGCGCGCCGCGGGTGGCGATTGTCAACGAATCGATGGCCCGGAAATATTGGCCGGGCCAAGATCCGATCGGCAAACGGATCGGCGGGACGGATCCGTCCAATCCGCAATGGGCGGACATCGTCGGCGTCGTCAAGGATTTCAAGGGGGGCGCCGAGTTTTACAATCTAGGTTCCAATGGCCTGCGCTTCATGCGCCCCTGGGCCCAGGACAATCACGCTTCGCTGGTTTTTTGCCTGCGGACTGTCGGGGCGGCGGGGCCGGATAAGGATGCGATCCGCAAAGCGATGAGCCTGCTCGCGCCGGACCTCGCGGTTAGCGAATTGGAGACCATTCGCGAGGAGTTGGCTGATCTGATCGCCTACTACTCCTTTCTGCGTCGATTGGTCGTGCAGATCGCGGTACTCGGCCTCTTGCTCTCGGCCGTCGGCATCTATGGGGTCGTGGCCAACCTCGCGAAAGAGCGGACGAAGGAAATTGGCATTCGGATGGCACTCGGCGCGCAGCCGAGCAACTTGATCTGGCTGTTCTTGAAGAACGGGCTCCAACTCGCGGTGATCGGAGTTGCGCTGGGTTTGCTGGCCTCGTTCTGGTTGCTCAGCGTTCTCGGAAAGATGCTTCCGGCCATTCCGGGCCGAGATCCGTGGGTTGTGGCGGCGGTTGCGGTGATCTTGGTGGTTGTCGCCTCAGCCGCCTGCTGGTTGCCGGCGCGGCGGACGACGCGGATCAGCCCGACAGTCGCCCTGAGAGCGGATTAATTGGGCGTGTGGGCCGAGGCTGGGTTGCCCGCGGGTGCCGTCAGAAAAGGACTCCTTGGGGTTCGTGGGGAATCGGAAAAACTCCGATGATGACCCAGGGATTCGGGGCGCGGAAATGGAACTCTTGTGTGGTGCCGAGGAAAAAATGCAGGTCTTTTTGCAAGAAGTCGTCGAAATATTTCTGCCGCACCTTCGCTCGAGCGGCCACCTCATCATCACCGCAACTTTGCAAACAATTCCAAAACAGCGCACCAATCTCCCAATCCAATACCTGGAGCTCGCTCGCCTTGCCGGCCTCGTCCTCGAAACGATATGAGAAGCTGAACGGCATCTTGCGGATCACGTCAAACGTCTGCCGCCACGCTTCCTCGGCGAACATCTCGCCTTGATTTGCCCGGTTCCTCATCTCCGCCAGTTTCGTTGCGTCCCAATCCCGCTCCTCCTCCTCCCAGATGAAGTCCGTGATGCGGGCCGGCTTGAAAACCGCCAGCGACATTGTGTTCGCCTTAGCCCCTTCAATAACCGTTTGCAGGCGGGTAATCAGGATGCGCTCGCGAGGCATGGGGGCAAATCACATCACAGATGGGCCGGCGAAAACTTAGTGCCGAACTCCCGTTCCAGCACCTCAGCCACGCAGTGCCGGTGGCATTGGCACGGTTCGGCCTCGTAACAGGTAAGTGCCACGCGATACCCCTCCGCCACCCAGGCGCTGATTTTTGCCAGCGCCTGCCCCTGTTTTGGCAGGTTGTCGCGCTCATAAACAGCGAATAATGCGTCATAGTCGGCTTGCGTGTGCAGTTCTCGGCGTTCCTCAGACGCGATACCGAGTTCGGGTAGATGTTCGTACCGGATGCCTACGCCGTCGCAGCCCTTAGACAGCGTACTCTTGGAAAACCCATATTTTCGGCTCAATGGATTCCGTCGCACGTCGCACAGCAACGTCACGCCCGCACGCAACAATTGGTTTAAATACCCTTCTAGCGTCCGACCTTCGTAACCTATGGTGCAGAGTCCCGGATTGTTCGCGGCTGGGCGCGCCGCTGTGATTGCTGCCCGCGCCTCGTCGTCGCCGGCTAGCAACCGGTCGGCTATCTCGCTGCGAACAGCATAGTAGGGGTGACGCCGATAAGCCTCTGCCACCAGCGCATCACCTCGGAGTCCGGCTTTGCGTCGGGCAAACTGATCCATACCCACACGCACCATCGGGGGCACCTTGGCCAAGGCGCGTCCGGCCGTGGTCAGCTTCCACACGCGCTCCTCGCCTTCCAGCAGGCATTGTTCGATTAATCGCCGCTTGTCCGCATACGAGGTGAAAGAGAAGCCGCCGAACTTGTAGGGTACAAATTCATAGGAGGGTGTTTCTTCGACCTCCCGGCAGTACAGGAAGAGGAGCTTCTGAAAATCTAGATTGCCGACCTCGCCCCCCAGGGCGTCGACGAGCGCAAGCACGCGTTTTTGGCGGTCGAAAAGCATGTCTCAAGGTGTGCGTTCTGTGGTCACTCTGCAATCCCCGATCGTGCTATTCGACTTGAGGAAGCCAAACGGATAGCGTCATCGTCCAAGGCGTGCTCCCGATGATCGACGAACCGCAAGCTAGGAACCAAAAGGATGGGTCATCGCCAAGCTGGGCGTGGTTACCAGACCGGCCAGGAAGTACGCGGTTCAAGCCCATCTCGGTCGGAAGGCTTGTCATGCGCGCCGGGCAATCCAATATTTCTTCTCGGTATGAAAGGGCCAATTGAAAGAGAACCTGAAAGGCAACCGCCCTCGGTCAACGGCTCCCGATTGGCCGTCATATTAGCCCTGTCTTCGGCAATCTGCTTCGCGGTTGTTGCATCTGCGAAGGAACCGCAGGTCGAATGCCGCTATGGAGCGCCAGTTCACTTTCGGGAGGGTATTTTGATCTATCCGGATTTCAGCCTCCGCTTTGAGGATCGCAAAGAATTTGTCCAATCAGGTTCGCGACCTCCGTGGGTGAACTACGTCTTCCATTTTCACCACGGCAATTTTGTCGGGGACGACTTTACCTTTACCTCTGAACACCGAGCGAATGCCCGTCGATTTGACGATAACGGAAGGGTCTACGTTGCCGAGATGTTTTACAGCACCGCCGGCCTGCCAATGAATTCCCGTGTATCGCATACAGCATTGCCAGATGACGAACTCATCGTGTGGGACGAATCAAGCGCGGCCGCCGGAAATCTCCGGCTGAGGGCAATTTGGCGCAAGGAGAAGTTCGATCCAAAGGCGCGGAATTCCTCGCATAACGCCTACGCCGACGGACAGTTGATCCCCGGTTTCGGCGTATTCAGCATGATCGACTTGAATGGCCCAGGCGAGCGATCGGATGGTTCGGCGCTGATGATTCGCAACGCACCGCTTGTCTCGCGTGACCGCTTAGAGGCGGATGAGCCGAAAACCAAATGCCAGTACGGAGTCCCGGTCCGGTGTGACCTGGGAGTATTGACCTATCCTGACTTCAGCGTGCGTTTGAGCGAACGCTCTAATTGGACTGCGCTGAAACCAATGCAGTATTTTGACTTTCCCAGCTACATTTTCGGCGTCTTTGATAGAGGTACTGGGGCTAACGCCGGCGGTTTTGCGTTTGAAGACAAGGGATCTTTCAACGGGCGCAGTTTCGAGATGAATGGGAAGACCTACTTTGCCGAAATGTATTATACGACCGCTGGCTTTCCTAGTCCCAGCGGAAACTTTTCAATCGCTCACGCCGGCTTGGCCGCCGGCGAAATCGTCGTGTGGGACGAGGGCACCGCCGCGGCCCGGAATCGGCCGATCCTGGCGGCCTGGAGCCCCCAAATGAAAGGCGATTTTATACGGCAATATGCCAATGGCGTTGCACTCAAAGGCATGTTCACCGGAGACTTTTTCTTCGAAGCCATTGCTGCTCGTGAACTCGACGAGCCTCTGCGAGTGCTTCAACGCGCGCCTTTCGCCTATCCCGAAGAGCTCCGGGGTTCCGGCTTCATTGGAAGAGTGGGTGCAACCATTATCGTAGATCAAAGCGGTCGGGCATCCGAAGTCATGGTTGTCTGCGGCAATGAGTTGCGTTTTCAATTCGCAGTCGGGCAGTCCTTAAAGCAATGGCGCTTTGCCGCTCCAATGCAGAACGGTCACCCGGTGACGGCCTTTTTGGATTTCACGGCGGTTATTCCCGACGATGGTTCAACGGAATTGAACCTCGATACGGAATAGGGCACAGCTGAAGAACGTGGGCGGGCTCCCCTAAGAGTCTACTAGGCCCAAAAGGGGGCAAGATTCCTTTGAAACCCTCGTTTTTGTCCCCACTTTACGGTCGCCACCCGAGGCCGGAAATCGAGCTTGCGTTTCATTTCTGTAACGTCAGAAGTAACGGACATGACGAAAATAAACCCGCACGAACAGCACTTTGTCCTCCACTGGGGCGAAATGGGCACGCGCTGGGGCATCAACCGTACGGTCGCCCAGGTGCATGCGCTGCTTTACCTGGCGCCGACGCCGGTGAATGCCGAGCACATCGCCGACACGCTGCAGGTGGCCCGGTCGAACGTGAGCACGAGCTTGAAGGAGCTGCAGGGCTGGGGCCTCATCCGGCTCGTGCACATCATGGACGACAAGCGCGACCACTTCGAGGCGATCACGGATGTGTGGGAGATGTTTCGCATCATCGCGGACGAGCGGAAGCGCCGCGAGATCGACCCGACGCGGGTGATCTTGCGGCAGTGCCTCAGCGCGCCGGCAAAGGAACTCGATGCCCAGACGCGGGCACGCCTTCAGGCGATGAGCGACTTTTTCGACACGACTTCGGACTGGTACGCCCAGATCAGCAAATGGCCGCGGACGGCCCTGGTCCGATTTGTGGGGCTGGGCGACCGGGTGCTGAAACTGCTCGGATTGAGCGGCTAGCGCCGGCGGCGCACCGAAACCTCCCAACCATGGCCGGCCATGCCACCACCGATGCCTCTGACTGCGCCGCCCGCCCGCGGCGGTCGCCGCCGCTCGGGCTGGAGCCCGCGGGACGCGGCGTTTGTGGCCGACTGGCGGCCGACGCTGTTTGTGCATTTTCGGCTCGCGCCGGAGGTTCTGGCCCGCGAGGTGCCGGCTCCGTTAGATCTTTATGACGGATGCGCCTATGTGACTTTGGTCCTATTCCGGCTCGAGCGCATGCGCCGAGCCGGCTGGGGGCCTCTCGGCCGCTGGCTCTGCCGTCCGATCTCGGAGCATCCGTTTCTTAATTTGCGCACCTACGTGCGCGGCTCGGTCGGACCTGGCATCCAGTTCCTCGTCGAATGGATTCCCAATCGCTTAAGTTTAGCCGTGGGGCCACGAGTCTACGGTCTGCCCTATCGCTTGGGCCGTTTTAGCGGCGACGGATTCGGCCCCGAGGCGGCGGGCCGGCTGCGGGTGGAAGATCCGGCACTGGCCGCGACATTGACGCTCGAATTCGGCCGGGGCGATGCGCCGCTGGCCCCGTGCCCGGCCGGTTCGCTCGCTGAGTTTCTGCTCGAACGCGACGTGGCATACACCGAGCGCCGCGGGGTCCACCGGTATTTTCGGGTCCGCCACGAGCCCTGGCAGATGGTCCGTCCGGATTATCTCCGCTGCAATTCGGCGCTGGCCGCCGCCCGCTTCCCGTGGTTTCGCGGGGCCGAGTTCGCAGGCGCGCATTGGTCGCCCGGGGTGACCGCGGTCGACATGGGGAAACCCTGGCGCCTTTGAATCGTCCGGAATCGGCCGCACCGGCGCGGCTTCAGCCCAGCGCCAGCGCGATAATCCCAACAACCATGGCGGCGGCCGCCCACATTCGCCGGCGGCCTTGGGACTCTTTTAGGTATTTCGCGCCGATGAAGGTGCCGATGACGATGCTGACCTCGCGGGCCGGGGCGATGTAGCTCACCGGAGTGAAGGAGAGGGCGGTCAGCACCAGGATGTAGGCCAGCGGCGAGAGTAAGGCCATGCCGGCCACATATTTTCGGTGATCGCGCCAATGGACGGCGACCTCCGGCCAGCGCTGGAGCGCGAACGGCGTCAGCAAGATCAGCTGGGTCAGCGCCGTGCCGGCGTCGTACAGCACCGGCGGAATTTTCAGCACCGCGACCCCGTGGCGGTCCCAAATCGTATAGGCGGCGATGAATATGCCCGAGATGATCCCGAGCCGGACCGCCGTGCGCAAATGCGTCCGGTCCGTTTGGAAGAGCCGTGAGCCATCGGTGAGGAAAAAAATGCTCCCGACGATCACCAAGCCTCCGGCCATGGCCAAGGGACTCGGGCGTTCCCCGAGCAAAATGATCGCCGCCAGCGTGGACAGCAGGGGCCCGGTGCCACGCGCGAGCGGGTAGACGAGGGAAAAATCGCCTGCCCGGTAGCTCCGCTGCAAAAAGAGCGCATACCCCGTTTTCAAGACGCCGCTGCCCAAAATCCAGGGAATCGCCCCGGCCGGCAGCACGGGATGTTTCCACGCCCAGTAGAACCCGATCACCGGCACGTAGAGGGAGTTGATCATCAGCCCGACCAGATAGACGAACGGGAGGCCGCCACCCGCCCGTTTGGCGCACAGGTTCCAAGCGGCGTGGAGGAAGGCGGCCGCGAGGACCAAGCCGAGGGCGAGCGTGGTCATGCGGCTAGCGCTGCGACCCGCGTCCGGATCTCCGCGAGCGAGAGACCGGCGATGCGCACAAGTTTCTGCCGGGACTTTTCGCCGTGCAGGAGGGTGACCGCCCGCCGCGGCAGCCCGAATTCCCGGGCCAGCAGGGCGCACAGCGCTTCATTCGCCCGGCCTTCGAGCGCCGGCGCCTGGATCTTCACCTTCAGGGCGTCGCCCAGCCAGCCGGCGATCGCATCGCGCGGGGCATTGGGGATCGCCTTGATGGCGAGGCGGCATTCCGGGGGCACGCTCCCAGCGTCGCCGCGGAAGCGAGCGGACGTCAAGGGCGCCTACACTTCCGGCTTGGCGCTCGCCCGGGGGAGTCTCATCAATCAGGCGACCATGAGCCTCGCGGCCAGCATCACCGGCGTCCTCGCCGAGGAAATCGACCTGCCGGCCCCGCCGGAGCAGCTCTTTGCCGCGCTGGCGGAGCGGACGGGCAGCTTCTTCCTGGACAGCAGCCTCGCCGCCGGAGGGCTGGGCGCGTTTTCGTTCTTTGGCTGCAATCCGTTCCTGCGCTTTCAGTCGAAAGGGGATCTCATTACGGTCACCGAGGACGGCGTTATCCAGCAGCGCCGGGGCGACCCGCTGGAGGAATTGCGGGCGCAGCTGCAGCGTTTTTCCAGTCCCTCTGTTCCGGGGATCCCGTTCGCGGGCGGAGCCGTCGGCCTGTTCTCTTACGAACTGTGCTCCCGGCTCGAACGCATTCAGCGGAGGAGCGCCGACGACGCGGCGATTCCGGATATCGAGCTGGGCTTTTACGAGGGCGTGGTCGTGTGCGAGCATGCTTCCGGACGTTCCTGGATCGCCGTGCAGGCCGTGCGCCGCGAGGCGCCGGAGACGATTGCGCAACGCTTGCGGGAGACACTGATGGCCGCCTGGCAACGCCACATTGGGCGCCGCCCGGCCGAACCAATTGCCGGCCGACCGGCGGATCTACGCGCCAATTTTACCGCGCCGGAGTACCTGCACGCCATCGGCCGGATCAAGGATTACATCGCCTCGGGCGACGTCTATCAGGTGAATTTGGCCCAACGGTTCGAGACCGCACAGACCTGCGCGTCCTATGAATTGTACGAGCGCGTGCGCCGGCGCTCGCCCGCGCCGTTTGCCGCCTATCTCAATTGCGCCGATGCTCAAATCGTCAGCAGCTCGCCGGAGCGTTTTCTGCGCCTGCGGGATGGCCGGGTGGAGACCCGGCCGATCAAGGGCACGCGGCCCCGGGGCGCCACGCCCGAAGCGGATGCCCGTCTGCGGCAGGAACTGATTCTAAGCGCCAAGGACCGGGCGGAGTTGCTGATGATCGTCGATTTGGAGCGCAACGACCTGGGACGCGTCTGCGTGCCGGGATCGATCGGCGTCGAGGACCTCTATCAGCTAGAATCCCATCCCACGGTACATCACTTGGTGGCGACGGTCGCGGGCCAGCTGCGCCCGGGGCTGGACGTGATCGACTGCCTGCGCGCGATGTTTCCGGGCGGCTCGATCACCGGTGCGCCGAAGGTGCGCGCGATGCAAATCATCGACGAATTGGAACCGTGCCGGCGGCATGGCTATACCGGGGCGATCGGCTATCTCGGCTTTGACGGCCAGTGCGATCTTAACATCGCCATTCGCACGATCTTTTGCCGGCAGGGCCGGGCTTCCTATCATGTGGGCGGGGGCATTGTCTGGGATTCGGTGCCGGAGAGCGAATACGCGGAAACCCTCGACAAAGGACGCGCCCTGCAGGCCGCGCTGCGCGATGGCGGATAACCCGGCCCCGGGGCTTTTGCCGGCCGACCCCTATCTTGATCTGAACGGCCGGCTGCTGCCGTCGCGCCAGGCCCTGATTTCTCCGCTGGGCGAGGGGTTCCAGTATGGCCGCGGCTTGTTTGAGACGATCAAGGTGCTCGGCGGCCAGCCGGTCTTTTGGCGGGAACACCTGGAACGGCTGCGCCGCGGCGCCGCTGAATTGGGTTTGGGCGCGTTGCCGGACGCGGCCGAATGGAGTGCGCGCTGCCGCCGCCTGATCTCGGCCAACCGCGCGGCGCACGGCAGCCTGAAGCTGATCGTTTTCGCGGACACGGAAGGCGCAGGGCAATTGATGGTCATGAGGAACCCGGCCTACGGCCCCGAAGTGTACGCACGAGGCTTCCAGATCCAAACGGTCGCGGAGGGAGCGCGCACCGGAGGCCTGAGCGCCCTGAAAACTATGAATTACCTGCGGCCGATCTCCGCCCGACGGGCGGCCCAGGCGGCCGGTTTTGACGATGCGCTGTTTATCGGCGCGGACGGCGCGGTGCTGGAGTCGGCGAGCAGCAATTTATTCGCGGTGCGCGACGGCGCGATCCGCACGCCTCCCGCCACGGGGAAGATTCTCCCCGGCATCGCGCGCGCCCAGCTCTTGGCCCGGCTCCGCGACCCGGGGGTGACCGAGGGCCCCATCGATGCCGATTGGCTCCGCGGCGCCGACGAAGTGTTTGTCACTAATTCGCTGCTCGGAGTGATGCCGGTCAGCCGTCTCGATGACCGGAATTTCGACCTTACGCGCAATCCTTGGACGCGGGCCGCCATGGCGGCCTGGGCGGAGTGGGAGCGGGAGTCGGCCGCCTCAGCCGGCGTTTAACTCGGCGACATCCGTCAGGATCGGATCCAGAAAGCGCGGATCGACCTTCCGGAATTGATGGCCCGGGGCCCGTCTCGCCAATTCGACGTTTACGATGAATCTTCAGATTGGGGCGGCCTCGCGAATCCGAACTTTGATGGAAACGCCGCATAGAGGCTGTGCCAAACCCGCCCCATTTGGGCACATCTAACCGTCCCGCTCGCTGGCCAAATCGACCAGCAGATGATCCATCCGGAGAAACTCCCGCAGTCCGCTCGCCTCGGCCAGCTTGATTGACGGCAGGTTATCGGAACGGACTTGATATCGGGGAATTTGGCCGTGCTCGACTAGGTAACTCAATGCCGCGGCCACTATCTGGCGCGCGAGTCCGCGGCGCCGGAAATCCGGTTGGGTGAGGACGCCGCCTATCTCCCAAACCGATTCGAAATTTCGGAAAACGAAACCGACCGACCGCGCCTTCGCCCCATTCAGAATCGCAAACCATCGTGCTCCTTCTGCAAAGTGCCGAATTATTTCAGAGTCCAGATAGCCGTTCGCCGCGAACATTTGGGCAAGATCAGAGGAAAGGGCCGTCCCATCCGTAACCTCAGGACTTCTTTGAGCCGAAGTTAGGGATTCCGAAGCCGTGAACGAGATGAAGGAACGGGCGAGGCGTGCGGCCCACCGGTCCTTAGAATAGGATTTTACGGCTTTGTCGTATGTTTTGATCACCAAGGCGCCTTGAGGCAATCTGGCCAGCAGCTTTAATCCTAAAATCCGCAGTTGAGGCAGTGGCCTGAGTACGGAAGCTGCTGCAAAGGAGTCCCATGGAGATCGAAAGCCAGACGGAGGTCATTCACCCGGTGGGTGAGGGAGAGTTCACCTTTCCGACCCCCGGCGGTCGGGTGCGACTTTCCGTGACGAATGACAGTTTGACGCCGTTCGGCGGGCTCGTCCCGTGGGCGGCTTATACAAAACATATAGGCATCATCGATCAGCTGGCGGCGGATTGTCCGGTGAGGCGGACCAGCCCGAACGCGGCGCCGGTGTACGACGTGATCCAGTCGTTTATGCTGACGGCGCTGACGGACGGGCGCCGGTTCTCCCACATTGAGCGTTTGCGGGAGGATCCGACGATTCCGGAGATCTTCGGAATGGAGTCGGTCGTCGGCGACGACACCGTGAGGCGGTTCTTCAAGTCGGTGGATCCTGCGCTCGGGGCCGAATGGATCGCCCGCAACGTGCAACCGATGTGGCGGGCGTTGCCGGATTCGATCATCATGGATTGGGATTCTACGGTGCAGCCGAAGTACGGCCACCAGGAGGGCGCCGAGATCGGGTACAACCCAGGCAAGCCAGGCCGGCGCAGCTTCCACCCGCTGCTCGGGGTCATAGCCCGCACGCGCCTTTGTCCGGTGTACCGGTTCCGGGCCGGCGACACGGTCACGGCGACGGAGTGGCATGAAGCGATGCACGACGCCCAGCGCTGGCTGGGTGAGCGCAAGATCTGGCTCAATCGCGGCGATCTGGGGCTCGGTCATGATGCCATCATGAGTTGGCACGAGGAAGCCGCCGATCGACCGAAGTTTCTGTTCAAGCTGAAGCTGACGAACCTGGTGCGCTCGGCGCTGTGCCGGGTGCGAGAGGACGCCTGGCAGGGATCCGGCAGCCACGAGTCTTGCCAAGTGGCCGAGGGTCGCATCCAGCTCACTGGCTGGAAGAGCGCACGTCGGGTCATTTTTGCCCGGACCCTCCAGGGAGTGATCCGGGCGGCGAGCAACGCCGAGTTCTGGGACCGAAACAAGCACGAGTTCGCCGTCTACGTGACCAACCTCCCGGAAAGCATCAATCCCTGGCAGGTTCAGGAACTCTACCGCAAGCGGGCGGACACCGAGAACGTCTTCGACGAACTCAAAAATCAGTGGGGCTTCAGCGGATTCTGCGCCAAGGCCAGATCAACGACCGAGCTCGCCGCTCGGCTCCTTCTCTTGGTCTACAACCTGTGGGTGCTCTTCGTCCGCTTTATCGTCCCGCAAAAGCATACCGAGGCCAAGCGAGGCCGACGATGGTTTCTCCTTATCGCCGCCCGGCTTGTCGAGTCCGGGCGCCAGAAGGAGATCCAAGTCTCTATTAAGGGCGGCTGGGCCGATCAATTGCGCGACGGCTACACCCGCATCACCGAATGGATCCGCACAACTGCGCCGCAGTTGAAATATCAAATGGCAACCAGCGACATTGACCTCGCGAACGCGGCAACTTCCGGGCCCTAAATGCCCTTTCAACTGCGGAATTTAGGTTAATTTGGCGTCAGTGGATGTTCCGTCGACGAGCACAACCAGGTCGCGGTCGGGATATGTTTGGCGGTCATATTCGAAGGCGTGAGTGGGGATCAGTGATGTCAGAGCCCAGCCGTTTCGATCCTCGAGGAACTGGCATTTCATTGCCGGGCCAACCAGATGCAACATCTTGAGCGTGACGACGTGCTGCAACGGCGCCTCACGCAGCAAGTCCGAGACTCTACCGAAGTTTGGTTCCGACGTCGTCACCGGCTGTTCCTCTCGCAGAATATGAGTCCCGGTGTCAAAGCTTCTGCCGAAAGCTACCCATTCCGTCTCCGATATCCCGCATTGGTTACGCTAAAACCAGTCCTTTCTCGATCACGAATCCCGGTTAAATCCGAATCCGAACTTTCGCTGCAAACGTCGGATTCGAATCGTCACCGAAGTCACGGCGGTTGTTCGAATCCACGCATTTTGGGCATTTCCCACTTCGATCAGCGATCGGGTTCGCCAGCGCAGAATCGCCGGCCAGGTCACGGTGCTCGCCTCTCATGCCAGTTGGGAGGGAATTCACAAATCACAAAGGTGAGCAATTCCGTGGGCGCCTTTTCATTGACGAATCCTTCCAGCAAAGACGCGGCTGTATTAGTGACGCTGGCGCCTGGGGCTTATACGGCTATCGCCTCCAGTGTGGGTACTGCCGTCGGCTTTTAATTACAGGCAGGGAAGGAACTGAAATATGGCGGTAGGGGGATAGCGGTTTTTCTGCCGTCGGTTGTCATTACTTTGATGCCCGCGATTGTCAAAGTGCCGGTCAGATTCTAAAAGCTAAACTCGAGTCGAATACAAATTCAGGAATGGTAGGTAGAGATGGAAGCCAGTAATGATTTGAAACAATGTTGCGCTCTTGCATGCAAAAGGCGGTTCGCGCGATTTGCAGGCAATTGATCGGCTGCTCTGCGACCTGGGTTACCTTGATGGGCTTTGGCCAACACCTCACGGCTCAGACCACCTACACGCCATATGGTTTCGGCCGAACGATCTCGACAGCCCTTTTCCATTTTCCCGAAGGAGTGGCGGTGGACTGAAGCGGCAGTATGCAAATGGACGACTCGAATGTCGCCTTCAAAACATAAATTGATGAGCCTTCACTCTATCGCCGGACGACAGAGTGATGGCGCCTCCTCCCCCGGTGCATTGATCTTCGGTGCCGCCGTTGCGGTGGCTCTCTGGTTGATGCCGGAAACCGGGCACGCGCAGATTTTTGCCGTGAATCCCAGCCTCGGTACCATTGGCGAATTCACCACGTCGGGAGCCCTGATGAACGCCGCCCTGATTTCGGGGTTGAATAAACCCCAAGCAATCGCGGTTTTGGGAACGAATCTTTTCGTTGTAAACGCTGGCAACGGCACAATTGGCGAATACACCACCTCTGGGGCCACGGTGAACGCCGCGCTAGTGCAGGGACTGAATAATCCCACGTCAATCGCGGTGTCAGGGACGAACCTTTTCGTTGTCAACACGGGTACTTCCACGCCACCGTATGCGACCACGGCGGCCAACGGGACAATTGGTGAGTACACCGCCGCGGGGGCGACCGTAAACGCCTCCTTGATCACGGGTCTCAACCTTCCCACCGCCATCGCGATTTCCGGAACGAACATTTTTGTCAAGTCCGACGGCCCCGAAGGTGTAACGATCGGCGAATTCAACACCTCGGGAGCCACTGTGAACGCGTCCCTGGAATTTGCCAATGGTAACTCGTTGGGCCAATGCCTTGCTGTGGCTGGGGCCAACCTGTTTGACGTTGGATTTTCCGAATCGACGGTACTAGATGAGCAGCCTGGAGGCTACTTCGAGATTAAAGCATACGACCTTACAAATGGCCAAGCCACGACACTTCCTTATGTGACGGTGTCCCCGGCTCGCACTGATCCCCCTGGCCCCCCGAGTATCGCTGGCACGGGCTCCGCCCTGTTTGTGGCGTTGGGCCCTGGAAACCCGATTTGGGAGTACACCACCTCGGGGATAAATCTATCGATCGTGACGTCCGCGGGCGGCGATGGCATCGCGGTCCTGGGACCGGCGTTTTTATCCGAGCCCCAATCGGTCACGATGGTGGCTGGTCAAACCGCGTCGTTCTCCGTGGTTGCGACCGGCGTCGGTCCATTCAGCTATCAATGGAGCCTGAACGGTACACCGATCTCAGGTGCGACGGACCAAAATCTGCCGGTTGCCAACGTCTCGGCGGCCAACGCCGGTGCTTACACCTGCATGGTGACCGACGCCAATGGAAACTCCTCCCCTTCGTTAAGTGCTACGCTGACGGTAATCTTGCCAATCACGATGGCGCCCGGTCAGACCGCGTCGTTCTACGGGGGTGCGAATTCTATTGGTCCGGTCAGCTACCAATGGGACCTGAACGGCGCACCAATCCCGGGAGCGACAGATAAATATCTGCTGGTATCCAACGTTTCTTCGGCCGCCGCCGGCTCCTACACCTGCGTGGTCACCGACGCCAATGGGCACTCCTCGGTTTCCTTTAGCGCCACTCTGACGGTGGTCTCAACCACGAATATTGGCCGATTGATCAATCTGTCAGCGCTTAGCCAAGCAGGGAAAAACCAGATTCTTACGGTCGGCTTCTTGACAGGCGGATCGGGCACCAGCGGAGTACAAAACCTACTGGTCCGGGCCACCGGCCCGGCGCTGGCAGCCTTCGAGGTCCCGAATGTCCTGACCGACCCGACCCTAGCCGTTTTTAGCGGCCAAACCATGGTCGCCGCGAACGACAATTGGGGTGCGCCGGCTACCAACCAAGCCGCGGTAACGGCGGCCGACTCGGCGACCCTGGCCTTTCCTTTGACCAACCCGTCTAGCCTGGATGCGGCCTTGGTGACCTCTTTGGCTCCCGGCGCTTACACGGCTCAGATCAGCGGTAACGGCGCCGCGACCGGCACCGCTCTGGCCGAAGTTTATGACGACACGCCAGCGGGCGCCTACACGCCGTCAACGACCCGCCTGATCAACCTTTCCGCCAACAACCAGATCGCGCCAAACGGGAGCCTGACCGCAGGATTCGTGATCGGCGGAGCGACCGGGAAAACAGTCTTGATCCGAGCGACCGGGCCGGCGCTGGCGGCCCTTGGGGTCTCCGGGGCGATGCCGGATCCCCAGATCGCGCTGCACACCCTGATCAACGGCCAGGACACGGTGCTCGCCTCAAACGTCGGCTGGAGCGGCGACCCGCAGATCACAGCGGAGGACGCGGCTGTGTGGGCCTTCCCACTAACGAATCCCGCCAGCAATGACTCGGCGTTGCTGGTGACCCTCGCTCCCGGCGCCTACACCGCCGTCGCCTCGAGCGTCAGCGGCACTGCCGGCGTCGTCCTCGTCGAAGTTTACGACGTGCCGTGACGAGCGTTTAAAAGGAAGTTTCATCCGGTCGTCGCTGGCAGCTATCTCGGGGTCCCCTGAAACACCGCCTACTCGCCGCCGGTCGACCCCAAACACTACGGCCGCGCCGCCTCCAATCCGAGCTAAGATGGAAAACCTCGGATTCGCGAAACTCGAATCGGCACGCCTTCAGTTCACGGCTGGGCGTTTGCGCCACCCCACAAGAAACACTCATCGGGCGTGCAGCGCAAAGGAACATTCTGCTCGCCAACCGTTTGCTAGGGGAAGAAATTGGGCGGCTCATGCGGGCTCGGACAGGTTTGCTCTTCTCAATTGGCGTGGCGGCGATCTGGACCACGACGGCCCGGCCGGAGTCCCTTGACGTTTACGCCGGCGGTTCCGAGAACGAATTCACTCTACTTCGCGAGACCAAGAGCGCAGCAGGATTTCAATTTGGGGTCAGAGATTGGCTTTTTCCCTGGCTCGGCGTGGAGTTCGGCAGCGCAGACTTTGGCAGCGTCAAAGGATCTTTTCCGGTCCAGCCAGTCTATCCCCCGGGCACAGTATTTTATGACGTGGTGTTCCCCGCCATTGGAACCAACACGCTTCACGTATCGGCCCGGGCCGTATACGGCCTACCTGTCCTTCGCACGTCCTTGGGGACCCGGCTGAGCGGCTGGCTGGCATTTGGCCCGGAACGGTTCGAAAGTAAGATCGGAAGTGACCTGTTCATTCTACCGCCAACGGTCCTCACGGTGACTCCATTGGTCGCGTCCGGCGAGTCGCGGATCGAGCCCAGGTCGTCTCAGTTGTACATTCCTTCTTACATTGAGGCTGGCTATTCTCAGACGCGGCGCTCTTGGGCGCCAGTCGCGAAGACAGGCCTAAGGCTCACCCTAGACTGCCGCTGGGCCGTGGAAGCCGAATTGCACGCGACGGGAGCGCCGGCGATTTCTGACCCGCAAATCTACCCGCATGCCGACATCGGGCGGCGCCGCCTGGATATCTGGGGCGCCGGCTTTTCAGTGGTCTGCAGGTTGGGCCATCTGCGCTGACGCAATGGGTGTCGACGGGGTCTCTTACTCCGTCGCCGGGCCAATGCGAACTCAGGCAACGGGGACCCGGGAAACCATGGGACCCAGCTTGGGGCGGAGCGCCCGGCGCTTCAAGGCGGGACGAGCGGCACCGGCGGCAGAACTTGGTTGGCCGGACCGGCGGCCGCCGGCGGCGGAGCGGTCACCGCCGGCCAAGGGGAGCGGAGCAGGCCGCCGGGATCGCTCCACACGGTGGACGCGCCCTGGCCGGGCGCTCCCGTGAGGACCCGGGCGCCGCCTCCGGTCGCATCGAAGCGGATACGATAGACCGAATTCGGCGGCGAAGTCGGCGGGGGCCCCGGCAGCGGGGCCGGGCTTGGACTCGGGCTGGGACTGGGCGCAGGACTGGGCGCCGGCGCGACCGGAGCGGGTGCCGGGCTGGGGGGAACCGCGGGCGGCAGTGGCGGGGCGGCCGGCGGCGACGGATCCGGGGCGATCGGAATCGGCAGCGGCGCCTCGACGGTGAGCGCATAGGGACCGGCGGCGGCAGACGGGTTAAAGGTATCGTCGCCGTCGCGTACGATCCAGAAGGCGTACGAGCCGGCGGCGGGCGGCAGCCAGGCCGGGGACCAGCCCGAGGTCAAGGTGCCCCCATTGGCGGAAACCCCTCCGTCCCAATTGGTGTAGCCGACCACCGCGAACTGCCAGGCGCCGCTCCCCGCGCCCCCGGTCACCGCCGGAATGAACGCCTGCCCCAAAGGCAGCGTGAGGTCGGCCGAGGCGACGGCCGGTTGATCGGCCTTTCCGTCCACGATCACCGTCCAGGTAAGTGGACTGGAGAGGAGTCCGGCGGCGTCCGTGGCCTGCGCCGTGTACTGAATGGATCCGGGCGGATCTTGGGATATCCCGCTGGCCGTCGCGCTCCAGCCATCGCCACCTCCACTGCTCGCGAAGAGCACGCCATTCTTCCAGATCGTGATGCTGGACAGGTTGCCGTTGTCATCCTGCGCGTCCGCCGAGATCGAGTAGGGCTGGCCGGTGGTGACGGTGCCGGGGTTGATGGCCCCATCGGACGGCGTCCAGCTGAGCCGCGGCGCGTCGTCGGCGGTGCCGGAGTCGATTGGGCCAATCGTGCTCGCCACGTAGAAATTACCCTGGGACCCGCCGCCTTGGTTATACAGATAGACATAGACGAACACCCGAAAGAGCGTGTGGGCGGGAAGCGGCGAGTCGGCGAAGGTCCATTGGAACTGGTAGCTCGGGCTCGGTCCCGGATTGGGCGTGTTGACCGCCTGATAGGGCGAGCCCGTGTCGTCGGCGACGCCGCCGTTCTGCAGGGCCACGCTCCAGTTGCCGCTGCTGTCCGCCTGCTCGAGCCAAACGTCCATCCCGTATACGCCTTCCGAACGGCGCGGGGTGAATGGCGCGCATTGGTAGACGATCACGCCCCGGGAATGATCGGTGAAACCGAAAGGGCTGGTGAAGGGGTAGGTGAGGCTCAGGGAGCCGCCGCCATGGTCGCCGCCGTAAACATTGCTCGGAAATGGAGCATCGAGGCCGCCCGCGACATACGGCGGGCTGGCCGAATCGGCGGGCTGGGAGGGCGCCGGATCCTGGCCCAGCAGGCGGCCGAGCAGGACCGCGCTGGCGAAGGCGAGGCCGCCTCCGGTCTGGAGAAAGGAGAAGGCCATCGCGGAAACCCTCAGGGCGTGGCGTAGATTTCGACCAGCGCCAGGCCCCCGGGGGCCGTCCCAGTCTGGGCGCTAACCGCGGCCGTGAAATTCCCCGGGCCGGCGGCATAGAGGAGCGCCGCGTCCACGCTGCCCTCCGGCAGCGGAAAGGCGCCGCTGGCGGCCGCCAGATCCCGGATTTGATCGGTTTGGGCCGACAGGCTCCAGTCGTTGTCGGTGGCCAGCGTTTGCCCGCTCCCATCGAAGAGGGTCAGCGCCGGGTCCGCCAGGACGCCGGCGACCCCGAAGCCGGAGCTGAGCGCCGGGCCGACGCCGTGGACCAGGAGCCGGCGATGGCCCCCGCCCGAGACCGTGCAGCCGGCGATCAAGGCGGCATCGCCCGTTCCGGCGAAGCCGCGGCTGGAGAGGTTGACCAGCTGGCTGCCGTCGGCCGGAGTGAGGTCATAGATTTCCACCAGGCCGACGTGACCCGACTGATCCGCTAGCGGAGCGCCAGGCGCCGGCGAAACGAGGACCGAATAGGCGCCCGGCGGAAGGGTCGCGAGCAGGGCGCTGTCGCCGCCGCCGGCCGCCCACGCGACCAGCGGAAAATCGCCCGCGCGCGCGGCGGCGGCGGCCAGCGCGGCCCCGTGGTCGGCGCCCGTGGTCCAGCCGGAATTGGCGGCGAGCACCGCGCCGCCCTGCACCAGTTGGAGCTGAGTCGCCGGAATGCATTCGGCCGCGGGAAACCCCACCGTTTGCAGCGAGGGTCCCACCCCGCGCAGCAGGAGCTGTTTGCGCGCGGCGGCCGGGCCGGAGATCACGAATCCGCCGATCAATTCGGTGCTGCCGGTTTGCACCAGGCCGCGGGTGGACAGGCCGACCAGGGCGTTCGCTCCGTCGGACGGCGCCACGGCGACTTGGGCGGGCCGCGCCGCCGCGGCCGCCGGTTGGACCCAATCCAGTTTGACGCTGTCGGCGCCGACCGTGACGTCGGCCGTGGCCGCATGAAACGGCCCCCCGTCGGCCTTGGCCGTGTAGGTGCCGGAATTGATCGGCACGGGAATCGCGTAGCCCCCGGCGGTGCCGGTGGTCGCGTACCAGGCGCCGCGATCGAGGGTCACGGTGACACCGGCTAGGCCCTCGCCGGCGTCGTATACGTGGTTGCCGTTCGCATCCTGATAGGCCACGCCGGTGAGGAAGACAGTGCCGGCCGCGCCGAACGGCAGATCGCTTTGGGTGAAGAACTCGGAGCTGCCGCGAAAAACGGTGAGCACGCGGCCGCCGCCGGGGGCCGGCGAGATGTCGAGGCCGGCGAGACGGGTGTGGCCCAGCGTGAGGTTGGGCAGCGAGTCTCCCTGGGCCAGCCAGTCGGGCGGCGGCGAGCCGGAACCGGGCTGGCAAAGTAGGGTGAGCAGGTATTCGCGGCCGGAGACAAGTGGCGAGTAGAGATTGGCCTGCGCGACCTCCGCGAACGTGGACCCGTAAGGCCCGAATTGAGCGGTCCCACCGCTGGCGTTGGGCCCGGTCAAAACCGCGGTCGGTCCGGATAGGAGGGCTCCGGTGGTGGGCAATGGATAGAGGAAAGCCGGCGGCGGCCGGTCGATCGGGAAGGACGGGGCCGGCGGCTGCGTGCGGGCGCTCCACGCCGCAGCCTGCGCTTGAAACAACGGATAGAAGGCGAGCGGGGCGCTGCTGGTCGCCGCGGAATTGGGAAAAGCGAGGCTGTTCTGCTGGGCCACGCCGATCGCGGTCTGCAGCGCCGACTCGAGCTGGCTGGCGGTCAGCGGTTGCGCGCCGGCCATCCAGGCGCCGATTACGGCGTCGGAGGCCGATTGACCCAGCAGCTGCGCAAGGTCGCCATTCGGATCTTGGCGGCCGGAGTTGAGCCATTCCATTGCCGCCTGTTCGTCGGCGGTCGGATCGCCTTGCGACCAGCGGGCCGGGGCTTGGGCGGTCAGGGACAGCGTGAGATGGGCCGCGATCGCGGCGCAGAGGAGAGGGCGGAGGGGCATCGAGGGCATGAGCCGATTATGGCAAGGGCGTGCATTTGCTCGCTTGCTACAATGTTTGCCATGCTCCCGACCTTCTCTCCTCTTGCCCGCCGGCGCGGATCCGGCGCGGCCGGAACCGTCGCCACCCTGGCGCTCTTGGCCGCGATCACGACCGTGGCCGGCCCCGCGCTGGCCCGCACTGCCCGCGAACATCTGCCGGAATTGGAATCGGCGGCGCAGCGCCTGCAGGCGGAGGTGAGCGCCTGGCTCGAACGCTGGGGCTCGGCGCCGCCCGAAGCGCCGCCGGTCAGTTATCCGGCCGCGCCGCGGCCCGAAACGTTGCGGTGGGAGGAAATGCCCGATTTGCGCCCCTGGGCGCCCCTGTTTCCTGGGCAGCGGTTTATCGAACGGCGCTGGGATGAGTGGCAGCCGTTTCGGCCGGTCCGCAGCGAACCGGAGCTGCGGGCGCTGCATTTTCGAGGCGGCGCCAGATTTCCGCGCTAAACCGGGCATCCTCGCCGGCGGCGTAGCAGCGGGCCAGAGGATCGCCGGCCAGGAGCAGGCCCGCCGCGGCCTGGATGAAACTGCCCGCGCGCTGGGCCGCGCGCACGCTGTGCCGGATGGCCAGCCAGGTGGGATCGGGCATCCCCTCCGGCATTTGGGCCGCCGGTCCGGCGGCAATCACGATGATTCCAGCCGCGTCTACCGTGATGGCCGCCGCATCCGCCGCCCACGCGCTCAGGTCGGCGGCGGCCGGATGGCGCGGGTCGAGGCGCCGGGGATTCCACCGCGGGCGCCGGAGCCAGCAGCAGCCGCAGGCGTTTTCCGGCGCTCCGAACGGCTCGGACTCGAGCCAGTCCGCTTCGATCCCCAGCGGATGAAAGCAGGTTTCCAGCACGTGGCGCAGGATCGGATGCGTCAGGGAGGTGACGCCATGCGCCAGCCAGCGGGCGACGGCGAATTCCAAATTCGGTGATTCGTCCATCGACCAATCATAGCACCCGGCCACCGAGGGATATTCCCGGGCCGGATTGGCACAAGATTGCCCGCAGACTGCGTCCCACCGGTTTTGTTATTTTAGCGGACCGATGAGCCTGCCCTCCTACGCGCATAACCGCGAACAGTTCGAACGCTTCCATGATCTGCAGCGCTGCATGGCGGCGGCGCTCGCCCGCCATCCGGCCGTGATCGAATCCTGGCTCGAGACCCAGCCGCCGCGCGAAACCGAAACTGCCGCCGCGGATGCCGCCCCCAAACGGTGGCGGACCGCCCGTTTGAGCGCGATCCGCCGCCGCGATCTGGTCGCGCTGCTTGCCCAGGCGTCCGCCGCCGGGTCCGACCCGGGCCCGCTGGCGGCGTGGCTCCTCGCCTCCGTGCCGGTGTGCACCTATTTGGAAATCGCCGACCGGGCCGGCCCCGGCCTGGGTGCGCTCGATCTAGAGGCGGCGGATTGCGCCCAAGCCCTGGTACGCCTGCGGGACACCCTATTTCACGCCAACTACGGCCTGGCCAAGGTGGCCGCCCATCACCGGTGTTTTCACGACTATCATGATCGCCTGAGCGCCGCTTCCTGCGGCCTGCTCGACGCGATCGATCGTTATCAGCCGGGCCCGCGGGCGGCGAGCTTCGCCTATTTTGCGACCTACTGGATCCGCTACCGTTTGGGGCGCCACGCGCAGAAGTCCGGCTCGATCGTGACGTTTCCGATCAATCAATACCGGATCAGCCGGCGGATCGACCGGCTGCTGGCCGCCCGCCTCCACGAAGGACTGCCCGCGCCGTCGGAGGCCGAAATCCGCGCGGAGCTCAAGCTGGGCGCCGATGCCTGCTACTGGCACGAGCGCCGGCCGCAGATCGTCTCGCTCCAACGTCCGGTGGGAGCGGAGAACGAAGCGTTCACTCTGGAGCACCTGCTTTGCGATCCGGCGCCCGAACCGGCCGCGGTTTTAGACGGGGGCACGCTGGCCGAGCAGCTGCGGGCGCTGCTGCACACGCACGTGACGCCGGCGGCGCGCGTCATGCTCGCATACACCGGGGCCATCGGTTCCCTGGCGGAAGCAGCCGAGGATTATTTGGCGCAACTGGGCGAGCAGGCGGGGGAACGGATGTGGGCCGGGCGTTTTGCCGTCCGGCCGACCCCGCGCCGGCCGGCGATTTGATCGCGCCGCCGGGGCCCGGGCGGGGAGGGGACGGACCGGGCCCGGCAGATGAGCGTTGAAGGCGCCGCGCGAGGCGGTTGAATGGATCTCATTCATGGCCGCCGCTTCGCTCCCCGTCGATCTCGTCGCGATTCGCGCGGCGCAAGCGCGCATCGCCCCCTATGTGCGCCGCACCCCGGTGCTGGCGAGCCGGCGGCTGGATGAAATCAGCGGGGCGAAGCTGGCCTTTAAATGCGAAAATTTTCAGGTGAGCGGGGCCTTCAAGGCCCGCGGGGCGCACAACGCTGTGTTTGCGCTCGCGCCCGGGGCGGCGGCCGCCGGGGTGGTGACCCATTCCTCCGGCAATCACGGCGCCGCGCTCACGCTGGCGGCCCAGCGCCGGGGAATCCCCGCCCACATCGTGGTGCCGCAGGACGCCTTGCCCTCGAAGGTGGAGTCGATCCGCCGGTATGGCGGGCGCCTGGTATTCTGCGCGCCCACCCACGCCGACCGGGAAGCGACGGCCGCCCGGGTGCAGGCCGAAACCGGCGCGCACCTGGTGCATCCCTTCGACGATCCCTGGGTGATCGCGGGGCAGGGGACCGCCGCCCTCGAACTCTGCGAGGATTTTCCGGGCCTGGATGATGTGGTGACTCCGGTCGGGGGTGGAGGCCTTCTTGGCGGCTCCGCGGTGGCCGCCCGCGGCTTGATTCCTGCGGTGCGGGTGACCGGCGCCGAACCGGCGGCGGTCGATGACGCGGCCCGTTCGTTGGCGGCCGGCCACATCGTGCGGCAAATCGGCGCGCGCACGCTGGCCGACGGCCTGCGGGCCAATCTCTCCGACCGCACGTTCGCTCTCCTGCAGGCGCACGTCGACGCGGTCCGCACCGTGACGGAGGCTGAGATCGTCGCCGCTATGCGCCTGGCGTGGGAAATTCTGAAGATTATAATCGAGCCGTCGTCCGCGGTGGCGCTGGCGGCCGTCCTGGGCAATCGGGAGCGGTTTGTCGGGCGCCAAGTCGGGATTATTTTAACCGGCGGCAACGTCGATTTGACGGCGCTGCCGTGGGCCGCCGCGCCGGACACTCACCTATGAGCTTGCCCATCCGAAAAATCCGCTGGGGCGTGCTCGGTTACGCGCGCATCGCGCGCGAATCGGTGATGCCCGCGATCCTGCGTTCGGCCAACTCCGAACTTTACGCCCTGGCCTCGCAGTCGGCGGCGAAGCTCGCCGAGGCCCGGACGCGCTATCCCATGGTCCGCCCTTACGGCAGCTACGAGGAATTGCTGGCCGATCCCCAGGTCGACGCTGTCTACATTCCCTTGCCCAACTCGCTCCACCGCGAGTGGACGTTGCGGGCGGCGGCTCAGGGCAAGCACGTGCTGTGCGAGAAGCCCGTCGCCCTCAACGCGGCCGAATGCCGCGAAATGATCGCCGCCTGCGCGGCCCGGAAGGTGACGCTGATGGAAGCGTTCATGTACCGCTACACCGACCGCACCCGCCAGGTGCAGGCGGTGCTGGCGAGCGGCGCGCTGGGCGAGATCAAATTCATCTCCGCGACCTTTCGCTTCCTGCTCGCCAACCCCGCCTCGATCAAGCTGCGGCCGGAGCTGGGCGGGGGCGCCCTTTACGATATCGGCGTCTATCCGGTCAATTTTGCCGGCCTGGTGGCCGATCTGGCGGGGCGGCGCCCGGGGGCGACGGCGCTGGCCGTGCCCGAAACGGTGAGCGCGACCGCGCACCGGGTGGACGGCATCGATGTAAACTTTTCGGCCTTGCTCCGTTATCCCGGCGGTCTGATCGCCGCCTTGCACTGCGGCTTCAACGCCCACAAGCGCATCACGGCGGAAATCATCGGCACCGAAGGCGTCCTCGAGGTGCCGGAGACCTTTTTCGACGCGGCGGGCACCCTGATTCTCACCCGCGGCGAGGAGCGGCGCGAAATCCCGGTCGCCGCTTCCGACCGTTATCGCCTGGAGGTGGAGGACTTTGCGGCCGCCATCCTGGCCGGGCGGCCGCCCCTCTTCTCCCTGGCCGAGACGCTGCGCAATATGGAGGTCCTGGACCGCCTTTTCGCCGCACTATGAGGTGGGCGACGGTCACCGGCGACTTGCGCGTACAAGAGATTTGACTACAGTTACTTATAAGGATTAATTAGCAATGTGGGCGATTTATTCCCGGGCTCACTTTTCCGCCATGAAACCGCCTCGCGAAGCAGACCGTCATTAAGGCTAACGTCCCTGGCGTATTTTATGACTAATCCCCTTTCCGACCATCATCCGTGCTGCGGCGTCTCGACCGACATCGACGATTACTTTCTCAACCGCCGCCAGTTCTTGAATCGCATGGGCATGGGCATCGGGGCGCTGGGGCTGGCGTCCATGATCGACCCAGCCCACCTTTTTGCGGTCCCGGGCGGGACCGTGGTGGCCAATCCGATGGCGCCGAAGGCTCCGATGTTTCCGGCCAAGGCGAAGGCGGTCATCCATATCTTCGCCGAAGGCGCGCCCTCCCATATCGACACCTGGGATCCGAAGCCCGAGCTGACCAAGATGGACGGCCGCACCCTGCCCGATGGCGGCATCGCCATGGGCTCGCCCTTCAAGTTCACGCCGATGGGCCGCTCGGGGATTCCGGTGAGCGAAGTGTTTTCAAAATTGGGCGAGCACGTGGACGACATGGCGATCATCCGCTCGCTCCACACCGACATTCCGGCCCACGAGGTGGCGACCGTCTTCATGAACACCGGTTCGCTCCGGATCGTGAAGCCGAGCATGGGTTCGTGGGTGGTGTATGGCCTGGGCAGCGAAAACCAGAATCTGCCCGGATTCATCGCCCTGCGCAACGGCGGCCTGCCTTCCGGCGGCTCGACCAACTACGGGGCGGGCTTCCTGCCGGGCATGTACCAGGGCACCAGCATCAACATGCAGGCGGCGACGGTGCAGCAGATGATCCAGAACATCCACAATCAGTATGTCGGCAAGGGCGAGCAGCGCCGGCAGATCAACGTGGTCCGGGAATTGGACGAAATTCAGGAGCGGAATCTGCAGAAGGACGCGCAACTGGAGGCCCGCCTGCAATCGTACGAGATCGCTTTCCGCATGCAGACCGAGGCGACGGACGCCTTCGACTTGAACAAGGAGCCCGAGGATGTGCACGCGGCCTACGGCAAGACACCGACCGGCCGGCAGCTGCTCGTGGCGCGCCGCCTGGTCGAACGCGGCGTACGGTTTGTGCAGGTGTGGCATGACGGCTGGGACCATCACCAGGATCTGCAGGAGCGCCTGTCGAAGAAGGCGCGCGAAATCGATCAGCCGCTGGCGGCGCTGATGGCCGACTTGAAGCAGCGCGGCATGCTCGATTCCACGCTGGTCGTCTGGGGCGGGGAGTTTGGCCGCAAGCCGACCAAGGATCGCAACGGTTACGACAACCCGGGCCGCGACCACAACAGCCGCGGCTTCTCGGCCTGGATGGCCGGCGGCGGCGTTAAGGGCGGCGTGATTCACGGGGCGACCGATCAGTTCGGCTCCGAAGCGGTGAAGGACCCGGCGGACATTCACGATCTGCACGCCACGATTCTCGCCTGCCTGGGGATCGATCACACCAAATTGACTTACCGGTTCAACGGCCGCGATTTCCGCCTGACCGATGTGGCGGGCAATGTGATCAAGCCCATCCTGACCTGAGGCGTGCCATGAGGCTCGACCGTTCGCTTCTCATCGTCGCAGCAGGGCTGGCCCTGGCGGGCTCGGCCGGCCTGCGCGCCGCCGCCACGCTGACGCCGGCGCCCTTGCCCACCGGACAGGCCGCCGTCATGTCCGCGGCGGACACCGCCTTATTCGAGGCCAAGATCCGTCCGGTGCTGGTGGAACGCTGCTACAAGTGCCACAGCCACGACGCCGATAAGGTGAAGGGCGGCCTCATGCTCGACACCCATGAGGGCATGATGCAGGGCGGGGACACCGGCCCGGCGCTCGCGCCGGGCAAACCCGACGACAGTCTCTTGATCGAGGCGATTCGCTACACCAGCGACGACCTCAAGATGCCGCCGAAGGGCGACAAGCTGTCCGATGCGCAGGTCGCCGATTTTGTCGAATGGGTCCGCCGGGGCGCGCCCGATCCTCGCTCCGGCGTCGCCAAGGGCAGTTCGCTCGCCTACGGCGGGGTCGGCCGCCAGCATTGGTCCTTCCTGCCCCTGCGCCCGCAGGCGGTGCCCACCGTCGACAATCGCGCCTGGTGCCAGACGCCGGTCGACGCCTTCGTCCTGGCCAAGCTCGAGGCCAACGGCATGCGGCCCAATCCGGCCGCGGACAAGCGGACCCTGATCCGCCGCGTCACCTTCGATCTGACCGGCCTCCCTCCGACCGAGGGCGAGGTCCAGGCGTTTCTCTCCGATTCCTCGCCCGATGCCTACGCCCGGGTGGTCGACCGATTGCTGGCTTCGCCGCATTACGGCGAGCGCTGGGCCCGCTACTGGATGGACGTCGCGCGCTATTCCGACACGAAGGGCGATCCGGCCAAGCGGCAGCAGAGCGATCCCCGCTACCCGGATGCCTGGACTTACCGCGATTATCTGATCGACGCCTTTAATTCCGACAAGCCGTACAACCGGTTCATCATCGAGCAGCTGGCGGCCGACCGCGTGGTCCGCAACGAATACGAGGCGGTGAAAAAAGTCGGGGGCAACCCGGCGACGGTCGATCAGCGGCCGCTCGCGGCCCTGGGTTTTCTGACGCTGGGCAACGAGTTCGACGGGGCGATGAACGACGTCATCAACGACCGGATCGACGTCACAACCAAGGGGTTTCTGGGCCTGACGGTGACCTGCGCCCGCTGCCACGATCACAAGTTCGATCCGATCCCGACGGCCGACTACTATTCGCTCTACGGCGTGTTTGCGAACACCCACGAGGAGACGAAGGAGTCCCGCCTGCCCTTCGTGCATCCGGTGCCGCAGACGGAGGCGCTCCTCACCTATCTGAGCCGGCTGGACGAACTGGAGAAGCAGAAAGACCAGTGCGAGGCGGACCTTCTGGCGCTGAGAAAAGCTCCCGGCAACGCGAAGGATAAAGAGTCCGCCAAGGGCGAGAAGCGCCGTGAGCTGCAAAAACAGGAGCAGGCGGTGGACGGGAAGATCGCCGACTTGGAATCCGAGCCGACGGCGCCGCCGCGGGCCGAGATCCTGGTCGATGTGACGCCGACGCAGGACTATCCAATCCTGCTGCGGGGCGAAGCCCAGAACAAGGGCAAGATCGTGCCGCGCCGGTTTCTCGAAATTCTCTCCGGCCCCAACCGGCCGGTGTGGAAGCGCGACAGCGGCCGCCTTGAATTGGCACAGGCGATCGCCGATCCGAAGAACCCCCTTACCGCGCGGGTGCTGGTGAACCGCGTCTGGCAGCAGCATTTCGGCGTCGGCTTCGTGCCCACGCCGGACGATCTGGGCAACCAATCGGCCCCGCCCACCCATCCGGAACTGCTCGACTACCTGGCCGAACGCTTCATGGCCGAAGGCTGGTCGGTCAAAAAGTTGCAGCGGCTGATCGTCATGAGCAGCGTCTACCAGGAAAGCGGCAGCGGCAACCCGCAGTACGCCGAGACCGACCCCGACAATAAATTCCTCTGGCGCTTCAACTTGCACCGCCTCGATTTTGAGGAGATTCACGACTCGATCCTGGCGATCGCCGGCGCGCTCGACCTGTCGACGGTCGGCGGCCGCTCGGTGCAGCTGGGCAGCGCCAGCTTTGCGACCCGCCGGGCCCTGTACACCTACATCGATCGGCGCAATCCGCCGGAGCTCTTCACCCAGTTTGATTTTCCTAGCCCGAGCGTTCCGACCGGCCGGCGGTTTGTGACCGCGGTGCCGCAGCAGTCGCTCTTCCTGATGAACAGTGCGCTGGTGATCGAAACGGCTCGCAAGTTGACCCACCGCCCCGAGTTCACCGACTTGTCTTCGGACGAGGAGCGCGTGGCCTCCCTCTTTGAGGCCGTCTATCAGCGCCTGCCCAATCCGGAGGAGACCAAGCTCTGTCTGCGTTACGTGCAAAGCCTGCCGGTGGGGCCCAATCCGCAGGGGGTCCGCATGCAGCCGCCCAGCCAGGCCGCTGCGGTCCCGCTGGCGAATGCGTCCGCGATGGCCCAGGCGCAGGGTGGGAATATGGGCCCAAATCCGCTGCGCAAGAATGCGCCGCAGCCGATCCCGGGGGGCGCCCTCTTCAAGGGCCGGGCGCCCTTGGCGTTGGACAACTGGACCAAGCTTGCCCACGCCCTTTTCCAGACCAACGAAGCGATTATGGTCAACTGATCGTCGCGCGGGATGCGGACAGGAAAAAAGCCTCCACAATCGTGGAGACTCGCGCGCTTTAACTAGCAGGCGACTGCAGCGGTCAAGGCGTTGTCGGCCCTCACAGAGCGAGAGCTTGGGGCCAGGCGCAGTAGCCGATCACTCCGTCCGCAGTGCGACCAACGGATCGACTAACGTCACGTTCGGGCAGGCTGGAATGCGCAGGGATGTTGACATTTTCCTGTCCGGTTTTTGATCCGGCGGGTAGTAATAGAGTAAGGGCCATGGTCGCCGATACTGAACTCTTACGGAGGTACGCGGAAAGTTCCTCCGAGCACGCATTTGCCGAATTGGTCAGTCGGCATATCGATTTCGTCTATGCGGCCGCCTTGCGCCGCGGCAGAAACGTCGCCGATGAGGTCGGGATTTCCATGGCTGAGCAATGGGATCAGATTCATCGCCTGCAGCCGGCACAAGACTATGTCGACGAAATGATTGGCTTAGTTCCGCCGGGGTCCCCACCAATCACGAATTCACAAGACGCGCAGCTGGTCCGGATCCTGGCCAGTTCCGGGGACGGCTATCCAGGCGGTGGTGATTTCGATCCTGCGACGGTCGACTGGGACAAAGCCACCACCCAAGCCGCGACGATACTGTCGAGGCCACAGGTCGAGGCGCTCGGTGCCGTGGCGCAATTGAATCGCGTTATAAAGATGGTGAACCAATTCCTTTCGGAGCAGAAAAATCCAAAATGAAGCGATACAATCAAAAAAGCGTCTACTCCCTTGCGGCGGTAGGAGTCCGCCAGCTTGTAGCCCTAGTCGCGATGGGGGGAATGGTGCACGCGGCACTGGCAGTAGATGCCGCGTCAGCAGGAGCGGGTCTTCCCGATACGTCCAATAACCCTCCAGTTGAGCTCGACCCCATGATTGTCAATGCGCCCAAGCTGCCGGGATTTTTGGGTAAAATCTTTGGTTATAGCTGGAACGTGAGCGAACTCACACCCGACAACAATTTTCACATTCGACACGGGCAACTGATCGACGCCATCGGATTTCGGCACGCTTATTTGCAGAAACACCCCTCGGAGAAGGCGACAGTGGTGGTGGTAACGACCGCGACGGACCACCGCGTCACCCAAGCGGTTGTCGCGTATACGGTCGGCCCACGCCTTCACCTGGAGAGTTCCGCCATGGGCGACATCACACCGTCCGACTTGACCGCGGCGGACATCGACCGCCCGGAGATGATCCGCAAGTACATCAAGGACGTACGAGAAACCTATCTGCTCGCATACGACACGAGAAACGAAGGACCGCCGCCGCACTTAACGCCATCGGGCGCTTTCATCGCGGATGCGGAAGAACGGGGCGACCCCTATGCTCTCGTCAACCTGCGGTTGGGTTTCCTCTATCGCGGTTCGTCGGACGACATGTTGATCTCTGCTCTCTATTGGTTAAACGATTCGGAGAAGGTGGGATTGGTTCCCGTTGCCCGCAGCAAAGTCAGTCTCGATTTTTCCCGGGCTGAGACCCGAGTCCGGAATGGCGTGGAAACCTCGATTTTAGACGCGGTGGTTTTCGATTACGATGGAGTTCATTACCTTTATAACGATCAGCTCGGAACGTTGGCCCTACCGCTCCCCCAAAATCCGGTCACCGGAATGCCGTGCTTAGCCGTTCGGAAGGGAGATGTTTTAGAAAGTCTTTATTTCATGGCTACGTATACCAAGGAGCATCCGAAGGAATCGGCGGCCTTGGTTCCAGCCCTTGATGGCGTTCACGCGGCGGCGGTGTTTACCCGGGCCGGAAAACTTTGGATGCTCAGCCCATTTTTGGGCCGCTTCGAACCTCCGGCCCGTTATCGATTCGATCAAATCGACTCCCTCTCCCAGCTGCATGAGGCCCTGGTGGAGCGCGAAATGAAAAAACTCGCTCCGGGGACACCGACCAGACCCGAGACGGGCTTGCCGGAGGCAATGCCCGGCGACAGTTCGATTGAGCAAGTGCGCCGAGCCTATCTGGCTTTTAAGGATCTGGGGTTGCCCGTGAAGTTAGTGGAGAATCAAAAGATGATGCCCGGTCTCCAAGTCAATTATCGAGGCGCCGAATACTCCTATTTTGCCGCCGAATGACTGGGCAGCGCAAAATGTGGTGACCTCATGCACCGCCCCCCGGAGAAACTCTACTTAGATTTGGATCCTCGCCCGGTCCGCGGCGAGGACCGGAAAATGCAAAAGCCTCCACGGCCGTGGAGGCTTTTGCATTCTAAAGGGCGGCTGCGCGTTTACTTCTTTTCCGGCTTCCGGAACTGCTTGTGATCCTTGCGCTCGGTCTGGCCGAGTTGGGCGTAAAGCTTGGCCGCGGTGTCATTGTCGTTGGCGGTGAGGGCGGCGCTGAGCTGATCCACCTGGCTGATGAAATCCTTCATGCCGGCTTGGTAGTCGGCATGGAATTTGGCCTGATCGGCATCCGGCAGATCCTTTTCCTTGGCGGGCGTCATATCCAAGGCGGCCGTGGCGGCATCGTGGATTTGGGCGACGAGCGCGAGCGAATCGGTGTTGCTGGCCGGATCTTTGACCATGTTCTTCAACTTCCGCATGGCCTTGCCGATGATGTCCATCTTCTTGTCCAGGTCCGTCTTTTCCTCGGACTCGGCGGGGGCGGCGGCCGGCGCGGCCGCGGGAGCGGCGGCGCCGCTATCCTGGGCGCGGACAAGGGGGCCGGCAAAGGTGAGTGCCAGCAGGAGGGTGGAGATAATCGTTGGAGATTTCATTGGGTATCAGTGGAGGGGGAGGGAAAACGCGGGCCAAAATGATCGGATTGCGGGGGCCCGGCAACCGCATTCTGTGCTCCTGACGCATCGGCGGGGAAGAGGTTGCGCCGGAGACGCTCCTCTGCTGGGGTCTTTTTTCAGAAACCGCGTCCCTGCCCCCCGCGTCTCGAAGTCTTTCCATGAAATTGATCCCATTCGTGCCTCCCGCTTCCGGCCGCGCCGGCGCTTTGCTCGCCAGTCTTCTCCTGCTCGCCGGCTGTGTTCAAGCGCCGCCCCCCCCGCCCCAGCCGATGGCGATGCAGGAACCTGTTCCGCCGCCCCCTCCGCCGCCGGCGACCAATGAATCGTTTAGTCAGACCGCGCTCGCAGGACCGCCGGCCGATGCTCGGATGGACTATCGGCGGAACACGCCTCCGCCACCTGCTCGGTATGTGGAAGTGGAAGTCGGAGCCGAGCCGCCCGCCGGACGGGTGGTGCTGGTGGACGCCCCGCCGCCGCCGCCCCAGGAGGAATCCGTTCCGGGCCGCCCGGGGCCCCGCCATGTTTGGATCGTCGGCCATTGGCGGTATCGCAACGGGCAATATCTCTGGGTCCACGGCCGCTGGGAAGTGCCGCCGCGCCCCCACACGCGGTTCGTTCCTCCCCATTGGGAAGAGCGGGGAGGCTCCCACGTGTTCGTCGAGGGCTACTGGCAGGTCCTTTAAGACAATGGGGCCGGCGGCCGGGTGCCGCCGCCGTGCCGGAGGGTGGTTACTTGGCGCTCTTGCGCCCGATAAATTCCCACATCAGCACGGCGCCGGCGACCGAGACGTTGAGCGATTCCATCCGGCCCGGGCCAGTGATGGTCACCAGCCGGGTGCAGGCCGCGGCCACCTCTGGCGCCAGGCCCGATTCCTCGTTGCCGAGCACGATCGCGGTGAGCGGCTTCGTTTCGCCCTTGGATGCCCGCAGCGCGGGCCCCCCGCGGGTGGCGGCACCAATGACCTCGTAGCCGGCGCCGGCCAAATCCCGCAGAAAGGGCGCCAGGCGCGAAACGGCCCGTACTTCCAGCTCTTCCAGGCCGCCTTCGGCGACGCGATAGGCCGCATCGTTGGGCCGGGCCGCGGCCGGATCGGCCGTGAGAACTAGGCGGGGAATCCCAAAAAAAGCCGCGCTGCGCGCCAACGCGCCCAAATTGTGGGAATTGCCAATGCGGTCGAGAATCAGGAGGGATTCGCGGCGCGCGGCCCAGGCGGCGATGTCTTCAGGGCGAACCGGGCGGGGCAGCAGGGCCGGAACCACGGCCACAATGCCGCCATGGTGGACCGAGCCGGCCACTTTTTCCAATTCCGCCGGCTCGACGCAGCGATAGATTTTGTGCCCCGCGGCGAGCGCCTTGCTCATCGCGCCGATCCTGCGGCTGGTGGCGAGGTCGAAATAGACCCGCAGGATCGACGCGGGGTCGCGCTCGAAACGCGCCCGCACTGCCGCCAGGCCGCAGATTTTGAGTTCGCCGATGGGGGCCGCCTCGTCCGAAGGCGGGGTCGCGGCGACGGCGCGGCGGGAAGGGTGGGTCATGCGGCGGAGAGCGTGGACGAGGATCCGGGACTTGGCACCCTCTTTTGCGCAGAGCGGGTTCGGAGACAATTTGGGGATTGGTCTGCGACGGGACGCGTTCGGATTCGACCGCGGGCGAAAACGCTAAACGGGGGCCTTGCTACTATCGCCCGTCCCTGGGTCGCATGCACTACGATCTCGAAATCTCAGAAGAGGCCCGCGACCAGTTGCGCGCGTTGCCGAAAGAACTCCGCCAAAGCATTGGCCAACGGATGGAAACGTTGTGCACCAACCTGCAAGGGGATGTGGCTAAGCTTAAAGCAATGGATAGCCGTTATCGGCTTCGCGTCGGCTCGTATCGGGTTCTTTTCGTATTGGCCGGGGCCCGCATTCGAGTCTATGCTATTAGGAACCGAAAGGAAGCGTATGACTGATCCCGCCGTGCCGGAGCAAATCGCAGAACTCAAGACCGCCATCGCCCGTTTAGAACATCGGGTCGAGGACTTGGAGGATTTGCGAGATTTGGAGCAAGCGATCCGAAAGAACGGGGCCAAGCCGCTGCTGGCATGGGAACAGGTCAAGAAGCAGCTGGACGTTGACTAGCCGTTCGGCGCTGACCCGCGGACTTGCCCGACCACGGTCAGCTCCTCCCGGTCATGAAACAAGTGGCGGATGCGGACATTTTCCGCCGCGGTTACGAGCGATGAACTAGACGCGCGCAAGTCACGGATCAGGGCGAGCGCATCCACGCGGCCGAATTTCAAATTGACGACAAACTGGCCGCACCAGCGCTGCGCCAGCCACGGATCGACGATATGCTGCATCACGTGGTGGGGCTCCTCCAACAAGTCACAGAGGAGCCAATCGAATCGTTCTCCGGCCCGCGGACGAAAACTGAACGCATCTTCCGCGCGGTGTTCGATGAGCGGGTGATCGAGGGCTCCGCCCTTGAGCGGCCCATTGTCGACGGCGATCACGCGGGCGCCGCGCTTGGCGGCGCTGTAGCTCCAGCCGCCCGGGGCGGCGCCCAAGTCGACGACGACTTCCCCGGGGCCGGGTTCGCGGCCGAGCACCGCGAACGCCTCCTCCACCTTGAGGTAGGAGCGGGACGGGGCGAGCGGATCGTCGGCCATCCGGCGCGGCCCATTGACCTCCGCTTCCCGCGCCACCCAGACGCGGCCGAAATCGGCGAACCAAACGAAGAGTCCGCGGGCCCGGCCCGGTGTCCGCGGCACTTCCGGGGCCGCCAGTTTCGCCACCCGCGAAAGCTTTTTGCGCAGGAGTTCCTCAAAGGCACTGGCGACGGCGCTCGCGCGCCGGCCCAGGCCCACGGTTTCAGGGGGATACTGCCAGCAGTTGGGCCAGCGGGCCTCGATGCGTTCGCCCCGCAATCGGCTCGAGAAAAATTCGAGGACCTGCTGGGCGAGCGCGTTCACCGATTCCCCCCGGATTTCCACCGGGTCGAGCAGGATCAAATGGGCAAACACCAAGTCCGGGACGGCCGGAGCATCGGCGGCGAGCACCCAGGCCGATCCGCGCTCGCGCACCGGGAGGCCGGCCGCCTCCAACTCCTGGGCCAAAAGGTCCTCAAATCCGGCCTGAGAAGTGCACAGCATCGCGCCGCCGATCAAAGCCGGTGGAGGTGGAACCCGCCGTCCACGTCGAAAACGGCACCGGTGGAAAAGGGAAAACGACCCTCGGCAATCGCGCGGACCGCGTGGCCGACATCGTCGGGGCGGCCCCAGCGGCGGATCGGGGTGATGCCCTGTTCCAGGATCAGCTTGTCGTATTTTTCCTTCACCCCGCCCGTCATGTCGGTCGCGATCACGCCGGGCCGGATCTCGTACACATTGATGCCGTCCTGGGCCAGCCGGTCGGCAAAGAGCTTGGTCATCATGGCGAGCCCCGCTTTGACCATGCAGTAGTCGCCGCGGTTGATCGACGCAGTGTAGGCCGAGATCGAGGTGATGTTGACGATGCGGCCGCGGAAGCCCGCGCCGTCGGGGGCCTGGCTCTGCATCTGCCGGGCGACCAGCTGCGTCAGAAAGAAGGGGCCCTTGAGATTGATGGCAAAGAGGCGGTCGAAACTCTCCTCGCCTGCGTCCAGCAAATCGGCCCGCACATTGGGGGCGACGCCGGCGTTGTTCACCAAGAGGTCGATGCGGCCGAAGTGGCGCACGGTGTCGCCGACCAGCCGCGCGCGGTCCGCCGCGACGGCGATATCGCCTTGCACGGTCAGGCCCTCGCCCCCGGCCGCCTGGACCGCGGTCAGGGTCTCGGCGGCGGCGGCGGCGTTGCCGGCGTAATTGATCGCGATCCGCCAGCCGGCGCGGGCGAGCTCGAGTGCAATGCCGCGGCCGATTCCGCGGGAAGCTCCAGTGACCAAGGCGGCGGGTTTAGGCATGAGCCCCCAGCCTGGGCGGGGCGGCCGGGGAAAGCAATTGCCGAGCAGGGTGAACCGGCGGCACTCTTCGGTGTCCATCTGTCTCACCCCTTTCATGAAAACTGCCTTTTTCTTCTTTCTCCTGGGCGCCATCGCCGGAGGGTACGCGATCCACGTCTACGACCAGCGGCCCGCGGGCTCCGACGGCTACGCCAGCGACTCCCATCCGGGCGCGGCCGTGCGGGAGGAAGTGACGGAAAAAATCCAGCAGTGGCACCTGACCCCGGACGACATTCGCGCCGATCTCGCGCGCACCGGCGAAGTAGTCCGGGAAAACGCGGCGGTGGCGGGCGACAAGATCAGCGACGCCCGCATCGTGACTGTGATCAAGGCCAAGTACGTTCTGGACCGGGATCTTTCCGCCCGCGACATCCATGTGGAGGCCACGGACGGGCGCGTGCGGCTCTCCGGCACGGTGGCCTCCAATGAGCTCATTGCCAAGGCGGTGATGCTGGCCCTCGACACCAGCGGAGTGCGCAACGTTTCGGCGAAGCTGGACGCCGCTCCCTGAGCCCCTGGCGGGTTTCAGCCTTGGCCGCGCCGGCCGAGGCGTCTAGGAAGGTGAGCTCGCGCTTTTTCCCTTCCATGAAAAAACCTTCCCGCACCGTTCTCTTGGTGGCCAATGGCGACCTGCGCCAATCGGCCAACGAAGTCTGCTGGCCCGCCCAGCACGCCATGGAGCAGGCGCTCGGCGCCGCCGTGGCGAAACTGGGTTACCGCCTGGTCCGGGCGCACCCCTACAAGCCGGCGCAGCGGCACGGCTTCATCGGTTCGCAGAAGGAGGGGATGGCAGTGTTTGCGCAGATCGATCCGGCGACCCCCTTGATCGTGGCGGAAGCGGTCTGGCAGTACTCCCATCATTTGCTGCATGGGCTGATCTCCCATCGCGGCCCGATCCTGACGGTCGCCAACTGGAGCGGGACCTGGCCCGGCCTCGTCGGCATGCTCAATCTCAACGGCTCCCTGACCAAGGCGGGGGTCAAGTACTCGACGCTTTGGAGCGAGGACTTCACCGACGAATTTTTCCGGGCCGGACTGGCGCGCTGGCTCCAGACCGGGGTGGTCAAGCAGCGGATCACTCATGCGCGCCCGCTCGCCGCGGCCGCCATCCCCGCCCGGGCCCGCTCCGTCGCCCGCAAACTCGCCGCCGAACTTTTCCGCTGGAAGGCCATCATGGGCATTTTCGACGAGGGCTGCATGGGCATGTACAATGCCGTCATCCCGGACGAACTTCTCTTTGCCACCGGCGTCTATAAGGAGCGGCTGTCGCAGTCGGCGCTGTATTACGGCACGACCCAGGTGCCGGACGTTGAGGCGCGCGCGGTGTTTGACTGGCTGCGGGAACGGGGGATGACCTTCCACCTGGGGGCCGACGAGGCCACCGAGCTCACCGAGCGGCAGGTGCTGGCCCAGTGCAAGACCTACATCGCCGCCCTGCGGATCGCCGACGAATTCGGCTGCGACGCGATCGGCATCCAATACCAGCAGGGCCTCAAGGACCTGCTCCCGGCCTCGGATCTGGTCGAAGGCATCCTGAACAACGGAGACCGGCCGCCGGTGAAAAACGCCGCCGGCGAGGTGATTCGCGCCGGCCAGCCGCTGACTCACTTCAACGAGGTCGACGAATGCGCCGGCCTCGATGGCTTGCTCACCCAGCGGGTGCACACCGCCCTCGGCCAGCCGGTGGAGAACACCTTGCACGACCTGCGCTGGGGCGATTGGGACCGGAGCGGCACGACGGGCGAGTACGTCTGGGTCTTCCTGATTTCGGGCAGCGCGCCGCCGGCCCACCATATTGGCGGCTACAAGGGGACCGATTCGCTGCGCCAACCGCCGATGTATTTCCGGCTGGGCGGCGGCACGGTGCGGGGCATCGCCCGGCCCGGCGAGATCGTTTGGAGCCGGATCTTTGTCGAAGGCGGAAAGCTCAAGATGGATCTGGGCCGCGCGAAGGTGATCACCTTGCCGCGCGCGGAAACCGAACGCCGGTGGAAAGAAACTACGGTGCAATGGCCCATCATGCACGCGGTGACCTACGGGATCTCCCGCGATCAGATGATGGCCCGCCACAAGGCGAACCACATCCAGGTGGTCTACGCGGACTCGGCCCGGGCGGCGGATCTGGCGCTCTACACCAAAGCGGCGCTGGCCGCCGAATTGGGGCTGACGGTCAGCCTGTGCGGGACGAAAGCGGACGGAAGGCCCTTTTAGGGCATTGCGGGCCCGTGGCGGTCTGGAGTGAGGGGACCGTCACTGGTAACCAGGAAGCCACGTGCAGGCGGCCGGGAGAATTTGTCCGAAGGCCTGGAGGTCCGGCACGAAAACGGCCTGGCTGCTGCAGCACATGATGGCCGACATGCTTTTCGCCGAGGTGGACTGGTTCGCCAAGGCCAAGCACTGGATCTCCGACCAACACTTCTCGGTCGATGCGACGCTGATCGAGTCCTGGGCTTCGCTGAAGACCCTCAAGAGGAAGGATTCCAGGCGCGGATCCGACCGGAGGCGCGACCGCCCGATATGATCAGCCGCGATGACCTGGGGCGCCCCGACTCCTGGCCGTTGGCAACATCACGTCACGCTCAATGACCTTGGGTGCGGACGCGACCCGTACTGATAGGGTCATCCCATTTTTCCCAGCTCATCATAAGGCCCGCGCGCCCGCTGAAAGCTATCTAAGATGCTGTTAGTAAAAGTATTAAAACTGGCATCGATAATCAATAAATTTATATTGACGAATATCAATATAGAATTATCGCTATTCGATGTACCAGGCGGGCATCCATAAATCGAAAATGATCTCATTAAAATTTCTGAAAACAATCTGCATTATAGGAGAAGTCCTTACTGGCGCGGGACTTCTGCTTGCAGTCGCGATAATTCCATTTTCGGAGGCGATGGTCGATAGCCACCGCGCAAACATTGGCATCTATGTTCGGCACGGTGCCCCCGATTGGAGCTTCAAACTCCGCACTGGCAGCGGGGAGGGAAATTTCAGTTTCGATCGAGACCCGCCACTGATGACAAGTCCCGAGTACGGGAACATCAGCTTCGGACCATTCCGTTTGCCCGCCGATGAATCCGCTTACCATCTAAGTCCAAAAAATAGCGAGTCTCGATCCGTCGTCATCGATCGTTTTCAAGGGATCGTGACTTTCAAGCAGCCTAATAGGGCCGCTCAGATAATGGGCCCATTCAAATGGCCCATTCTCTTTAGCTTGGTTCTAACCGGAGGCTTAGGCCTGATGATTCTCGAGCTATTGAGGCGGATGTTTGGAAACGTCGAACAAGGAGAGGCATTTACGGCCTCCAACATTCGCAATCTCCACAAAATTGGATTCTCCCTGATAGGCTATAGCATCTTCAAATTTCTGACCTCGGGATGGTTGCTATACCTGATGACCGCCTGCGTGACCCTTCACGTGGCAACCGGAGCACAAAATATTGAATCGACCTTCGACGGCGGTGATTTTACCGGAATCGGAATGGGACTGCTCACCCTAGCGCTAGCCGAGGTCTTCTATCAGGGCCTGGCGCTTAAAGAGGAAGCTCGTTTCACCATTTAAGGAGATCAACCGCCATGCCAATCCAAGTGACTCTCGACAGAGTTATGTTCGAGAGAAGGATGAGCCTAACCGAGCTTGCAGGCCGAGTAGACCTGACCCTCGCCAATCTCTCGATTCTGAAAAATAATAAAGCGCGGGCGATTCGTTTCAGCACCTTGGAAGCCCTGTGCCGCGAGTTGAAGTGCCAACCCGGGGATCTGCTGCAGCACGCCAAAGATCCAACTGCGATCAAAGTGGAAGTCGAATCGATATCACCAAACTCGTGAGCGAATGAGTCGCACATTGGTGCTCCCTGCTGCTGCTCGGGTGCTGATTGATGCATATCGCAATGTCATCGGCGGTTTTTGAAGTCATCACGTCACGCTCTGGAGGATTAGCTTCAAAGACGGAAGCGCTGAAGCGATTGCGACGCTAGGCGTGAAGGCCGGCAAAGTCGGAACTTTTGTCATCGAAGGAAAATAACTGCACCAAAAGCAGCGATTCATGACCGGCCACAAAAACGCTTCGCGCCCATCCGGGGCTACAGCTTGCTTTCTCATACTTGCCTATGGATTGACCTGGATGGTTCAGGTTCCCGTTGCTCTCGCGAACCACCACCTGCTCCACGTGCACGTATCGAACAAGCTCCAGAATATGGCCCAAGTCGCGCCGGCTATCGCCTTCTCACCCAATTATCTCGCGATCTACATTCGTAAGTCCGGTAACGTTAGAGGCCCATGGCGTTCGGCTAGAGCCTCTTCAATTGGAGCATGATTTGAAATCCGGAATTTTGGAGGCATCAAAGCAGCTGCCTGGAGGCATAGAGGCCTAACGGACCGGGCAGAGCGCGACACGGAAACCGAAGTCACTCACGCGAGTACTAGGCGTAGCCGCAGTACGTGCTGCAGCTCGGCAAGCCGTTGCGGGTCCATAGCTATAGCTGCCACCGCGTAATATGCGAGTGGAGCCGGAATTTGGACCCTGAGGGTCGATTACCTCTCGACCCGGCAACTGGTGATTATAATCGCCACACCATTCCCATACGTTTCCAAGCATATCGTAGAGTCCCCACGCATTTGGCTTCTTTGTCGCGACGGCACGTTGGGCGGCAATGCCGCCTGGATACTGCTTCTCTACCCAGCTTGAGGTATCTCTGCCCTCTCCCTTGTAACCCACACTGCTGTTACCGCCATACCAGGCGATCCCGTCCAATGCCGGGATGTTGTATTTGCCCTTGATCTCCAAATTGCCCGCATATGTGGCCTCCGTGGTACCCGCTCGGCACGCATATTCCCATTCGGCTTCCGTCGGGAGGCGGTATGCGTAATGCAAAGTCAATCGTCCGGCTTTGCTCTCCCGCGCCGTTAACCTCCGGCAATACTCAACGGCCTCGTCCCAACTCACAAAGTACATCGGCGCGTCGTCCGCTCTGTTGAAGACCAACCGCGCCGATCCATCGGTTTGCTGTTGGTAATAGGCCCGTAAAGTTATCGGTTCCTTTTCTCCAAGTCCATAAAGCGTGTCGTCTGCAAGCATCCGTCGCACTTGTTCGGCGAGGCCAGTTCCCATGATGATCCGCCATTGCGCCTGGGTCACTTCGGTTCGGCCGAGCCAAAAAGGCTGTGCTATAGTCACTCTCGTTTGTGGCCCTTCGTTCGCGCTGCGACCGACTTCGCCATCCGGGCTGCCCATCGTAAATGATCCGGCGGGTATCGGCATGAGTTCGAGTTGGAGGTCGGTAATGACGCTCGGTTCTCCGGCCTGCAGTGAGACGGAAATGACGCCAGCTAGGACACCCAGGAAAACACTTAGCTGATGTTGCACCTACCTCAACTGAGTTAGCCGACTCGCTTCCACGACACAAATCCAATCCTAGGCCGGCAAAACGTTGGATTCACTGTTCCGCCCATCGGCGTCTAGGTGGCGCGCATGGGAGCACCAAGGATCATAGGCGGCAAGTCCTTCCGGGCTCAGATTTTGATTCTCAGACGCCACCGAGAATTTAAGCTTTGGCAGTCGTCCAGAACGGAGAGATTCAGCTTCGTGCAGTTAGTCGTAGCGCAAGGAGAAGAACTTCTGCCCGCGCTCTCGAAGCCGGTATTGAGTTTGGGTGCGGCGAGCAAACCGGTACAAAGTGTAAGCTTTCCGTAAGCCTTTTTTGGCTCCCTCTGAAAACGATGCTCCCCTCGGGCATCGGGAGCGGCGTTTTTCCTGTTGTCTGTCTTTCCCGCGGGGCGGTATCTTGGCGGGCGATGCGCCATTACCCGTTGGCCGCCCTTTTCACTCTCGGCTTTGCCAGCGCGGGTCTGGCGGCCGCCGCCGAACCGGCGCCGCCGGCCGCTCCGATTCCGGCCGCTGCCCCCGCCCTTCCGGCGCTGTCGGCCCCGCCGGGGACCGCGGTCAATTGGGCGAACTTTCTGGGCCGCGCCGATCTGGTTTGGCCCCGGTTGCCGACTTCGCCCGATGAGGCGCCGTTCATCGGCAACGGCAGCCTGGGCGCTTTGATTCGGCAGGAGGGAAACGACGCGCTGGGCTGGGACCTTAACCGCACCGACGTGACCCATCAGGGGACGCGGTTGCCAATGGGCCGCATCGTGCTGCGGTCGGGAGGGGCTGCGACGATCGGCGGCGCCCGCCTCGACCTGTGGAATGCGGAGGCTCGCGGCACGCTGAGCACGCCCAATGGCGAAATCAAGTGGCGCACGTTCGCCTCCACTTCGCCCTCGGTCATCGTGGTGGAGTTGACCGGGCTGCGGGTCGAGCGGGAGACCGACCTGCTCTGGTGGCCGGTGCTGGTCCGCGCCCCGCGGCGGCCGGGCCACGACGATCCGCTGGATCTCAGCGATCTCAACCCGGCGCCGCAGGTGAATTCGGGGGTGGGGCTGGTGACGAGCACCCAGGCCTTGGTCGGCGGCGGGGCTTTCGCGGTCGTGCTGCGGCGGATTCTTTCCACCGGCGACCGCAAGGTCTACGTAGTGGCGGTCGGGCGCGGGGACCAGGGGTCGTCGTCGCTCGCCGAGGCGACCAGCGCTGTCGAACGGGCAGCCTCGATCGGATTCGATCCGCTGCTGGCCGCCCACCGCGCCTGGTGGCATCAGTATTATCCGGCGAGTTTTCTCTCGGTGCCGGATCCGCGCCTGGAGGCGTTTTATTGGATCCAGATGTATAAGCTGGCCTCGGCCATGCGGGCCGACGGACCCATTCCCGGACTGGAGGGGCCGTGGTTTCGCAATGTGCCGATGAGCGTGATCGGCTGGGACCTCAATGTGCCCCTGACCTATGCCCCGCTATTCACCGCCAACCGGCTGGCCCTCGGCGAATCGCTCTTCACCGCGCTCGATCGCAACCGCCAAAACCTGATCGACAATGTGCCGCCGGCTTTGCGCAGCACCGCGGCGGCGATCGGGCGGGCCTCCGAACAAAATTTGGTCTCGCCGGTGAATCTGGCGACCGCGCAGACCGACATGCAGCGGGAGATCGGGAATCTGCCCTGGGCCGTCTACCTCGAATGGAAATACGCCCGTTACCGGATGGACGATGCCATGCTGCGCGACCGCGTGCTCCCGCTGCTCGGCCGCTCGACGGCCTATTACTTGTCCTTCGTGAAGCTCGGCCCGGACGGGCGCTACCATTTGCCGCCGACGCTCTCGCCCGAATTGGGCAGCGTGCCGGACGCCAACTACGACCTCGCCCTGCTGCGGTGGAGCCTGCAGACCCTGATCGATGGCACCCAACGCCTGCGGCTCAACGAGCCCCGCCTGGCGAATTGGAAGGAGGTCCTCGCGCATTTGGCCGGATTTCCGATCAACGCCAGCGGGTTGATGATCGGGCGGGGCCGTCCGCTCGCCCAGTCGGAGCCCCGCTATTCGCACCTGCTGGCGATTTCCCCGCTGCAGGAACTCAATCCCGACCGCCCCTCGGACCGCAGGCTGATCGAAGAGTCGCTGCGCAACTGGGAAAGCCGGGCGGAGAGTTTCCGCGGCTACTCCTACGGCTACGCGGCGCGCCTTTACGCCTACCTGGGCGATGGCGACCGCGCGCTGGGCAATTTGCATGTGGAGCTCAACCGTTTCGTGCTGCCGAACACCTTCGATCCCGATCCGACGACCGGCCTGGCGGCCCCGCTGGCGGCCGCTTCGAGCGTGCAGGATATGCTTCTGCAAAGTTGGGGCGGGCGCCTCCACGTCTTTCCGGCGATGCCGGCCGAGTGGAAGAACGCCGCGTTCGCCAATTTGCGCGGCGAGGGCGCTTTCCTGATCAGCGCGGTCTGGAAAGACGGGCAGGCCGACTGGGTGCGCATCGACAGCCAGTTCGGGGGGCCGTGCCGCCTGGCCGTGCCGGGCTGGACTGCGGCGGTGGTGCGCGCGGCGAGCCGCCCCGGCTTCACGCCGAATCCGGGCCGAGCGCCGGGCGAAATCGTGATCGCGGTGCCCCGCGGGGCCTGGGTCGTGCTGGCCGCGGCGCCGGCGGGCAATCTGCCGCCGGTCGCGCCGGTGGCGATTGCGGCGCGGACGGCCAATCCGTATCCCTCCTCGGCGGCGCGGGAATGACGCTTTCCGGGCGTGGATTTCATGGTCGCGCCGGATGCCGGATGACACCTACTCGAAGCGCATGCGCGTATTGATCGCGTTCGACAAATTCAAGGACAGCCTCACCGCGGCGCAGGCGTGCGGCGCGGCCGCCCGCGCCCTGCGCGCGCGGCACCCGGATTGGGAGCTGGATCTTTGCCCGCTGGCGGACGGGGGGGAGGGGTTCGCCGCCTTGCTGACGCAGGCGGCGGGCGGCGAGTTGCGGCGGCTGACCGTGACCGGACCGCAGGGGGAACGGAGGGAGGCGGCTTACGGCCTGGTGGCACCGGACCGGATTCCCCGGGCGGCGTGGGCCCGCTTGGACCTCCCCGAGCTCGCATCGGCCGCGGGCCGGAGCGTGGCGGTGGTCGAAATGGCGGCGGCGAGCGGCCTGGCGCTGGTGCCGGCGGCGGCGCGCGACCCGTGGCGGGCGACCTCCCGGGGCACCGGCGAACTGGTCTGGGCGGCGGCGGAGGCCGGCGCGGGCACGATCCTATTGGGGGTCGGCGGCAGCGCCACGCATGACCTGGGCTTGGGCGCGCTGGCGGCGCTGGGGATGGAGTTTCGCGCGGCGACGGGCGCGCGGTGCGATCCGCCCGTGCCCGCGCGGTGGGCGGAAATTGCCCGTATCGAGGGCACCCTCCGGCCCCTGCCTCCGATCCGCATCGCCTGCGATGTCGCCAATCCGCTGCTCGGTCCCCGCGGCGCCGCGGCGGTATATGCGCCGCAAAAGGGACTGCGCGCCGCGGACTATGAACAGTTGGAGCGCGCCTCCGCCGAGATGGCCGCCCGGCTGGCGGATTATTGCCGGCGGCCGCGAGATTTGGCGGCGGCGGCCGGAGCCGGCGCGGCCGGCGGCATCGCCTACGGGCTCATGGCCGCGGCGGGAGCCAAACTGCTGCCCGGATTCGAATTGATCACCGCCTGGCTCGATGTGGCGGCCCGCCTCGCGGCCGCCGACCTCATCCTGACCGGGGAGGGCCGGTTCGACGCCAGCTCGCACGAGGGCAAGGGCCCGGGAGCGCTGGCGAACCGGGCGCAGGCCCTGGGCAAGCCCGCGCATGTGTTCGCCGGCCAGATCGCGACGGCGGCGCCAGGGCTGCACCTGCATGCGATCACACCCGCGGGCCTGCCGCTGGCCGAGGCGCTGCGCACCGCCGGAGAGCGCCTGGTCGCCGCCGTGACCGCGGCTTTCTGATTTCCCCGATTGCCATTGAACTTCGCACGCGCGATCCCCCGAATCGGTTTTCTCCCGCGTCCCATGCGTTCGCTCCCTCTTCTCCTGCTTCTCGGGTTGGCCGTCGGCGCTGGCCGGGAGGGCCGGGCGGCCCTTCCGGCCGGATCCAATGCCGCAGCCGCCGTGGCGCCGGCCCCGGTGCGCAGTTCGCCGACCGATTTTGTCTCGCGGATCGAAGGGACCAGCGGGGTGATGATGGGGATCGATGTCGTCGAGGCGGGCAACTTCGTCATTCTGCGCGGCAAGCGGATCGGGCTGCTGACCCACGGCGCCGGCGTCGATCGGCACGGGGTGAGCGCGGTCGACGTGCTGCGCCGGGCGCCGGGGGTTAAGTTGGTCGCCCTATATTCCGCCGAGCACGGCCTGTACGGCGAACTGCCCCTCGAACACGGCGATGCGACGGGAGTGGATCCAAGGAGCGGGATCATGGTGCATCCGCTGTACCTGGGCAAGCCGCTGAAGCCGACCAAAGCGCAACTCCAGGGCATCGATGCGCTGGTGATCGACCTGCAGGATATCGGGGTGCGCAGCTACACCTTCGCCACGTCGATGAAGCTCGCGATGGCGGGATGTTTTGAGAACAACATCGAGGTTATCGTGCTCGACCGGCCCAACCCGCTGGGAGGGCTCAAGGTCGATGGACCGGTGCTTGACGCCACGCTGCCCTACACCGGCGTGGCCCCGTTCCGGGAGCCGTACGTGCACGGCCTGACGATCGGTGAACTGGCCGAGCTGGCCGCGAAAACCCCGGGGGTGCTCCCGATCAGCGAGGAGGCGCGCCAGCACGGGCGATTGCAGGTGATCCGCATGGTCGGATGGAAGCGAACCATGCGCTGGCCCGAGACCGGCCTCACCTGGGTGCCCACCTCGCCGGCGATTCAGAATTTTGCCGCGGTCGAGGGCTACGCCATGACGGGCCTGGGCTGCATCCTAGGAAATTTCCGCCACGGCGTCGGCAACCAGTATATTTTCCGCGGGATCTCCAATGCGGAGGTCAAGCCGGACGTGTTGGAAAAGGAACTGCGAGCGCTGCCGATTGAGGGCGTCCAATTCCGCCGCGTCAGCGTTCCCAATGCCGCCACCGGCAAGCCGGCGACCGGGCTCTACATCGAGATCATCGACTGGGATGCCTGGCGGCCGACCGAGCTCAGCTTCTACCTGATGCGCCTGGCCTGCAAATTGGAGTCCCGTAATCCCTTCGCCTTCGCCTCGAAGGGCAAGGTGACCGACTTCCTCCAATACATGGGTTCGGTCGCCTTCTTCCGCGACCTGGTCGCCCGCGGCGCCCGCACCGATGTGGAGGCATACCTGCGCCAATGGCAGACCGACGACCGGCTCTTCCAGGAGCAAAGCACCCGGTTCTGGCTTTACCATTGAGTCGGCGCCCGCGGCTCCGAGGTAATAATTTGTTGCTTCGCATTTTTAATTATTAATTTTCATCCGGCATGCCCCGCCCCAAGAAAGTCTCGCAAACCCAGCTTGCGAACGAACTCGGCATCTCCCAGGCGCTCGTCTCCCTCGTCCTGAACGGCCGGCGCCAGGGCATCAGCGCGGAAACCTACGACCGAATCTGGGCCCACGCGGTCAAGCGGGGCTACCACCCGAAGGGGATGCACCTGCCGGCGCTGCCCTCGGCGCAGCCGCGCCAAGTGGGCTTTATCCTGCGGGCGCCCCTGCGGCTGAGCACCCCCACCAACTATTTCGGGCACGTCGCCCACGGGCTGCACACCGCGCTGGCGGCCCGCGGCTTCACCACCGTTTTCATGGGCGCGGAGGACACGATCGACCGCACCAAGCTGCGGCAGTTTTTCCAGCCCGGGCACTTGTTCCAGGGCATCGTCCTGCTCGGCGAAGTCGCCCGGCCCTTTCTCAATGAGCTGCGGCAGCTCGACCGGCGGATCGTGGCCGTGTCGGCGCGCTACCCGGGCCTGTCCCACTCCGTGGTCGGCAACGAACCCCAGGCGCTGGACGAACTGGTGCAGCATTTGCACGGGCTCGGCCACCGCCGGATCGGCTGGCTGGGCGGCAACGTGGGCCTCGGGCGGCACGAGGCGCGGTTCACGGCCCTGAAGGACGCGTTGAAGGCCTTCGACCTGGCCATCGATCCCCGATATTGCGCCACGCTCCAGCAGGCGGACCGCGCCGAGGGCGCGGAGGCCGTTCATGCGATCCTCGCGCACCGGTGGCGCAAGGATTTCCCGACCGCCTTTGTCTGCTACAACACGATGATGGCGATGGGCGCGGTGCGCGCCTTCGAGCGCGAGGGCTGGGCGACGCCGGGGGACGTGAGCCTGGCCAGCGCCGATGGATCGGCGGCGGCGGCGAGCGAGAAGCCGCGGATCACCGCGGCCGGCTCGAGCCCGGCGAAGATGGGCGAAGCGGCTGCCCGCCTGATCCTCGACAGCACCGGCGTCATGGACGAGAGCTTCACCGACCTGATGCTTTCGGCGCAACTTTTCGTCGGGGACACCACGGGCCCGGGAGCCTAGGCGCGGTCGGATTCCCCGTTGATAGCGCGCGGCCGCGCCGGCCGCCGCGGTCACGGGCCGGTGGTCCGCTCGGGATCGAGGCCGAGGAAATGCGCGGCGAAGGCGAGCTTGTCCGCCGCTTCGTCGATGCGTTTGGAGGTCGGCTTGCCGCCGCCGTGGCCGGCCTTCGTTTCAATCCGGATCATCACCGGCAACGCGCCCGGCCCGTCGGCCACCGCGGCTTGCATCTGCGCCGTGTACTTGAAGGAGTGGGCGGGGTAAACCCGGTCGTCGTGGTCCGCCGTCGTGACCAGCACGGCCGGATAGGCCGCGCCCGCCCGCACCGTGTGCACGGGGGAGTAGGCCCGCAGGTGGGGGAACATCGCCGGGTCATCGCTGGAGCCGTAGTCGTCCACCCAGGCCCAGCCGATCGTGAATTTCTGAAACCGCAGCATGTCCATGACCCCGACGCCGGGCCACGCCACCCGGCACAGGTCGGGCCGCTGATTGAGCGTGGCGCCGATCAGCAGGCCGCCGTTGCTGTCACCGCTGATCACGAGGTGGGCGGGCGAGGTGTAGCCGTGGGCAAACAGCCATTCGGCGGCGGCGATGTAGTCGTCGAAGACGTTTTGTTTCCGCTCCTTGGTGCCGGCCTCGTGCCACGCCCGGCCGTATTCGCCACCGCCCCGCAGGCAGGGCTGGGCATAGATCCCGCCCATTTCCATCCACACCAGGTCGGGCACCGCAAACCCCGGGGTGAGAGCGATGTCGAAGCCGCCGTAGGCGTAGAGAAGAGTGGGCGCCGTCCCATCGCGCTTCACTCCGCGCTTGGCGGTGATGAACATGGGCACGCGCGTTCCGTCCTTCGAAGGGTAGAAGATCTGCGTGGTTTCATAGTCCGCCGGATTGAACGCGACTTTGGGGGCGGAGAACACCGAATCGATGCCGGTGGCCAGGTCATGGCGGAAATTGGCGTTGGGGTAAGTGAACGACGTGAAATTGTAAAACAGCTCGGAGGCTTCCGGCTCGCCGCTGATCCCGGACACCGTGCCGATGCCCGGCAGGGCGATGTCTCCGGCGGGCTGCCCGTCGAGGCGATAGGCGCGCAGGCGGCTGCTCGCATCGTGCATCGACAGGACCACCAGCTTGCCGCCGACGAGCGAGACCGACTGCAGGACATCGGCCGACTCCGGGACGATGGTGCGCCAATGCGCCGGGTCGGGCTGGCGGGTGTCGATGGCGATGACGCGCCGCCGGGGCGCATCCCGGTTGGTGGTGACGTAGAGCAGGGGCCCGACGCTGTCGATCAGCTCGTACTCCGCGCCCCAGGTGTCGATCAGATTGACGGCCGGGGCGGCGGTATTTGGGGCCTTGGGGTCGCCGAGGTCGAGGTACCGCACCAGACTGTCCCGGGAAGTCCCGTGGCGAAGATTGATCACTGCGTAGCGGCCGTCGTCCGTCACGGCGCCATCGACCAGCCACTTCGGCTCGCTGGGCACTGCGAAGATTAAACGGTCGGCGGACTGGGGCGTGCCGAGGCGGTGATAGTAGAGCTTGTGGCCCGCGAGGTCATCAAAGGTCTGGCCGGTGCCTTCGGTCACTTTGGGCTCCGGGAAGCGGGAGTAGAAAAATCCCTGGCCGTCGCGCGTCCATGCGGTCCCGGAGAATTTGACCCAGCGGACCAAGTCGCCGGTATCCTGGCCGGTCGCCACCGCCCTGACGCGAATCTCGGTCCAATCCGAGCCCGCGGCCTGGGTGCTATAGGCGAGCCAGCGTCCGTCGTGGGACACCGCCAAGTCGGCCAAGGCGACCGTGCCGTCGGCCGAAAGGGTATTGGGATCGAGCAGGAGCCGCGGCGCCGGATCCAGGGGGGCCTGGCAGTAAAGCACGGCCTGGTTCTGCAGCCCGTCGTTCTTGGTGTAGAAAATGACGCCCCCCTGGCGGAACGGGAGTCCGTAGCGGGTGTAGTTCCAGAGGTGGGTCAGGCGGTCGTGGAGCCACTGGCGCTGGGGCAGGGTGCCGAGGAAGCCGAAGGTCAGCTGGTTTTCCGCGGCGACCCAGGCGCGAGTGGCCGGCGAATCCAGGTCCTCCAGCCAGCGATAGGGATCGGCCACCGCGGTGCCATGGTAGTCGTCAACCACGGCGCCACGGGGGGCGGGCGGGTAGCTCCAGGCGGGCGCCGGGCCCGCGGCCGCCGCCGGGGCGAGCGCGGCCGTGGCGATCAGGGCCATCGGACCAAATTTGGGCATGGCGCCGAGCTTGGCGGAACCGGCCGCGCAGGCAAGCGCCCGCGGCGCTCCGCATCGCGTTCCGCGAGGGCGACGAGGCCGCGGAGCGCGAAAGTCCCCCTCGGCCGGACGACGCGCCCGTCAATTTGACCTGGCCGCGCCAATTTCTTGAACCCAAGGGGATTACCGCTTGTGTCTTATGGTGAAAAATCGGTTGAACCGGGACCCCCGGCCGGTGTCGTTAGTCCAGGCCACGAAATCGCCCAAATGGTGCCATAATCCCTTCGAATCATGATGACCCAAATTGCCTCCGTCTCGACTTCTTGTTTCCGCCGCGCCCTCACCCTGATCGCGGTGCTCGGCCTAGGAGCTGGCGCCGCCTGGGCCCAGCGGGTCGACAATCCCTACGCCTTCACCACCTTGGCGGGCACGAAGAGCATCAGCGGCTTCGCCAACGGCACCGGTACGGCCGCGCAATTCTCCTCGCCGGTGGGCGCGGTGGTCGACTCCTCGGGCAATATTTACGTGGCCGATGCCGGCAACTTCGTCGTGCGGAAGGTAACGCCGGCCGGCGCCGTGACCACCCTCGCGGGGACGGCCGGCTCCTCCGGCAACTTGGATGGGACGGGCACGGGCGCTAAATTCGGCACGCTCGGCGGCATCGCCATCGACTCCAGCGGCACCCTTTATGTCACCGACGTGACCAATGGCACCGTGCGTAAAATCACCTCCGGCGGCACGACTTCGACGCTGGTGAACAGCGGGCTCAACCAGCCCCTGGGCATCGCAGTCGACAGCGCCAACAATGTGTATGTCGCCGACTCCGGCAATTCGGTGATCCGCAAGATTTCTCCCGCCGGTGCGGTGAGCACCTTCGCCGGCCAGGTCGGCAAGAGCGGCAGCGCGACCGGGGCGGCGGCGAGCGCGCAATTTGGCTACCCGACTGGGGTGGCGGTCGACGGCGCGAGCAATGTGTATGTAGCAGACTCGCAATATAGCATCATTCTGAAGATTGCCGGCGGCACGGTCAGCGTGCTGGCGGGCGTTCCGGCCAACCCAGGCTACAACGACGGCGCGGCCTCGGGCGCGCTCTTCAGCCATCCTTATGCAATTGCCTCCGATTCGAGCGGCGACCTCTTCATCACCGATGCGTCGTCCCTGGTGCGAGAAATCTCCGCTGCGGGGGCGGTCAGCACCTTGGGCGGAGATCTGGACCTTACCGGCTCGCTCGACGGGACCGGAATCAATTCCCGCTTCAATTCGCCGCAGGGCATCGCAGTTACCAGCGGCGGCGTTTTGTTCGTGGCGGATACCAACAGCGAAACGCTGCGGCAGGGGACGTTGGTCGGATTGGCCGTTCCAACGATTCAATTCCAGCCGACGGGCGCGACGATCGCCGCGGGGGGCACCGCCATTTTGGAGGTGACGGCCTCGGGCGCGAACCTGAGCTATCAATGGTACCTGAATGGCGCGGTCGTGCTGAATAGCGCGGTTTATTCCGGGGCGACCACATCCACGCTGACCATCAGCAATGCCGCGGCGGCCAACGCCGGCAACTACACGGTGATCGCATCGAACACTGCCGGCTCGGTGACTTCCGCCATCGCCGCGGTGATCGTGACGGGCACCACCGGCGGGGGCCCCCCCGCCTCCACCGCCCGCCTGGTCAACCTTTCGGCCAGCGCCACCTCGACGGCGGGCAGCGGCGTGCTCGCCGCCGGCTTCATCGTCGGCGGCACCGGATCGAAGCAGGTGCTGCTCCGCGGCATCGGCCCGACTTTGGGCACCGCTTTCAGCATTGCGGGGGTTTTGCCCGATCCGACACTGACATGGTTCAACGCGGTGCCGACCAGCCTCGCCTCCAACACGGTGTGGGGCGGCACTTCGACGCTCATGGCCGCGTTTGCGGCCACCGGGGCGTTCGCGCTGCCCGCCGGCTCGGCCGATTCCGCCCTCATTGAGACGGCGGCGGCCGGCGGCTATTCCATCCAGGTGGCGGGCGCCAAGGCCGATTCGGGCTTTGCCCTGGCGGAAATCTACGACATGGACGCCATCACGGCTTCGGCGCGTCTGATTAACATTTCATCGCGTTCGACCGTCACCGGCAGCACGGGCGTGCTGACCGCCGGCTTCATCATCGGCGGCACGGGCACGGAGAAGGTTCTGATCCGCGGCGTGGGTCCGAGTCTGGTCAACTACGGGGTGACCGGGTTCCTCCCTAATCCGGTCATCACCTTGTACGCGGCCGCGACCGGCAGCACCGTGGTGGCCTCCAATTCCGGTTGGGGTAGCACGGCCGCCTTGACCACGCTCTTTGGCCAATTGAACGCGTTTCCCCTGAATGCCGGTTCGAACGACGCGGCTATGGTGGTCACCCTGCCGGCCGGCAACTACACGGTCCAAGTGACGGGAGCGGGCACTTCCTCCGGCGTCGCGCTGGTGGAAATCTACGAGGACACGTTCTAACGGCCCGGAACCTCCAGATAGACGCCGGTGAAGGGGTGGGTATCGAGCGGATTGCCGTACCAGCCCTTCACATCCGGGCGGCGCAGATTATTCCGGGTGTAGAAGTAAACATAGGCCAGCGGGCACTCGTCGGCCAGGATCTGTTCGCACCGCTGGAACAGCGCGAGGCGCTCGGCGTCGGTGGCCGCGGCGTGGGAGGCGGCGATCAGCCGGTCGTATTCCGCATTTTTCCAGCCGGTCTGGTTGTTGCCGTTGTCGCTCGTCATAATTTCCAGAAAGGTGCTGGGATCGGGGTAGTCGGCGATCCAGCCGAAGCGGGCGATCTGATAGTGGCCCTCGCGCATGCTGTCGCTTTGGACTTTGGATTCTTCGTTCTCCAGGCCGACGTCGATGCCGAGGTTTCGCCGCCACATCTGCTGGATCGCCTCCGCGATTTGCCGATGACCCTCATTGGTGTTGTAGAGGATGTCCAGATGGGGGAAGCCCTTTCCGCCCGGAAATCCCGCGTCGGCCAGGAAACGCCGCGCCTGGGCCACATCGTACGGCACAGTGGCCCGAGCGGAGAAGCCATCCGGCATGTCCGGGGTCAAGTGGCCGGCGGGGGTTTGGCCGCCATGCGCCACGTGGTCCACGATTTCCTGGCGGTCAATGGAGTAGGCGAGCGCCCGCCGTACGCGGACGTCATTGAGCGGAGCCACGCGGACGTTGAAGCGATAGAAGTAAGTGGCAAGGAAGGTGTGCTGGTCCAGCAACGGGGCGAGGAGCGGATCGCCGCGGTAAACGGCGATCTTATTGATCGGCATGGTCGCGGTGATATGCAGCTGGCCGGCGCGGAACATCGCCTCCTCCGCGGCATTGTCCTCGACCGGGTAGATGTCGACCTCGTTAAGGTGAATGGCCTCCCGGTTCCAATACGTCGGCGCCTTGGTGACGCGAATGATCTGGTTGGGCCGCCACTCGGCGAGGAGAAAAGGTCCATTGCCGACGTAGTTGCCGGGCCGGGTCCAGGCCGTGCCGCGCTGGTCGATCCGACCGAACTTTTCGATCGTGGCGGGATGGACGGGGTACCAATACGGCAGGCAAAGCAGGGACAGCAGATAGGGCACCGGATGGCTCAGGCGCAGGATCAACGTGTGCGCGTCGGCGGCCTGGGCACCCACTTGCCCGAAATCCTTCACCCGCCCGGAATAGTAATCCTCGCCATGCTGCAGGCAGAATAGGCTGTTGGAATACTCGGCTCCGAGCGCCGGCGAGAGCATACGGCGATAGGCATAGATATAGTCCGACGCGGTCACCGGCTCCCCGTTGGACCAAAGGGCACTCGTTCGCAGGTGGAAGGTCCACGTCAAATGGTCCGCGGATTCCTCCCAGCGCTCCGCCCCCGCCGGCAGCGGCTGGCACGTTTTGGGATCGAATTGGGCCAAGCCTTCCATCAGCGCCATGATGACCTGCACGGTCTGGCTGCTGTCGGGATACGCCGGATCCAGGTCGTTGGGCTCGGTCATGTTGCCCAAGTGCAGGACTTGGGCGGCATCCCCGAGTTCCACCCGGGTTTGGTGGCCGGAGCAGCCGGCCAGCAGGGCCGCCGCCCCTAGGGCCAGCCAGTGGCGCGACCGGAAGCGGAAGAGGGAAGCGGCCGGCAGGTGCATAGAAAAGGGACGAAAATCAAAAACCACGCCGGACAGGCGTGGTCGCCGGAGCAACGAACCCAGGAGCGTCAGCTCTTGGGATTCTGGGTTTGGATTTCGGCGAGGCGCTGCTCGATCATGTTCATCCGGTTGACCAGATCCTGTTCGATCTTCTTGCGGTCGGAGCTGTTGACGATGCTCATGCTGGCCGCATCGCGCACCACGTTGGCGGGCAAGGAGAGCAGGCGGGTGATCAGGCCCTGGTCCTTGAAGGAGCTCAGATAGAGGGCCGTGATTTCGTGGGAGAGCGCGAGCGAGTCCTGGGCGACCAGCTGGGTCTCCTGGAGATTGGTGTTCAGCTGCTGATTTTTCGCCATTTCCCCGGTGAGGACCGTGCCGAGTTGATCGGAAATGCGCTTGCTGTAGGCGGCGATCGAATCGCGCGTGAGGTGCTGATCGCCCGCCATCTGGGCCAGGATCGGCTGGATCTTGTCCGCCATGCGGGAGGAGACCTTGTCCACCTGTTCATTCTGCATGCGCTCGGCTTCTTCCGGCGACTTGGGCAGGGGATTGTAAGGCTGCACTTTCTTCGCGATCGCCTCGGCCAGCGCGTCCATGCGCTCGGTATTCAGCTTCTGGACCTCCTCGTCGGTGCGGAACAAGTCGGCTTCGCGCTTGGAGATGGCGTCCTTCAGCAGCTGATTGGTGGCGGCGTTCTGCTGGCGATTGTCATCCGAAATTGCCTTGAGGGCATCGATCTGCTCGCGCATCGGGGCCATCGCCGCGTCCTGCCTTTGCGTCATTTCAGTCACGGTCTGGCGGTGAATCCAAAACGCCGCGCCCGTAACGAGCAAGGCGGTGAGAATAATCGCGGGAATTTGGTCTTTAAGTTTTTGCCACATGACAGAGGAGGGTTGGAGCAGTCGGAGTCGGAAGTGAGGTAACGGTTTCAGGGTCACAATTGCAACGCTGCTGTCACCGGGGCGGCGAGACCGGATTGCGGTTGTTTTGTGCACTCAATTGCGCACGGTGAATCCGTGAGCCTTAATCGGTGTGAACAACGCATTTTTGACTACTGGCGGACCCACCCCGAGGAATCGCGGCATTGGCGGCGGAAGGTCGAGGCCGCGGCGGGTCCGGGGATGGATGAAGCGGTGGCGGCCGGACGCTTGGACGGGGAACTTTGGCGCTATTATGTTGAGCGCAGCGCCGTCGCCGCGCCGTTCCGCGAGGCCGTGCGGCACGAGGGCCTGGAGCGGACCAGCATGCGCAATTTGGCCGAGCTGCTCATCCGGCTCTGGACCGAACCGCGTCCGAAGCCCAAAACCGGGCCCGGGAGTGCCGGGGAAGCGGCTGGTTTCTGAAGCGAAACGGCGCGCGGGCCGGGGCGGAAAAAGGGGCTGGCCGCCAAATTGCGGCGACATAAGCAGACGGATGTTTTTAAATCATTAAAAATCAGTAATTTACAATAGAAAACTCCGTTGAAACCTTTTGACCCTTCGGGCGTCTAATGAGGTGAATCTCCCCCGCTTAGCGGGAGAGATGTGGGGTAAGTAAGAAAGTTAGGCGGGCCGCTTAGGGGTAGGCGGCCCGCCCTCTTTTTTTAAACGGGAGAGCGCCCGAAACGGGCCGCCCGATCAGATGGCCGCCGCGGCGGCGATGGCGGCCACCGCCGGGGCCTTGCTCTCATGCAGGTCGGATGGCGTGCCGGTGGGGACGATGATCCCGGCGCGGATCACGAAGTCGCCAAAGCGTTCTCCGGGCAGGCGCTCGGCGGCATACTGCCGCAGGAGCGGGCGCAACAGGGGAATCAGCTCGGCCACGGGGACCGACGGCTTGTAGAGGGCGTTCAGCCGGGAGCCGTTGAACGCGGCGCCCAGGTACAAGTTATATTTGCCGGGGGCCCGCCCCACCATGGCGATCTCGGCCAAATAGGGCCGGCCGCAGCCGTTCGGGCAGCCGGTCATGCGGATAATGATGGCATCGTCGCGCAATCCCGCCGCCTCGACCTCCGCCTCGAGGGCGGTGATGAAGTCGGGCAGATACCGTTCGCTCTCGGCCAGCGCCAGGCCGCAGGTCGGCAGGGCGACGCAGGCCATGGAACTGAGGCGCAGGACGGAGGCGCGATTGGCGTCGGCCAGCTGGTAGGCGCGCAGCAGCTCCTCGATCCGCGGCCGCTCCGCCGCGGTGACCCCGGCGATCATGAGGTGCTGATTGGGCGTCAGGCGGAAGTCGCCCTGATGAATCCGGGCAATTTCCCGCAGCCCCGTCTTCATGCGGTATTCCGGGGTGTCCTTCACCCGGCCGTTTTCGATGAACAGGGTAAAGTGGGCGGTGCCGTGCGGGCCCTCGACCCAGCCATAGCGGTCACCGGTGTCGGTGAATTCAAACCGCCGCGGGCCGCCGAGCGCGTACCCCAGCCGGCGTTCAAGCTCGGCGCGGAACCACACCACGCCGCGGTCGGCGATGGTGTACTTCAAGCGGGCGTGCTTGCGATCCGTGCGATCGCCAAAATCGCGCTGCAGCGTGACCACCTTTTCGGCGACATCGACCACCTGCTCCGGTCGGCAAAAGCCGATGACATCGGCCAGGCGCGCGTAGGTCTCCTGCTGACCGTGCGCCATGCCCATGCCGCCGCCGGCGGTCACATCAAAGCCCGCCAGGCGCCCCTGCTCGTCGGCGATCGCGATGAAGCCCAAGTCGTGGGCGAACACATCGACGTCGTTGCTCGGCGGGACCGCCACCACGATCTTGAACTTTCGCGGCAGGTACGTTTTGCCGTAAATCGGTTCTTCCTCCGGCTCCCCGCCGGCGACCAGCTCGTCGGCGATGAAGAGTTCATGGTAGGCCCGCGACCGCGGGAGCAGGTGGTTGCTGATCGCGCGGGTGATCGCGAGCACTTCGGCGTGCAGCTCCGACTGTTCCGGGTTCGGGTTGCACATCACATTGCGGTTCACGTCGCCGCAGGCGGCGATCGTGTTGAGGAGGGCGCGGTTCACCTCCTTGATCACCGGCTGCAGTTTGCCCTTCAGCACGCCGTGGAATTGGAAGGCCTGGCGGTTGGTGATCTTGATCGTGCCGTTGGCATGGGATTCGGCGAGGCCGTCGAGCGCGAGCCACTGGGCCGGGGTGCACACCCCGCCCGGCACGCGGATGCGGGCCATGAAGCTGAAGGCCTTCTCCTTGCCTTCCTTGCGCCGCTGGGTGCGCAGGTCACGGTCGTCCTGGCCGTAGACGCCGTGGAATTTCATCAGCTTGTTGCTGTCCTCGCTGACCGTGCCGCTCGCCGGGTCGGCGAGATCCTGCAGAATATGGCCGCGCAAAAAATTGCTGTCAGCCTTGAGCTGCTCGCTCTTGTCGAGCGGCTTGGTCGGGACGTCGGGGGGCAGGCTCATGAAAGGGCGGGAGTGGAGAGAAAGGACACTAAGTTGTCCGTGAGGGTTTTGATGGCAAGCGGATGGGTTCCGACCAGCCCGGCAAAATGCCGGCGCCGGCCCGCTGTCCGGTCCGCGGCGGCGATGCGGGCGAGATCGCCCTGGGGGCCGGCGTGGCGGCCCGGGGAAAGAAAGAGCGGCGCGATCACCAGATCGCCGGGCGCGCTGGGCGCGGCCAGCAGATCGGCGAGCAACGGCCGGTTGAAGGCGAACTCGGGACCATCCGGAGATTCCATGGAGGCGGCGGCGACGCTGCGGACGGCCGCGCCCAGGCGCGCGCGGACTTGCGCCGTGACCTCGTCCCGCAGCGCCGCGGAGCGAGGGGAGGGCCCGCCATGGTCGACGACGATGACCGCCGGCCGCGCCAGCTGCTGCGCGGCCGCGAGCTCGGCAATTCGCGCCGCCACAATCGGGGCGAGGGCGCCCGCGTCGGCCAAGCCAGGGGCGAAACCCACGGCGAAGGCGCCGGTCGCCGCGCCAAGCGTGTCCAAGTCGCGGCGCAGGGCGGACCCAATCGCCCCTTGCGGGCTGACGAAGAAAGGCACGAAACCAAATTCGCGCTCGCCCGCCGCGAGCGCGGCGCGCACCCAGGCGGCGAGCGTCCACGCCGGAATGCCGTCCAAATCGGCCGCCGGGATCCGGTCGCTGTGCTTCCAGGAGACCGCGGCGACCGGCCGCCCGGCGCCGGCCGTCAGGGCGGCGGCGACGGCGCGCAGGAGGCGGTGGGCGGCCGGCTCGAGCGAGCCATTGTCGATCAGGGCAACCTTCATGAGCTGAGGGCGGCGGCCGGATGGAACCAGGCGAGCTCTTCGGCGCAGGCGGCCACGGGGCCCACGATGACGATGGCGGGTGCGGAGAATTCCCCTGCGGCGGCGGCGGCCGCCAGGTGTCCGAGCGTCGTGACCAGCGCGCGGTGGCGCTCGGTCGTGGCCGATTCGACGACCGCCGCCGGCTCGTCGGCGCCCCGGCCGCCAGCCTGCAGGCGGCGGGTGATCTCGGGCAGATTTTTCATGCCCATGTAGATGCAGAGCGTCGCCGGCAGGCGCGCGTAGTCCTCCCAATTGACGGTGGCGCCGGGCTTGGCGGGGTCCTCGTGGCCGGTGAGGAAGACCACCGCCGAACTTTGCGCCCGGTGGGTGAGTGGAATGCCGGCATAGGCGGCGGCGGCCAGGGCCGCCGTCACTCCCGGCACGACTTCGAAGGGGATGCCGGCCGCCGCCAGCGCGGCCGCCTCTTCGCCCCCGCGGCCGAAAATGAACGGATCGCCGCCTTTGAGCCGGACGACGTTCCGGCCGGCCCGCCCGAACGCGACCAGCGTGGCGTCGATCTCCGCCTGCGGCCGGCAGAACTGGCCGCCCTTCTTCCCGACAAAGATCCGCTCGCAGTCCGGCGGAGCCAGGGCGAGGATCTCCGCACTGACGAGGTGATCGTGGACGAGGACCTCGGCGGCGCCCAGGAGGCGCCGGGCCTTGACGGTCAGCAGCTCCGGATCGCCGGGCCCGGCACCGACCAGATAGACGGTGCCCGGCGGGCCAAAGTGCTCGGGCGATCCGGCCATCAGATGTTGGCTCCGGGCGAGCTGAACGGCTGCTCCGGGGGCCGCGCGAGATTCATGGTCAGATCGGCCAGCCGCTCGATCGACTGGTCGACCGTTTCCCGGTCGGTGCGCAATTCCAGGTCCGGGGCCAGCGGCGCCTCGTAGGGCGAGTCGATGCCGGTGAACAGCGGAATCTCTCCGGCCCGGGCCTTGCGGTAGAGCTGCTTGGGATCGCGCCGCTCGCATTCGCTCAGCGGCGCGTTGACGAACACCTCGGCGAAGGGCACCTCGCGCTCGCGGGCGCGCTCGGCGGCGCCGGCGCGGTCGGCGCGGAACGGCGAAATCAAGGCGGCGACCACCACGACGCCGGCTTCGGCCAGGTGCAGCGCGAGCTCCACGGCGCGCCGCAGATTTTCGCGCCGGTCCTCGGCGGTGAACCCGAGATTCTTGCTGAGGCCGGTGCGCAGGATGTCGCCGTCGAGGACGGTGCACAGAATGCCGGCATTGAGCAGGCGCTTTTCGAGCGCCTGGGCCAGGGTCGATTTGCCGGAGCCGGACAGGCCGGTCATCCAAATCACCGCGCCGCGGTGCCCCAGCAGGGCGGCCCGCGTCGCCGGGGTCGTCGGGCGGTTCTCGCCCGCGGTGTCGTCCAGCAGCACGCCGTCGATCACTCCGCCGCCGGCGATCCGGCGGCCGCGCATCAGGACGAAGCGGCCCAGGGCCGGGATCCGGCCGCCCAGGTCAAAGGCGATCGGCCGGCGCACCCGCAGCCGCACCTCGGCGACTTCGTGGCGCTTCACCTCCGAAGTGGGGCCGCTGTTGCTTTCGAGCGACACGGCATCGAGCGTACGCCGGATTTCGACCAGGCGCGCTTCCGCCTGCTGGGTGCCCAGGCGCAGGGGAACCAGATCGCCGATTTTCAACGGCTCGGCGTGGAGCCAAAAGAGGCGCGCGGTGAAAACGCGGGCTTCGACCGGCGTGTCCTCGGGGGCGGACCCGACTTGGCCCCGTTCGATGAAGAGCTGGTCTTCCAGCGTGAGCGCGACCGACTGGCCGGCGGGCACCGGCGCGGCGCCGGGCGCCGACGGATTCGGCCAAGTCTCGATCGTTTTGACGCGGCTGCGTTTGCCACCGGGATAAAACACGATCGGATCGCCCGCGGCCACGGCGCCCGACTCCACGAGGCCGGCGACGATCCGCCGTGCGTCGAAGCGGTAAATGTCCTGCACAGTCAGGCGCAGGGGCGCCCCGGCGATGGGCGGGGTGGCCCGGAATTGCTCGAGCGCTTCCAGCAGGGCCGGACCGCGGTACCACGGCAGCAGCGCGCTGCGCTGGAGGAGACCATGGCCGTGCTTGGCCGAGATCGGCACGAAGTGGGAGGGGGTGACGCCCAAGCGACCGAGAAATTCGCCGAGTTCGGTCCGGATGCGCTCGTACACCGCCTGGTCATAGCCGACCAAATCCATCTTGTTCACCGCGACGACGACCTGTTTCAGGCCGAGCAGCGAAAGGAGAAAGCCATGGCGCTTGGTCTGCTCCTTGAGCCCCTCCTGGGCGTCCACGAGCAGGATGGCGGCATCGGCGCTGGCGGCCCCGGTGATCATATTCTTCAGAAACTCCTTATGTCCGGGCGCGTCGATGATCGTGAACGAGCGGCGGGCGGTGCGGAAGGGCACGCGGGTCGTGTCCATCGTGATGTTCTGCGCCTGCTCTTCGAGCAGCGCGTCCATCAGGAAGGCGTACTCAAACTCCATGCCTTCGGCTTTGCTGGCGGCTTGGGCGCGCTCCGCCTTGCCCTCGGGCAGCGAATTGGTGTCGTAGAGCAGGCGGCCGATCAGGGTGGATTTGCCGTGGTCGACGTGGCCGACGACGACCAAGTAGAGATGGTCCGGCGGCGCCGCGCTGAGCTTGGCCTCGGGGACGGGCGCGGGTTGGCCGGAAACGGTCGCGGGATTGGAAAGGGTGTTCATGCGGTGAAAAGAGAAGGGAGCGGAGCCGGGGCGATCACATGAAACCCTTGGCGCGCAGCTTCTGCATCGCGTTGCGTTCGTGGTGATCTTGGGCGCGGCCGGCGCGCTCGGAAACGCGGGTGACCTGCAATTCTTCGATGATGTCCGCGATGGTCGCGGCGTTGCTGGCCACCGGCTTGCTGATCGGCATGCAGCCCAAGGAACGGTAGCGCTGGCCGTTCCGCGCAAAATACATCCCCGGCAGGGGCACCTTTTCCCGCTCGAGATAGCGCCAGATGTCGGTTTCGGTCCAATCGAGGAGCGGCTGCACGCGCACATGCTCGCCGGCGCCGACCTCGGTCGTGAAGTGATTCCAGAATTCGGGCGGCTGATCCTTGTAGTCCCACTCGAATTCCGCGTTCCGGGGCGAGAAATACCGCTCCTTCGCCCGGGTCGAATCCTCGTCCCGGCGGATGCCCGTGATCAGCGCGTCGAATTTGCGGGCCGCGAGGACCTGCTGGAGCGCGACGGTTTTGAGCTCGTGGGTGACGGTCACCGGGTCGGTCGTCTCATAGCCGATGCCGCGATCGCGGGCCTCCTGATTGATCCACACCAACAGATCCAGGCCGTAGTGCTCCTTCGCCCACGCCCGAAACTCGAGCATCTCCGGGAATTCGTAGGTCGTGTCGATGTGGACGATGGGAAACGGGACATGGCCGCAGAAGGCTTTCTTGGCCAGCCAGACGAGGACGTTGGAGTCCTTGCCCATCGACCAGAGCATGGCGGGGCGCTGGAAGGCCTGAAAGGCCTCGCGCATCAGGTAAATACTGTGACTTTCGAGTTCGTCGAGGTGGGACATGGCAAAGATAAGAGGGAGGAAAAGGGGGTCAGATTTGGGCGCCGTCGGTCGACGCTTCGTGCAAGCCGCACTCGCGCTTGAGCCCGTAAAACCGGGTTTGCTCCGGCGTGAGGTCGGCGGTGAGCGGACGGCTGGTGTGGATGTCGCCGATGGATACATACCCTTTGTCCCACAGGGGGTGGTAGGGCAGGCCCTCGGCCGCCAAATAGCGGTGAATGTCCCGGTCGGTCCAATCGACGATCGGATGCACTTTGAGCCGCCCGTCCTGCACCGCGACCACCGGCAGCGCTTCACGCGTGCTGGCTTGCGCCCGGCGCAGCCCGGCGAGCCAGGCCCGGGCGCCCAATTCCTCCAGTGCCCGCTGCATCGGCTCGACCTTGGCGAGGCGATTGTAGGCCGTGAGACCCTCGACCCCCTGCTCCCAGAGCAGGCCGTGGCGCGCCTCGAGCCACGCGGCCGAAAGCTGCGGCCGGTACACCTTGAGATTCAGCTGCAGGCGCGCGGTCAGTTCGTCGGCAAACCGGTAGGTTTCGGGAAAGAGGTAGCCGGTATCCACGAAGATGACCGGAATGCCGGGCACCACGCGGCTCGCCAGGCTCAGCGTCACGGCCGCCTGCGCGCCGAAACTGGAGCTCACCACCACCGCTCCCGGCTGGCGCTGGGCGATCCAGGCAATGCGCTCCTCGGCGGGGACAGAGGCAAGCGCCCCGTTCACCGCGGCGAGCTCCGCGGGTGAAACTATTTCCGCAGGCGCCATCTTCTTAATCCGTGCCGCAGCCGGTCCCCGGGGTCCAGCTGCCTGGGTGACACAGGCCGATCATGGCGGAAATTATTTTCACGACTGTCACAATCGTGCCCGAGATTGCGAGCAGGGTCAAGCGGGCGCGATGTCATATCGCCGGCCCCCGGTCATCGCGGCGCCACCGGCTGAAACAAGCTGATGCACAATAACGGATTAGCAATCGGGTATCCGGTGCGTCACGGGCCGCGCGGCGCTGGATGGCGCGGACCGAAACCGGTGTCAGGGCATTCGCGCGCGGGCTTGCCGCGCGGCTCCGGCGGCACCCGCCCGGCCGCCCGCAAAACTCGGCGGCCGGCGCGGGGTTTGGTTCCCCGGGCGCTACGTAATTATCCGCCCGCCGAAACGGGCTCAATTTTTACGGTTTGGTGTCGAATGTGCTTAAGTGATGTAGTTCGTCGTTCCGTTTCCATTCCCGTTTCCGCACTGGCCGAAACATTCCGAGTATCAGCCGGTTATTTCCAATTCAATCATCGACAAGCCGTCCGACTGCTGCATCGTTATTCACAACATATCCACACCGATGGAAAGCCTGCGAGGGGCGACTACCCCAAAAACGCGGATCAAGGTTACGGCGAAGGTAAAGACATTCGTGCTCGACACGAACGTGCTGCTTCATGACCCGCAATCGATTTTTAAATTCCAGGAAAACAACCTGGCCATACCCGTGGAGGTGCTCGAAGAGCTGGACGCGATCAAGGGCGAACAATCCACCGAGCGGGGGCGGAACGCCCGGCGGGTGCATCGGATTCTCCAGGACCTTCTGCCCGACGCCCGGGCGATGCAGGAAGGCGTGGAACTGCCCAACGGCGGGACGCTTTCGGTCATCATCAATCCCTATCTCGAGGCGGGCCGCCACTCGCCGGCGATGGACCGCTTGCGCGCGATCCTGCCCGACCTGAGCAAGAAGGACAACCGCATCATCGCGGCCGCGCTGTTTGTGCAGGAGCAATTCCCGCCGCCGACGACGCTGGTGACGAAGGACATCAACGTGCAGCTAAAGGCGCGCGCGATGGGCCTCGAATCGCAAGATTACCTGAACGACAAGGTTCCGGAGGAAGACGAGGAGGCTTCGTATCGGGAAATATCCGTCACGATTTACGATTTGCAGCGGTTCTGCTCGGAGGGCCTGTTCACGCTGGGGGCCAAGGAGGCCCGCGGGCTCGTGCTCAACGAATATGTGCTCCTGCGCTCCGACGAGGGCAAGACGATGCCCGCCCGCTGCTATGGCGACGGGATCGTGCGGCGCCTGAAGCTGCCCGAATTCGTCAAGGCCCCGGGCGGCATTCCGATCCGCGCGCGCAACCTGGAGCAGCAGTTCTTCATGGACGCGCTGCTGGACGACGGCATCCAGATGATCACCTGTTTCGGCAAGGCGGGCACCGGCAAGACCCTGCTGTCGACCGCCTGCGCCTTGTATCAGGTCTTCGACGACCAGTCCCGCTACGACGGCGTCTCGATTTCGCGGCCGGTGGTGGCGCTGGGTAAGGACATCGGGTTTCTGCCCGGGACGCTGGACGAGAAAATGCGGCCCTGGCTGCAGCCCTATTACGATGCCCTCGAGGTGCTGCTGCCGTCCAAGCCGCCGAAGGAGCCGCAGTTTGCCGCCAAGAAAGTTTCCAAAAAGCATAAGAAGCACGACGAGTCCCTTTACGGGGGTGGCGGGGCGGCGGCGGGAGCCGGCGCGGCCGGCGGCCACGGGCACCTGGGCCCGGTCAAGCCCTACGAACGCCTGCTGAAAACCGGCCTGGTCGAGATCGAGGCGCTCTGCTTTATCCGCGGCCGCTCGATCGCCCGGCGCTTCTTCATTCTCGACGAGGCCCAGCAGCTGACCCCGCACGAGGTGAAGACGGTGATCACCCGCATTTCCGAGGGCTCCAAGATTGTGCTGATCGGCGATCCCACGCAAATCGACAATCCCTACGTGGACGCCCGGAGCAACGGCCTGGTCTACTGCCACAACCGGATGAAGGGTCAGCCGATCGCCGCGCACGTGAAATTGACCAAGGGAGAGCGCTCCCGCCTGGCCGAACTCGCCGCGGATTTGCTTTGAGGCGGGCTTGACCCCGCGCCGGGGCGGTGGAATATCCGCCCTGATCGCGGCTGTAGTTTAACGGTAAAACCTCTGCCTTCCAAGCAGGTGTTCGGAGTTCGATTCTCCGCAGCCGCACCACTCGAAGAGCCAACCTCACGCTTCGTCGAGGCATTTTCTTACCGCGCGGGCGAGGGTCGCGATATCGTAAGGTTTGGAAAGATAGCTCATGTGCGCTCCGGTCAACGCTCCGCGCCTTTGCAGATCCACGCTATACCCGCTGGTGACGATCACCCGCAGAGCCGGACAATCGCGGCGGAAGCGGTCCGCCAGGTCCAGGCCACTTATTCCTTTGGGCATCACCATGTCGGACAGGAGCAGATCCACGGAGGCGTCCGCTTCCTCCCAGCGCTGAATGGCTTCTTCGCCATTCGCTGCACGCAGAACGCGATAACCGCACCGCTCCAGGGCGCGGCCAACTGTTGTTCTCACTCCGGCTTCGTCTTCCACCAGCAGAATGGTTTCCGAACCGCCCCCGGCAGGCGGCGAAGCAGCGACCGCGTTCGACTGGGAAAGCCGGGAGGCGGTGGGCAGAAAAACCCGGAACGTCGTCCCCCGGCCGACTTCGCTCTCGACCTCGATCCACCCTTGATGCTGCTTGACGATACCGTAAATGATCGCGAGTCCAAGGCCGGTGCCCTTGCCAAATTCTTTGGTCGTGAAAAACGGCTCAAAGAGGCGCTGGAGGGTTGCCCGCGGCATCCCGCAACCGTTATCGGCGATCCGGATCACGGCGAATACCCCGGGGCGGGCTTCTGCATTGCGCTGCCGATCGCTCGGACCCAGGCGCTGGAGGCCGACTTCGACCTCCAGGCGGCCGCCATTTGGGCCGAGCGCATCCCGCGCATTCACGCACAAGTTCGTCACGACCTGCTCGATCATGCCGGCATCGGCTGCGATCACGACCGGCTTCGGCGCGGGCAGGTATTCCAGCCGGACCATTTCGCCGAGGAGTCGCCGCAGCATTTTGAAAAGATTCTCCAGCATGGCGTTGAGCTCCACGTCTTTGACTTGCATTACTTGCCGTCGGCTGAAGGTAAGCAATTGACGCGTCAGCGCCGCCGCGCGATTTGCATCCTTTTCCAGCTCTTTCAAGCTGCTGATGATTTCCGGATTTAAGCGCGGACTATCGAGGAGCAGCCCGAGCTGCATGAGGGTGGACGTGAGAATATTATTGTAGTCATGGGCGACGCCTCCGGCCAGCTGGCCGACCGCCTCCATTTTCTGCGCGTGCTGCAACTGGTCCTCAAGCTGGCGTTGCCGGGTCACATCACGCAGGATCAAGAGCAGGCATTCCTCCCCCCCCAGATCGACGCAGCAAGCGGATGCTACCCCCGTCAGGATCGAGCCATCCTTCCGGCGAAATGGGCTCTCCCTTCCGCTGCTCTCGCCCCCCTGACGCACGGCCGCCACGAATTGATCGCGGTCCGAGGGATTTGCCCAAATGCCGCCGGCATCGGGCGCCGGCGTCCGGCCGATGAGGTCCTCGGCCGTGTATCCGGTGATCCGCGTAAAACTGGAATTTATCTCCAGATAAGCGCCGTCCCGCAACCGGCAGATGGCAATTCCGTCGGGCTGCGTATGGAATGCTTTGGCAAAGGTCTCTTGGGAGGCGCGCAGGGCCTTGGCGCTGTCCTCTAAGGCGCGCGTGCGTTCGGCGATGCCTTTCTCCAGGCGCTCATTGTTCCGCAGTAGGCTGCGGGTGCGCCGGCGGTGCAAGCCGCCGATCAATCCCGCCCCACTCACGATGCCAATGGTATAGAACCACCAAGTTTCGTAAAACCGGGGCCGTTGCTCGATGGTGAGGGCGGCGCCCGTTTGGTTCCAGACTCCATCATTGTTGCAGGCCGTGACCTCGAAACGATAGCGACCGGGTGGCAGATCCGTGTAGAACGCGGTCCGCCGCGGACCGACTTCGGTCCACGTGGCATCGTGCCCCGCCAGGCGATAGCGAAAATAGACCGCATCGGGGCGAACAAAACTGAGCGCCGTATAGTCAATCGCTGCGTTATGGGTGCCCGCCGGCAATTCGAGTGGATCGACTAAGGGAGCGGCGACGCCGTCGATCCGGATACCCTCGATATGGACGGGCGGAATCACGGGATTGGAGGTCACTTGGTCGGGGCGCACCGCGACCACCCCGCGGCGCGTGGCGAACCAGATCAAACCGTCCGGGGCGCTGAAGCTGACCGGTTGCGAGCCAAAGCCGACCGTGCTCGGCTCGACGCCCTCGTTCCGGCCGGCCACGTGAAACCGCTCGGGCGCGTTCTCGCCCAATTCGGCTTTCACAAAATCGCTCTTTTGGCCCCAGATAATGCCGCGCGCCGTTCCCAGCCAAAGCCGGCCAAAGTGATCTTCGTCGATCGTCGAGACCAGCTCACCGAGGGTCTCGCCGAGGCTGGGTGCATTAAACCACTCATTCCCATGCCGCAGGACCAGCCCATTGTGCTTGGTCCCGATCCAGAGATCTCCGTTTTCGTCGGGATAGATCGAACGAATTTGGAAATCCGGCAGGCCCGGCTGCGTCGGGATGGGAGTCGCTTTTCCATCCCGAAACGCGATCAACCGGCCGTCGAGCCCGATGTAGATCGTACCCGCGCGGTCTTCGCCGAAGGCGAAGGCATTCGCGGTGCCGATTCCGAGCACGGACCCCATCGATTCAAAACTGCCGGCGCGATAGCGGACAATACCCCGGTCGCCCGAGCCAAACCAGACCGCGCCCTGCCGGTCCTGGAAAATAATCCGAACCCTCGCGAATGGATACCGCTGAACTCGGTCTTGCTCGACCGCGCAAAGCGTGTCGCGGGTTCCAATCCAAAGGCGTTTGCCGTCAAAGAATAGGGACAGGATATTCCCGCTCTCCTCCGCTTTCAGAGGCTGCACGCGGACGCTCCCATCGGCGGCTGCGCGCATGATTTGCCCGCTCACGGGGGCCCAAATGGAACCGGCCGAATCTCCGGTGACCGACTGCACGTTCCCCTCATTCGGGAAGAGGACGCGAAAAGCCGACGGCCGCATGCGGAGCATCCCCGTGCCCGAACTGCCCAGCCAATAGTTGCCTTCCCGATCCTGCATCATCGTCCGGAGTTGGTCGACCGGCGCCGTGGCGATATTGACAAACGCATCCGCCGTGGCCGTTTCCGCGCGGTAAAGTGTTCGCGATACCACCCAGAAGTGGCCTTCGGCGTCCCAATAGAACGCCGACGGAACGTCGCCGGTGGGCAAGCCTTGGGCGGGTCCCAGCGCCTCGAGCCGTCCCTTTCGCCACCGCAGGACGCCGCGGTGGATGCCGAACCAGAAGGTGCCAGCGGGGGCTTCGGTGATGCAGTTGATTTCGCCGATCGCGGCATTGGCCCATGGTTCGGTCCGGAAATGGCCTTGGGCATAGGACGCCAAGCCGGAATCGCGAAATCCGATCCAGATGCGGTCGGACGAGTCATGCTTCACGCGCACGACCTCGCGATTGGCGGGCAATCCCGGTTCGCCCGCATGCGAGATCAACTTCCCATCCCGGCGTTCCAACAGACCTTGGCCCAAAGTTGCGATCCAGAGGTCGCCGTGAGCATCGCAGGCAAGATCGGCGACGGGCGCGTCGATCCCCGGGATCCGCGAAAATGCCCGATCGCGATACGCGCACAGTCCGCTTTGCGTGCCGATCCAGAGGCAGCCAGTCGGGTCTTCAACCAGGCAGCGGATGAGGTTGCTGCCGAGCGCGGGAGTGTTGGGCACGCGAAAAGTGACGAACCTAACCCCGTCAAATCGCGCGAGGCCGCCTTCCGTGCCGGTCCAAAGGTAACCATCCCGGGTTTGGATAATAACCTGGGCCCCGGTGCTTGGCAGCCCCGCTTCAATCCCGAACCCAAAAAAGTTGTACGTCGGAGTCGCCAGCGGTGGGCTCGAGCGTGCCGCCACCCCTCCGATGAATAGCGCCCCGACGACGCACGCAGCGCGGCTACCCGCCGTTAAGAAACGACGGGCGGACGTTGGGACCGTGAACATCAGGGGCATGATGTAAGCATCGGCGCAAAAAGGCGATAACGCCCCTATTATACGACACGCAGGGAAAATCGTAAAATTTTTTGCGATATCAATCGAGTCGATCGAACGGACGGGCTGATTCGCTTGTTATCCTAGGATTTGTTGGCCAAGTTAGCCGCGGAATCCCAGGGCTGCGGCAAAATCGTTAACTAATTTAGGTTATGATACTTACGTATCCATTCACCTATCTCGTTCGGCCTCCATAAATTATAGACGAAATTTCTGCGGGCCCGTGCCGATGTGGTGGCTGTCCCGACCCGCCGATCCCGCATCGGCGGACGGACCTCCTTTCCTCTGTTAAACTGTATGCCCGCGCTAGAAACCCCAATCACGGAATCGCTTATCGGCGAGCATCTGACTCGTGCCATGACGGCCGTATTTAAGATTATGCTCGGTTGTTCCATCGTACCCGCGATTGGCGAAGCGGCGGCCGCGCCCGGAATCTCCATGGTCGTCGGGCAAGTCGGTTTGGTCGGCCAGGTAAGCGGTTTCACCTACATTCATCTCGAGGATGCATTCGCGCGCGAGTGTGCCGGAAGCATGCTGGGTTTGGACGCCCGCGAACTCGCCGCCCTCGGCACCGACGCCGTTATGGACGCGATTGGCGAGCTCGCGAACATGACGGCCGGCAGCTTCAAGAACGGCCTCTGCGACCTTGGGCTGCCCTGCAAGCTCACGTTGCCCTCCGTGCTGCGGGTCTGCGATTTCACCGTGGTCGCCTCGCCGCGGTGGGCCCACCGTTACCACTACCGCTTCGACTCGCACGGCCACCGCGTGGTGGTCGATGTGCTGATGAAGGTGGAATAGCTCGACGGGGGCGCCGCCCGGGCGGCGGAAGGGAGAAGAGGGCGGCGGTCCCGGTTCGCCGGGCCGGGCGGACGGGAAGAGCCCGCGGGGCGCGTTTCCCGCTTGCGGCGGCTTTCCCCGGCCCCAACTCTCGGCGGAATTCACGTCCATGCCGAAACGCACTGACCTCAAGTCCATTCTCATCATCGGCGCCGGCCCCATCGTGATCGGCCAGGCTTGCGAGTTCGACTATTCCGGGACGCAGGCCTGCAAGGCCCTCCGGGAAGAAGGCTACCGCGTGATCCTGGTGAATTCGAATCCGGCGACGATCATGACCGACCCGGAGTTCGCGGACGTGACCTACATCGAGCCGCTCACCCCGGAGATTCTGGAGAAGATCATTGCGGCGGAGCGGCCTTCGGCGCTCCTGCCGACGCTCGGGGGTCAGACGGCGCTCAATCTGTCGATGGACCTGCACAAAAGCGGGGTCCTGGAGAAATACGGCGTCGAGATGATCGGGGCGAAACCGCCGGCGATTCAGAAGGGCGAGGACCGCGAACTCTTCAAGCAGGCGATGATCAAGATCGGCCTGGATGTCGCCAAATCGCGCACGGTGCACAAGATCGAGGAGGCGCGGGCGGCCGCGGAGGTGATCGGCGCCTTTCCGCTCATCATCCGGCCCTCGTTCACGCTGGGCGGGGCGGGTGGGGGCATCGCCTACAATCGCGAGGAATTTGAGCGCATTGTGGCCAATGGCCTGGACATCTCGCCCACCCACGAGGTGCTGGTCGAGGAGTGCCTCCTGGGCTGGAAGGAATTTGAGATGGAGGTGATGCGCGATCACAAGGACCAGTGTGTGGTGATCTGTTCGATCGAGAATTTCGACCCGATGGGAGTGCACACCGGCGACTCCATCACCGTCGCCCCGGCCATGACGCTGACGGACAAGGAGTTCCAGGTCATGCGGGACGCCTCGTTTGCGGTGATCCGGGAGATTGGCGTCGAGACCGGCGGCTCCAACATCCAGTTTTCGGTCGATCCGCAGACGGGCCGGATGGTGGTGATCGAGATGAACCCGCGCGTGTCGCGCTCCTCCGCGCTCGCTTCCAAAGCGACCGGGTTCCCCATCGCCAAGATCGCCGCCAAGCTGGCGGTCGGCTACGCGCTCGACGAACTGCGCAACGACATTACGCGCCTGACCCCCGCGAGCTTTGAGCCCACGATCGACTACGTGGTGACCAAGATTCCCCGCTTCACCTTCGAGAAATTTCCCGACGCGGATCCGACGCTGACTTCGTCCATGAAATCGGTCGGCGAGGCGATGGCGATCGGCCGTACCTTCAAGGAATCGCTCCAGAAGGCGCTGCGCTCCCTGGAAATCGGCGCCCGCGGCTTCGGCGGCGGGGGCAAACTCGGCGGCGACGAGCAGCCCGACGACGCGGTGATCAAGAACAAGCTGGGCACGCCCAATGCGGAGCGGATTTTCTACATTCGGTACGCCTTCAACGCGGGGTACTCGGTCGAGCAGATCTTCGACCTGACGAAGATCGATCCCTGGTTCCTGCACCAGCTGCGCGAGATCCAGCAGATGGAAGGACAACTCCGCGGGCAGACGCTCGCCGGCCTCCCGACGCCGGAATTCCGGCGGGCGAAGCAATTCGGCTTCTCCGACGCCCAGCTGGCCTGGCTGCTCAAAAGCGAACTGCAGGCCGTGCGGGCCGAGCGCAAGCGCCGCGAGATCCGGACCACCTACCGGCTCGTCGACACGTGCGCGGCGGAGTTTGAGGCGTTCACGCCCTACTATTACTCCAGCTACGGCGACGAGAGCGAAGTCATGACTTCGCCCAAGCGCAAAATCATGATCCTGGGCGGCGGCCCGAACCGGATCGGCCAGGGCATTGAGTTCGATTACTGCTGCGTGCACGCCTCGTTCGCCCTGCGGGCCATCGGCTTCGAGACCGTGATGGTGAACTCCAATCCGGAGACCGTTTCCACCGACTACGACACCAGTGACCGGCTTTACTTCGAACCGCTCACCCTGGAGGATGTCCTCGAGGTGTACGAGCAGGAGGGCTGCGAGGGCGCCATCGTCCAATTTGGCGGGCAGACGCCGCTCAATCTCGCCACCGCTCTCAAGGCGAACGGCGTCAATATCATCGGGACCTCGCCGGAAAGCATCGAGGCGGCCGAGGATCGGAAGCTCTTCGCGGCCATTCTCCATCAGGTCGGGCTGCGCCAGCCGGCGAACCGCACCGCGCTCAGCGAGGGCGAAGCGGAGGCGTTCGCCGCCGAGGTGGGCTATCCGGTGCTCCTGCGGCCGTCCTTTGTCCTGGGCGGCCGGGGCATGTTCGTCGTCTACAGCGCCGAAGAGCTGAAGGGCGTCGTGCGCCAGGTTTTCGAGGTCATGCCGGGCAAGCCGGTATTGATCGACAAGTTTTTGGAGGACGCAATCGAGCTCGACGTCGACTGCATCAGCGACGGCGAGCGCAGCGTGATCGGGGGCATGCTCGAGCACATCGAGTACGCCGGCGTCCATTCGGGCGACGCATCCATGGTGATGCCGCCGCACACGCTGGGCAACGCGATGCTGGCGCAGGTCCGTGCCGCCACCGCCGCCTTGGCCAAGGCCCTGCGCGTCATCGGCCTGATGAACGTCCAATTCGCGATCAAGGGCGACCAGCTCTATGTGCTCGAGGTCAATCCCCGCGCCTCGCGCACCGTGCCGTTCGTCGCCAAGGCGATCGGCGTCCCGCTGGCCAAGCTCGCGGCCCAGGTGATGACCGGCCGCAAGCTGGCCGAACTCGGGTTCACCCAGGAACTGGTGCCCAAGCACTGGTGCGTGAAGGAGGCGGTGTTCCCATTCGTGCGCTTCCCCGGCGCCACGATCGCGCTCGGCCCGGAGATGCGCTCCACCGGCGAAGTGATGGGCCTGGACGAGGACTTGGGCATTGCCTTTGCCAAGGCCCAGGCGGCGGCGAAACCCGGATTGCCGACCAAGGGCAATGTGTTTCTGAGCGTCAAGGACGCGGACAAGAGCCGGGTGGTGGAAATTGCCCGGGCCCTGGCGGAATTGGGGTTCAATCTGTATTCCACCAGCGGCACGGCGCAGGTGCTGGCGGACCAGAAGATCGCCGTGAAGCGCCTGGCCAAGATCAGCGAGGGCCGGCCCAACGCGGTGGACATGATCAAGAACGGCCAGATCGCGATGGTCATCAATACTCCCGGGGGGATGATTCCGCGGCGCGATGAAAACGCCATCCGTTCGGCCGCCTATGCCCACAACGTCTGCATCATGACGACGATCACCGGCGCCCAGGCGGCGGTGGGGGCCATTCGGGCAATGCGGGCGAAGCCGATCGGCGTGCGCCCGATCCAGCAGTACCGGGGCAACGTTACGGCGATCTAGAGCATGTCCGCTCCCGGCACCCTCGTCGCTTTGCTTTCGGGCCCGGACCAGCCGGGCCTGGTGGCCCGGGTGGCCGGTTGGATTTATGAGCGGCAGGGGAGCATTCTGCACGCCGACCAGCACCGGGACCCGGAACTCGGGATTTTCTTTCAGCGCGTGGAGTGGGAATCGGCCGGGGCCGCGGCCGCGGACGCCGAGGGTTTTCGGCGGTTTGCGGCCGGCTTGGGCATGGATGCCAAGGTCACGGCTTCGGCCCACCGGCCCCGGGTGGCGATCTTTGTGTCCAAGGCCGATCACTGCTTTCACGACCTGGCACTCCGCTGGCGGGCCGGCGAATTTGCGGCCGACTTCGTGGCGGTGATCTCAAATCATCGGGAATTGGAGGGGGCGGCGAAGGGTTACGGGCTTCCCTTTTACCCTGTCCCGGTCACCCCGGAAACCAAGGCCGCAGCCGAACGGCAGCAACTGGCGTTGCTCAAGGAGCTTGGGGTGGAACTGGTGATCCTGGCCCGGTTCATGCAAATTCTCTCGGCCGATTTCCTGAGCGCTTTCGGCCAGCCGGTGATCAATATCCACCACTCGTTTCTCCCGGCCTTTGCCGGCGGCCGGCCCTATCATCAGGCCCATGAACGCGGGGTGAAGCTGATTGGGGCGACGGCGCACTATGCGACGGCGGAACTCGATGAAGGCCCGATCATCCAGCAGGATGTGGCCCGCGTGACCCATCGCCACAGCGTCGAGGACCTCGTCCGCATGGGCCGGGACCTGGAAAAGGTGGTCCTGGCGCAGGCGGTCCGGTCCCACCTGGAGAATCGGGTGCTGGTTTACGGGCGTAAGACGGTGGTTTTCGACTGACGCCCTCATCCCCATCCACCAATCGAGCACCGATCGGCTTCCGCGGGAATATCCCCCGGCGAGGAGATAGCCGCCTCCTCCGACCTCTCCGGGGCGGCCAATCTGGCCGGCCGACCAGGCCGGCGGATCTTGGCCGCCGGTTTGAGGTCGGATTCCGGGCCTTGGCGGCACTCGACGAGCGGGGGAAATTCCCGCGGAAGCCGATCGGTGCTCAATTCCCCCCCCATTTCCAGGGTTTACACCGTCTGGCCGATTTGTTTTGGTGTTCGTTTCTAATTCGCGAACCCTATCTTTTCATGAGCGTCCCTGCCCAATCCACCCCGTCCCCCTCGCGCGGGAAGGATCCGTCGACCGAACCCGTTGCCCCAACCGTCAGTCCGGATCTCGACGAGCACCTGCACGGGATTTGGCAGAAATACGGTCAGGCGTTCCTGGTGCTGTGCGGGCTGCTGCTAGTCTTTTATCTGGGCAAGGCCGGCTGGGACTACATTCAGGCGCAGCGGGAGGAGGGGGTGCAGGAAGAGTATGCCGCCGCCGCGCTCCCCGATCAGCTGCGGGCCTTCGTCGCCGCCCATCCCGGGCATGTGCTGGCCGCGGTCGCCCAGCTGCAACTGGCCGACCAGGCTTATGCCGCCGGCCGGGCCGCCGAGGCCATTCCGGCCTATACCCAGGCCGCCGACCAGCTGAAAGGCGGACCGTTGGAGGCGCGGGCGCAATTGGGCCTGGCCATGGCGCAAATCCAGGCCGGCCAGACGACCGACGGGCAGGCCCTGCTCCATCAATTGGCCGATGACACCCGGCAGTCGGCGATCGTCCGCGCCGAGGCGGGATACCAGTTGGCGAGCCTGGCCGCTTCGGCTGGCCGCGTCGACGAGGTGCAAAAGCTTGCCCTGCAGCTGATGCAGATCGATCCGAACAGTCCCTGGACCCAGCGCGCCTTCTCGCTCGAAGCTTCCCTGGCGCCCGCGGCGGCCGCCCCGTCGGGCGCGGCGCCCGGCATCTCGTTCCGCCCGACGGGCAAGTGATCAGTGCCTCTTCATGAGGAGCCTCGCTACGGCGGGGAAAACCCGGCGCCGTCCGATCGAACGAACGCGGACCGTCCGCGGGGCTTTACCTTGTCACGCTCGCCCGATCCGCTTTGACTAGCCAATCAATGAAAACGCCGACCTTTGTGTTGGAGTTTGAAAAGCCGCTGCGGGAGTTGGCGAAGCAACTCGATGAATTGCGGCAGCGCTCGATCGAAACCAACCTGGATCTCGCCCTTGAGATCCTGGCGATCGAGAAGCGCATCGAGGCGGTGCAAATCGAAATTTACACCAATCTGACCGCGTGGCAGCGGGTGCAGCTCGCCCGGCATCCCCTGCGGCCATATGCGCTGGGGTACGTCGACCTTATCTGCGAGGGGTTTCAGGAATTGCACGGGGACCGGCAGTTTAACGACGACCGGGCCCTGGTCGGCGGTCCGGCCTATTTCGAAGGCCGCTCGGTGATGATCATCGCCCAGCAAAAGGGCCGGGATACGAAGGAGAAGATCGCGCGCAATTTCGGAATGCCCCAGCCGGAGGGATATCGCAAAGCGCTCCGGCTGATGAAGATGGCCGAAAAATTCTCCCTGCCAGTCGTCACTTTCATCGACACCCCCGGGGCTTTCCCCGGTGTGGGCTCCGAGGAGCGGCACGTCTCGGAAGCCATCGCGGTGAATCTGCGGGAAATGGCCATGCTGCAGGTCCCGACGATCTCGATCGTGGTGGGGGAGGGCGGTTCCGGGGGCGCCCTGGGCATCGGCGTCACGGACCGCGTCCTGATTTTCGAGAACAGCTATTACTCGGTCATTTCTCCCGAAGGGTGCGCGGCCATTCTCTGGAAGGACGGCGCCGCCGCGCCGAAGGCCGCGGAGGCCCTGGGCCTCAGTGCCCCGCAGCTCCTGCAACAGGGTGTCGTCGACCAGATGATTGCCGAGCCGCTGGGCGGAGCGCACGTCGATCCGGCGGCCGCGGCCAGCGCGCTCAAGTCCGCTCTGAGCCGGCATTTGGGCGAACTGCTCGCCTTCTCCGGCGCCGATCTGCTCGAAAACCGCTACCAGCGCTACCGCCACATGGGCGTCTACGAGGAAGCGGGCGTCGTGAAAAGCTAGGACCGGGCCGCCCGCCAAATCGCGAGGCAACCGGCCACCAGCGCCGGCAGTTCCCCCAGGAGAATCATGTTGGGCCCGTCGCTGATCGCGCGGTCCGGGTCGGGATGGGTTTCGATAAACAGCCCGTCCGCGCCTGCGGCCAGCGCGGCCCGCGCCAGCGGCGCGACAAATTCCCGCTCCCCACTGCTCTTGCCCCCGCCGGCGCCCGGCAATTGCACGCTGTGGGTTGCGTCGAAAATCGTGGGATAGCCCAGCCGGTGCATGATCGGGAAGGAACGCATGTCGACGACGAGGTTTTGGTACCCAAACGTCGTGCCGCGCTCGGTCTGCCAGATCTCGGCCGCCCCGCCGTCGCGCAATTTGCCGGTAACAAACTGCATCTCGGCCGGCGAGAGGAACTGGCCTTTTTTGACGTTCACCGTCTTGCCGGAGGCGGCCGCCGCGAGCAAGAGGTCGGTCTGGCGGCAGAGGAAGGCGGGGATCTGGACCACATCGCAGACAGCGGCGACCGCCGGCACTTGCGCGGTCTCATGCACGTCGGTCAGCACCGGGAAACCATAGTCGCGCCGGATCAGCGCCAGCAATTGCAGGCCGGCCTCCAGGCCCAGGCCGCGCTCGCCCGCCAGGGAGGTGCGGTTGGCCTTGTCGAACGAACCTTTGAAGACGATCCGCAATTCCGGGTGGGCCCGCCCGATCGCCGTCAACTTTTCGGCCACCGCCCGGCAGACCGCCTCGCTCTCCAGGGAGCACGGCCCGGCGATCAGCAGGAGCTTGCCGGCGGCGAAGATCATGCGCGGGGCCGGGGCTTTTTCTGGTGCTTGATCGCGGCGGCGATGAAGGCGGCGAAAAGCGGGTGGGACTGGTTCGGCTTGGAGCGGAATTCCGGGTGGAATTGGACCGCCACGAACCAGGGGTGATTCTTTAGCTCGATGATCTCGACCAAATTCCGCCGGGGATTGACCCCGCTCACCACCAGGCCCGCGCGCTGGAGGCGGCTCACATAGGCGTTGTTCACCTCGTAGCGGTGGCGGTGGCGCTCGCGGACGCTGCCGACCGCGTAGGCCCGGGCCGCCTGAGTGCCGGGGGTCAGGGCGCACTCGTAGCTGCCGAGGCGCATCGTGGCCCCCTTGTCGATGATCTCCTTCTGCTCCTCCATCATGTTGATCACCGGGTCGGGGGCGCGGGCGTCGAACTCCGTGCTGTTGGCGCCGGGGAGCTTCAGGACGTTGCGGGCAAATTCGATCACCGCGATCTGCAGCCCCAGACAGAGGCCGTAATAGGGGACCTTGCGCTCGCGCGCCCATTTGGCCGCGGCGATCTTCCCGGCGATGCCGCGGTCGCCGAAGCCGCCCGGCACCAGAATCCCGTCCAGACCCTTGAGCAGGCGGATGCCGCCCTTCTTCTGGAGGTCCTCGGCATCGATCCGCCGGATGTTGACTTTGCAGTTGTTGGCGATGCCCGCGTGGGTGATCGACTCGTAGACCGATTTGTAGGCGTCCTGCAATTCGATGTACTTGCCGACGACCCCGATGGTGACTTCGTGCTTGGGCGTGAGCAGCCGGCGGACGATCTCCAGCCAGATATTTTTCTTCGGGGCCGGATTTTTGAGGCCCAAGAGATCGAGCACCAGTTCGTCCATGCCCTCCTTCTGGAGGGCCAGGGGCAGTTCGTAGATCGAGTGGGCAACGTCCCGGCACTCGATCACGGCCTTGACCGGCACGTTGCAAAAGAGGCTGAGCTTGTCGCGCAGGTCGTGGTCGAGCGGGTGGTCGCAGCGGCAGACGAGGACATCGGGCTGAATGCCGATTTCGCGCAGTTTGGCGACCGACTGCTGAGTGGGCTTGGTCTTCAGCTCCCCGGCCGCCGCGAGGTAGGGGACCAGGGTGACGTGGATGAAAATCACGTCGGTCGGGCCCGCCTCATGGGCAAATTGCCGCATCGCCTCGAGAAAGGGCAGCCCCTCGATGTCGCCGGTCGTGCCGCCGATCTCGGTGATCAGGACGTCGACATCCTTGCCGCCGGCGTGGATCCGCTCCTTGATCTCGTTGGTGACGTGGGGGATCACCTGCACGGTCTTGCCGAGATAGTCGCCGCGGCGCTCCTTCTGGATCACGCTTTCGTAGACTTGACCCGAGCTGAGGCTGTTCAGCCGCGAGAGCTTGCCGCTGGTGAAGCGTTCGTAGTGACCAAGGTCCAGGTCGGTCTCGGCCCCGTCCTCAAGCACATAAACCTCGCCGTGCTGAAACGGACTCATCGTGCCCGGATCGACATTGAGGTAAGGGTCGAACTTCTGGATGCGCACGGTGAGTCCGCGCATCTCCAGCAGCGCGCCGAGCGCCGCCGCCGTCAGCCCTTTGCCCAAGGAGGAGACCACTCCTCCGGTCACGAAGATGTACTTCATCGGTCATAATTAGCAACAGGGGGGGAGGGGCGGCAAGAAAAACGAGCGAATTGGATGGGGCCGAGCCGAGGCCCGAGTCGGAACTTGCCCGCGACTGTCCCCGCTCGTCGAGTGCTGCCAAGGCCCGGATCCGGCCTCAAGCCGTTCGCCCAAAACCGCCGGCCTGGTCGGCCGGCCGGATGGGCGAACCCAGAGAGCCCGGATGAGGCAGCAACTCCTCGCTGGGGACAGTCGCAGGCAAGTTCCGACTCGGGCCTCGGCTCGGAAATTAGGGGGTGACGAGGAGTCCGCTTGGAGCCTAATTGGGAGGTTAGCGGGCGATGAGGAGCCAGATCGCGAGGCCGCCGCCGACCACCAGGACCGCGACGGCCAGCAGCCAGAGCATCCACTTGATCACCCGCGACAGCAGCCAGAGCGCGAGGGCCGCGGCGACCGCCGCCGCCGCCACGACCAGCCACGGCGGATAGCCGGCGAGGGCGTCCAGGAAAGGGGAGTGGGCAACTTGCTCCGTCATGGGGCGGCGTCTGCGTTTGGTGATGACGCCGAGTGCCGCCGAATGCACGGCCGAAACGGGCCCGGCGGCTGGGAAAATGATTTGCCCCGGCGTGCGCGCCCGGGCCCACTAGGTGCGTGCATTCAAAGCCGCAACTGCTCGCCTGGCTCACTTGCGACGCGGTCCACGTCGACCCCGGCTCCGGCAAACACACGATCCTGGGCATCTTTTCGAACATCAAGGGCCCGCGCTTTCCGCTCACCCATCCCCTGATGGTGTGGTTCCTCACCATCACCGACTGCGCGCCCGGCGTGCACAAGATGCGGATTTCGATGGGGGTCGATCCCCAGGCGATGAAGCCGCTCCTGGAGCGGCCCTTCGAATCGCATAGCCCCTTGCACCGCATTAACTTGATCAATGAGATCCGCAACCTCACGTTCGTCCAGCCCGGCGAGTACGCCCTGCTGATCGAAATCGACGATGAGCCGTTTCTCGCCACCAACTTGACCGTCAGCGCATGACTCCCCAATCCGCCCTCATTATCGGTTCGGTCGCCATCGACCGGGTCGCCACCCCCTTTGCCCAGAGCGATCGCATCCTCGGCGGAGCCGCGAGCTATGCGGCCATTGCCGCCAGCTATTTCGCGCCGACTCGGCTGGTGGCCATTGTCGGCGCCGACTTTCCGGCGCCCTACCTGCGCCGGCTGAAGAAGCACCGGATCGATTTGGCGGGGCTGCAGGTGGACCCGGCGGGCAAGACCTTCTACTGGTCCGGCAAATATCATGAGCATTTTGCGGGGCGTGACACGCTGGAAATTCAGCTCAATGTCTTTGAAAAGTTTTCGCCGACCTTGCCCGCGGCCTACCGGGACACCCCGTACGTCATGCTCGGGGCAATCCAACCGGCCCTGCAAAATCACGTGATCGACCAGTTTGCCGGCCGCCATCCGTTCATCCTGGCCGACACCTTCGACCTGTGGATCCACCAGACCCGGCCGGAATTGGAGCGGATGCTGCGGCGCATCGACCTGTTCGTGATCAACGAGGACGAGTCGCTGCTGCTGACCGGCGCCCGCGACCTGGTCGTGGCCGCCCGCCAGCTGCGGAAGATGGGGCCGCGCATCGTCGTGATCAAGAAGGGGGGGCACGGCTCGGTGCTGTTCCATCCGGACGGGATGTTTGCGATCCCCGCCTACCCGGTGGAGAAATTCATCGATCCCACGGGAGCGGGCGACAGCTACGCCGGCGCCATCATCGGGTACCTGGCCTCCCGCAATCGCGCGGACTTCCCGACGCTCAAAAAGGCCGTGGCCTATGCCACCGCGGTGTCGAGCCTGACCGTGGAAAGTTTCAGCGTGAACCGGCTCAGCACCGCGGGCCGGGCCACCATCGATCGCCGCTACCGGCAGTTGCAGGCGCTGACGCGCTTTTAGTCGGCGCCGGCCCGCCTCAGAGCAGCCGGCAGGCCTCCGCGAAGGTAAGGCGCGGGCCGCGCGGACGGAGCTTGGTCGCATCGCCGTAGCCCAGGTTGCACAGGAAATTCGATTTCACATTGCCCCCGCCGATGAACCCCTCGGCTGCGCCCGAGGCGGGCGTAAAGAACTCGGCGTCCACCTTGGCGTTGTCGAAGCCGGACATCGGCCCGCAATCGAGACCGAGCGAGCGGGCCGCCAGGATGAAATACCCGCCCTGCAGGCTGCCGTTGCGGAAGGCCGCCGCTTCGGTGGCCGCGGCATTGCCGACGTAGTGATCCTTCATCGCCGGCGCCGCCGGAAACAGCTTGGGCAGCTGCTCGTAGAATTCGAGGTCGTGGGCGATGATCGCCGTCACCGGCGCCTTCATCGTCTTTTCCAGGTTGCCGGGCGCCAGCGCGGGCTTGAGCCGCTCCTTGGCGGCCGGGGTCCGCAGAAACAAAATCCGGGCCGGAGTGCAGTTGGCGCTGGTCGGGCCCCACTTCATCAGCTCATAGAGCTGCTGCAGGGTTTCGTCGGTGACGGGCCGGTCGAGAAAGGCGGAGTGGGTGCGGGCGGTGCGAAACAGGGTGTCGAGGTCGGAGGCGGTGATCGGATTGCTCATAGGGAGGTGGTGTGGGAAAATGCTACCTTGGTTCCGCCAAAGGGAAACCGGCCCTGACGGAATTCCCGTCGCCGACGCCTGGGGCAGGTCCGCCTGATTTCGGGGGCGAAAGATTTCCCATGAATTTATATTGACAGAGTACTCTGTACAGTAGAGTAAATGAGCCATCCCGCCCACTTCGACTCTCCCCTCCGCTCCCATCCGCCCGAATTTCCCGCTATGACGCCTCCTCCTTCCTCCTCCCTTGTGCTCCGCGACGTCACCAAGCGCTATGGCTCGCTGGTGGCGCTCGACCGGGTTTCCCTGGAAATCGCCGCCGGCGAGTTTTTCGGCCTGCTTGGCCCCAATGGCGCGGGCAAGTCCACGATCATGTCGCTGGTCGCCGGCCTGCGCCAGCCTGACCAGGGGACCGTCACTTTTGGCGGCCAGCCGCTGACCGGTCACGCTGCCTCCATTCGGCGCCGTCTGGGCTTGGTGCCGCAGGGACTGGCCCTTTATCCCGGCCTGACCGCGGCGGAAAACCTCCGCACTTTTGGGCGCCTGTACGGATTGCGGGGCGCCGAGCTGCGTTCCCGGGTGCAGGCGATGCTCGAGGCCGTCCAGCTCGCGGACCGCCAGAACGATCTGGTGAAAACCTTTTCCGGCGGCATGCAGCGCCGCCTGAATATCGCCGCTGCGCTGCTGCACCGGCCCGAACTGCTCCTGTGCGACGAGCCGACGGTCGGCGTCGATCCGCAGTCCCGCAATGCGATTTTTGAACTGCTGCAGCGCCTCAACCGCGAAGGGCTCACGATCATCTACTCGACCCACTACATGGAGGAGGCGAGCCGCCTGTGCTCGCGAATCGGCATCATCGACCACGGCCAGATCCTGGCCCTGGGCACCCAGGATGAACTGCTGGCCCAGCTGCCGTTCGAGGAGGAGATTCGGTTCCCGGCGACGGCCGAGACCGCCGGGGTGGCCGGCGCCCTGGCCAGCCGGGGCGACTTGGCCACGGTCGACGGGGTTTACCAGTTTCGGCCGCCCGCCGGTTATCCGCTGAGCGCGTTCTTCGCCTTGACCGAGTCCCACGCGCTGCCAGCCCGGCTCTTTGTGAGCCAGCGGCCGACGCTCGAAGCCCTGTTTCTCCAGCAGACCGGCCGCGGTTTGCGGGAATAATTTACCGGCGCCGCCGCCCAATTTCTTCCTCCCTCGCCATGAATTTCATCCTCGCCCTGGTGCGCAAAGATTTCGCGTTGTTTCGCCGGGACCGCACCGCCCTGGCGCTCACCTTTGTCATCCCCTTCGGGCTGATCTACCTGTTCGGCCAGATCTTCGGCGTGAACCAGAAGGACCCCGGTCCGAAGGGTATCCGTCTGGCGGTCGTCAATGAATGCGCCGATCCGGGCGCCGGCCAGCTGGTGGCCGCGCTGCAGCAGGAGCATGCTTTTCACGTGGTGACAACCTTCTCGCATGCGGGATCCCCCGACCGGCCGCTGACGGAAGCCGACCTGCGGCCGCTCATGCGAGCAGACGAATTCCGTTTCGCCGTCGTCCTGCCGTCCGACATGATCGGCGGCTCCGGCGCGGGCCTGCGGCTCAAGATTTTGACCAATCCCCGAAACGAAATTGAGGCGCAGATGGTGAACGGCCTATTGCAGCGCACGCTGTTCACCGCCGTGCCGCAGCTGTTCGGACAAGCCCTCCAAAACCGGGCGCGCGCGACCGTCGGAACCGAGCGGGTCGACCGTTTCGATCGCCGCATGGCCGACGCGATCGCCGACACCTACGGAGGCGACCGGGACCGGATCCTGAGCGACATGCAAGCGGGCAACTTTGGCCTTTCATCGCGCGCGGGTGCGGGGGGATCCGGGACCAGCGCCGACGCGATGAGCCGCTTTATCCGCATCGAGCGGGAGCAGGTCGCCGGCAACGACGTCCTCAGCCCGACCGCCACGCTGCTGGTCGGCGGCTGGGCGATGCAGTTTCTGCTCTTTGCGGTTTCCACGTCGGCGGCCGCGCTTTTTTACGAGCGGGACCGCGGCCTCTTTCAACGCCTGTTGTCCGCGCCGGTCAGCCGGGCCGATGTGCTCTGGAGCAAGTTCATCTACGGCATTTGCTTGGGCCTGATCCAGCTGATGGTCCTGTTTCTGGCCGGCCACATCCTCTTCGGCATCGATATTCAGCACCACCTGCCGCTGCTCCTCTTGGTTTGTACAGCGGCGGCCGCGGCCTGCACCAGTTTTGGCCTGCTTTTGGCCGCGATCGTCTCGAGTCCCGATGCGGCGCGCGGCCTGGCCACATTTGTGATTCTCATCATGTCGGCGATCGGCGGAGCCTGGTTTCCGATCAGCTTCATGCCCGAATTCATCCAGCATTTGAGCCGGCTCACGCTGGTCTACTGGGCGATGGAGGGCTTCTCGCAGGTGCTCTGGTCCCACGCCTCGCTCGGTGAACTTTTGCCCACGGTCGGCGTCCTGGCCGGGATCACCGCCGTGGTCATGAGCATTGCCTGGTGGAATTTTCGCCGCGGCAAGATCTTTGACTAGGCCGCCGGATCGGCCGGGGCGAATGCACGATCGCGGGTGAGGCCGCCGAGCAACATAGCCACAGCGCGGACACGAATCTGCCCGGATCGGGCAAGGAGGGGCAAAAATTGAGGTGGTTTTTGCGGGGTTCTGTGGTTTGTTAGCCGGTCATGTCCTCGGACCTCGAATCGCTCGTCACCGGCATTGCGCAGCGCGCCCGCGCGGCCGCGTGGACTTTGGCGACGATGCCCACAGCGAAGAAGAACGAGGTTCTGATCCGGTTGGCGGACCTGATTGGGACGTCTACCGTGGCCTTGCTTGCGGCCAATGCGGAGGATTTAAAGGCGGCGCAGGAGAACGGCCTCGCGGCGGCGCAGATTGATCGGCTGACACTAACTCCGGCCCGTTTGGAGCAATTGGCGGCGTCTGTCCGGCAGGTCGCGGAGTTGCCGGACCCGGTCGGGGAGACGCTGGAGGAATGGACGCGTCCGAACGGCCTGCGGATCCGGAAGCTGCGGGTGCCGATCGGGGTCATCGGCATCATCTATGAAGCGCGTCCGAACGTGACGATCGACTGCGCGATCCTATGTCTCAAGTCGGGCAACGCGGCAATCCTGAGGGGCGGCAAGGAAATCTTTCACACCAATACGGCATTGGCGGCCCTGATCACGGCGGCGCTGACGGCCGCCGGCCTGCCGGCCGACGCCGTGCAGCTGATTCCGACCACCGACCGGGCCGCGTTGACGATCCTGCTCAAACTCGATGCCTATGTGCACTGCATCATCCCGCGGGGAGGGGAGGGGCTGATCCGCTTCGTGGCGGCGAACAGCACGATCCCGGTGATCAAGCATTACAATGGCGTCTGCTTTGTTTACGCGGACGCGGCCGCCGATGCGGCCATGGCCGAAAGCATCATCGTCAACGCCAAGACGCAGCGGCCGGGCGTATGCAATGCCGCCGAACAGCTCCTGGTGCACGCGGCCGCGGCCGAACGCTTGCTGCCGGCCCTCGGGGCCGCGCTCGCGGCCAAGGGCGTCCAACTCCGCGGCGACGCGGCGAGCGTGGCCATCCTGACCCGGGCCGGGGTCGCCATCCGCCCGGCCGCGCCGGAGGACTATAAGACCGAGTTCCTCGATCTGATCCTGGCCGTGCGGGTGGTGGGCTCGCTCACCGATGCGGTCGCCGCGATCAACCGCGACGGCTCCGGTCACAGCGACGCGATCGTCACCGCGGACGAGGCGGCGGCGCGCCAATTTCTCGCCGAGGTGGACAGCGCGGTCGTGCTCTGGAACGCGAGCACCCGCTTCAATGACGGTTTTGAGTTCGGCTACGGCGCGGAGATCGGGATCAGCACCGACCGCCTCCACGCGCGGGGCCCGATGGGCCTGCGGGAGTTATGCAGCCACAAGTTTTTGATCGTCGGTTCGGGCCAGGTCCGGGCCTAAGGCGGGCGCTGTTCGTGGATTGCAAGGAACACTTTCTTGGGCTAGGTTTCCACTCATAGGCTATGGTGCGCTTTCCGGCAGTCCTTTCCCTTTCGACCGCCCTCGGGGTGGGCGCCGCGGCGGCGCTGGGCCAAACGGCCGAGACTGCGGCGAGCCCGCCGGCGGCCAATCCGGTGCTGGCGCCCGCGGGCCCGCCGGCCCCGCCGCCGAGTCCGCCGCCCGACCCGAATCGGGCGGTTTCTTCCACCATGGCCGCCGCGCTCGCGGGCACGATGCCGAAGTACGATCCGCCCAAGCCCGCGCCGCCGCCGCCCCCGGAAGACCAAACGGCCGATCTGCGCGACACGGACAAACCGAAGAACGGGATTGTCCGCCTCCCCAAATACATGGTGCGGGAGGCCCGGCCCTCGATTTTCCGCGAGTGGGATCTTTATTCGAAGGAGGGGTTGGCCGAACTGGCCCTCCAGCGGTACCAGGGTCTTTCGCTGGTGCCTTTCAGCGGCCTGAACAAGCCGATCGCGACGCAGATGTACTTGGACAACGAGCGGCTATTCAACATGGAGGATTTAGAAACCACCGCCCGGTCGATCGGCGCCGGCGGCGACAAAGCCGAAAGCAGTTTTATTCGCAAGGAATCAGAGGATACCTACATGCGGCCGATCGATTGGGGTGGCACGACGCCAACCAACGATTTGCCGACGTCACGCTATTGAGGCGGATGGGTCCGCGCGGTCCGGCCGGGCGGACGGCCCCGAGCGAGAAAATGGCGTTTGCGCCGGGCTTGGCGGCGCGCTTTTGATGGTCGGGCCGATCCATGACCAGCCCCGAAAACCTCATCCTCCGGGAATTGATCGCTGGCGAACCGGGCTGGGTGTCCGGCACGGTGCTAGCCGCCCGCTTGGAGATGAGCCGCGTGGCGGTGTGGCATCATATGGAGAAACTGCGGGCTCAGGGCTTTGCCTTCGAGGCCCAGCGCGCCAAGGGCTACCGGCTGGCCGGCCGGCCGGCCGGCCTGCATGCGGCCCTGATCGAACTCCAGCTCAAGGTGCGTCCGCGCGGATTCAGCTTGGTGGTGCTCGATGAGGTCGACAGCACGAACGACGAGGCGGCGCGGCAATTGGCCGCGGGGCGGACCGCGCCCTTCGCCATTCTGGCCCGCCGGCAAACCCGGGGCCGCGGACGACTCGGCCGGGCCTGGCACAGCGTCGAGAATGGCAATCTGTACGCCAGCTTTGCTTTCCGTCCCCGGGTGCCACCGGAACGCATGCAAACCTTCACGCTCTGGATGGGGGTCAACGTCTGCGAGCTGATCGCGAACTTCACGGCGCTGACCCCGGGCCTCAAATGGCCGAACGACATCCTGTTCGATGGCCGCAAGGCCGGGGGCATGCTCACCGAGGCGCGCATCGACGCGGACCAAATCCGGGACTTGGTGTTTGGCCTGGGGCTGAACGTCAACAGCCCGGCGGCCGACTGGCCGCGCGACCTCATCCGCCGGGCCGTTTCCTTGAGCGAGCTGACGGGCGCCCCGCTCGACCTGAACCGCCTGACGGCGGCCCTCATCGGTCGGGTGCTTCTGGCCTACAATCTGTTTGTCGACGGAGAGCACACCAAAACCTTCGCGGATCAGTGGAACCGCTACGACGTGCTGCGCGGCCGCCAGGCCGCCGTGCTGGAGGCGGGCCAGCGGCATTTCGGCACGGTCACCGGCGTCGACGACGAGGGGGCGCTCCTGCTGCGGGAAGCCGGCGGCCGGACCCGGCGGTTTCGGGCCGGGGAAGTCACCCTGGAGAAAAAGGATGCCTGAAAACCGAACGAGTCGGGCGCTCAATTCCAACCTACTTTCCGGCGGGCTGGGAGATGTCCTCCGGGAGCGGCGCTTGGTGGCCTCATCGAGCGCCTCTGGCGCTCCGAGCACCGACTTCGTCGGAGCGCAGGAGCGCGGTCTGGCGCTCGAGATCGGGATCGGCCACCACCGCGCCGCGGCGGAGGACATCTCCCAGCCCGCCGGAAAGTAGGTTGGTTTTTCCTCCATTCCCTGTATTTTTTGATTTGGTCTCATGTCTCAAGATCCTCCGCTCGCCATCGCCGTTTCCCATCTGGTCAAGACCTTTGCCGGGGTGGCGGCGGTGAATGACATCAGCTTCACGGTCGCCAAGGGGGAGATCCTGGGGTTTCTCGGGCCGAACGGGGCGGGCAAATCCACCACGATGCGGATCCTGACCGGCTACCTGCCGGCCACCTCGGGCCATGTGACGATCTGCGGCTTCCCGGTGACGACCCAGCCGGAGGAGATCAAGCGGCGGGTCGGCTACATGCCGGAAAACAACCCGCTGCCCGAGGACATGCGCGTCAGCGAATTCCTCTACTTCCGCGGCCGTCTGAAGGAGGTGCCCCGGCGCAAGCTGGGACCGCGCATCGATGAGGTGCTCGAGGTGTGCGATTTAAAGCGGGTCCGCCACAAGATCATCGGCAAGCTTTCCAAGGGCTATCGCCAGCGGGTGGGCATCGCCGAAGCGATCCTCGCGGAGCCGCCGGTGATCATCATGGACGAGCCGACGATCGGACTGGATCCCCACCAGATTCTGATCGTCCGCGATTTGATCGGCAGCCTGCGGGGCCGCATGACGGTGATCATCTCCAGCCACATTCTGCCGGAAATCGAGGTAACCTGCGACCGCGTGCTGATCATCAACCAGGGGCGCGTCGTGGCGCAGGGCACCCCGGCGGCGCTGCGCCGGGAAATCCTGGGGCGGACGACCTATCACCTGGAGTATGCCGGCGAATCCGGCCGCCTCGGGGCGGTGCTGGCCGGATTCGAGCCGGTGCTGCAGGCGACCCTGGAATCCGGGCCGGACCCGAGCGGGTTTCGCGCGATCACGCTGGTGACGGAGGAGGAAAAGGATCTGGGCGAGCCGCTCTTGCACGCGCTGCACCGGGAGGGCCTGCGCGTGCGCGCCCTCAGCCGCGCCCATCCCACTCTGGAGGATGTCTTTCTCGCCGCGACCCGGCGCAGCTGGGATGCCGTCCAGCCGGCGCCCGCCGGAGCCGGGAAAGCGGCCAGCCGCCTCGCCCCCCGCTCGCCGTGAAACATTTTCTCACCATCCTCAGCCACGAGATCCGCATGCTCCTGGTGAATCCGAGCACCTACATCGCCGCGGTCCTCTTCCTGGCCATCATGGGCTTTGTATTCACCGGCATCCTGGACACCTATAGCCAGGCACCGCAGGAGGCCTCGCCCGCGATCGAGTTCTTCCATTATTTCTGGCTGCCGGTGCTGTTCATGGTGCCGCTGCTCACCATGAAATGCCTGGCGGAGGAACGCCGCCTGGGGACGATCGAGACCTTGTTCACGACCCCGGTCACGACGACGGAGGTCGTCCTCGGCAAATACGGCGCGGCCTACAGCCTCTACCTCGGCCTCTGGGCGGCGACTGGCGGCTTCTTCTACATCCTGAAGCGATTTGCCGGCGGGGCCCACCTGCTCGACACGGGCCCGTTGATCGGCGGCTACCTGTTCATCGCCGTCTCCGGCCTGCTCTTTGTCGCCTTGGGCGTGCTGGCGAGCGCGCTGGCGCGCAACCAGGCGGTGGCGGGCATTCTCGCCTTCACCCTGCTCTTCGGGCTGATCTTCGGCGGCTCCTATCTCGTGGCTGCGCCCTGGCTGCAGCTGGCGGCGCTGCATCCGATGCAGGCGGCAGTCAACTACGGCCACGTGCTCGGCCACTACGAGGACTTCACCCGCGGGGTGGTCGATCTGCGCCAGCTGCTCTTCTATCTCAGCGGCACCGTGCTGGCGCTCATCTTCAGCATCTTGAGCGTCGAAGCCAAACTCCTGCACAGCTAACCTGCCGCTCCCTTCATGCCCGGCTTCGAAAGTTTCCGCGCCGCCCGCTGGGTCCGCACGCTCAATCTGGTGCTGCAGGCGGTGCTGTTCCTGACCCTCTTCGGGGGTCTGAACTACCTGGCGAACAATCACGGCGGCATGGAGGACTGGGGCCGGCTCGATCTCACGCGCTATCACCGCTATTCCCTCTCGCCGGAGACGGTCGCCTACCTCCGCTTGCTGTCGGCGCCGGTCCGGATCGTGGTGACCCAGGACCAGGACAGCGCCGACTCGGAAGTGCGCGGGCTGCTGCGCGAATACGAGTTCACCACCGAATCCAATCCGGACGGACGGATCTCGGTCGAATACCTCGATGTCGACCTGCGCCGGCGCGAAGCGCAGCACCTCGGGATCGAGACGCCCAATGTCGTGGCGCTGATCAACGGCGACAAGCCGCCGCTGATCCTGCCGATCGCCGATTTGTACCAATTTAACCAAGGGGAGAAGGAGGCCTTCGAGGGCGAGGCAGCGATCACCGCGGGCATCCTCAATGTGTCGAGTCCGGTGGGCAAAAAGATCTATTTTCTCCTCGGGCACTCGGAGATGAATCCCGACGATCCGGATCCGGGTCACGGCCTGTCGGTCGCCCGCGGCAACTTGAGCCAGCGCAACTTGGAGGTGGCGACCCTCGACCTGACCATCCGCCACCAGATTCCCACCGATGCTTCGCTGCTGATCGCGGTGGCCCCGCAGAGCCCCTTCTCCGCGAGTGAGCAGGAGCTGCTGCGGCAATACCTCGGGGCGCGGGAGGGCCGGCTGATCCTGTTTCTGGGGCCGGGGCGCCGCACGGGTCTGGACAGTCTGTTTCTCGACTGGGGCGTCACGGTCGACGATGACCTGGTGCGCGACAGCGGCGCGGACAACCTGACGGACGACGAGGACTTGATCGTGCAGGATTTCACGCCGCATCCGGTGACCCAGTCGCTGCTCTCCTCCTTCAAGCCCCGCCTGCGCTTCGGCCCGTCGCGCTCGGTCCACCCGGACCCGGACCGGGCGACGGCCAACGGGCTGGACGCCGTGACCTTGGCGGCCACCTCGACGAGCGCGTGGGGGGAGGTCAATCCGGGGCTCCTGGCCGGCGGCCGCGCCTTCACCCCGGGCATCGACCTCCGCCCCTTGTCCGGCATGGAGCCGCCCAACCGGCTCGGCCTGGCCGTCGCCTCAGAGCGCGCGGCGGCGCGCGACAACCTGCCCTTCAGCGTGCGGGACGGCCGCCTGCTCGTCGTGGGCACCGGCGACCTCATCAGCAATTCGCGCATCGCGAACGAAGGGGTCCTCGATTTTCTCCTCGGGGCGGTCAATTGGATGGTCGACCGCGATCGGCAACTGAACATTCCGGCCCGCCCCATCGACCGCTTCCAGCTCTCCCTGACCCCGCGGGAGCTGCAAAACCTGCACTACAGCCTGATGTTGCTCCTGCCCGGCGCCGCCGCTGTGCTGGGGCTCATCGTTTATTGGACGCGGCGTTCCTGATCCGCCCCGCCGCTTCCCCGCCCGAGCCCCCTCCGCCATGCGCACCAAAGTCACGCTCGTCCTGCTCTTTCTCAATGTCGCGCTCTTTTTCTTCATTTTCCATTTTGAGCGGAGCTGGCGCACCGATCGGGTGGCGATGGAAGTGCGGCATCGGGTGCTGGGATCGGAGGCGGCCGACATCCGGGCCTTGGATCTGAGCCGGCCGGGCGGCCCGGAATTGCGACTCGAACGGCGCAGCGGAGACTGGTTCCTGACCCAGCCCTTGGAGTGGCGCGCCAATCCGCAGGCCGTCAACCGGCTGGTCAGCGATCTGCAGTTTCTGAAGAATGAGACCAGCTTCAGCGTGCGGGATCTAGCGAGCCACGACCTGTCGCTCGCCGACTATGGCCTCGATCATCCCGCCCTGACCGTGACCTTCGTCTCGGGGGGACCCGACACGACCGGCGCGCCGGCGGTATCGACGACCCTGCGGATCGGCAATGTCACCAAGGACAGCCAGCGGGTCTATCTGCTCTCCGGCGACGGGACGCGCATCCACGTCGTGGAACCGGCGCAAATCGAAAGCCTGGAAGCGGCCCTCGACCATCAGGATCAGCTGCGGAGCGACGCCGTGCTGACCATTCCGGTGTTCGAAGCTCATTCGCTCAACGTGCAAACCCCCGCCGGGGTCCGCATTTTCATCCAACGCGACGGCAGCCGCTGGTCGTTTGAGTATCCGATCCCGACGCGGGCGAACAAGGACGCGATCGAATTGGCGATCAACGGCCTCGACGCTCTCCATGTGGACCGTTTCATCCCGCCGACCTCGGCCATCCTGCCGCCGGACCAGCTGCGGGTGACGATCGAGGGCAACAACCGGCGCGAGACGCTCTACCTGGGAGACGAGGCGCCGCCGGCGGCCCCCGGGGCGGCGGCCGCCGCCGCGAGCGCGGACGGCGGCCGCGAGTATTACGCCCAACTGGAGGATCTGACGAAGAAATCCGGCCGCAGCCCGCTGTTCACGGTGACCATTTCGAGCACGCTGATGGGGACGCTGCACGATGCGCCCGACAAGCTGCGCGATCCCCATGTCCTGGTCGACTTGGATTCATCCACGGTCACCGGCATCGTCCTGGGCAACGAACAGCCGGCCCTCACCTTGCAGCGCATCGACCAGCGCGGCAGCTGGCAGATCGTGCTGCCCGGCGAAACCCCGGAGGGGCCGCGCGCGGCGGACCCGGAGGCGGTCCAGCGCCTGCTGAACCAACTTTCCCTGCTGACCGCCAGCCAGTTTGTCAGTGACGCTCCCTCGGTCGCGGAATTGGAGAACTGGGGCTTCAACCAGCCGGAGCGCCGGGTCACACTCACGCTGCAGCCAGCCGCCGCGAGCGGCGGGGCGGCGGTCGCGAGCACGGAGATCACGTTGGAGATCGGGCGGGCCAAGCCCCGCGATCCGGTGATCTATGCCCGGCTCGCCAATGCGCGCTCGGTCTATGCCATCGATCCGGAAATCCTGCGGGAAATCTCTCTGGCGCCCTTGTCCTGGCGGGACCGCTCGGTGCAGAATCTGCCCGCGGCCGCCGCCTTGGCCGCGCTCAAACTGACGGACTTGGCCGCGGACAAGGTCCTCCTGGATTGGACGCCGGCCTCCGGCGCCGCGCTGCCCGCCGCAGCGCGGTCGGCCGTCGCGGATCTGGCCGACGCGCTGCATCACCTGAGAGTCGCCAGTTTCGCCCGCGCCGGTTTTTCGGAGACCGGCGGCTCCGCTGGGACCAAATGGCGTTACCGCCTCGACGAAACGGTCACTCTGCCCGGCGGCGGTTCAGCGGACCTGACGACCGTGCATTCGCTCTGGATCGCCGAACGCACGGGCGGCACCGAGCAGCTGGCGGGGGCGCCCGAGTTCGGCGCGGTTTTTGACCTCGACCAGCCGGTGATCGACGCGCTCTGGATCCTGACCTACGGGGCCCGCGACCCGGGCCAGCCGGCGCCGACCAAGTAGCCGCCGGCACCGATGCCCGATCCCGCCGACAGCCTGATCCGCCGGGGCGTCCGACTGGGCGCCGCCGGACTACTGACGCTTGCGGTCTGGACCCTTTGGCTGGGGCTGGCTCTCCTCCTCGCGGTGCAGATCTACGTCGCCGCGAACGACGAGCTCGAGATTCCGCATTTCGTCCAGCGGGCCTTGGAGGCGCGGCTGGCTGCGTCGGGCATGCAGGCGACCTTCGGCCGGACCCATTTCGACCCTTCGGGCCGGATCGTGGTGGAGAACGTCCAGTTGACGCTGCCCGGTTTTTCCGAGCCGCTGGTCACGGCGCGGGCGATCATGGGCCGCGTCAACCTCTGGGCGCTGCTGGCTAATCGGTTTGAGCCGGTCGAGGTGCGGGTGACCGGCCTGAGCTTGCGGGTGCCCGCGATGCTGTCGGTGACGGGCAACGCCGATGAGATCATCCGGGACGTCGACGCCGGTTTTGTGCCGCGGGGCGACCAGCTGGAAATCGAGTACCTGACGGCCCAGGTGGGCGGGATGCCGGTGGCCATTCAGGGCACGGTCCCGCTCGGCGCCGCGCCGTGGGCGCAGGCCGGGCCGGCCCCGCTGCCGCTGGCCGAACTGCTGAACCGCCTCTATCCGCGGGTGACCCGGCAAAGCGGTGTCGCGCTAGCCCAGTTGGCGGCTTTTGACCGGCCCCGGCTGCAGTTGCAGCTGGCGCCGACGGCGAACGGTGGCGGCACGGTGCGGGTCAATTTTACGGCGGCCGGATACAACGGCGGCTGGCCGCTCCCGCTGACCCTCTCCGATCTGCGGGCCGTCGGGGAAGTGGCGTTCGGGGCGACGGATACCGCGCCGCTGGCGTTCGTGGTCTCGGCGGGGAGCGGGAACTGGCAGGACCGCACGCGGATGGAGCATCTCTGCGCCTGGATCGACGGCGCGCTGTCCTGGCAGGACCTGTCGACCGGCCCGGCGCTTTTCCACCCGAACAGGCTCCAGGTGGTGGCCGACCGGGTCGACCGACTGCGCACTTTCCGCTGCGACAACCCGATCGTGCGGCTGAACCTGGCGGGCTGGCCGCAGCTGGGCGCGGCGGTGACCGCTTTCCTCTGGGGCGAGCCGGTCGTGCTCGGCGGCGACCTCAATTGGCGCGCCGGCACGGCGCGAGTGCGCTTCGACGGCGCGGCGGCGCCGGCGCTCCTTGGTTTCATCGGCGAACTGACGGGGCGCGATCTGCGGCCGATCATCACCTATCGGTCGCCGATCAAAGCGGTCGGGGAGGCCCAATTCGGGCCGGGCTGGGCGTTTCAGCGGGCCTCCGCCCGGGTCGTGGTGGCCGACTTGACCGCCCGCGGGGTGACGATCGACGAGGCGCGGGGCGACGTGGAATTTGACGGCCGGTCGATCCGCGCTCCGGAGGCCTACGCCCGGCTGGGAGCGGATTGGGCCCGCGGCAGCTTCGAGGAGGACGTCGCCTCGCACGACTACCGCTTCCTGCTGGCCGGCGGGCTGCGGCCGCTCGACATCACCCCGTGGATCGCCGGGGCCTGGTGGCCGGACTTTTTCGGCGGGTTCACCTTCCCGGCGGAGCCGATCGCCGCGAGCGCCGATTTGCGCGGCTGCTTCACCAATCCGCGGAAATTCGCCGCGTTTGTGGACCTCACCGTGGCGCAGCCCACGTTCCGCGGCGTCAGCGTCGACCGGCTCCAGGCCCGGATTTTTGCGCGGCCGCAGTTCACCGACGGCCTGGAATTCCAGTTGGCGCGCGCCGGCGGATCGGCCGGGGGCACGTTTGTCCGGCATTTCGATCTGGCGGCCGGGGCGCTGCAGAGCATCGACCTCGACGCGGATTCGACGCTCGAACTGGCGCCGCTCGGGCCGATGCTCGGCGCGGGCGGCGCCCCGTTTTTGCAGCCCTTTGCCTTCGCGCGGCCGCCGCACGTCGTCCTCCACGGCCACTTTGACGGCAAGGCGGCCTCCGGCGGCCCGCGCGAACGGATTTCGGTGCAGGTCCAGACCGACGCGCCCTTCCGCTACTATGATTTTCCCTTTGACCGGGTGGCGTTCCACGCCGATGTGCGGGACGACGCCGTGGCGATCGACGGGCTCGAGGCGGGGATCGCCGGCGGCACGCTGACCGGCCACGCGCACGTCACCGGCGCCGGCGCCGGCCGCCACCTCGGATTCGAGGCAGCCCTCAGCCGCGCGAGCCTGGGTCAGGCGATTGCGGTGGTGCAGCATTACGCCGCCCGTCGGGCCCGCCGGGCGGCGTCGCCGCCGGGGAAGTTCATCCAGGAAGAAAACAGCGTGCGGGTTGACGCCACGATTGCGGCCGCCGGCCGGTTCAGCGATCCGCTCAGCTTTTCCGGGGCGGGCAGCGCCCTGCTCCAAGGCGAGGAGATCGGGCAGATCCGCATGCTGGGGCTCTTGTCCGAATTGCTGCCCTTCACCGCGCTGCGCTTCACCACCGCCCGGGCGAATTTCCAGGTCGACGGGCCGCGGCTGATTTTTCCCGACGTGCATGTGACCGGCGCCAATTCCGCCTTGGTGGCCTCGGGCACCTATGCGCTCGACCGCTCGCAGCTCGACTTCAAGGTCCGGGTTAATCCGTTCCAGGAGAGCAGGTCGTTCCCGCAAAAATTCATGGACGCGGTGCTGACGCCCTTGTCGAGCGCCCTCGAAGTGCGGCTGACCGGCACTCTGGACAAGCCGAAGTGGGTGTTCGCCAATGGGCCGACCAATTTCCTGCGCAATTTGGGCCCGGTCACGCCGCTGCCGGCCGCCCCCGCCCTCGACCGCCGCGCGGCCGTTCCGGGCCCGCTGGCGCAGTGAGCGGCCGGGAGGGCCGCCCGCTGGAATCCCATTGCTCCGCGGAGCGGGCTCCGATTTCTTGCCGGTGACCATATAAATGCCCACCCTGCCGACATTGCCACGCAGTTCGTGGCTCGAGCGGACCCTGGTCCTGTTCGGAGCCGTGGTGCTGCTGATCGGCGTCGGCAGCCTCGCGGGCCGGTCCATGTACTCCGACGTGGCCGCGCTGGCCAGCGTGGGCCTGGTCGGCATGTCGCCGGCCAACGGCATCTCCCTGGCGTTGATCGGCGTGGTCCTGCTCGCCCGCGAGGCGCATTTGCGCGCCGCCGGCTGGCTGGCGCTGTACCCGGTGTTCGTGGGGGTCGTTGGGCTGTTCAACGCCGGCGGCATGGCCCTGATCGGGCCCGCCAGCTTCTTGCTGACCGGATTCGTGCTCGCCTGGCACGCCCGGGCGGATTCCAGCCGGGCCCGAATCTTTGTCGAAGCCATGACCGGCTGCTTGGTCGCGGCGGCGGCCTGTTCGGCGCTGCTGGGGCGCGCAGTGGGCCTGCCGGCGGCCGATGCCGGGCCGGACGCCTTCGTCCTTTCGCCGGTCCTGGCGCTCGCGCTGCTGTTCACCGGCCTGTCGCTGCTGCTGCTCGCCTGGGAGGAATCCCTGCGCGGCAAGGACGGGCCGCCGAGTTGGGCGCCGATGCCCGCGGTGGTGGGCGGGCTGATGCTCACGCTGATGCTTTGGACGGGGCTGCGGGAGCGCGAATTGGCCTACCTCGGCGCCAAAACCCAGCAGGCCATGGAGTCGTTTGCGCAGACCGTGAATTTTGCGATCGGGCATCAGCAAAACGCGCTGGAGCGCATCGCGCGCAATTGGGCGGACCTGCCGGACTCCGCGCCGCAAGCCTGGGCCGTGGATGGGGCCGCGCACTTGCGCGATACGGCGGAGGAGGGCTGCGTTTCGCTCGCCTTCGTCGACGCCAATCTGCGCACGCGTTGGATCTACCCGGCGGCCGGCAACGAGGCGGCGATCGACTTTGACCAAGGATCGGTGCCCGCCCGGCGGGACGCCCTGGCGGCATCCTCCCGCGGCGCGGCGCCGGCGGTCTCCGAGCCGACGGACGTGGGCGGCGTCCGGCAGGCCGGGTTTGTCATTTTTGCCCCGGTGGTGCGCCACGGCCAGATTGGCGGCTGGGTGGCGGCCGAATACCTCTACCAGCGGCTGTTTCGCCACGCGGAGACCCAGCTGAAGTTGGGCGACAACTACCACCTGCTCGTGTCGACCGGCGGGGTGCTGGTTTATGAGGGCGGGGCGCCGCCGGTTCCGGGCGGCGACGATATCACGCTGCATCAGTCCTACGGCGGATTCGGCGACCGGCGCCTGTTGATTTCGGTGACGCCGGCGGAAACCGCGCTGGCGCGGGACCGGCGCTCGCTGCCGGAGTTTTCGCTGGCGGCCGGCCTCGGCCTCACCGCGCTGCTCGGCCTCAGCGTGCATCTGGCGCGGCGCGCCCTGGCGGGCCAGCATGGCGCCGAATTCTCCAACCGGCTCCTCCTCAAGGAAAACGAGGACCGCCGGCGGATTGAAAACCGGCTCAAGCTGTCGGACGAGCGGCTGCGCCTGGCCCTCGATTCGACCGAGATCGGCATCTTCGAATGGAACGTGCCGGCGGGCCATGTCTTCTACAGCAGCGGCCTGTGGGCGATGTTCGGCTACGAGCCGGCGCAGATGGGCGCCACGCCCGAGGCCTGGGAATCGCTGATCCACCCTGACGACCTGACGATTTTCCGGCCGCGCCTGGAGGCGCAGCTGGCGGGCGTCGCCACGTTCATCGACCAGGAATACCGGATCCGCACGGCCCGGTCGGAATGGCGCTGGGTCTACGCGCGCTCGAAGTCGATCGCCGCCGGCGCCGGCGGCCGGCCGGCGCGGATCATCGGGACGGTGCAGGATGTGACCGCCCGGGTGGAAACGGAGCATGAGCTGCGGCGGGCCAAGATGGAGGCCGACGCCGCCTCGCGGGCCAAGAGCGAGTTTCTGGCCTCGATGTCCCACGAGATCCGCACGCCGATGAACGGCATCATCGGCATGACGAGCATGATGATGGACACGGAGATGAATCCGGAGCAGCGCAATTTCGTGAACACGATCCGGGCCTCGAGCGAGGCGCTGCTGGCCATCGTGAACAACATCCTCGATTTCTCCAAGATCGAATCCGGCAAGATGGAGATCGAGCGGGTGCCCTTCGGCCTGGGCCTTTGCCTCGAGGAGGCGCTGGATATTTTTGCCATGCAGGCGGCCGACAAGAACATCGACTTGGGCTATTGCATCGCCCCCGATGTGCCCCCGTGGCTCGTGGGCGATGTCACCCGGCTGTGGCAGGTGATCGCCAACCTGATCAACAACGCGATCAAGTTCACGCCGCGTGGAAGCGTCGGCGTGGAGGTGAAGCGGACCGGGCCGGCGACGGGAGGGCGCTTCTTCCTCGAGTTCACGGTGCGGGACACCGGCATCGGCATTCCGCCGGAGCGGATGGGCCGCCTCTTCAAGGCCTTCAGCCAAGTGGATTCGTCGACCACGCGGCGCTTCGGCGGCACCGGCTTGGGGCTGGCGATTTGCCAGCGGCTCGCCCAACTGATGGGCGGCGGCATCCGGGTGGAGAGCGCCGAGGCGGTCGGCTCGGCCTTCATTTTCACGATCCTGACGGAGGCGGCGCCGATCCCGGCCGACTTGAACCCGCTGCCCCCGGTGCCCGTCGCGCTGCGGACGACCGGGATCCTCGCGGTGGTGGAAAATCGGGTCGCGCAGGAGCGCCTGCGGCATTTCTTTGGCGTCTGGGGAGTGCCCTTCGAACTCGCGGCCGATGCCGCCGCGGCGGCCGTCCTCGCGGCCCGCCGCCCGACCCGGCCCGCGCTGCTCCTGATCGACACGCCCTCGGATGGCTCGCCGGCGGTGGACGGGCCGCTGGCCGGCCTCGCTTCGCCGCGCCTGCTCTTGGTTCCGTTTGGCCGCGCCGTGCCGCCGCGCACGGACGGTATTCCCTGCGAATCGGTGGCCAAGCCGCTCAAGAATCTGGCGCTCGCTCAGGGCGTCGTTCGGCTTTTCAGCGCCAAGCCGGCGGCCGCCCATGCGGTCGCCACGCCGGAGCGCCGAATTCTGGCGGACGAAGTGCCGCTCAAGGTGCTGCTGGCCGAGGACAACCCGGTCAACCAGAAGGTCGCCCTCGGCCTCCTGGACCGCTTGGGCTACCGCGCCGATCTGGCGGCCAACGGGCGCCAGGCGGTCGCGAAAGCGGAGCAGCAGCCCTACGATTTGATTTTGATGGATCTGCAGATGCCGGAAATGGACGGGCTCGAAGCGAGCCGCCTGATCCGCAGCCGCCTGCCGGCGGGCCGCCAGCCGAAGATCATCGCGCTTACCGCGAACGCGATGCAGGGCGATCGGGAATTGTGCCTGGCAGCCGGCATGGACGACTACGTCGCCAAGCCGGTCAAACTGGCCGAGATCGCCGCGGCGATTCGCCGGCAATTTCGGCCGTCACCTGCGCCCGTCAGCGGCGGGTGACTCCGGCAGAAACTCGGCGCGGAGCCGGGCGATTTCCGCGGCCGCAGCCGGATCTTCGGCCCGATTGACCATCTCCGCGGGGTCGGCCTCCAGGTTGAAGAAGAGCCACGGGGCTCCATCGGCCGACAGAATCAGCTTGCGACGGCGCGTGCGCACTCCGTGCCAGAGGCGGTCGCATTGCAGCGGCTGGCGCACCACGCTGGGCATCGAAATCAACTGGGCCTCCCCGGGCGGCGGTCCGATCTCGCCGGGAGCGGGGCCGCCTTCCACGCCGGCCCAGGCGGCCGTCCACCGGTGAAGATCGAGCAGCGAAGCGAGCTGGGCGGTGCGCACGCCGCCATGGCCGCCCCAAGCCGCCGGCAGCTGAACGAGCAGCGGAACCCGCACGCTTTCCTCATAGGGCCAACCCTTGCGGAAGAGGCCGTGCGCCCCGTGCATGTCGCCATGGACGGAAGTGAAGACGACGATCGTCCGAGCGGCGGTCGCCGGATCGGACCGCAACCCGTCCAATAGGGCGCCGATCGCCCGGTCGGTCGCCTCAATCTGGGCGTAGTAGCCGGCGAGTTCCTGGCGCGCTCGCGCTTCGATTTCGCCGCCCCTCGGCACCGACGGCGCCAGGATAATGTCGGCCGGTGCGGCCGGTTCGACGCCGGCCGGCGCGGCATAGGGCGGGTGGGGCGGTTCGAGGCTGACGAGGGCGAACCACGGGCGGGAATGGCCGGTCTGCGCGGCGATCCAATCGCGGGCCCGGGCGCCGAGCACGTCGGACTGGTAGCCCGGGAATTGCGTCGGCACGGGCCGGTCCGTGCCGTGCAGCCAGGGATCGTTCAGCAGAAATCCGCTTTCAAAGCCCTCCCAGTGCGCAAATCCCCCGCGTTCATTCACCGGCACCAGAATCTTCGCGTGCGCCTCGCCCACGAGCGGGGCGGCCGGGTCGCGGCGCGCCAAATGCCATTTCCCGAAAAATCCCGTCTCATAGCCGACGGCGTTCAGGAGATGGGCGATCGTCGGGGCCTGCGCCGGCAGCGGATCGAAGTAATCGCGCACGCCGTTTTCGGGCGAGGGCCGGCCCGTCAGCAGGGCCGCGCGGGCGAAGGGTCCGAACGGATGGGGGCTCACCGCCTGCGCAAAGTCGATGCTGGCCGCGGCGAGGCGGTCGAGCGCCGGCGTGCGGGCGTTGGGATCGCCCGCGTACCCGCAGGCCTGCGCGCGCCATTGCGTGGTGACGATCCAGAGGATGTGGGGCCGCTCGGGCATGGCGGCAATCACTGTGGGCGCCTTTCCGGCCAGTCACACGCCTGTTTTTCCAGATCCGTCTGGCGCCAGGACGGGCGCCGGTTCAACCTGACCGTCCACCCACCGACCCGCCGCCATGACGTTTACGCAAGGGCTTCTCCTGTTTGGCGCCTCGCTGGCGGCCGGGATCATCAATTCGGTGGCTGGCGGGGGGAGTTTCTTCACCCTGCCGGCGCTGATTTTCGTGGGGATTCCCTCCGTGGCCGCGAACGCGACCAGCACCGTCGCCGTCTGGCCGGGCACGGTGGCGAGCGTCGGGGCCTACCGCGAGGATGTGTACCGGGAGCGGCAGCGCCTCCCCTGGCTGCTTGGTATCAGCATTGTCGGCGGGCTGATTGGGGCGATCATCCTCTTGCGGACCCCGCAGGCCGACTTTGACCGGGTGCTCCCCTGGCTGCTGCTCGTGGCGACCGCGATCTTCGCCTTCGGCGCCCCGCTGACCCGCTGGCTGCGGGCGCAGGACGGCGCGAGCGGTTCGACGGCGCGAATCGGCTTTTGGAGCGGGCTCACCCAATTTGTGATCGCAGTCTACGGCGGCTATTTCGGCGGCGGGGCCGGAATGCTGATGCTGGCGATGCTGGGCCTCTCCGGCATGACCGACATTCACGCGATGAACGGCATCAAGACCCTGCTTTCGGCCACGCTGAATCTGGTGGCGATCGTCGCCTTTATCTTCGCCGGGCTGATCGCCTGGCCCCAGGCCGGGGTG
>Ga0182024_10000093_pt1 | contig 175540 bp, 156 predicted proteins | sample P32metaG_FD_120480 | JGI IMG/M metagenome (GOLD analysis project Ga0182024, IMG submission 120480) | Permafrost microbial communities from Stordalen Mire, Sweden - P3-2 metaG (Illumina Assembly) | ecosystem: Environmental > Terrestrial > Soil > Wetlands > Permafrost | place: Sweden: Stordalen... | reverse complement strand
TACGGGCAGGATCGCGCCAGTGTGATGACGGCCATAGCTTGCCGTGTCTCGCTTCCACTATTCTCGCGGAGTTTCTGGCTCTTGCGACGGCGTAGCGCCGTTAGGTACTCGTGTGAACGCCTTCTAAGCCACGGGCTGCGCTACTTCCGGCCTCAGAGCCGCCTCGATCCGGTGAATGAAGTCCTGCAGTGCTTCACCGGAGTGACGCTCGACAACGCCGACGGCTGCTTGTGCCTCCACTTTCCACACAATGCCATCTACCACCGCCGAATATTTACTCGAAAGCCAGTCGGCGATCTTGACGGACCGCGCCATGGCCTCTTCGCCCGCGCATTCAAAAATAACCGCTAGCTGGTCCTGGCTCCAGCGATAAACTACGTCGCGCGGCCGGACCAGCGTAATCAGACGGTCTCCCAGCGCCTTGAGAATCTGATCGGCGCCGGAGCGGCCGAACTGCGGCGGAACGCTGCGCGCTTCGGTCCACTCAAAGAGGAGAACACAAAAAGGCTTGTCACGTTTCAAGTAAGCGAGCAATTGCCGTTCCGCTTCGGCGCGGTTTAGAAGGCCCGTGAGAGGATCTATGATATTTGCCGGACTCGCGCTGCCCAGCCACTCGGCTAACGCTTCGGCGCGGCTCTGAAGTTCTCGAAATGCCGGCGGCTGTTCCTTCCTGCGACGGTGCACATACGAGCGCAGCCCGCTGGCGTACCGCTTCAGCGCGGTGCGAACTTGGGTAGCATCGTCCACCTCGGCGGAAATCTCCATCTGCTCAGCCAGCTCTTCCATCATGACCGCATGCAATTCATCATTGTGGCCATCTCCGTCGGTCGCTTTGGCGGCCGCCGACAGAATCTCTCCGGCCAGCTCAACTCCAGCGTTTATCCAGGCACTGGCTGCCTGTCCATATTCGGCGAGATCGGCTTCCACGGCTTCCCGGCTGGCGGCCAGAGCCTCGGGCGTGGCATCGAACCCCAGACGGCGGGGCAACCGGAGCAGCCGATGATTGTAGACTAATCCAACCCGAGGGCAGACCTCAGCCATGCATTTCGCGATCGCTAAAATGGCGCTCTGATAGCACGTTAGCGCCGTTTGCTGTTCCCCTTGTCCATTAGCCAGAACGGTCGTGTCAGTAAGTGTCATTACCTATTCTGAATATCGACATTGGCGGACCGTTCTAGGCTAGGGTGCAAACCTTAGCCCTTTGGGCATATGGGTGGGACGGGCAGACGGCGGGACCGCTTATCCCGCCGCCTCGTTGATACTTACCGTTGGTGGACCGGGGCGCTCCGCAATGCCTCATCGTTGATCATGGTTTCGGCCAACTGAGTGAGCTTCTTATCGGCCATTTTCTCTTCTTCGAGTGTCTGCTCCAGAAGCGAAGCCGCCGAACGTAGGCCCAGAATCTGCGCAAACGTCCGGGCCGATCCGTAGCCTGCCATTTCATAGTGCTCGACGCGATTGGCCGCCGCGATAACCCCGGCGTCGCGCAATGGCGACGGATCCGTATTGCTGATCATTTGCTCGCCTTCTTCGATCAGTCCTTTGATCGCCTGACAGGTTTCAGCCTTGGGCTCCTTGCCCATTTCGGAAAAGACCTTTTCCAGCCGCTGCACGTGGCCTTCGGTCTCCAGCAGATGCGACTCGAAAGCCTGCCGCAGCTGAATAGAAGTTGACGCCTTGGCCATCTTCGGCAATGCCTTCGTCAGCCGTTTCTCGCAATCGTACAGATCTTCGATCTCCGCCAGAAAAAGTTCTTCCATACTTTCAATTTTCATAAATGATGCTCCTTAGTTCGAGGAATAGAATGAGAGCACTTGGCTCCCGTTGTTAGACCAAGCCGCCGCCCAAGTGTTTTTATTTTTTTGGCGCCAATAGGTTCCTAACGGCTTTTAGGTCGGCGACAAATTTACGATACTCTTCGTGACGTTGTTCGGCATCCGGGGCGCGCAGCACCGCCGAGGGATGGATTGTAGCCGTTACAAGCGGCGCCAGCCGGTGTTCGACGAACCTGCCGCGCTCTTTGGTCAACCGATACTTCGGCCCTAGAAGAGCCTGCGCCGCGGTTGCTCCCAGGCAGACGATCACTTCTGGCTTAATGAGCGACATCTCGGCTTCGAGCCAGGGGTTGCAAGCCTTGATCTCCGACACGCGCGGCTTTTTGTGGATTCGGCGTTTGCCGCGCTCCTCGAATTTGAAGTGTTTCACCGCGTTAGTCACGTAAACCTGCGACCGGTCGATGCCCGCATCCTCCAGCGCTTTGTTGAGGAGCTTGCCGGCGGGTCCTACGAAGGGATGTCCTTGCCGGTCCTCTTCGTCGCCGGGTTGTTCACCCACCATGGCGATGCGTGCCGCGCGAGGGCCTTCGCCGAACACGGCCTGCGTGGCGTAACGGTAAAGATCGCATCCGCGGCAGCGCTGAACCTCTTCGCGAAGAGCGCGCAGCGTCGCGTGGTCGGGTATGAACTCGGCCGCTGTTGTCGTCTTTGCCGCCATTACGCATGTTTGACGCAAAGCCCGAGTGAATCTATCGAAACTTATGCCGCTAAGTCCAGTCTAGAAATCAGAGACCACACTCCGGAAGGGTAGGCCCATGACCAGAACAGCTTCAGATGTTCTCATCGAGACCATTCACGCCTGGGGCGTAGACGTGGTGTTCGGACTGCCAGGCGACGGCATCAACGGCGTCATGGAAGCTCTTCGCAAGCGGCAGGACAAAGTGAGATTCGTTCAGGTGCGGCACGAAGAATCGGCCGCCTTCATGGCTTGCGGTTATGCAAAACATACCGGCCGTTTGGGCTGTTGCCTGGCCACCTCCGGCCCGGGCGGCATTCACCTCTTGAATGGCCTGTATGACGCAAAACTGGACGGACAACCGGTGCTGGCCATCACCGGGATGCAGTTCCACGATCTATCAGATACGCGCAGCCAGCAAGATGTCGAGCTCGACAAGCTTTTCATGGACGTGTGCGTCTATAACGCGCGCTGCATGGGTCCGCAGCACATGGAGAATATCGCAGAGCTGGCTTGCCGGACGGCGCTCGCCTACCGCGGGGTTTCGCATCTCTGTATTCCAGTCGATTTCCAGGAGCTCGAAGTAAAAAGCAAAGGAAATGGCCGCAGCGAACGGAACGTTCCCAACCATGCTTCAAATGCCGGGGCCGATAGCGCGCGGCTTCCCTGCGAGGACGATCTGCGCCGCGCCGCGGACATCTTGAACTCCGGCAAGCGCACTGTCATACTCGCCGGCCGCGGCGCCTTGCGAGCCACCGACGAGCTCGAGCAGACGGCCGAAAGGCTGGCCGCGCCCATAGTCAAGGCGCTTCTCGGCAAAGCGGCTGTACCGGACGACAGTCCCTACACCACCGGCACGGTCGGTCTGCTGGGCACGTTGCCATCGCAGGAGGCGATGGAGGATTGCGACACGATCCTCATAGCGGGCAGCTCTTTTCCTTACATCGAATTTCTGCCCAAGCCCGGCCAAGCCCGGGGTGTTCAGATCGATCTTGATCCGGCACGCATCGGGCTTCGATATCCGATCGAAGTCGGGCTGGTGGGAGACTGCCGCCGGTCGCTCCAGGCCTTGTTGTCATTCTTGAAACCTAAAAGCAAGAGAAGTTTTCTATCGCAGGCTCAGTCCGGCATGAAGGACTGGAGAAAGCTGATGGAGAAACAGGCCGCCGCGAGCAGCAGCCCCATGAAGCCGCAAGTAGTAGCCGCCGAGTTAGGCAAGCGCCTGCCAACCAACGCCATTGTGAGCTGCGATAGCGGCACCATCGCCACCTGGTGGGCCCGCCACATTCCCGCCAAGCGCGGCCAGATGCATACGGTTTCCGGCAACTTGGCCAGCATGGCTTGTGGCTTGCCCTATACCATCGCGGCGCAGATCGCCTATCCTGATCGGCTGTGCGTCGCTTTCGTGGGGGATGGCGGATTTACGATGCTTATGGGAGACTTCGTCACCGCGGTACGTTACAAGCTGCCCATCAAGGTGGTCATCATAAAGAACAACTCTTTAGGGCAGATCAAATGGGAACAGATGGTTTTTTTGGGCAATCCCGAATTTGGTTGCGATTTAACTCCCATCGATTTTGCGGCCTTCGCGCGCGCCTGCGGCGCAAAGGGCTACACCATCAGGGAAGCGGCGGAATGCGGTGACATTCTCGATGAGGCCTTGAGAAGCGAAGGGCCGGCAGTCATCGAAGCGGTGGTGGATCCTAACGAGCCGCCTATGCCGCCGAAAGTTACCGCACGCCAAGCGGCCCATCTTATGGAGTCGCTTGCCAAGGGGACGCCCGATCGCAGGAAAATCATGCAGGACATCTTGGAAGATAAGATTCGCGAGCTGGTTTAATATCGCTGGTATGAAATCGAAACTGCTGGAGCCCTACGGGCCGAAAAGCTTTGCGCTGGTTTCGACACGGGCGACGAGGCGATGTCCGGGCTGCTCGCCTTTGCGAGAGAGCATAGCCTGGTGGGTGCGCACTTCACCGGCATCGGAGCTTTTTCGCGAGTCGTACTCGGATACTACGATTGGGAGAAGAAGGATTACCTAAAGATCCCGGTGGATGACCAGGTGGAGGTGGTTTCGCTCATCGGCGATGTCGCCCTCGAGAAGGACCAACCCAAAATCCATGCCCATGCGGTGGTGGGAAAACGGAACGGAGCCACGGCCGGCGGTCACTTGCTGGAGGGCCACGTCCGGCCCACGTTGGAGATTGTGCTAACGGAATCGCCCGCGCACCTAAGAAGGGAATTCGATCCCGCCAGCGGCCTGGCGCTCATTCGGCTTTAGTTTTTTCCGGCCTGTTCCAAAAAATAAAGCGGCTCCCTAGCTTTCGCCAACGGGAGCCGCCCTTACTTAATTTAAGTGCCTACTTCATCTGAGGCTGCTGTTGCTGTGATTGCTTGGATTGGTTATATCGATCGGGATTCTGATCGAATTTGTTCTTGCAATCCTGGCTGCAGAACGCGTACCGTTCTCCATTATGCATGCTGGTAGCCGCCGCTTTCTTCTCGTCCACCTGCATCCCGCAAACTGGATCTTTCTTCATAGTGAATGACTCCCTTCTTACTAATAGGGCCGCGAAACGCTGCGGCCCGAGAGTTAGACCCTGCCGCTTGACGATCTGTTTCCCAAGTAGCGGTGACACTACCGGTTTCGAGCAGAGGCTTTCGAAGGATAGTGATTCAATTCGGCGAACAATTGATCGGCCCCGGCAGGCGGATTTACGCGTCCGTGCAGGATCTCCTGCGGGGTGACATCTCGGCCGTACATGGCGCGGTTGTCATCTTTGTCAGGCCGCATCGTAGCGCCATCCAGCGCGATACCAGCAAAAATTCCGCGCGACCGCGACCAAGCCAAAATCTCGGCATGCATCATGGCATCAGTCTCGGCTTCCGCCGAACGTCCCACCGGCCCCGCCATAACGCTGGCATCGCCGCCGATCGTGAATTTGTCTGCCATCAGTCTATTCATCCCACGCTCGTTCATTACGAGGAAAACCACGTCGGTCTCACCGGCGCCAATTTGAAAGCCGATGCTTCCGCCCTCAATCCGGACCATTTCCGGCCCGCTCCATCCACCGGCTGTACGGCAGGTCACGATGCCCTTGCCGTATTTGGCGCCCACAATAAAGCCGGCGCGCTTCAGATTGGGGATAATCCCCACGCATTGCGCCTTTTCCAACAGGTCCTCTGGAATCCCCCTGTCCTTTGCGCCCATGATTTCGCTCAGAACGGCGGCCGATTCGCGAATGTGCTTCTCCGGACTATTGTCCGCCGCACCGCACCACATGGCCGTCGATAGCATTAACATCAAACTCGCACCATACTTCATGTCTTTCGCTCCTTTTTGAAGACGTTTCATTTATCCCTAAGGATCCCAACGCCAGTCTCAAGCGCAGTTTTAATTCCATCTTGGGGCGCTTGCCATCCCTCCCTGGAATCCAATGAGCGGACGTGACTTAATGGCCCGCTGAAAAATGTTTAATGGTCCGGCCGCAAATTCGAGATGGGCAGGTTTTTCGCGGTCGGAAATACTTTCGCGTTCCCATCCTGACCCGGAAGCCGGTGGCGAACATCCGGCCAGAACTCCTGGAAGGCGTTGCTGCTCATTCGCCCAACAAAGCCCAGTAAAGTGCGAAAAACTGCATTGCCCACCGTGGCCTGGCTGTCCGGCCGCCAGGCATTCGAAATAAAGTTACTGCCTGAAATCGAGATATAACGGGCATAGGCAGGCATCAGTTGGCCGTGTCGATTCTGCGCCAGGAAAGTCGTCTTGACGACATGGCCGAAGCGCCCCTTGAATGATTCCGATTGAGATCGCCTATAGCGCGGATCCTCGCCCCAGAGCGCGCCCAGGCTGGCCTCCATGACGTTGCTGACCGAGACACCCGTAAGCCGCATTCCGTATCGCTTCCCATATCCTTGCCAATGTGTACCGTATTCGGAAGGTTTGTCCCACAGCGTTCCCCATCCGGCGCTGATCATGCCACCGAGGAGGCTTTGAGGGCCAAGCGTGTTGGCCGCAAACCAGTCAGCTCGCTCTTTGGCGGTAATAGGTTGATCACTGCTTGAGGAAGATGCCGGCAGAAGGGTGGTTTGTCCAGAAGCGAGCGACGCTATGGCCGCGAGAACCCAAATGCAGAGAGAAGGGCGAAGCATCCGAGTAGGAGACGCGGATCGGTAAGAAAGATTACGTCGAGGCTAAGAAAGATCTTGAACAGGTGTGACCTTGGGGCGGCATGAGGGATTCGAACCCTCGACATCCGGAACCACAATCCGGCGCTCTACCAAGCTGAGCTAATGCCGCCGTGTTCACATACAGTTTAGCATTGAGCTGCTTCAGTCTCAGCGGTTTTCAGCCCAGCCCGGCTTTCTTCCAGAGTTGATCCACTCGTTGCTTCACGTCCGCGGACATGCGAATTACGTCAGGCCAGGGGCGATTAAAGCCTTCTTCTTTCCATTTTCGCGTCGCGTCGATTCCCATTTTCGAGCCGTAATTCGGGAGGCGGCTGGAATGATCGAGCGAGTCCACCGGTCCTAGTACGAACTGGATGTCGCGCTCCGGATCTATGTTGTTCAGCGCCTTCCAGGCGACTTCTCGGGCGTTCTGAACGTCGACGTCCTCATCCACCACCACGATGCATTTGCTGAACATCGCTTGCCCCAGGCCCCAGATGGCGTGCATTACTTTGCGCGCATGCAGCGGATACGATTTGCGGATCGAGACCAGAATCAAATTGTGGAAAATGCCTTCGGCCGGCATGGAGATATCGCGGATCTCCGGCAATTGCAGGCGCATCAGTGGCAGGAAGATCCGTTCAATGGCTTTACCCATGTAGAAATCTTCCATGGGCGGAGGGCCCACGATGGTGGTCGCGTAGACGGGATGCTTGCGCTGCGTAATGCACGTGATGTGGAACACCGGATAGTCGTCTTCGAGCGAATAGAAGCCGGTGTGATCTCCAAACGGTCCTTCCCGCCGCAGTTCGCCTAAGTCGACGTAGCCTTCCAATACGATTTCAGAGTTCGCCGGCACCTCGAGATCGGACGTCTCGCACTTCACCATTTCCACCGGCTTGCCCCGCAGAAAACCGGCGATCATCATTTCATCCAGATCCGGCGGCAGAGGCAGGATCGCCGAATACATGGTGGCCGGGTCGGCGCCGATAGCCACCGCGACATCCATCCGCGACTGCTTGCCTTCTTTCAGCAGCCTGCGGTAATGCTCGGCGCCCTGCTTATGCGTCTGCCAATGCATCCCGGTGGTGCGTTCGTCATAAACCTGCAGGCGGTAACAGCCGCAGTTGCGTTTGCCCGTGTCCGGATTCTTCGAAAACACCATGGGAAGCGTGATAAAGCGCCCGGCGTCCTGCGGCCAGCAATGCAATATCGGATATTCGGCCAACGAAAAATTATCGTGGCGAATTACGTCCTTGCAGGGACCGCTCGAAACCATCTTCGGAAAGAACGAGCCCATCTCAGCCAGCTTGGGCAGCATCTTCAATTTACCGATCAGGCCTTCGGGCATCCGCATTTCCAGGTATTCGGAAATCCGGCCGGCGACTTCTTCCACCGAATCCACCTGCAGGGCGATCTCCATTTTGCGCACGCTGGCGAAGCTGTTGATCAACACCGGAATGCGGCTGCCCTTGGGCTTTTCAAATAACAAGGCGGGTCCGCCTTGTTTGACGGCGCGGTCGGCGAACTCGGTGATCTCTAAATACGGATCGACTTCCATCGGAATTTTCCGCAGTTCTTTATTCTTGTCGAGCGCGGCGATGAATTCGCGCAGGTCGCTATATGCCATAAGTGAAGTGGAAGGCCCAGGTTTTACTATGATGGAAAATCGGGTCTGATGACAAATCGAACAGCATTGGTGACCGGCGCAAGCCGCGGCATTGGGCGTGCGTGCGCGCTGGCGTTGGCCGAATCCGGAGCTCGGGTAGCGGTGGCGGCGCGCAACGTCGAACAGTTGGAATCGCTGGCCGGAGAGATCCGCTCGCTCGGCCGCGAGGCTTTCGTGGCGCCCATGGATCTCGCCGAGGCAGAGTCGATCAAGGAGGCGATCGCAAGAGCAGCCAAAGACTTCGGGCCGATCGCGATTTTGGTCAACAATGCGGGGATTACGAAGGACGGCTTGGCCATGCGCATGAAGAAGCCGGATTGGGATGTCGTGATCGCCACCAACCTTACCGGTGCATTCGTCGCCATTCAGCAGGTGCTACCGGGCATGATGCGGGAGCGGTGGGGCCGTATTATCAATATTTCTTCGCTGGTGGGCGAGATGGGCAACGCCGGACAAGCGAACTACGCTGCGTCGAAGGCCGGGCTCATCGGGCTGACCAAATCAATCGCGCAGGAAATGGGCAGCCGAAATATTACGGTGAATTCAGTGGCGCCCGGTTACGTCGAGACCGACATGACCCAGGGTCTTTCCGAAGAGCTGAAGCAACGCATGCTCGACAATATTCCACTGAAGCGCATGGGACGTCCCATCGACGTCGCCGCGGCGGTGCGGTTTCTGGCCAGTGAAGAAGCGGGCTATATCACCGGCCACGTGCTGGATGTCAACGGCGGGCTGTACATGTGAGCGGCCACAATAAAGAGATGAGCATGGACAAATTCCGCGTTGGCCTGGTGCAGATGAGCTGCGCCATCGACCCCAACGAGAATCTGGAGAAAGCTCTGTGGCGCATTCGCGAGGCCGCCGCGCGCGGCGCGCAGATCGTCTGCCTGCAGGAGCTTTTCCGCTCCCAATATTTTTGCCGCGAGGAGAACGCCGAGCTTTTTGCGCTGGCCGAGTTGATTCCAGGGCCCACCACCGAAGCCTTGGGACGGCTGGCGCGCGAGTTGGGCGTCGTCATCATCGCATCGCTGTTCGAGCGGCGAACCGCCGGCCTCTACCACAACACCGCGGTGGTTATCGGCGCCGACGGCGAGATCGTGGGTCGCTATCGCAAGATGCACATCCCCGACGATCCGCTGTATTTCGAAAAGTTCTATTTCACGCCGGGCGATCTGGGCTTCGTCAATTTCGACACGCAATTCGGACGGCTGGGCGTGCTGGTCTGCTGGGACCAATGGTATCCGGAAGCCGCGCGGCTCACCAGCATCGGCGGCGCCAATATCCTTTTCTATCCCACCGCCATCGGCTGGCATCCCTCCGAAAAAGCGCAGTACGGCGCGGCACAGCTAGACGCCTGGCGCACGATCCAGCGCGCTCACGCCATCGCGAACGGGATCTATGTCGCGGCGGTCAATCGCGTGGGCTTTGAAGGACCGGCGGATCGCGGCCTCGAGTTCTGGGGCTCCTCCTTCGTCGCCGATCCTTTTGGACAACTGATCGCTGAAGCCTCCGCGACCGCCGAAGAGATTCTGGTGGCCGAATGCGATCCGCATCGGATGGAAGAAGTGCGCCGCAATTGGCCCTTCCTGCGCGACCGCCGCGTGGATGCCTATGGGCCCATTCTGAAACGATGGCTGGACTGAAGCCGTCCCGATCCGGATTCCGGATGCCCGCCGAGTGGGAGCCTCACGAAGCCACCTGGCTGGCTTGGCCGCATGAACGTTCGGACTGGCCAGGCAAATTCGCGCCGATTCCCTGGATCTACGGCGATATCGTGCGACGCTTGGCCGGCGTGGAGAAGGTGCGAATTCTAGTGGAGAACGCGGTGCTGGAAAAGAGCGCCCGGCGCGTTCTCGCTAGATGCGGCGCCGACCTGGACGCCATCGAGTTCTTTCGCCATCCGACTAACCGAAGCTGGACTCGCGACTATTGTCCGATCTTCGTTCGCAACCCGAGCGGAGAAGTAGCCATCACCGACTGGATCTTCAACGGCTGGGCTAAGTACGACAACTGGAACAATGACAACAAAATCCCGGCGTTTGTTGCCAAGCGCCTTAAGCTTCGTCAGCATGAGCCGGGCATTGTGCTGGAAGGCGGCAGCATCGATGTCAACGGCCGAGGCCTGCTGCTCACCACCGAGGAATGCCTGTTGAGCGAAACCACCCAGATCAGAAATCCCGGGCTCGGCCGAGCGCAGTTGGAACGGTTCTTCGCGGATTATCTTGGAATCACGCGCACCATCTGGCTTGAGAACGGAATCGCGGGCGACGACACCCATGGCCACATCGACGATCTAGCGCGCTTCACCGACGAGAACACAGTGGTCACCGTAGTCGAGGAAGATCGGGACGAGGCCAATTACGAGCCTCTGCGGCAGAATCTGGCGCTGCTGGAGCGGAGCGGGCTCCGCGTGGTAACTTTGCCAATGCCCAAGCCGGTCTATTTCGCCGGGCAAAGACTGCCGGCCAGTTACGCGAACTTCTACATCGCCAACCGATTGGTGCTAGTTCCGGTTTTTAATGACCCCATGGACCGCGTCGCGCTCAACGTGCTGGCTGCGCTTTTTCCGGATCGCGAAGTGACTGGAATATATTGCGGAGATCTGGTGCTGGGCCTGGGAACGCTGCATTGCATGACCATGCAGCAACCGTAGCGCACCAACACACTCTCCTGCCCGGCGCTACTTCTAAGTCAGCCTCCCGGATTCGCCCGGCCCGATTCCTTCTAGCGCTGATAGAACAGCGAGCGCAGGTACCGCCTCGGTTCCAAATGTACGTTGACACCCGTCAACGATTCGGTTGAACCAATGATCAGATATCCATCCGGCGCAAGCGAGCGCTCCACGCGGCCGAACAAGTCCGCCTTATCGGAAGGTGAGAAATAGATGGCGACGTTTCGGCAGAATATGATGTCGAATTGTCCCAGTGACGAAAAATCCCGCAGCAGATTGACGTTCCGGAAAGATGCCATGGCGCGGATCTCATCGCGCACCTTCCAGCCGTCCGGATGGTTCACGAAGTGCCGGGCCACCAGAGAGGCTTCGATGCCACGGCCCATTTCCACCTTGTTATAAATGCCGCGGCTGGCGCGGGCGATCGCGTCCGGGGAAATATCAGTCCCCAGCAGCCGGATGTCGTATTTCTCCGCGCCGCCCAGAAGTTCGCGCAGTACCATCGCGATGGTGTAAACTTCCTGGCCCGCCGAACAGGCCGCGCTCCAGATACGGATGGGGATCTTCCGGCTCCCGCTACGGCTGCGGCGATCGATCAGGTCCGGAATAATCTTATGGCGCAGCAATTCAAAGGGTGAACCATCGCGAAAGAACGACGTCTCGCGCGTCGTGATGGCGTTGATAATCGAACGCTCCAGCGACCCGGTCGCGTCCGAGCGGGCCTTGTTGTACAGCTCGCTGAAGGTGCCGGATCTGGTCTCCTCCAATAGCGCGCCCAAACGGCTTTCAATCAGATATTGTTTCGATTCATCGAGCTGAATGCCGCAAATGGAATGGATGTAACCGGCCAGAAGCTTCCGCTCATCCACGCCAAGCAACGATACGGCCATGCCAGCCTAGCCCGCCGCCTTGACAATCGCGGAGGCGATCGACTCAAGCGGTAGGACCAGGTCCACGACACCGGCGCTGATAGCCTCTTTAGGCATTCCAAATACCGTGCAGCTGGCTTCATCCTGTGCGATGGAGGTGCATCCGGAGGCCTTCAGAAGGCGCAGTCCCAGCGTGCCGTCGTGCCCCATGCCGGTCAGGATCACGACCACCGCCACGCCGGGAAAAGTGATCGCCGCCGAGCGGAACAGGTAATCCACCGATGGCCGGCAATTGTTTTCCGGAGGGTCGTTCGTGATGCGCATCACGATCTGGCGCTCGGCTCCGGCCACAATCTTCAGATGGCTTCCGCCGGGCGCGATATATACCGTGCCCGCTACGGCCGTTTCCCCATCGCGCGCCTCCTCCACCCGCAGCACCGAACTGGCGCTCAGCCGCTCGGCCAGATTTTGCGTGAACAACGGCGGCATGTGCTGCACGATAAGAATCGGCACACGGAAACCCGCCGGAAGCTGCGGAATAATGCGCGCTAATGCTGCTGGCCCGCCCGTGGATACTCCGATCAGGAGCATGGCTGCCCGTGTATGCAATGCCAGGCGGCTCATGCGCTGAGCGGTAGGGTTCGGACTAGCCGCCGCGGCGGGCGCGGGACCGGCCGGGCTGGCCAACACTAGCGGCTTAGGCGATTCACTCCCTATCAGTCCCCCCCGCAGAATCGAGCGGACCTCCTTGCGATTCGCTGCCGCACTCACCAGCGGCGCCAACCTTTGCCGTAATGCCGCCAGCCCGTCCCCGCCCGAGCCCTCCGGTTTTGGAATAAAATCGAGCGCGCCCAGTTCCAACGCCCGCACCGTCAGATCGCGCGCCCGGTCGCCCGCCGCGCTGAGCACGATTACGGCGGTCTTCATCCCCTCCCGCCGCATGGCCTCCAGCACCTCGAGCCCATTCATCTCGGGCATTTCGATATCCAGCGTCACCAGATCCACCGGCGTGTTGCGCAACTTCTCCAACCCCGCGCGGCCGTTGCGGCAAGAACCGATCACTTCCGCGCCTTCGATGCTTTCTAACGCCTGCTTGATCAGATGAACGAATACGATCGAATCGTCCACCACCAACACGCGCAGGCTCATATTCGCCGCTCGGCGCTCGCTTTCGGCGGATCCATTGAAAGCAACTCGGCCGAAAGCAACTCGGCGGCGTCCAGAATCGCGATCAGGCGTCCGGAGGCGCGGGCCATGCCTCGAAAGAACCGGCTCTGCGACTCCCGCACGCTGGAAGGCAGCGGCTCGATCGCCGCGCCGTCCAACTCAATCACGTCGGCGGCGCAATCCACCAGCAATCCAGCGATTCCATCGCAGTCTCGCACAATGTACAGCCGGCTCTCCTCGGCGGCCGTGGTCGTACCAAGCTGCAGGATCTGTCCCAGGTCCAGGACGGTTACGATCTTTCCCCGCAGGTTCATGATGCCCAGCACGTAGCCCGGCGCGTGCGGGACCCGCGTGATCCGGCGCGGGCGCACTACTTCCTCCACCAGCGCCGTGTCCAGCGCGTAGGCTGCGTCCCCCAGGCAGAATGTGGACACCAGAACCGGCGCGGAAGCATCCCCCGGGTCATGCTCCACTGGATCTTTGGATGGGCTCATCGCGTTCACAACTTGAATAGCTCGACGGTGGTCCGCAAGTGCTCGGCCAGCTTCGAGAGATCCTCGGCGCCCGTGCGCACCTGCGCGCTCCCGCTGGCTGCATCGCCCGCCGCCTGATTCACGGTATGGACGTCGCCGGCGATCTGTATGCTCACCTGCGAGGTTTGCGTCACCTGGCTGGTGGCGCTGTGGACGCCGGTAGAGGCCTGGGCGATGTTGCCTGCGATATCTTTGGTCACCACCGCCTGCTCTTCGATAGCAGTCGCAATCGACGAAACAATCTCGCTCACGTCCTTAATGGTTTGCGAAATGTTGCCAATCGCCACCACTGTCTCCGAAGTCGAGGATTGAATGCCCGAGACCTTGTCCTTGATGTCTTCGGTGGCTTTGGCGGTTTGCTGCGCCAGATCTTTGATCTCGTTGGCCACCACGGCAAAGCCCTTGCCCGCCGCGCCCGCGCGAGCCGCTTCGATGGTCGCGTTTAAGGCCAGCAAGTTGGTTTGCGCGGAGATGTTGCTGATGGTTTCGGTCACCTTGCCGATCAGTTGCGCTGCCCGTCCCAGTTCTCCCACCGACTCCGATACCTGGGTGGCCTGGCGCGTGGCGTCGCCCGTGATTCGACGCGCCTTTTCGGAATTAGCCGCGATCTCTCCGATAGTCGCGGTCATTTGCTCGGTGGCGCCGGCTACCGAAGTCAAACTGGATGACGTCTCTTCCATTGAGCTGGACAGCGACGTCATCGCGGCGCTCAACTCTTCGGCCGCCGACGCGACCGAATCCGCCCGTTCAGAGGTCTGCCGGCTGCCCTCCGACATCTGCCCGGATACGGCCGACAGTTCGGTGGAGGAGGCCGAAAGCGTATGCACTCCATCCGCTACGTCCTTGATCATGGGCCGCAGGTTTGCGATCACCTGCTGCGTCGCTTTGGCCAAATCTCCAGCCTCGTCGCCGCGCTCGCACAGCTCCGGATTAACGTCGTGCGAGACGTCGCCGCGTCCCACCGCGCCCAGACAGCCGATCACCGCCGCTATCGGACGCGTCACTTCTCGCGACAAAAAAAGACTGGCCGAGATGGACGCGCCCGTAATTACCAAAGCCAGGACGATCAGCAGCCATCGAACCGACGCCATCGTGGATACCGTCTCCAGGTTCAACGTGTCGGCTTGCGACTTACGATATTCTTCCAGCTTCTTCATGGCGTCGTCCAACACCGCCACCGCCGGCCGCGCCTCGAAGCAGTATAGCGCCCAGGCCTCCTGCATCTTGCCTTTTTTCCACAGCTCGATAACCTGTGCAGCCGCGGTCTTGACAGCCCCGCTGGACTGATCAACAGAAGCCAGAAGCTTTTTGTCCTGGTCGTTGGCCGCCGCGTCTACCAGCTCACGCAACTTGCGCGCGTACTCCTCGGTTTCGGTTTCGATCGGCGCCGTGAGCCGGGTGAGCGCCCTTTGCTCGTGACAGAGCTGGCAGCTCCTTTTCTCGCGGCCTTGGGTGCCAAAGCCTTGCTCATGCACCAGCAGGCTGCCTATATGCATCACCGACGTCGCTATGCGAGTGTGTACGTCCTGCGCTTGTGAGGTTCGCGATGCTTGCAGCTGCGCCGAATCCTCCGCGGACTTGATCCGGCCCATGGTTCCCAGCGAAACCGCCAATATGGCCACCAGCAGCGCTACCATACCCACCGAAGCCGACCCCAGTTTTTTCGCCAATCTCATGTTCGATAAGAATTTCACCTTGTTTCTCCTTCTTTTTCCAAATCGTCTTGCCGCTGCTCCGGACCCCCGCCCCCAGCCAGCCCCCGCGACAGCTCCGCCAGCGCCGGCTTCCCCGACCCCGCCAGCAGCTCATGAATCGTGCCCAGCAACTGATCCCGGTCCAGCTTGACGCAATAAGCCGTCGCGCCGGCCGCCTGGCCGCGTTGGATATCCTCTTCGCCCGCCAGCGACGTCAGCATCAGCACCGGCAAGCCTGCCGCGCGCTCATCGGCTCGAATTTTTCGCGTTAGCTCCAGACCGTCCATGCGCGGCATCTCCACGTCGGTGATCACCAATTGAATGGATGCCGCATCCTGGGCGAGAATCTCCCACGCCTCCTGCCCATCTACAGCCGTACGCACCCGGTATCCGGATTCTTCCAGCAGTCTCAAGATCTGCTCGCGGAAGAAGGTCGAATCCTCGGCCACCAGAATGCTCGCGCCCGTTCGGCCCACTTGCGCCTTCGTCTCGGCTGGCTGGCCATCCGCGTTCCAGCCCGGCCAGGCTTTCTCGGCGATGTCGAACGGATCCAGAATCAGCGTGGTAAGCTCGCGCAGAATAGCGGAGCCGATCACCCCGGTCTGCCGGTAGGTGAACGGGTCGATTTCGATGTCTGCTTCGAGGACATCCACAGGCCGCGAAGCCAGCAGGCCAATCTCGCGCCCGCTTCTTTCGAGAACCACCACCACCAGGTCGGCGCCCAGCGCGAGCTCGCACGCTCGTGCGCTATCGGCCAGCGTTACCAGCGGAAGACTTCGCCCGCGGTACTGCATGCTGCGCCGCCCCCCCACCGTCTCAACCTGCTCGGCCCGGACTTTCTCCACCCGCGCCACCACGTCCAGCGGCAGCCCGCAGGCCTCGGAGGGCGAATTGTGGAACAACAGGAGCCGATGGGTCTCAATGGGTTGACTGGAGGAGACCTCTGCAACTTGCGGGCCCGAGCTCTCCGGCGCCAGTCCGCTCACCGTTGCCAGACCGGCGATGTCCAGAATCAGTGCCACGCAGCCATCGCCCAAAATGGTCGCGCCTGCGTATTCCTGCAAATGTTTCAGGCGCTTGGCCAGCGGTTTCACCACGATCTCCATGGTGTCGTGCAGACCCTTGACCACCAGGCCATAGCGGAACATACCCCCGCTCACCAGCACCACGTTCAACGCATCCGCGGATTCCTCCGGCCCGCTCCCCGCAGCTGGGGCTTCGATACCCAGCGCCGCGCCCAGGTCCACCAGTGGCAGCACCGCATCGTCCAGCATCAGCACCCGCGCGTCCCCTACGCGCTTGATCTTCTGTGCCACGTCACCGGCGGTAATCCGCATCAGCTTCTGGACGTTCACCAGCGGGATCGCCACCCGCTCCTCGCCGGCCGAGACCATCAGCGACGGCATGATGGCCAGCGTCAGAGGCAACTTGATTCGAAACGCCGAGCCTTTGCCGATTTGGGTGTGAATCTCCAGCGTGCCGCCCAGCCGGTCGAGATTGGTCTTGACGACGTCCATGCCCACGCCGCGCCCCGAGATATCGCTGACCTTCTCGGCCGTCGAGAAGCCCGGAAGCATGATGAGATCCAGCTTCTGCTGGGGCGTCATCGAACCGACCGCGTCGGCGGATAGGAGCCCCTTGGCAACCACGCTGGCCGCGAGTTTCTCGCCATCCAGCCCCTTTCCGTCGTCGGCCACCTCCACCACCACCAGGCCGGCTTCGTGCCAGGCCTTCAGCGTAACCGTACCCTCCGCGGTTTTACCTTTAGAGGAGCGCGATAACGGCGCTTCGATGCCGTGATCCACCGCGTTCCGCACCATGTGCGACAGCGGATCGCTCAGCCCTTCGATGATGGTCTTGTCCAGCTCTACTTCGTTGGCCTCCATCACCAGCCGCACCTGCTTGCCGAGCTTCCTTCCAGCGTCGCGAACAAAGCGCGTGTACTTCTGAAACAGGTTGCCCACCGGCTGCATGCGGGTACGCATGACCGCCTCCTGCACCTCCGAAGTCACGGCGCTGATGGATTGGCTGGCGGCCAGGATCATGGCCTGGTCGGCTCGCCCCACCGCATCGCTCAACTGGTTCCGGCACAGTACCAGTTCTCCCGCCAGGTTCATCAGCGAATCCAGCAGCCCGACCTGCAGCCGGACCGTGGTCTCGACCGTCGTGGCCGTGAGCGTAGTGCCTGCCGGAGCGGTCTCTGGACTGGCTGCCGCTGGCGGAGCGGCCCGTTTGGTGCCCTTTTCCAGATGCGTTTCCGGGGCCGGCTGAAGCTCTTCCTCCGGCGCATCCTCGCACTCTTCGCAGCCGGGTAATTCGCCCAAAGCCTGGCGAGCGCCGTCGCGGCAGACCCGCCAGATCCGGCTTTCCGGAATGTCCATTACCGTTCCGATCAGATCTGTGTCCACACAAGTGGCATACAGAACCAGCAGCCCCAGACCGTTCGAGGGTTCGTCTTCCAGCGTTCCCGCCGATTCCAAATCGAAGGCGGTGTCCAGCAGCGAACCGTATTGCATTAACTTCCGGAGCACCTCCAACGGATTCTTGCCCCCGCGCTGGACGTCATGCAGCAGATCGTACCCGGCCAGGTAAATGCTCTTGCCACTCTTGCGGGCCGCATCGACGTCGAATTCGGTTGCCGACACGCTCCCCACCCGCCCGGGAATCGAGAAGCGTACCTGCCGCGTGAGGCTCTGTTTGGATTCCCGGGGCAGACCGGAGGTGGCCAGTTGCTCCAGGGCGCTGGCGAACTCGGTGATGTCGGCCCCTTCGCTTTGGGCCGGGTTTGAGATCATATCGTGCAACTTGTCGAAGGCCAGCAGCAGAACGTTCACCACTTCGGCGGTTGGCACGGTGCGCCGGGAGCGGATCAGATCCAGAACGTTCTCGGTCTTGTGCGCCAGATCGCGGATCTTGTTGAAGTTGAAAAATCCCGCTCCGCCCTTGATCGAGTGCGCCGCCCGGAATACCTTATTTACGCGCTGCTCGTCGATTTCGGCGCCATCCTGCTCGATGGCCAGCAGATCGGTCTCGATCCCGCTCAGATGCTCGCGGCACTCCGCCAGGTATTCTTGAACTACGTCGTCGTCGATGGGGTTCATCGCCATTTCTCACCGTCCCGAAACGCTGAAATGCTGGTGCATGCGCATGCTTCGCAGCAATTCGAATTTCATCGGAGGCGTGCACGATCGAAAACTTACCGCCCGCCTTGCTGATCGAGTTGAAGGCCGACAGCAGCAGCCCCAGGCCGGTGGAGTCGATCATCGAAGTCGCCGCCAGGTCCACCACCATCTCGCCGATCCCGGACCGCACCAGGTCCCGCATGGCCGGCCGCAGTTCTGCCATCGAAGAGGCCAGCACGTCTCCGCTGGGAGTCACCACGGCCACCTTTCCTTCCCTTCGAATTTCAAATTCAAGCATGTCCTTCTCCTCGGCGGAATACGCGCGTTACTTGCAAACGATTGCCTTTTTCGTTAAATCGAAAATCGCTGGAGTAATGATGCAGGATATTCAGCCCCCGCCCGCATTCGGCCAGCGGTTCCGGCAAGGCCTCCAAGCGGGCGCGCCAATCGAACCCCTCGCCCGTGTCCGCTATGCGCATTTCGATTCCTCCGGCGATCGGCCGGATTTCACAGGAGACGTAACTGCCGGGCTGTTGCCTGGCGCCGTGCACCACGGCGTTGGTCAAGGCTTCGCGCAACAACAGTTCCACGCCGAAGCGCTCGCTCTCCGGGGCCTCGGAAAGCAGGCTCTCTCGAAGCTCGGCGCAGAGCGCGTCGACAGCTTCGAGACGGGCCGGCAGCCGGCGCCGCAACCAGCCTCCCCGCTTCATGTCCTGACCTCCACGCCCAACAGCAGCAGATCGTCCCCGGCAGCCTGGCCGGAGGGCTTTACGTCCCCTACGATGGCGTGCACGGCGTCCTCCAATGGCGTGCCGTGCCGGCGCTCGCAAGCCTCGCGCAACCGTTCGAGCCCCGAGGGTCGCCCGCCCGCGGGCGACCCTGAAGTCTCGATCAGCCCGTCCGTATATAAGAAAAAACGATCGCCCTGTTTCACGTGGACTTCGCGCTTCTGCAAAACTACCGACCCGAACACTCCCAGCGGATCGCTTTCCACGCTGACGCTGGCCGCCTTCCCATTCGATACATGAATGAAGGAGGGTGTCCCGCGCTTACCACCGCCAGCATCCGCCGGCGCTTGTATAGGCGCGCATAGCAAGCCGTCAGATAATTGCCGTTGGTCAAAGTCGCGTGCATCATCGAATTAATTCCCCGCATCGTATCTTCCGGCGAATACATCGGCGTGGAGTATTGCCGCAGCAGCGCCTTCACCGCCGAAGTCAGGAAGGATGCGCCCACGCCATGACCGCTGATATCGGCCACAAAGTAGGAGATCAGATCGCCGCTGAGCGGCAGTACATCGTAAATGTCTCCGCTCACCGCTTCGAGCGGGGAGTAGTGAATCGCAAAACAGGCCTCCGGAACGTCTTCCGGATTCACTAGGATGGATTGTTGCGCCTGGCGCAGTTCTTCCAGACGCGCCTTTTGCACTTCGGTCCAATACTGCAGCGCCCGCCGGATGCGTAGATGTACCCGCGTCCGGGCCAGAACTTCTTCCGCATGAAAGGGCTTGGAGATGTAGTCGACGCCGCCCGCCTTCAGACCCCGCAGACGGTTCTCCAAATCGTCCAGCGCGGAAAGAAAAATGACTGGAATATCGCTGGTCTCCTCTTTCAGCTTGAGGTCCGAGCAAACCTGGAATCCGTTCCGGTCCGGCATCATCACATCCAACAAAATCAGGTCCACCGGTGTCGAATCGCACAAGCGCAAGGCTTCCTCGCCACTGCCCGCCCCGGCCGTGCGAAAACCTTCGTTGCGAAGGATGCGGCCCACCAGGTCGCGGTTCAGCGGAGTGTCATCCACAATCAGGATGAGCGGAGCATCCCCGGCCTGCTGGCCGGTGGTCGGAACGCGCTGGATCTGGGCTACAGCCATAGTTCTCCCGCCCCAGGCTCAGGCCTAAGGTGGATCGCTCATCGGAGCGCTCATTTCTGCATATCGGTGGGGGCTTTGGTTGTAATAGAAGGGCTTACGAAGCATTGGCGCCAACGTCGCGGATTCATAGCCGGGCGGTTTTTGCCGAAATGAAAACTGAGCATCCGACGGATCAGATGGCATGGAACATCCCTCGCCCGACAACCGAAAAGAACCGCGCTATGCGCTCGATACGCAAGCCATCCTGGAGCGGAATACCGGCGAACAATTCAACGCCTCTACCATCAACGTCAGCGGCAGCGGAATGCTGGTGCAATTGGAGCAGGCTCCCGACCTGCGCCTCGGTGAAGAACTGAACTGCAGTGTTGTCCTTTATCAAGGCAAAGCTCCCCAGTCCTGGGGATTAGGCACGGTGGTGCGAGTTGAAGATGTGCTGGTCGCCATCGAGTTCAAGAACGTCCGCCTGCTGGCCGCGGACTTCGAATAAGACGACGCTCAGCCCGCAACCGGTCCCTCGACTCCCCGTGCTATCATCCGCTTTCCGGTGCGCTTTCTCGACCTGGCCACCATCGCCGCTTATCTGATCGCGATCACCTGGTTCGGAGCGCGCTTCCGCAAGAGCCAGCGTAGCCTCAAGGATTACTTCCTGGGCGGCCACACCGCTCCCTGGTGGGCTATTGCTCTGTCGATTGTTTCAGCCGAAACCAGCACCCTCACGGTAATCGGCACGCCGGCCCTCTCTTTCGCCGGGAACTTCGAATTTCTACAGTTGGTTTTCGGTTACCTGCTAGCCCGGATCGTGATCTCCGCTCTTTTCCTTCCGCAGTATTTCCGGGGCGAAATGTACACCGCCTATGAATTAATGCGTCGGCGCTTTGGAGAGCGAATCCGCAGGCTGACCGCCGGCGCCTTTCTGCTGTTGCGCGCGCTGGCCGAGGGCGTACGGGTATTTGCGATCTCCATCATTATTTCCATAATTCTGGGCACCGGTGAAGTCGCCAGCATCGCCGTGATTGTGTGCCTCACCCTGTTCTACACCTTCGAGGGCGGAATGACCGCCGTCATCTGGACCGACGTAGTGCAGATGTTCCTCTATGTCGCCGGCGCTGTGTTGAGTTTCTTCGTCATTTTGCACCAGATTCCCGGGGGCTGGCCGCACGTCGCTCAAGTAGCCCAGGCAGCGCATAAATTCCAGGTCTTCGATTTCCGATTTTCATTCACGGCCGAATTCTTCGCCCGCAACTACAGTTTCTGGGCCGGCATAATCGGCGGCTGCTTCCTGACCACCGCCAGTCACGGCACCGAACAGTTGTTAGTGCAAAGGCTGCTCGCGGCCAAGAACGAAAGTCAAAGCCGCGCCGCGCTCTTTTCCAGTTGGGTGGTGATCTTCTTTCAGTTCGCACTATTCTTGTTTATCGGCCTCCTGCTCTACGTCCACTATTCCGACGCGCATCTGGCCGCGCCAAAACCGCTGGAGTCGATCTATCCGGCGTTCATTTGGCATAATTTGCCCGCGGGCGTGGCCGGGCTGGTGATCGCGGCTATTCTCGCGGCTGGCATGTCGAACCTGAGCGCTGCCTTGAACGCCCTGGCGTCCACCACGGTCATGGATTTTTACAAGCCTCTAATGGCGGCGAGACATTCCGATCGGTCTGAATCTTATTTCCTGGGGATCGCTCGCTGGGCAACCATCCTCTGGGGCGTCATCCTCTTCCTGATCGGATTAGTGGCCCGGAACTGGGGCTCGGTACTCGAGGCCGGTCTGACGATCGCTTCCATTCTGTATGGCTCGCTGCTGGGCGTCTTCCTGCTCGGTCTGCTCACCCGGCGTGTTCAGGAGAATTCGGCCATGCTCGCGATGATCGCCGGCTTGGCCGTCATGATTTATGTCAAACAGCGGACCCACATCGCCTTCACCTGGTACGTTCTGATCGGGACCTCGGCTACGTTCCTCACCGGTTTAATTGCATCCTTAGTCTTGAAGGAATCTTCCAATGAACGAAAAATCGCCTGAAGGCGCGGAACGCTTCGCTCTAAAACGCGATCTGGGCATCTGGAGCGCGGCCGCGATCGTGGTTGGGACCGTGATCGGCAGCGCCATCTTCATCGTGCCTCACGACATGATCAATAACGTCGGCTCGCCGCTCATGGTATTCGCCGTCTGGATCTTTGGTGGAGTGCTCTCGCTGTTCGGCGCCTTAAGCTATGCCGAATTGGCCGCCGCCCTTCCCGAAGCCGGTGGCGAGTATGTTTATCTCCGCGAAGCTTATGGTCCATTGTGGGGTTTCATTTACGGTTGGACTCAAATGTGGGTCGCTAAGAGCGGCTCGATCGCTACACTCGCTACCGGATTTTTTATTTATCTGGCCAACTTTCATCCGGAACTCGAACGTGTTTGGATGGTAGTGCCACTGCCACTTGGAGAAGCGGGCCAGCCGCTCCAGATCCGATACGGCCAATTGCTGGCAATGGTCGTGATTGCCGTGCTGGCTTCCATCAATTATTTCGGCGTCAAGGTAGGAGGCGATGTCCAGGTCGCTGTAACCCTCGTCAAAGTGGGGCTGATTGTAGGGATTATCGTGGTCGGCTTGGGAACGGGACACGGCGCCGCCGCCAATTACAGCACCTCCATCCCCGCGGCAGGCGGCATTACCGGCTTTTTTGCAGCGCTAGTGGCAGCGCTCTGGGCTTACGACGGCTGGAATAATGTCAGCATGGTGGCTTCGGAAGTGCAGAGGCCGCAGCGCAATCTTCCGTTGGCTTTGATTGCCGGGACGCTGTCGGTGATCGCCCTTTACCTGCTTGCCAACCTTACATATTTCTATTTATTACCAGCCAGCGCCGTAGGTTCAACGAATCGCGTGGCAGGCGAGGCCATGCGCCGGGTTCTGGGTGCGGCTGGGGCCAACGCGGTGAGCATCGCGGCCATGATCTCCATTTTTGCGGCGCTGAATGGTTCCATATTGTCCGGCTCGCGCGTCCCCTTTGCAATGGCTCGCGACCGGCTATTTTTTCGCCGCGTTAGCTACGTTCATCCCCAGCACCGGACGCCCAGCGTCTCTATTTTGGCGCTGAGCGCTTGGGCCGCGGTCCTGGTGCTCAGTGGACGTTACGATCAGCTATACACGTACGTCATCTTCGCCAGCGTCATCCTTTACGGGATGGCCACCGCGGCCGTGATCGTCTTAAGGTATAAACGCCCCGATTTGGAACGGCCTTACCGCACCCTTGGCTACCCGGTCGTTCCTATCGTCTTTGTTTTAGGCATATCATGCCTGGTTATATCGACGCTGTGGAGGTCACCGCGCGAGTCGCTGATGGGGCTCGGTTTGGTCGCGCTCGGCTTGCCCTTTTATTTCTATTGGAAGAAGAGGGCTTGAATAGCCCTTTTGAGCTATTCCATGCTACTTAACGGCCAGTACCAAAACCGGTCTGTTCTGTTTTCCGAACAAAGCGCTTGAAAAGTGTTACAAAATAGAGTACAACCTTTATTACAAGATAATCTCTTATTACTATCTTGTTCGCTTTCCCGAACGAAAGCGATTTTTAGCACTGCAAAATTTCCGGGGAGATCCGAAACACATGGACATCAACAAAATGTTGGCCGAATTGAGAAATGAGCGTGAGCAGATCGAAGAAGCGATCATGACATTGGAGCGATTAGCCCGGGGTCGCGGGCGCCGCCGTGGACGTCCACCAGCCTGGATGTCGATGATCAAGCGACGGGGACGTCCGCCGGGCAGCAAGAATCGCCCCAAGACCGAACCCAGGGGGTCTGCAGCGAAATCGGCAGCCGCCTAGCGACCATCTTATTTATAGAGCAAGTACTTCTCTCGCCTGCTGACGAAAGAGGCGAGAGAATCCTCCATGTTTTGGACCGTCGTCCGAGGGTCCAGGTCTGCTTTTACCGCCGCGATCACGTCGTGATTTCCGATCAAGAAACGGTTCGCCTCCCAAGGAATTTTACCAGGGTATAGCTTCTCCAGTGCGTAACCTAACTCCAAGCCAAACCTGGTGCTATCAAACGAATTCCGGTCGGTAATAACGAACCGGACTCCTTCGATGGTCTTTCCGGCGAAATTGGACGACGTTGGCCGAAAGCGAGTCGCGTAGACCCGGACGCCGGGAATATACCTGCTATTCAAAAACGAAGCCAGCTCCGGGCCTCGGATCCATTCCGCTCCCACCTGCTCGAAAGGAACGTCGGTACCGCGTCCCACCGAGTAGTTCGTGGAGGCCTCCAGCATCGCGATGCCGGGATAAAGGGTCGCCGCGTTGAGGCTTCGCATGTTGGGGGACGGATCTACCCAGGCCAAGCCTGTGGAGTCGAACCAGTCGCCCCGATTCCAGCCTTGCACTGGGATCACATGCAGATCGACGCCCAGATTCCGCTCCGCGTTGACCATTTTTGCCAGTTCTCCGAACGTCATCCCGTGACGCACCGGAATTTCGAGGCATCCGACAAACGATTCCAGATCCGCGTCCAGGATCGGCCCTTCGACGTGCACGCCGGTAATCGGATTGGGCCGGTCGAGAACGTAAAATGCCAGATGCTTTTTCGCGGCTTCTTCCATGCTGTAAAGCAGCGTGCAGGAATAAGTCCAGAATCGAGCGCCGATGTCTTCAATATCGTAGACCAGCACGTCGAGGCCTTTTAACATTTCCGGAGTGAGCCGGCGCCTGGATCCCTGGTACAAGCTGACGATGGGCAGGCCGCTGGCGGCATCTCTGCTGTCGGAAACATTCTCCTGATCTTCTGTGCCCAGCAAGCCGTGTTCGGGCGCAAAAAGAGTCACCACCTTAACCCCGGCGCCGAGCATCAGATCGACATTGCGCTTCCCATCGCGGCTGAGTCCGGTGTGATTGGTGATTAGCCCGACGCGTTTCCCCCGTAGCGCCGCGAAATTGTCTTTCGCCAAAACATCCAAACCCGTGAGGACGGCGTCCTTCGGCGCGACTATGCGGTGCAGTCCCGGCCCGACGATCGTTTCGTCATAACCGGTGAGCGCGACCCCGGGCGCAGCGATTCCAAACGACGCTGCGGCAATGGTCGCCACACGGCTGCGCAGCGAACTGAGCGATTTTCCGCGATGCGGATGAACGACATTGGTGAGCAGGATCACGTAGGTGCGGCTGATGGGGTCCATCCACATGGATGTGCCTGTAAATCCGGTGTGGCCGAAGGACCCGATCGGAAACAGGTCGCCACGATTGCTGGAGTAAGGCGAGTCGATGTCCCACCCCAGACCGCGCAGAATCGGTTGATCGGCGGGCGATTCCGGCGTGGTGAATTTTTCGATTGTCAGAGGGCTGAATAGCCGGATACCGTTCGCTTGGCCGTGATCGAGCAGCATCTGCGCGAATTTCGCCAGGTCGTCGGCCGTGGTAAACAGGCCGGCATGTCCGGCTACGCCGCCCATATAACGGGAAGTATCATCGTGCACGACGCCCCACAGCGGCAGTCCCGTGGCCGGATCGATTTCGGTGGGTGCGATGCGCGGCCGAAGCGCGGCTGGAGGCTGAAACATCGAGTCTTTCATCCCCAGAGGCTCGAAGATATGCGAGCGCGCAAAATCGGAAAGCATCTGCCCACTGAGCCGGCGCACGATCTCGCCCATCAGAATGAAATTGATATCGCTATAGACGAAGCGAACACCCGGCGGACCGGCGGGCTTATCGATCAAAGCGCGGTGGATGCCCGTCTCGTATCCGCTCCAGGCGGGCTTCAGATCGACATCCGGCCGCAATCCCGAAAAATGCGTCATCAGATTACGAATGGTGATCGGGCTATGGCCGTCCTGAAATTCCGGAAGGTATTTCGTCACCGGATCGTCCAGCCGGATTTTCCCCTGTTCGAAAAGTTTCATGACGGACGACGTGGTAGCGACCACTTTTGTGAGCGAGGCAGCGTCGAAGATGGTGTCGACAGTCATGGGCTCTCGCGCCGGAATCAGCGACCGTTGGCCGTACGCTTTGCGATACACCACCTGGCCATCGTGCCCGATGACGAGAACAGCTCCGGGGATAAGCCCGTCCTGAACCGCCTGGTTGATCTGCTCGTCCTCTGCCGCCGCGCCGGGAAAGTCGGGCTGCGCCCAGAGGCCGGCCGTGCAAGCGAGAAGGAGCAGGATTCTCATTGCAGCTTTTTGGCGGTTTCGTCCAGGAGCTTGGCCAGATCGACGTCCTTTTGCGTGATGCCCTGCGCGTCATGAGTGGTCAAGTCGACCGTCACGCGATTGTAGACGTTGAACCATTCCGGATGGTGGTCCATTTTCTCAATAGCCAGCGCGGCCGTCGCCATGAAGCCGAAGGCGTGGATGAAGTCCGCGAATTTATATTCTTTGTGAAGCTTGGCGTTGACGACGCTCCATCCAGAGAGTGTGTCGAGCGCGTCCTTAAGTTCGGGTCCAGAAAACTTCCGCATAATTTTATTATCCGCGCATGCCTCAATTTCCGCTAGATTGGTCTGGTGGACGGGGTTTTAGTGGTCGACAAGCCGGAGCGTATCACTTCTCACGATGTTGTGAATCGGGTACGCAGAATGGCGGGCACCCGCCGTGTGGGTCATTTGGGCACGCTCGATCCTATGGCGACCGGGGTTCTGCCGCTGCTGATCGGCCGGGCTACGCGGCTGGCTCAATTCTTTTCCACCGGTGAAAAGAAATACGACGCTTGTATCCGCTTCGGGTGGGCTACCGACACTTACGATCGCGATGGCAAGCCGATTTCAGAGCCCGTGACGCCGCGGTTCACACGCGAGGAGCTGGAAGCCGCGCTGGGATTTTTCCGTGGCGCTTTTCTGCAGACGCCGCCGCCTTTTTCGGCGAAGAAAATTGCCGGAACACCGGCCTATCGTCTGGCGCGTAAACAGATCGCGGTAGAGTTGCGGCCGGTAGAAGTGAATGTCTTCGCGCTGGAACTGCTGGAATTCGAGGGCGACACCGCGCGTGTCCGCGTGCATTGCTCGGCCGGAACGTACCTTCGCAGCATCGCGCATGAAACCGGCCAGAAACTGGGCTGCGGAGCTTTCCTCGATGCTCTGCGGCGTACCAGTTCAGGAGATTTCACCGAAGATCAGGCGCGCACCCTGGACCAATTGGCCGCTCTCGCAACTGCCGGCGCTTTCGACCAGGCCATCGTTCCGGCATCGCAGCTGCTGCCCCATTTCCCGAACGCTACAGTGGATGCGTTGACGGTCACGCAGATCCGGCAAGGCAAGGATTTCCGGCTCTCGCCCTTTGTCGACCGCTCCGGCGCCAAGCACGTCAAGGCCGTGAGCCCAGAGGGCGACTTGATCGCCATCGGCGAAGCCCGGCTGCCGCATTTATATCACCCGATCCTGGTTCTGTAAGGGCGTCGCCGCGCGAGATTCGGACGGTACTACTCCGGCACGGTGATGCGCACGATCTGTCCGGCTCCGGGTGGAAAGCCAAACCCGAAGTTCGAGACATAAAGCTTCTCATCTGGCCCAAAAGTCATGGCCGTGGGTAACGCGAGTCCATCGGCGATGACTTCTGTCGATCCGGAGGGATTGACACGCAAGACTCGGCCAATAAACGGCGTCGGGAAACCCGGGGCTGGGCTCATTTCCAAAACATACATCCTGTCTCTTCCGTCGAATGTTACGCCCAGCACTGTAGTCAGACCCAGGGTCTCGGCTCGGATCTCCCCGCTGGGCGTGATTTTGTAAACGCCGGCGCTGCCCGGCTGAATTGGGAACTCAGCAAGCGTGCCGAAATAGAAATTCCCGTGGTAAGCGAGGCCTGTTGGTCCCTGCCAGTTGCCGGGTGGGACGAATAGGGTGGACATATCTCTCAGTCGCGTGATATCGCCTCTCAAGGTGATCCGGTCGAACTCCTGGTGGTTGGGTTCCACAGCGTAAAACGCGCCGAGGACCGCGACCATGGAATACCAAGTGCCGTCTGGCTCGAAGTCACCGAGGTCGGGATTGGCAACCGGGTGGGCCTTGACAAATGCGCTTAAGTCAGCAACGGTCGTGGTGGTGCCGTTTGCATTCACGCGGAAGATAGTGTTGTCGGTCCCAGCCAAGCCATGCGAACAGCCAGCGCCGGCCTCTAAGCCATAGAGCACACCGTCCATGAACGCGACATCCGCTACCCCACTGACCAACGAACCTTGCGCTGGGCTGGTCTGGCTGGAAGGAAGTCCGCCCACGACCGTTGTACGGTTGCCTACCGCGTCAATTCTCGAGATTCGTGCCGTGAAGCCGCCAGTGTAAGGACCAACGGGGGCAGGCACTTGAAGGCAACTCCCTACCGTCGAGCTGCTTCCGCCTTGGCCGCCCTCCGCCACATATAACCCGCCGAACGGACCGAACGTCAGCCCTCGAGGGCTGTCTAGCCCGGTAGCAAATACTTCGGCGTTCGTGGACAACTGGCCGCTGGCTGTCACGATGCTAAACGTGACGCCAATGGCGAGCTTCAGAAACTTATTCTTCACAAGATCAATACTATTCATCAACATTAGTGAGTCCTCTTTTTGTTGCTTCCGTACGTGCCGGGGGATTACCGGCCGGAGGCAGTATCGCCACGGGTCTCGTAGAAGGAAATAGGTAACCAAATGATTTCTTACTCAGAGCGATATGAGGACGCAAATCATTGCACCGTTTTGGCTTGTAGGCCGTAGTAATATCAGTGAAATGGCTGCTAGTCCAGAACGCCGTCCGCAATCGGTCGTACGATTCGGAGATTTTACGCTGGACCTGGTCCGGGGCGCCCTTTCACGCCACGGCGTCCGGCTGAAGCTTCAACCTCAACCGCGGCGGATACTGGAAATACTTATCCAGAAAGCCCCAGGAGCTCTGTCGAGGGAAGACATCCAACGCGACGTATGGGGGGATGATGTCAATGTCGACGTTGAACAAAGTCTTAACTTTTGCATACGCCAGATTCGGATTGCTCTGAATGATGGGTCGAAGGAGCCGCGCTTCATAGAAACTATCCCTCGCCTGGGATACCGCTTTATAGCGCCCATCCTTCGGGGAGGCGATAATGCCGCAAGTCCTACTTTGCTAAATCCCCAGCTGGCTTTGCTCGATTCTCAGCCCGTCGCATCGGCTGAACCGGCAGCAGCAGCGCCTGATGCGTCGCAAGTCTTCCTTCAGAAGCCCGGCTTGCGGAAATGGCTATCCGTGGGCGCCGTCGCGCTTGCGATTATCGTGGTGGGGGTCGCTGGCGTTCGATGGTCGACAATGCGAAGAGAGATCCATCCCGTACGGATCTCATATGTCACCACATATCCAGGGGACGAGCTCGACCCTTCGCTTTCACCCGACGGGAGCCAGGTTGCATTCTCCTGGGGCGGCAATCGCAACGAAAACCGGGATATTTATGTCCTGCCGGTGGGCGGACAGAATCCTCTGCGCCTGACACGAGATCCAGCCGACGATACGTCCCCGGCATGGTCGCCTGACGGCCGATCGATCGCTTTCTTACGTAGATATAAGGACGGTGCGGCTAATATTATGCTGATTCCGGCTCTCGGTGGACCGAACCGATCGCTGTGCTCCATCAATTTGGTCGAAGCTGGAACGGCACCTCCACAGAGGAGGCTGGCCTGGAGTCCGGACGGAAAATGGTTGGTCTTTAGGCAAAGCGAATCCACGGGCAGTGTGCTGGCTCTACTCTCTCTCGAATCAGGCGCTGTACGACCTGCTTTCAAGGTGCGTGGAGGCCGATTCGAAGATACTTCCCCCGCTTTTTCCCATGACGGACGATGGCTGGCTTTCGCTCGTTTCAACTCCGTTACAACCAGTACGATTCTTATTCAGCGCATGACGGATCGCATGGAGGCCGAAGGGGAACCCAGGCCGGTGACCAATGTTGGTCCGAACCCTCATTCGCCAGCCTGGAGCGAAGATGGAAAACACTTGTTATTCATCGACGGTCACAGCATTAAAGAATTTGAGCTCGGTGGTTCGACCAGTTTAGTTTATGACGGTGATTCTGAATTTCAGGGGCTGACCGCTAGCCTCTCGCGGATCGTCGCCGTGCGCAGCCCGGAGAACTCCGATATTTTTGCGCTCCCCTTACAGCCTGGGGGTCTGTCGGCGGCCGGCCCTCCCGCTCCGATCATCCAATCGTCAGCGGTCGATTCCTTGCCGCGGTTTTCGCCCGATGGCAGGCGCCTCGCTTTTGTGAGCTATCGCAGCGGCAGCGGCGAGGTTTGGCTGGCCGATGCCGACGGCGGCAATGAACGGCAATTGACGAATCTAAGGGCGCATATCGCCGGTTTTCCCCGCTGGTCGCCCGACGGCAAGCGGATCGCCTTTCACGCGCGAGTCCCGTCTTTATCGCAAGTCTATGTGCTCGATGTCGCCAGTGGAATTCCGCGACAAGTTACGAATGATTCGAGCGAAAGCGGTACGCCATCCTGGTCCAGCGACGGCCAGAGTCTGCTCATTTCGAAGATGACCACCGGCGAATGGTCCCTCTTCAAGATTCCAGCCGAGGGCGGAACGGGGCAGCCGTTGTTCGCCGGAGAAGGATCGTTTCCCATCGTCGCGCCGGGCCGCAAACTCGTCCTGTATTCCAAAATCACAAAACGCGGGATCTTTGCCCGCACTTTCGATCAGGATTCGGCTGGCAACGTGGAAGAGCAGCTGGTGGACGATTATGTTGCTCCCTTTGGCGGAATTTACCCGGTGGATGACGGTGTTTACTATACCGGCTCTACGAGTTTGGGAGTAGCGCGAAGCTTTCGTTTCTATTCCTTTCAGACCAAGAAGTCCATCGATATCGCTCCAGCCCCTTCGACCATCCAACTGGGGTTGTCTGTTTCCCCCGATCGTAGCCGTCTCGCCTACTGTGCGGAGGTCGAAGGCAATGCTGACCTCATCCTGCTCGAACGCAGGTGATCGATCAGGATCGCATGCCGGTGAATGAAGCAAGTTTAATCCGGCTCCAGTAACTATTCCAGTCCGTTGTTCTATCATTCAAGTGTGCGGCGTCTGGCCATCCTTGCGATGCTCGGCGCGAGCCTCTCGGGAGGACTCGTGTGGGCGCAGGAGACCGATCTGTCAAAAAAGGACGCCTCCAATAGCGAGCCCAGCTACGATGACACGTTCTCTGGGCCGGTGGTGGAATTGTCAGCCACCAAGATCACTGTTTCGCGTAGCATCCTTGGTAAGCCGGCGGAAAAACATACGTTCTTGATTAAATCTGACACGCGCGTCGAAGGCCGGCTGCGCGTGCACACGAAAGTTACGGTTGGATTCGTATCGAATGACGACGGCGATATCGCGCGGCTGATCGTGGTGCGCGCCGCCGCCCCGAAAACGCCGCCAGACAAGAAATAATCACTTCTTCTTTCTTCTCTTGGCCGCCCAGCCATCCTTCACCACCTGGCGCGCTCTGCCCAACGCCAGCGCATCTTTCGGAACAGCGTCGGTGATCACCGATCCAGCGCCAATGTAGCTTTCATCCCCGATCTCGATGGGCGCGACCAATGTGGAATTGCTGCCGACGAAGACTTGCTTGCCAATCCGCGTGCGATGCTTTTGCGAACCATCAAAATTGCAGGTGATTGTTCCCGCCCCAATGTTGGTTTTGTCGCCGATTTCGGCGTCGCCCAGGTAAGCCAGATGATTAGCCTTCGCTCCGCTCCCGAATTGCGTGTTCTTCAGCTCGACGAAGTTACCAATGTGCGCGCCCACTCCAACGCGCGCGCCGCCCCGCAATCGCGCGAAAGGTCCGATGTGCGCGTCCGCTTCCACCTGCGAATCCGCTATCGACGTAAAGGGAGCGATGCTGACCCGGTCGGCAAGTTTTGAATTTTCAATGATCGAACAGGCGCCGATCCGGCAGTCCTCGCCAATCTCGGTCTTTCCCAGAATCTGCGCGAAAGGCCCCACGATCGAATCAGCGCCGATCCGCGCCCCGCAATCGACGGTTACGGTCTCGGGCTTCTCGATGGTCACGCCCTCCAGCATTAGCTCCCGGACTTTCCGCTCGCGGAAAATTTTGTCGACCGCTGCCAGCTCGGCCCGAGTGTTGATTCCCAACAGCTCTTCGGAGTCCGGGATTTCCAGTGCGCCAACCCGGTGCCCAGCCCGGTTGAGAATTTCGACGATGTCCGTCAAATAATATTCGCGCGCGGGATTGTCCGTGCCGATTTCGGCGATGTACTTCCACAGCAGGTCCGCCCGGAAACAATAGATGCCGGAGTTGATCAAAGGAATCGACAACTGCTCCGGCGTCGCGGCTTTCTGCTCGACGATCGCACGCACGTCGCCATCCTGTCCCTGCAGAATCCGGCCATAGCCCGTGGGATCAGCCAGACGCGTGGTAATCAGCGTAGCGGCCCGATCGCCGGCCGCTTGGCGGTCCACCAATTCCTGCAGGGTAGCGCGCGAAAGTAGCGGGCCGTCGCCATAGGTAACCACCACCAGCCCGCCTTCGGAAGCCAGCGCGTCGCGGCACATCAGGAGTGCGTGCCCGGTGCCCTTCTGCTCTTTTTGCTCGACGAAGCGCACTCCCGAATGGGCCAGCGCGGCCTTCACTTGTCCGGCTTGCGATCCGATAACAACAGTGACGTGCTCGGGCGCCGTAATTCCGGTGGCTGCGTTCACGACATGCTCCACCAGCGTGAGCCCGCCGGCGCGATGCAGCACTTTCGCGCGCTTCGATTTCATACGCGTACCCAGGCCGGCGGCCAGAATCACAACGTTGATCGGTGATTTCATTCCGCTTCCCTTCACCGGTGACAGCTTATTTTTGTCCAAGAATGCGAACCTTCTGGCGGGCGGCGCGGCCTCTTCGCGCCAGCTCCATGGCGACGTCGGCGGTACTGCGCGGATCGTGGCGGACGATCTCGCCTTCACCCAGCAGGTCGGCGGCGACCACCTGCAGTCCCATGCCGGCCAGCCGGTCCACGTCGTTAACCACCGACTGCACTTCGGCGGCGGCGTATTTTCTGCGCTGCCGGGCGCTGATCGAGCGCGTGTTCACCACTACGACATCGAACAGGTTGAATCCCGCATGCTGGTTGATCGCGGCCACGTGGTCAGAGGCGCGGAATCCGATGGTCTCGCCCGGCTGCCACATCAGGTTGACGAAGTAGGCCCGCAGAGCATGGCTGCGGCGAATGGCTTCCGGAATTCCTTTCACCAGCACGTTCGGAATTACGCTGGTAAAGAGCGATCCCGGGCCGAAAGTGATGACATCGGCTTGCTCGATGGCCTCCAGCGTCTCGGGCAGTGGCTTGGCGACTCGCGGCCGCATTCGAATCCGTTTGATGCGTGAACGGCTCTTGCTGATCCTGGTTTCGCCGGCGAGGATGCGTCCATTTTCCAGCTCCGCCTCCAGCATCACATTGGCGGCGGTGGAAGGATAGATGCGGCCCAGGCTGGCCAGCACCTCCGACGACAGCTTCACGGCGCGGGCGAAATCGCCGGTCAAATTGGTGAGCGCCGTCAGGAAAAGGTTGCCGAAGCTGTGTCCCTTCAGGCCGCGTCCGTCGGTAAAACGGTATTGAAAAAGTTTCGAGAGCAGGGCTTCGTCCTCGGAAAGAGCAACCATGCAGTTGCGGATGTCGCCGGGCGGCAGAACGTCGAATTCCCGGCGCAGGCGGCCGGAACTTCCCCCGTCGTCGGTGACCGTGACTACGGCGGTGATGTCCACCTCCCGTTGCGGATGAGCGTAGCGCTTCAGCCCGTGGAGGAGTGTCGAGAGCCCGGTTCCTCCGCCGATGGAGACGATGCGAAGCGGATCCATTATTTATAGGATCGCAGGTTCCGTGGGGGCGGTGGCGGATGCGTCAGGTTGAGATGTACGCGAACAGGCTCAAGACGATCGCTGCCACTGACTTGGCCCGAAGTGACGCGTCTTCAGCCAAGGAACAGATTTAACACAGTCCACTCCCCCTCAGCGCTCGATTGCGCCTACCGAGGCAAGCCTCTTGTGATCGGATTCGCTCAGGCGGCGGGTTGGTCGTCCTCTTCGTAGGCGGAGACGGATTCCAGATCTTCGGCTTCAAAAACCTGATCGCAATCGAGACAGCGCACGTAATCCACGCCGTCTCGCCTCGCCAGAATCTCGGTACGACTGTGCTTGCAGGGCTGCATAAAGTGGCAGATTACACCCATTCTAAGCACACTGCGCGTCTTGTCAAGCCCCCCTTTGCCTTAGTTGTCCGTTTTCGGTTCCACCAACGCGTACCCGGTACCATAAGGAATGCTTTCAGGTCACGCTTCCGCCCCCGGCACCGCCCGTTATGCCGCGCGTTTCCCCACCCACTCGGCCGTGGGTTTTTATCGCGAGGCCCAATCACTTATCTTTTCTAACCTTGGGATCGGGACCTATCTCGGCGAAATGAATGAGGCCACCGACCGGAGCTACGCCGAAGCGGTGGGGACTGCGCTTTCAGGCGGCGTTAATTTTATAGACACGTCGCTCAACTACCGGAACCAGCGCTCGGAGCGATCCATCGGAACCGCGTTGCGGCAAGCGGCGGAGGCCGGCCGCATTCAGCGCGATGAGGTCGTGATTTGTACCAAGGCAGGCTACCTGGTTCCGGATGCGGTTCCGAAAGGCGTCCTCGCGGCCCGTGACGTGGTTGGCGGAATGCATTCGATGGCGCCGGCATTTCTGGCCGACCAGTTGGGCCGGAGCCGCGAGAACCTCGGAATCGAAACCATCGACGTGTTTTATCTGCACAATCCGGAGACCCAATTGAGTTACATCGGCCCTGACGAATTCTATGCGCGGATTCATCAGGCGTTCATTTTTCTGGAAGAGGCTGTCGAGCAGGGCGGCATTCAATTCTATGGAGCGGCCACCTGGGAAGGATTCCGGCGTCCGCCGGAGTCGACCGAAGCGCTATCCCTCAAACGGCTCGCCGATATCGCGCGAGAAGCTGGAGGCGACGGCCATCATTTCCGCTTCATTCAGTTGCCCGTGAACCTGGCCATGCCGCAGGCGTTTAGCAATCGCGTGGACGGCGAAAGCGTGCTGGACGTAGCGGCGCGGCTGGGGATCACGGCCGTGGCGAGCGCGAGTCTGCTGCAGGCCCGCCTGGCGCGCAACTTACCTGGCGAGCTTCGAGCCCAGCTGCCTGGTACCCGGACCGACGCTCTGTGCGCCATCCAATTCGCCCGATCCACGCCCGGAATCACTGTGGCGCTGGTTGGCATGAGCAATCCGGCGCATGTGAGCGAGAATCTGGAGCTGGCAGCCATCCGGCCGGCCGGTGCGGAACAGTACTTGAGTTTGTTCACGAGCTAGCCCGTTTCTTTCTTCGTTCCAACATCGATTCGTTTCTTGTTTGTAACAGTTCCATGCTAAAATGTTCTCGGTGTCGACGGACTTCGACCAGCTTCGCGTCGAACGGTTCAAGCAAGCGACCGAGGATAAGCTGCGCGGCGTCCGGTGTCCGCAGCACAACCAGCCTCCCCGTCTCCGCTTCCATGGAAGTTCGCTGCGCGATATCACCATTTCACTCAGCGGCTGTTGCCCCAGGCTGATGGAGATAGCCAATGCCCGGATCGGCTCTGCCCGGTTGACTGAAGGGTTGACTGAAGGGTTGAGTGAGGGGTTGGATAACGCCGGCTCCGCTAAGGCTTCTTAGCGCATTTTGCCGGATCGAAACGCCGCCGGCACCGGCATCGCCGTCCTTCGCCTCACAGTTAACTAATGTCTCGCGTTTTCGTATGAGCGCTCGCGAGACGGCGCCGTATTCCTGACAAATGACGCCAGGGAGAACCTAGTAAGTAATCAATCGGCGCGCGCCAGGATGCGGCGGATTCCCTCTTGAAAAATCCCGGATGGAGTGAGCAGGCTCACCACCAGAAACGCTTCGCTCTCGAAATCGAAAAAGAAACCGGGTTGCACCAGCACGTCATCTTCTCCGAGCAGAGTGAGCACCCAGTCTTCCTCGCTGTGGATGCGCGGCGCCTGGATCACCGCATACCACCCACCCTCCACCTCGAGCACTCTCCAGGGAGAGTCCGGGCCGATCTGGCTTCTCAGGTACGTGAGATTCGCACGCGCGCGCCCCAGGATCTGTGTCTGCATGCTTTCGCGCAACGCCAGCAGCCCAGCGGCCGCCCACTGCACCGGCGTCCCGACCGAAAGGTAGGTGTCCGCAATCAGCTCCAGGCGATCGACCGCTCGGTCGCGGTCCTCCAGGGGGCCGCTGGTCACGATCCAACCCAGTTTGAGTTGCGGCAACCCGACTAGCTTCGACAGCCCGCTCAACGAAAATGTCAGCACGTCATTCACGTCCACGAGCGATGCCACACGCCCTCGGTCGTCGGTCAGCGCGTAGTCCGAGAAGACCTCGTCTGAGATGATCGCCAGCTCATGACGCCGGCATAAATCAGCTAACTCCGAGAGTTCCGATTTTTTGAGATACGAGCCGGTGGGATTGTTGGGATTCACCACCACGATGGCGCGGGTGCGCGGCGTGATTTGCCTCGCCAGGGCATCGAAATCGACGGACCAGCCGCAGTGATACACCAGCGGATACTCCACCACGCGGACCGACTCCAGCGCGGCCAGGAAATCGAACAGCGGATAGGAAGGACGGGGGACCATGACTTCGTCGCCCGGGTCGGCCAGCAGCTTGAACAGAAGCCCGTAGGCTTCACTGGTGCTGGCGGTGAGGAGAATGCGCCCGGTCTCCACTCGTCCGCCGTAATATCCGGAAACAGCCGACCGTGCCGCGAGTATCCCCGCCGGCGCCGGTTCATAGCACAGCGATCGCGGATCGGCCAGCGCGTTCAGGATGCGGTCCGCCGGATAATTGAATCCCGCGGCCGTGGGATTCGATTCGGTGAGATCGAGAATCGCCGCGCCCGAGGCTCGCTTCTCGGCCAGCAGCTTTGCCAGCGGATTCGGCGGAGTATCCCAGTTGAGCCGCGAGGAGAACATAACGCGAGTCTACTGCAGGTGGTACAACAGGACAATGAGACAAGTTCAGAGTTTGGCCGCTCTCGCTTTATTTTGCGCCGGCGCCGGTGTTAACCTGCAGGCGCAATCCACCGCCAAGACGTCCGGTATGCGCGATATGTTCCTGACGCAGCTAAAGGACGTCGAAACCAAGGTGGTCGGCTTAGCCGAGGCGATGCCGGAAGACAAATACAACTGGCGGCCCGAAGAAGGCGTCCGCTCTGTTAAGGAGGTCTTCCTGCACATCGCCTTCGCGAATTACTTCCTGCCGAGTTTCATCGGCGCCAAGCCGCCCGCTGGAATCAGCCCTGCCATGGAAAAGGCCCCCTCGGACAAAGCGAAGGTTCTCGAAACTGTGAAAAGCTCTTTCGCGCACATCCGCCAGGTGGTTACCAATCTTCCGGACGCCGATCTGGACAAACAGACTAAGTTCTTCGGGCAGGAAATGACCTATCGCGAAATGTTGTTCTTCACGGCCAACCACATGCATGAGCATCTAGGCCAGTCGATCGCCTATGCGCGCACCAATCACGTAACGCCGCCGTGGTCGAAAAAAAGCGATTAGCCCGTCCAGCGAAGATAGACCTACGGCCGGTTAGTTCCGATTCTTCGGGATGTTGGTTTTCTTGCGGCCGGGATTGCGTAGCGAACCGCTGCGGTTCTTGCCGCGGCCCTTCTTGGTGGAGCTCTTGCCGTCTTTAGTGGCGGCGAAACCGTTCGACGTTGTGCCAATTAATGCCGCGCCCAGTAGTAAGGTCAATGCCAGGAAAGTGGAGAGAATTGTTTTCATACATTACCAGTGCGCGAGCGCGACGAAAATTCGCAGTAAAATAACAATGGAATTTCCAATATGACAGGGACCACCAACGCTCCTCCGGAAGCCGCCGTCGAATCGATCCCGGCTGTTCCGCTTACGCTCGAAGGCGCCAGCGTACTCCATCAGATGATGCGGGTAAGGTGGACGGCGTGGAAGGCGCTCGCCGCCGCGGATCGTGCCGAAATTGCAAGGGAAGCCGCCGGCGTCCTCCAGGGAATGGAGAAAAATGTCAGCGGGCAGAGCGCGGCGTTCTCCTTACTCGGACACAAAGGCGACTTGATCCTGGTGCATTTTCGCCGCTCCTTCGACGAGTTAAACCAGGTGGAGCGGCAGCTGGCGCAGCTCCGGTTGGCCGATTTCCTCGAGCCTGCGTCATCTTATCTGTCGGTGGTGGAGTTGGGGCTCTACGATTCGAGCTTGCAGACCTACAATTCGCTGGTCGCCCGCGGTGTCGCGCCCTTTTCGCCGGAATGGAAAGCCGCCATCGACGAAGTATTAACCCGCCAGCGCGAGGCTATGCATCCACGGCTCTATCCCGACATGCCGCCTCACAAGTACATCTGCTTTTATCCCATGGATCGCAAGCGCGGCGAAGAGAAGAACTGGTATAGCCTGCCCATGGCCGAGCGCAAGCGCCAGATGCATGACCACGGAATGATCGGACGCCGCTACGCCGGCGAAGTTAAGCAGATTATTTCCGGTTCCATTGGATTCGACGATTGGGAGTGGGGCGTGGATCTGTTCGCCGACGATCCGCTGGTATTCAAGAAGCTAATCTACGAAATGCGCTTTGACGAAGTCAGCGCGGTCTACGCGCTCTTCGGTTCTTTCTACGTAGGCATCAAGTGCCCGGCCGCCGATCTGCCTCAGTGGCTCTCAGTCTGATTCCGTGGGGTGGTCCCCCTGGACCGCGGCCGACGCCCTCGTCGGCCTGCTTCCGGACCAGCCGTCCTGCGCGGTCCCTACTCAACGCCCCTTCTGTAAATCCGCCGCCGCGCCCGCCGCATCCCCCAATGCCTTCCGCGCCGCCGCTCGGTTGTGATACGCGTTGATGTAATTCGGATCCAGCCGGATCGCCTCATCGAAGTCCACCGTGGCGTGCTGATAATCGCGCTTCAACAGATATACGTAGCCGCGCGCGTTGAAGGCGCGAGAGAAATCCGGTTTCAGACGAATCGCTTCGCTTAACTCCTCGATCGCTTCCGGATATTTCGCCGACGCCGTGAAGGCGCGGCCACGCCGGTCGTGCTCTTCGGCGGAAGCCGCGGATTTCGGAATGATGGGCGCCGGAGTCGGCTTCGCTAATTCCGTTGCCGTTGCTGGCGGAGCCGGCTTTTTCGGCTCAGGTGTGGCTACTGGCGGAGCCGGTCTTGCTGGCAAAGGAGGCTGCGCGGCTGCTACCGGCGCCGGAGGCTCGGGCCGAACTGGCTCTGGCGCCGGAATCGGCGGGACAGCTTGGGCGGGCGCCGGCGCGACAGCTTGGGCCGTCATCGGCGGATCGCTCGTCTTCGCCCCGGCTAGCTTTTCGGCCGCCTTCTCGAGAACGTCGATCGCTTCCCGATAATCGGGTCGCAGGTGCACCGCCTGGGCCAGGTCCGCCCGCGCTTTCGCATAATCGCCCAATAAATAATACGCGCTGCCTCGCGCAAACCAGGCTTCCGGAAGGTCGGGCGCCAACTCGATCGCCTTATCCCGGTCCGCCAAGCCTTTCTGGTGCATGCCTAGTTGATGATACGATCCGCCCCGCGCCAGATAAGCTTCCGCCAGGTCGGGACCGAGGCGCACCGCCTGTTCGCGATCCTCCAGCGCGTCCCGGTGCCGGTCCAGCCTTGCCAGCGCTGCCGCCCGCGCCAGATACAGGTAAGGATCGTGGGGAGTAATCTTCAACCCTTCGGAAAAATCCGCGATAGCCTTTTCGCTTTGGTTGAGCTTCAGATGAGCGGCGCCGCGCAGCGTATACGCCTTGACGTCCCGCGGCCTCAGCTTGAGCAATGCATTAAAATCCTGAATGGCGCGATCGAAGTCGCCCAACTGACCCCAGGCGAAACCGCGATCGAGATAAGCATCCAGGTAATCCGGCTTCAGGTTGATGCTTTGGTCATAATCGTCGATGGCGTCGCGATAGCGTCCCATCGCAGCATAGACGTCGCCTCTTTCTTTGATGGGGATCGGATCATCCAGCCGCAGCTTGATTCCTAGCGTGTAATCCTCGATGGCTTCCGCATTTTCTCCCAGGCCGGAGTACACGGCGGCGCGGCTGTTGTAAATGGCCGCCGAATCCAGCTTCAGTTCGATGGCGCGGTTATAATCGGCCAGCGCTTTGGAAAGATCCGGAAGTTTTCTGTAGACGTCGCCCTGGAACTGGTAGGCTTCCGCTTTACCGGGTTCGAGTTCGATTACGCGGCCGGCATCGTCGAGGGCATGCCTATAATCCTCCAGGACGTAACGAACCTTGGCGCGATGTTGATAGGAGAGAGCATCGGCGGGATCGTCTTCGATCGCTTCGGAATAGGCCTTTTCGGCGTCCATCCATTGCCCGGCAGCCTCGTAGCGCAGACCCTCCCGAAACGCTTTTTGCGCTTTCGGGTTGGCGGCCGGAAGAACTGCGGCGCCTACCAGGCAGATGACGGGCAAAAAACAACAATTGCGCATCGAAATGCTTTGAAATCAACCATAGCACAAGTTATAGCAACGCCGGCGTTATTTATATCGGTATCTGAAGGCTCAGCTTTAGGGCAGGGACGCCAGCGCGGAGGTGGGGAACGAAATCAGCGAAAAGTGAGAGACCAGGCGCGCCAGGAAACTGTCCCGCTCCGAGAGGCTCACCCATTTCACCACGGCTGATTCACCGTCTTCGTTGAAAAATCCAATGCCGCCCCGGCTGAGGCGGTTGTCGGTCCAGGAGCTGACCAGCTGACCATTCACCGAGGTCAGGAAATGATCTCCTCGCACGCTGACCCGGACGCGGTAATCGGTCCCACGCTCGAGTGTGAGCGGCAGGGGCAGTTCGACGCGTTCGCGCTCGCGCCCATCCAGAACGATAAAACGCACCAGGCCGGCGTTGGGCAGCGGGCCGGCTTTGGTAATCACCAGTTTGGTCGCGTAATAGTTGCGCAGGTCCGGCGCGCGAAAAGCCCAATCCAAGCTCTTGCGATCGATCTGCCCCATAAACTCCATTTCGTAATTGGAGAGCGCGGTCGAGGGCTTCCAGACCCGCAGCCCCGCCGGGCGAACCTGGCCATCCGCCTGGCTCCAGTCCGTTCCGGTCTGCTTCAGGCCTTCCCAATTCACAAAGCCTTCGCGAAAATCCTCGCGCATGGTGCCCGACGTTTTGCTCTGAATGAGATTGCTGAGCATCTCGCCCATCCCGTTCTGGCCGCCGTGCAGATTCGCTTCCGGTCCCGCAGAAACCGCCTTTTGACCGGATGCGCCCGAGGGAAGCTGCGATAACGCCAGCAGCAGGAAAACCACCGCGATCGAGGCAAAAATCGTTGCCGCATACCCGGAACGCCTCTCGGTTTTATCCTCTGGCTTGGTTTGCGTGAGGCTCCGCCAGGTCGGCAATCGATTGTCTTCAAAGCCGTACATATCCTCGGCTTCGCGCAAAGCCCGAGCCGAGCGGGAGGCCAGCTTCTGGCGATGGTCGTCGCAACAGAATTGCTGATCCTTCAGCCTCCGGAGAAGCCCGATGTTCTTGCGGCAATACGAGCAAACCATAGTCCTGCCTATCAAGATGCCCCAGTGTAACAGGTGGGTTGCGCCAAAGGAATGTACTAAGGCAAGAATCGCTGCAGCGTTGGACCTCCCAAATGGCCAGACTAAGTCAAGCGCCTTAGAAAGCGGATTTCCAGCCAAATTGCTGGAACCGGGAGCACGATACTTGTCGTATAACCAGGGTAAGGTGATGATCCTATGCTGACAATCCGCTGCGGACTACTGGCTGCGGCAGGCGGGCTAAGCCTTTTGATAATGACGGGGTGCGTGGAAGACTTCGGACCGCCCGGCCCCTCCCGGACCGAAACCCGCTCCGTTGACCTCGATAGTTCCGAATTAGTGCGCGCCGAGCTGAGAATGGGAGCCGGCGAACTCCACGTTCGGGGCGGCTCTTCTAAGCTCATGGATGCGGAGTTCACGTTTAACCGCCCCGCCATGAGGCCCATGGTCCACTACGATGCCAGCGGATTTCGCGGTCATCTAATGGTGGAAGAGCCCTCCATTCACAGCTTCCACAATGGGAATTCAAACTACCGCTGGGATCTTCGCTTCAACGACGATAAACCGCTCGACCTGATCGTCCACTTCGGAGCGGGCGAAGGGCGCATGGACGTGGGCGATCTGAGGCTGCGAAGCCTGGAGATCCATATGGGCGTCGGTGAACTGCGTGTGGATCTTCGCGGCATGCCCAAGAACGATTACGACGTCTCTATCCATGGCGGCGTCGGCGAAGCGACCATTTATTTGCCGGAGAGCGTGGGAGTTGTGGCCGAAGCTCACGGTGGGATCGGCGGAATCAATGCCCGGGGGCTGGAAAAACACCAGGATCGGTATGTCAACGACGCCTATGGGCACTCGAAGTTGACCGTCCGGCTGGATGTTCATGGCGGCATTGGGGCCATCAATCTGGTTGGCGGCTAGCTCCAGTACCCGTTCGGGCCCCGGCCTATAAATCACGGGTTAACGAGTTCCATCTAAAGGCTTTATTCTCCTATGCCGATAGGCACGTAGAGACAGCCTTTTTTCCGTCGAACGGAGCCATCGCGTTTTGTCGCTCTTGCAACCAGTCGTTTCGTTTTTGTGCCTCGTCGTGATGCTCATTTTGGGCCGGCGCTTATGGCTATCTTTCCGCGTGCGTTCGCGCCTGGCAGTGCAGGGCGACGCGTCCTCCGCCAATCCCGTCGACGGTCTGTTCGAGGCGGCGCCCATCGGCTATTTGGAAATCGATCCCAAGGGGATGATACGGCGCGTCAATCGTAAGGAGTGCGAGATGCGCGGCTCGACGCGCCGCGAGCTGATCGGCAAGGCCTGCTGGACTCTGCTTCCGCCGGCGGAACGGCAGCGATATCGAGACCAGATCGAGCGCAGAATGTCCGGCCATGTGGCCTTGTTGCCCTACCAGCGAAAGTATCTCCGGCCGGATGGCAGCACCATCACCGTGGAAGTGCACGAGCAATTGCTGCGCAACCACGCCAGCCGGGTGGTGGGCATGCGCCTGGCCGCCATCGATATGACGGAAGGCAAGAAGAGCGAAGATGAGGCTTACGAGGCGGCTTCTGAATTACGCGCTCTCTTTCAAACCTTTCCCGATCTGTTTATACGGCTGAATCGAAGCGGCCAGGTGATTGAGAGCACCGGCGGCCAAAGTTCGGACCAGTTCCTGTCGCCCGATAGATTTCGGGGCAAGAACCTGCGGGATCTCCTGCCGGCCGGCGTAATGGATCAGCTGCACGAAGCGCAGGAGAAAACCCGCAAGACGAAAGCTCCGCAGATTGTCGAGTTCAGCGTGGACGGCCGCGCGGGAACGCAGATCTACGAAACCCGCGTGATGCCGCTCGATTGGGAGCACTCCATCGCAACCCTTCGCAACATCACCGCCCGGAAAAACGACGAGAAGCGGCTGCAGGAATACGCCCAGGAACTGGAGCGCAAGAACGAAGAACTCGAGTCGGCACTGGTGACGGCGCGCGAAGCTACGCAGCTCAAGAGCCGCTTTCTGGCCAACATGAGCCACGAGATCCGCACGCCCATGAATGGTGTGTTGGGGATGACCGACTTTTTGCTGGGAACCAGCCTCACCGCCGAGCAACAGGAGTTTGCCGGATCCATCAAGAAATCGGCGGACGCGTTGCTCACCTTGATCAATGACATCCTGGACCTGTCTAGAATCGAGGCCGGCAAGCTGCGGCTGGATCGTCTTCCGTTCTCCCTCGCCGCGACCGTAGAAGAATCATCTACCCTTTTCGCTCTGCAGGCGCGCACCAAAGGATTGGATTTCTCGAGCGCCGTTTCGGGTGCTCTGCCGGATACGCTGGTCGGCGACGCGGGTAGAGTTCGCCAGGTGCTGACCAACCTGATCGGTAATGCCGTCAAGTTCACCGATTCCGGGCGGATCGATGTGGAGGCGGATATGTTGCGCGCTACCGGGGATGGCTTCCTGGTGCGGTTCAGCGTGCGCGATAGCGGAATCGGAATTCCGCCCGAGCAACAAAGCCGGTTGTTTGAAAGCTTCACCCAGGGCGACGGTTCGAGCACCAGAAAATACGGCGGTACCGGCCTGGGCCTCTCCATCTCTAAGCAATTGGTGGAATTGATGGGCGGTGCACTCGGCGTGGAAAGCACACCCGGGGAAGGCAGCCGTTTCTGGTTTACCGCTAATTTCGGCAAAGCCGCGCTCGCCGTTCCTCCCCCCGCGCCCCCGAAACGGCCAATTCCCGCCCCCGTTCCGAAGCTGCCGATGCCCCCCGCGAAACCCGCCGCCGTGCCCCTGGAAAAACCCAATGGCGGTCCTCGAAAATTGAGAGTATTGCTGGCCGAAGACAACGAGATCAACCAGAGGATCGCATTGCGGCTGCTTGAAAAACTCGGGCTCGCGGCGGATGCCGTCGACAACGGGCGCGCCGCCGTGGAGGCGATGGCGCGGAACGACTACGATCTGGTGCTGATGGATTGCATGATGCCCGACATGGACGGCTTCGAAGCTACCGCCGTCATCCGTAATCGTGAACGGGGCAAAGGCCGTACGCCCATCTGTGCCCTCACCGCCAATGCCATGGAGGGTGACCGCGAGAAATGCCTGGCGGCCGGGATGGACGATTACATCAGCAAGCCGGTGGGCCTCGACAAACTCCGCGAAGTAGTGGAGCGGCTGGTTCATCGTAAGGAATCGTCAGCCTCCCTGGTTTCAGCGCGAAGCTCGTAGCCCTGGCGCACGCTCGGCCGAGCCGCTACTCGACTTTGAACAGCGGCCCAGCCACCGCCATCCTCGCTCCATACAGCGACATCGCTAGAATCGCAATCAGGACGAATGCAGTTGTACCGAAATACCAGACCGTCACATCGGCCCCGATGGGGAAGGAAACCGACAGCAGCACGACGTACATCGCTACGCTCAGCACCAGCAACCCAAAGCGCATGAGAGCAAATACCATCACTCCGAAAAATAGAAGGCTGACCGGCCATTCGATTAAAGGGTGTGCCGCGTTGGCAGCCAAAATCCCGGCCAGAGCCACGATGACCACTCCGGCCGCCAGCCATTGCTTCCGGAGCAACGCGCGGCACAAGAAGATCAGAAACAGAATGCCCAGCGATCGGAAGAGTGCATCGATCACCAGGAAGAGGAATTCGCCCGCCGCGAAGCGCCCGCTCGTCAGCGTGATCAGCGCCGATGACGTCCGCACCATGGGGACCCCGAGCGGCCGGTATAATAGCGCGCCGAAGTCCTCGATCAGCGCCAGCAGCACTCCCACGGCGACCCCTATGACAATGTCCCGTCCCACCAGAGGATCGCGCATCCCCCCGGCCAGGATACGGCTCCACGAAACGATGGTCTGTGGCCATTTCCGGCGAACGAAAGGTTCGAAGGAGAGGTACATCAGGCCCAGCAGCACCGCTTCGAAAATGGAGCGCATCAGCGCCCGAAAGAACAGGTCGGCCTCAGCTTCCCCAGCCACGTGCGCTCCTCCAATCAACCAAGCCGAGAAGCCGGTCGCAAACGCGAACAGCGCCAACCGGACGGCTGTTCGTGTGTCGCCCCTGCCCAGGCGGAGATTGTAGCGCGCGAACGGAAACGATCCCAGGATGATGATGAGCTCTATGACTAGGTAAACCAGGTCTCCGGCCGATCTTCCTTCGGGCCCGGGCTGGACATCGGGAAGGAGTACCACGAAATTAACGGGCTTTCCGTGAAAAGCGGCGGCTTCCACGCGGACAGGGATCTCCGGTGATTGGGGGTACGTCCCGCTCCAGGCCGCGCGCGCGTCCGCCATTACGGGCGGCGTCCAAGCAGGCTCGGCCGAAGTGAAACGCGCTCGATCGAGTGCGGCGGCCGAGAACAAAGCGTTCCAATCGGGCGCAGGCGATGGTCCTTTCGACTGGTCCTCCTGCGGAGGTATGGCTGTGAACCCAGCCAACCTTCCTTCCATGTCCAAGCGGATATACAGCATTCCGGGAATGTCCAAGGGAGGGTCGCTCTGGCTGACGCGCAGAACATCCGACATATCTCGGGGCGCCAAGGATCGAGGACTGGAACGATACCAGAATGCGATCAGGGGCGGCTGGCCCGAGGCTAGAAATTGTACAGCGCGATCGTGGAAATGGCCGAGAAGATAGCGTAGATTAGCGATGCGGTAGCTAAATCCGTAGGCGCTCGAAAATCCTCGATCGTTATAGCCCAGCACGCGAGCGATCTCTCGCGCCTTCTCGGCCAGCGCCTCCGGTGGTTTTTCGAAAGGAACCTTGGCTAGCAGTTCGGTCTGCTGGTTGACGATCGCTAAGATCGCCAGGCCGGCCACGATGCCTGCCAGACAGGCTACCGCCCAGGCGGGACGAACGCCGTCCTTTTGCCCGGATGCGGCCACCATCTCGGGCGACGGAGTTTCTCCGGCGGCCAGTGCTTCGGCCAACGGGTCGCCGCCTGGCAACGCCGCCAATACCGCAAAAGCGGAGGCAGGACGAGCTCGCGGATCCGGCGCGAGACACCGCAAAATCGCGTTCTCCACCGCCGGATCGATGTCCTTCACGATGCTGCGCGGATTCGGTGGCGTGCCTTGTTGGGTGAGCTTGAGCAGTTCTTCGCGGGTAGATGCGACGAAGGGCGGTTTGCCCGTGAACATTTCGTAGAGCACCACGCCTAGCGCGAAGATGTCGCTCCGGGTCGATACCTCTTTGCCCGAAAGCTGCTCGGGCGCCATGTAGGCCGGTGTGCCGTTGCGCACCTCGGCCCCTTCGATGCTTCCGATCACTCCCGCCAGCCCGAAATCGGTGATCAACACATGTCCGCGGCCGTCGATCATGATGTTGCTGGGCTTCAGGTCGCGATGCAGCACCCCTTTGTCGTGAGCCGCCGCCAAGCCCGCGCAAAGCTTGCGCGCGATCTCGACCGCCTTGTCCGGCGGCAGCCTGCCGATGCGGCGAAGCAGGGAATGCAGGTCTTCGCCATCCACGTATTCCATGGAAATGTACGCCAGCCCCTCCACTTCGCCGATGTCGTAGACGCGGCATACATTGGGATGCGAGACCTGCCGGGCGATGCGCACCTCGTTATTGAAGCGAGCCAGAAATTTTGGATCGCGCGCGACCTCGGCCGGCAGGAACTTGAGTGCTACCTGCTGGCCCAGCCTGAGGTCGGTGGCGCGATAAACCTCGCCCATTCCTCCCACGCCCAGCAGGCTGACGACGCGATAGCGATCGCCCAGCAAAGTTCCCGGGACGAAGCGACCCTCTTCGCTCGAGCTCGCACTCGCACTGGTGCCGAGCTGCGTCGGAACTTGCGAAGCCGGCGAGCGCACATCCATGCATTGAGTGTCCCAAAATTAGGGACAGTACACTCAAATACCGGTTTGTGAATCGGGCAGGTTATGAGTCACCGTGAGCAACCTGGTGCCGCATCAATCATGGACACTGTGGCCGGAATGGCGGCACATCGCACGGCACGGCGGTCCTCCCGGCGGATAACATTGGAGGCGGGGAGGCTCTCATGCAGCGGATAATCGGTCGCATAGAGGCCGGCGCGGCGCTGGCCGTTCTACTCTTGCTGGGAACCGTCGGCTCGTTGGCAGCGCAGGAATTTGCCGGACGCGAGAAACTGCGCGCGCACTCCGATGAATTCCGCAAAGACGTGATCAAGGTCGCCGACGGTGTCTACGCGGCGGTCGGCTTCTCGGACGCCAACTCGGTTCTGATCCAAGGCGACGGCGGGTCGATCATCGTCGACACGACCAGCGACGTGACGGATGCGAGCGCCGTAAAGGCGGAGTTCGCGAAACTCTCGGCCACGCCGGTGCGTGCCATCATCTACACGCACTCACACCCGGATCACACCGGCGGCGCGACCGTCTTCGCCGGGAACGACCACCCCGAGATCTACAGTCACCAGCTTCTCGTCGATCGTGTCCCTGACGTAGGCCGAGCCGGCCGCGACGGCGGCGACCAGTTCGGCGCGTCCCTGCCGGACTCGTTGTTCATCAACGCTGGTACTGGCATGCAGTTCGGAAGACGACCTGCTCCGACCGGCTACATCCCTCCGACCCGCACATTCAGCGGCGACCGGTTGGAGGTCACGATTGCCAATGTTCGCCTGCAACTCCTCCACACGCCAGGAGAGACGCCCGAGAATATTGCCGTCTGGTTGCCCGACAAACGCGTGCTGCTGCCAGGTGATGACTTCTACAAGGCCTTTCCGAATCTGTACGCGATTCGCGGCGCGCGCATGCGTCCGGTCGATCAGTGGGTGGCCAGCCTCGGCAGGATGCTCAATCTCGACGCCGAGTACCTCGTGCCGGGCCATACGCGTCCCATCATCGGTGGCGCTAACGTGCGCGCCGCGCTGACTACCTATCGCGACGGCATCAAGTCGATACTCGACCAGACCGTCGAAGGCATGCAGAAGGGCGAGCGGCCGGACGAACTGGTGCAGCACGTGAAACTTCCGCCTGTGCTGGCGGACAGCCCCTACCTGCAGGAGTTCTATGGCACGGTTGCCTGGGCAGTTCGCGCCATCTACACCGATTATGCCGGATGGTTCGACGGCAACCCGACCAATCTCTTCCCACTAGCCGGGAACGACCGAGCGGCCAGAATCATCGAGCTGGCCGGCGGACGAGACCAGGTGCTGTTGAGGGCGCGTCGCGCGGTCGTCAGCAAGGACTTCCAGTGGGCCGCCGAGTTGACAGATTACGTGCTGGCGATCGACGGCGGAAACGTCGAAGCAAAACGACTGAAGGCGACGGCGTTGACGGAACTCGGCGAACGGCAGATCAGCGCCATCGCGCGCAACTACTACCTATCTGCCGCCCAGTATCTGCTGCGCGGGTTACCGACCGGTGAGCCGAGATGAGCATGCACTGGGAACGCATCCTATGAGACAGTGTTCTTGAGCGGGCCTTTATCTAGCTTTTCCGAACGCAAGCAAAAGTATTCGGGAGGCTTCGCGTATGCAGAACATTGCTTTGCTCAGTTTGCTGACGATAGTACCCTCTCTCGCCCAGCCAGCGAAATTCGATATAGCGGACGTTCACGCCAGCACGACCGCGCATGGGTTTGCGCAGAATTTCGGAGGCGTGCTTCGCGAAGGACGCTATGTAAACCGGGACGCGACCATGCTCGAACTCATCGAGGCTGCCTATGGCGTCTCAGAGGACAATATTGCGGGCGGCCCCGGCTGGCTGAATTCTGAACTTTTCGATGTAAGAACACTACCATGGCCGAGCTGGCGCAGAATCTCCAGGTAATGGCCAAAGCTTACATTAGAAATTAGGGACAGTACACTCAAATACCAATTTCGGATCAGCTCGAATCCGATTAAAAACCGATTCCGAATATCAACTCCACGGCATTTACGTTCGTCCGCGGATAATCGTTATTCGCGCCGGGCGCGAGAGAGTACGGAAGCCCATCCTTGACCCAGCGTGTGTAGCGGAGCGCCGTGGATAGGAGTGCCCAGCTCTTGCGTGTCTCCGCGCCGCCCCCGACCGTCACCCCGAAATGCGAGGGGTTGTAGCCGTTGAGATTGCCGGCCACCCGGAACGAGGGCCCCGCCTCCACGAACGGCGCCCGCCCCAGCTTTGCCACGTGATATTTGGCCAGCACCGGGAAATCCCAGCTCAACACCGTACCGAAGTTGGCGTGCATCGGCTTGTAGACGGCATCGACCTCCAGTGCCAGGCCTTGGCGTAGTTCCAGTAGCCCCGAAACCCCGGCCAAATAGCCGATGCGTTCCTTGACTCCGCTGCCAGGGTAGTAAAACTCACCGAGTAAAGATACTCCCCCCATGACCCCGAGACTCAGCCGGTGCCCGGTTAGATGCACCGGTTCTGACGAGGTTCCCCAAGCCACGCTGGTCAGAAACTCAAGCTGATCGGCCTTGGTGGGATAATCCGGAAAACCCGCGTCCTTGTCCCATCGCGTGTACCGGATGGTGGGCGCCACGCGCAACTTGCCAAAGTGGATGGCGGCGCCTACCCCGGCAGTCAGCCCGAATTGCGACGGCAGGGTGCCCACATCGTCCTGCGAGGTGCGGAAGGCGGGCCCGCCTTCGAGGAACGGCCGGACTCGTCCCCATATTAGTGGGGAGGGCAGGTTCCATTTCAACATTAGGGGAAATTCCCAGGTATTCGCCGACGGGAAGTTGTATCTGTTAGTCTCGGTGGGGCCGCCGGCCGGAAATATCGTATTGACGCTCGTGCCCGGCAGGGGTCGATACAAAACGTCCGCCTCGATGGCAAAATTGCCGGTGAGTTGGACCTCCAGCAGGCCACCCAAGATCAAGCTGTGGGGACCGGGCATGCGCTCGACGTTGACTGCAGGGTTGCCATAAACGTCCGCCGGTGTGCTTACGTCGGAGCGGGGAAAATCCGGAGTGAGACCTGTCCCTCCGATCACGCCCCAGTAGAGCCGCTGGCCGGAAGCCGCGGATGCGAGGGTTATCGACAGAGCGACACAAAGCCACGCAGTGCGCATGGCCGCTCTGTCGCACTCCGACGACCAGAGCGATAGGAAGCTGATTTTAGGGCCTGGAACAGGAAGTTGTGCTGCGCGCAGTGGGCCTGAGCGTCACATCTGACCACTATGCTTCACGCGCGGGCTTCGGACTAATTCTCGACTTCCGCCGATTCGTCCTGCTGGTCCCTGGTAGGGATGCCATGAAACCGGACCACTTCCACGCGCAGCAGGGCCTTATCGCCCCCGGGCGAAATGTCGAGCAGCAGGAAATGGTGAAAGCCTCCATCGGATTCGGCCAGCCCTTTCACCAGCGGCGCACCCAGTCCGCCGGTCAAGCGCGTTTCGACCCCGTCCTGAATGTACGCGGCGTACATGTGACTGTGGCTTACGAACAGCATCGCAACTCCGTACTGCTTGAACAATCCGAGCGCGGCGTCGGAATTCCGTATGGCGTCCGGCCCATCTTCGTCCATGGCATGAGTCGTAATCGGATTCTTCGCCAGCGCTTTGTGCATCCCGACCAGGATTATGCTTTTGGCGGCGCTTGCGGCCCGCAGGTCACCCGCCAGCCAGGAAAGCTGAGCACCGCCGAAACCCTCGCCTCTGCGGCTGACATTATCCAGCGCGATGAAATGAACCACGTTCCCGATGTCGGCGCTATACACCACTTGCTCGAGTGGCGCCGGTCGTACGCCGGGCTTGCGCAGGAAATCCTCCTTGAATTTCTGGATCGCGTGCCGCCCGCTCGACAGCCGCAGTGCTCCGAAAAGCTCGACCTCGTGGTTTCCAATCACCGGATAAAAGGGAATCCCCGGCAGATCCCGAAGCCGCGGCATAAAAAACCGATCCGCAAAGCTGGTGATCTCCATGTCGCCGAGGAACACGAAGGCCATGGCCCCCCTTTTGCCGGCCTCCTGAAAGGCCCAGGGAACAACGTGCGACCGGTCGTCTCTGGAATCGCCCCCGATCGCCATCCGGATCACGCCGGGGTCCGGTTGGTCGGGCAAATGATCCGAATGCTGATAGGCCGAGCAGCAAGTGATGCTGCGGATGCTGCTGGAACGGCCGCTCTTGCATCCGCCGGCGCAAAGTAGCAGCCATGCAACGGCCGCCGCTTGCGGCACTATCAGACAGGTCCTCAATTTCACCGTCCCACTGAGACTAGCAGGTTCTGTCGTACCCTAAAGCCTTAGACCCAACTATGGCCGAATCCCCCATCACACCCCGCGCCCAGGACTTCGCCGCCTGGTACCAGGACGTAGTCATCCAAGGCGACATGGCCGAGCCCGCCGAAATCGTGAAAGGCTGCATGGTCATTAAAGCCAATGGCTATGCGGTCTGGGAAGGAATCCAGCGCGAATTCGATCAGCGCTTCAAAGCTACCGGCCATCAAAACGTCTACTTCCCACTGCTCATCCCGCAGAGTTTTCTGCAGAAGGAAGCCGAGCACGTGGAGGGTTTTTCCCCCGAGCTCGCCGTTGTGACCATCGCGGGCGGCAAGACGCTCGAAGAACCGTACGTCATTCGCCCGACTTCTGAAACCATCATCGGGCATTTCTTCGCCAAGTGGATCCAGAGCTACCGCGACCTGCCTGTGCTGGTCAACCAATGGTGCAACATTATCCGCTGGGAGCTGCGCACCCGCATGTTCCTGCGCACCACCGAGTTTCTCTGGCAGGAAGGCCACACCGCCCACGCTTCGCACGAAGAATCGCTAGCCGAAGTGCTGAAGATTCTGGATGTCTATGCTGACGTCGCCGAGACCATCATGGCTATGCCAGTGATCAAGGGCATGAAGACTTTGTCCGAAAAATTCGCGGGCGCGCTACGCAGCTACGCCATCGAAGCCATGATGCAGAACGGTCTGGCGCTGCAAGCCGGAACCAGCCACGATCTCGGCCAGAATTTCGGAAAAGCCTTCGACGTTCGGTTCCAGAGCAAGGAAGGCCAGCTCGATTATGTCTGGCAAACCAGTTGGGGCGTGAGCACGCGTTTGATCGGCGGTCTGATCATGAGCCACTCCGATGACAAAGGATTGGTGCTTCCGCCTAAGCTCGCGCCCGTGCCATCCGTGCTGGTTCCGATTTATCGCAAGGACGAAGAGAAAGGCCGGGTGCTCGAAGCCGCCCACCGTATCGCCAAAGACGTCGGCGCCAAGATCGACGACCGGGAAGGGCAGAGCCCCGGCGCAAAATTCTTTCACTGGGAGCGCCGCGGTGTCCCGGTTGTTCTCGAACTTGGGCCGCGCGATCTGGCTGCCAACAACATCGTCCTGAAACGCCGCGATACCGGCACTAAGGAACCTTTGCCGCAAGCCGACTTGACTTCGCGGCTGCCGGCCGTGCTCGCCCAAATGCAAACCGATCTCTATAGCGCCGCCAAGGAACGCCTCAAAGCCAACACCGTGCTCGCAAATTCGCTCGACGAAGTAGAGTCGATTCTAAAAGAAGTGACCGCCGAAAAGGGCGGCGGTAAATTCGTCATGGCGCATCTGAAAGATGATCCGGCCTGCGATGCCCGTCTCAAAGATTTCAAGGCTACCGTGCGCTGCATTCCGATGGTCGACGAATATGATGGACCCGGAAAGTGCATCGTCACCGGCGAACAAGTCGACCGCCGGTCGGTAATCGCCAAAGCGTATTAAAGGAAGGAGACCGAAACCCATGGGACGGCCCGTTGTTTATTTTGAGATCGGATGCCGCGACCGCGCCAGTACCGGCGATTTCTATTCGAAGCTGTCCGGCTGGCAGATCACGGCCAACGGTCCAGCGTCGGATATTCAAACCGGTAGTCCGCAGGGCATCTCGGGTCATATAACGTCGCTTGGCCACAAGCCGGCGAATTACACAATTTTCTACGTCGACGTCGAGGACGTGCAGGCCGCGCTCGACAAAGCCGCCGAATTGGGCGGCAAGACGCTGGTCGGCCCTATCACGATTCCGGCCGGTACGTTTGCCTGGTTCGCGGATCCGGACGGAAACACGATCGGACTATGGAAGCAGGCGAAGTCTTAGGGGGCGGTATTTTCGCTTGATATTGAGATCAATTTCCTGATGTTGAGATCAACTATCGCGATCGTTCTGCTCGCCGGCGCGGCGTTGGCCCAGGCGCCTGAGCAGATCCAGATCAATCCTCCCTACGTTCGTACGCCCGATAAGGTCGTAAGCGCCATGCTCAAACTGGCGGGCGTCAAAGCCAGTGACATCGTTTATGATCTCGGCTGTGGCGACGGCCGCATCGTTATCGCTGCCGCGAAGGATTACGGCGCGCACGGGGTCGGAATCGACATCGATCCCGAGCGAATTCAGGAAGCGCGCGAGAATGCCCGCAAGGCCGGCGTTGAAGCGCTGGTGCGGTTCGAAGTGAACGACCTGTTCGCGGCCGATATCCACAGCGCTACCGTGGTGGCGCTCTATCTGCTTCCCGATGTGAACCTTCGCCTGCGTCCCAAACTGCTGAAGGAACTCAAGCCAGGCACGCGCATCGTCTCGCACGATTTTCATATGGGCGATTGGAAACCTGACAAGCATGAGTTGGTTGACGCCGCCAGCAGCATCTATCTCTGGAGGATTCCCGCCAAATGATGAATCCGTTGCGCGTCGGCCTGATCGTGCCATCGTCCAATACGGTGATGGAGCCCGATTTTCATCGCCATCTCGGACCGGCGGCCATCGTAAGCACCGCGCGAATCTTTCTGGAGAGCGTGACTCGCGAGGCCGAAACCCGAATGCTTGAAGAGTATCTGCCCAACGCGGCCGAGCTCATCCGAACCACCGCGCCGGATGTTGTAGTCTTCGGGTGCACCTCGGCCGGGGCGCTCGGAACATTGGCCCACGACCGCGCCATCGGCGAGAGAATCGAAAAGCTGGCGAGCGCCCGCGCCATCACGGTGCTTCAAGCCGTGCTGTCGCAACTGGGCGCCATCGCACCACGCAAGCTGGCCGTGTTCACGCCATACATACCCGACTTGACCAACGGCGTCGCATCTTCTTTGAGCGAAGCCGGATTCCCGCCGCTGCTAGCCGCCGGAATGGGTATCCGCGCCAATCTCGAAATCGGCCGGGTAACGCCAGCCGAGATCGTTGATTTCGTGGAGTCGCAAATCGAGGGCAGCGCTCCCGACTGCATTTTCCTCTCGTGTACCAACTGGCGCGCCATTGAAGCCATCGAACCGCTGCATAGAAAGCTGGGGATACCGGTCGTCTCCAGCAACCAAGCCGCTCTTGTAGCTGTGGGGCAGGTCTCCGGCCGGCCGATTAAAGCAGATTCTTCAGCGCTTCCCGCTTACTCAGGGGACTGAGCCGGCCCGCGTGTTCGGCCACATACCGGCTCACTTCCTTCGCGTCCGTTTTGGCAAGTTGGCGCAGCGCCCAGCCGATCGCTTTTCGCAAGAAGAACTCTCTCTCGCCCATCGACGGCCGGATGCAATCGTACAAAAGATCGAGATCCGTATCAGCCTTGAATCCAAGCTGCGCCAGGATCGCGCTGCGGCGCTTCCAGAGGTCGTCCGATTTTGCCCAGGCGCGCAACACCCGGCCCATTTTGGCGGGATGCAGCCGCAGCAGTTCGCCCACACGGTGACCGGCGATCGCATCGACGTAGTCCCACCAAGCTCCGCTGGTGATCATCTCTTCGTACATCGGCAATGCATCCAGAGTCCTGAACTTGCGATAGGCGAAATACCCAGCCAGCTCGATCGCCAGGTAGCGTTCCTCCCGGTAGCGTGCCCCCCGCCACAACTCCAGCACCGTATCGCGCCATTCGGCGAACGAATCGAGCTTGTGGGCCGAGAAAACAGCCTTGGCCGCTTTTCTCAGAGGCGTGGCCTGAATCCCCAGGTAAGGCATGGTCGACTTCATATAGGCCTGCATAATCGGCGCTTTCGCCGGGTCGGCTATATCGCGGAGCGCTTTCCTGGCAGTTCGGACCAACGGCTTCATGGCTGCGCGACTCGCGCGGCTAGCCCCTTTGGAGCGACTAGCCGATAACTGCCGATCACCAGTTCGCTTACTTCATCCCAGTCAATTTCTCCGCAGTCCAGCACCTTGTGGTTGCCTGGCAAGACTTTGCACGTCACCGCCACGATGCCGTCGCCATGATGGTCATTGAGGAAGTAGGCGAAAGTCTTCTTGCGAACCTTGAAGTCGGCATGCTGGCCGTTGTAATCGCGCGCAGCTTCGGGAAGCGCAAGATAGATCTTCGTAAGCCGGACCAGTCGCCGATCTTCTGCGGAGGCCTTCATCGCCATTGTTTTCAATGCATATTATCACTCGGCCGGTTACTCTCGACGGTGGGGCGAACGCCCTCGTTCGCGCGAGACCCCCGATCCGGCTTGCCGAGCTCGCCCGCAAGCTGGAAGTGCCGACCAACCGAATCACCGGCATTTTGAACCGATAGTGCGTGGCCCAGAAGAAACTAGGGAAATCAATAAAGGCGCTACCCAGGTTGAAGCACCGCGATCGCGTTCCTGCATGAAGGTTGCGCGGCTCACCACAACAGGCCCCCTGGACCGCGTTTGCCATAATGAAGGTAATCCGCGCCCATGTCTCAAGCCACCGATACGTTTGTAGAACAAAACCAGACCCGCTTCCTCGAAGAGCTTAAGGATTTTCTACGCATCCCCAGCATCAGCACTTTGCCCGAGCATAAGCCCGATGTCCAACGAGCCGCCCACTTTGTCGCCGATAGCCTGAAGCGCGCCGGCCTCGAGAATGTCGAGATCATTCCGACTGACGGCAACCCGCTGGTCTATGGCGATTGGCTGCACGCGCCGGGCAAGCCCACTGTTCTTTGCTACGGCCATTACGATGTCCAGCCGCCCGACCCTTTGGAACTTTGGCAGAGCCCGCCCTTTGAGCCCGCCGTTCGCGACGGCAACATCTATGCCCGCGGATCCGCCGACGACAAGGGCCAGATGTACATGCACATCAAAGCCGTCGAGGCCTTGCGCGCGGTGAATGGCACGCTTCCGGTAAATCTCAAATTCCTGATCGAAGGCGAGGAGGAAGTCGGCGGCGCTTCCATCGCCAGTTACGTGGCCAAAAATCCCGCTAAGCTCAAGGCCGACGTCGCCCTCGTTTCCGACACGGCGCTGTATGCCGAAGGCCTTCCCACGCTCTGCATCGGCTTGCGCGGTCTGGTCTATATGGAGGTCGAAGCCACTGGACCGTCGCGCGATCTCCATTCCGGTCTCTACGGCGGCGCAGCTCCCAATCCGGTTTTCGGATTGATCGAACTGCTGTCGAAATGCAAAGATGCGCAGGGAAAGATCCTAATTCCCGGCATCTATGATGACGTCGCCCCGCCGGCTCAGGCGGAAAAGGATAGCTGGAAGCTGTTGCCTTTCAAAGAAGCTGATTTCCTCAGGAATGAAGTTGGCGCATCAGCTCTGGCCGGCGAGCCGGGACAGTCTGTTCTGGAACGAATCTGGGCGCGGCCGACCTTCGAAGTCCATGGCATCGCCGGAGGATTCACCGGCGCCGGCGCAAAGACCGTGATTCCATCCAAAGCCACCGCCAAGGTCAGCTTCCGGCTGGTCCCGAATCAAAATCCCGATAAGATTCTGGCTTCGTTTCGGGAATTCTTGGCGAAAAACGCCCCGGCCGGCATCCGCGTCGACCTTCGGGTTCTCAGCGCCAGCCCCGCGGTGATGGTGGATCCGAATCATCCGGCCATTCAAACCGCGGCCCGGGCGTTTAGTGAAATGCTGGGCCGGCCGACTGTATTTACGCGGAGCGGCGGCTCGATTCCCGTGGTGGGGGATTTCGCCAACCACCTCCATATCCCATCCATCCTGATGGGCTTTGGCCTTCCCGACGACGGCCTGCATTCGCCCAACGAAAAATATCGCCTGGAGAATTACTATAAGGGCATCATGACGATCGCGCACTTTTTCGAGGAGTTCGGCCGATAGACATCTAAGGTTCCACTTGGCAGCGAAAACTCAGAATCCGGCTCCGGCCGAAAGCGTGGTTCGGTCGGCTGGGATCGTCTCGGTGGCCGTGGCCATGTCGCGTCTGACGGGCTTGGTGCGTGAGATGGTCATGGCGCGGCTCTTCGGCGCTGGCTTCGTTTATGACGCCTTCCTGCTGGGCTTCCGTATCCCTAACCTGACTCGCGATCTGTTCGCCGAAGGCGCCCTTTCTTCCGCATTTGTACCCATTTTCACCCAGACTCTGGCGCAAAAAGGCCGCAAAGAAGCAGCCATTCTATCGAACCTGGTGGCTACCGCATTGATCCTTTTCGTGGGTTCGTTTTGTATTTTGGGAGTCATCTTCAGTCCCGTCCTGGTCGACCTTATGGCCGAAGGATTCCGGCACGTGCCCGGCAAGTTCGAGTTGGCGGTGAAGATGACCAGAATCATGTTCCCGTTCCTCCTGCTGGTGGCGCTGGCCGCCCAGGCCATGGGCGTGCTGAACGCCTGCAATCGCTTCGCGGTGCCCGCCCTCGCATCTACTTTCTTCAACATAGGCTCTGTGGCGTTTGGATTGGCCTTCGGCTATTGGCTCGGCCCGATGCTGGGTATCGACCCAATCAGCGGCATGGCCATAGGCGTCGTCCTGGGGGGTGCGCTGCAACTTGCCTGGCAGATACCCTCGCTGCGTTCGGAAGGTTTTAGTTTTCACCCCGGCTTCGACTGGAACCATCCCGGATTAAGGCACATCATCCGGCTGATGGGTCCGGCCATCCTCGGCAATGCCGCCGTCCAGATCAATGTGATGGTCAACACCAATTTCGCCTCCCGAATTCCAGGAAATGGTCCGGTAAGCTGGCTCGGATACGCCTTCCGTTTCATGCAACTCCCGCTCGGACTATTCGGAGTCGCGATCGCCTCGGCTACGCTGCCTTCGATATCGAGAAGCGCCGGGGCCGGTAATCTCGAAGAATTCAAGCGCACTTTGTCGAAATCATTGGGAATGGTATTTCTGTTAACGCTCCCGTCTTCGATTGGATTGATTGTTTTAGGCAAAACGATGATCGGCGCCATCTACCAGGGCGGCAAATTTCAGGCTTTCGACACTCAGCAGACGGCTCTGGCGCTTTCCTGCTACGCCATCGGATTGGCCGGATATTCCGCGCTTAAAGTGTTGAATCCCGCATTTTATGCTTTACACGATGCGCGCACTCCGATGATCGTCAGCGTAATCTCGATCGTGATTAACTATGCCACCGCATCGCTGTTGCTCCGCGGAACCAGCTTGGGTCACGCCGGTCTGGCGCTGTCCACATCCGCTGTGGCGCTTTTTGGCGCGGTGGCCCTGTTCGCCATTCTGCGCAGACGCGTCGGCCGCATTCACGGCCGAGCCCTGCTGGATAGTATTTGGAAAATCACGCTGGCCTCCGCCATAATGGGCGGCGCGGTATGGCTCTCGAGCCACGGGATTCAACAATGGCTCGGCGTTAGCAAGCTCGGCCGTCTCGTGGATCTGGCGATTTCAATCCCCTTCGGTCTCATTATATTTTACGGAGCTTGCCGAATACTTCGAGTTGCGGAACTCGATCTAGCGACGCGAGCGCTGGCCGGCCCAATTCTCCGCCGATTACAGCGCTAATTCTTTCTAAAACCCGGCCATCCCGAAACACAAATAGGGTAATCTTTACATCGCCAGCGTAATTACGCGGCAGAAGGAGATTACTTAAAATGTTGAAGAAGGTTCTGTTGATGACTTTGGTTTTGTTGGGATTGGCTTATCCGAAGCGGCCCGTGGTAATGGGTGATCCATTCCCAACGTGCCCGCCCGCCTGCGACGGACGCTAGTCTCGTCCCTTGACAGTTAGCCTGAACTGTCGTACAAAGGCCCCGGAGGTGTCATCCTGCGGGGCCTTAACTGGATGCAGCAATGTCTTTGGGTTGCATCTCTGTCTGTTCGCATCGGATTAGTGGCGCGACTCTTCCTCATCAACCCGAAACGATATCGATGGTTTATTGGCTACCTAATAGTGGCTTCGGTTGGCACTTTATATCTGTTCACACTTACTGTGCGCAGCACGACGTACGCGATTGCTTGGATCATCGTACAAATTTCGTCCTTGTTTCTGTTATACGCAGCGGCGATCGAGATATACGGTAATCTCTCCGAGCACTTCGGGGGCATAAATCGTGAAAGAAGGATCGTGGCTTATCTCCGCCGCATATTGAACGCTATCATGGCTTTATCGCTGGTTGCCTGTGTCGCTCTTACCGTCTTTGACGCGCGTGCCATGCTCGATAAGCAGCTATTCTCAGTGAGTAGCGCAGTCACGGCGACGTTTTTGCTCAGGCGTATTGCTAGCTCTACGCTGGCCGCTTTCCTGGCGGGCAGTGCGTTGTATTTCTCGCGCTTTCGCGTTTCACTCCAGCCGAATCTCCGCATTCACGGCATCTTGTTTACGGTATGGATGGCTGTCTCGGCGACAGCGATGTTCTGGCGCAATGTGGACAAATCGAGCAATGATTTGATCAGCGTCGCATACCAGTCAGCCGCGGTATTGGTTTTCGGATTCTGGATTGTAGCCGTTAGAAAAACCGGGGAATCGAGACCTGCGTCCGTGTCCGGGGACCATGGGCAGCGTGATCGCGAAATCCTGGTCTCATTCCTCAGGAGGCTTACGCGACGGCGCTGAACAAGCTTCCCAGTTGTTCGAAGCAGCGCTCTACCAATCCGGTGTCGCGCCGCTGGATCCCGACATAATACAGCGCGCCTTCTAGCGCCATTTTTCCCATCATCTTGTGCGTTGTCCAGGAGGCTTTATCCATCTCGATGAATGCCTCGCCGTCCTGGGGAGCCGTCCATAGTGGCAGCGCGCGTATGTCGCGATACAGATCGCGAAGATATTGGAAGTAAATTGCCGCCCGTTCTCTCCTAAAATGCTGCACGCCGGAATATTGTTGTTGCCTCACGAAGGCGACATCGGCGGCGGAAAGCAGCTTCAACATCGGCCGGTATTGCTCGAGGAAAATGGAAAAATCTTGCGACCCGCGAAGTTTGGGGTTTAGCGAGGCTGCCCGTTCCTGGTCATCATTGACGGATCGTAGCACTACCTTTACCTGATTATTTTTACACCAATAGCAGTTCAATTGTCAACGAATTTCCTATCCTTCGCGGAGGACTTGGATGGAGTCGAGGGGGCTGGTCACCAATTCAAGAAAATAATCGCCAGCGGCGCATCCCAACGGCCTGTATGAGGTTCTGCGGCCCGCCCAGCTTTGCGTAACCTCGCGAACATTCTAGTTGTGCCCAAGAGATGGTAAGATTTGTAGAGATGACCGAAGAGATAGAACAGGTCACCCGCTTACAGTCTCTCGATCTGCGAATCGGTGAGCTGGAGCGGGAAATAGCCACTCTACCCAAACACATCGCACAGATCGAAAAAGCGCTGGATTCTCACCTGCGCAGGCTGGAAGCCGATCGCGCTGCCCTGGCCGGCAATCAAAAGGAACGTAAGCGGCTGGAAGAGGACAGCAAAGTGGAGAGCCAGAAGATCTCCAAGCTGAAGGACCAGATGCTCGGCGCCAAGACCAATGAGCAATATCGCGCCTTCCAGCATGAAATCACCTTCTGCGAAGACGCCATCCGCAAATCAGAGGACCGGATTCTGGATCTCATGGCCGAAGCCGAGCCGCTGGACGTTAATGTCAAGAAAGCGGAAGCCGCATTAAAAGAAGAGAAGCAGCAGGTAGAAGCGGAAAAGGCCCGGGCCCGCGAGCGGACCGCGGTGGATCAAAAACAGCTGGAGGAACTGCTGGCTGAGCGAAAAGTTATGGTGGGCGCATTGAAGCCGTCAACCGTCTCGGCGTACGAGCGCATCCGAAAAAAATGGCATGGCGTCGCCGTTGCCGAGGCCTCCGGAGGACGCTGCTCAGGCTGTCATATGGTCCTGCGACCCCAGTTTTTCCAAGATCTGCGTCACAGCGACCAGGTAATGTTCTGCGAGAGCTGCGGCCGCATTCTTTATTACAATCCGCCGGTCAGCTTCGAGCATGACTTGGTGGCTCAGCCGCACCAGTAAATTGCGGCTTGGCCGGAAATGTTCGCCCCGTCGCGCTAACATGCTTGTCATGGCCCGCCTCGCGATCGCTCTCCTGCTGTTCTCAGTGATTTTGCCCGCCCAAACCATCATCCGCTTGGGCACGATCATCCCCAAAGACTCCCCCTGGGACGCGATCCTTCTGAAAATGGGCGAGGAGTGGAAGAAGGCTTCGGGCGGAAAGATCGAGCTGAAGATTTACCCTGGTGGGGAGCAAGGCGACGAGCCGGAGATGGTCCAAAAGCTTCGGATCAAGAAGCTGCAGGCAGTGGCCCTGTCGGGCGCCGGGCTGAGCGGAATCGATGCCGCGGTTTCGGCGCTTCAGATTCCCATGATGCTCAGCTCCTACGAAGAGCTGGATTACGTACGCGATCACATTGCCAGCCGTCTGGAGAAAGGCCTAGCGCAGCGCGGCTTCATCGTCCTTAACTGGGGCGACGCCGGCTGGGTTCACTTTTTCACCAAGCAGCCGGCGGTCCATCCCGACGACATCCGCAAAATGAAGCTGTGCGTTCTGCAGGGCGACAATAGCACCTTCGAGCTTTACAAAATCAATGGATTCCGACCTGTGTCGCTCGCCGCTACGGACATTCTCACCGGCTTACAGACCGGCCTGATCGATGCGTTTCAATCGCCTCCTCTGGTGGCATTGAGCAACCAGTGGTTCGGTGGAGCGAAGAACATGCTGGATATCCAGTTCGCGCAGCTGGTGGGCGCGACGGTGATCTCGAAAGATGTCTGGGATAAGATCCCGGCGCCGGTGCAAAAGGATATGATGCAATCGGCGCGCACGGCCGGCGTGGCTTTGCGGGAGGAGATCCGCAAGGCTGAAGCCTCTTCCATCCCGCTGATGCAGCAGTTCGGTTTGAATGTCGTGCATGCAGATCCCAAAGCCGTAGCCGAATGGCGGCAGCTTTCCGAAGCCATCTGGCCGAAGCTGCGAGGCACCATGGTACCGGCCGATCTGTTCGATGAAGTGAAGCGCTTGCGGGATGAGTATCGCAAAGCGCATCCGGGATCGAGCGCCGCGGGCATGCCGTGAGCGTCGCCACACCGCCTCCTGAAAACGCCGGACCGGCCACTCCCCTTCAGCTTTTTGAAGATTCGTTTTCCATCCTGGCTTTGTCGCTGATGACCCTGCTGCCGGTGATCGAAATGGTCTCCAGGCAATTGCGCTGGCCCGGCATTCCCGGGTCGGCAGTCGTGGTGCAACAGCTCACGTTGTGGATCGGCATGCTGGGCGGCATGCTGGCCTCGCGCTCCGATCGCCTGTTGGGACTTTCTTCCAAAGAGATGCTGCCGGACTCCTGGCGTACTCCGGCGAAAATTCTTTCAGGCGCAGGGTTGGCGGCGGTTTCCACCTGCCTTGCCTGGGCCAGTTGGGTGTTCGTCAAAAGTGAACGCGACTCCGGCAGCGAGCTGCTTCCGGGCGTTCCGAAGTGGACGGCGCTCGCAATTATGCTGGTCGGCTTCGGCGTGATTGCATTGCGCGCGGTGTGGCATGCCAGTCCAAACTGGAAGGGCCGCTTGCTTGCCGCTCCCGGCCTGGTCATCCCGGCGTTGCTAGGTTTTGTCGTTCCCGCCGGCACACCGGGGATTATGCCTCTGGCGCTGGCCATGCTGGCCATCGTCACCTTTCTTGGTCTTCCGATCTTCGCGGTGTTCGGCGGACTCGCGTTGTTGCTCTTTTGGAATAGCGGCACGCCCGCCGCATCGGTTCCGGTGGAGATGTACCGGTTGGTGGCATCGCCGCTGCTGCCATCGATCCCGTTGTTCACGCTGGCCGGATATTTCATGGTGCAAGGCGGGGCCACAAAGCGTCTGTTGCAAGTATTTACGGCGCTGTTTAGCTGGATTCCCGGAGGCCTTGCGATCGCCACCGTAGCCATCTGCACGGTCTTCACCTTCGCCGGATCGGGCCTGACCATTCTCTCGCTCGGCGGGCTTTTGGTGCCCATGCTGATCAAGACCCGGTACCCTGAAAACTTTTCCATCGGATTGCTGACCGCATCGGGATCGTTGGGCCTGCTGTTTCCGACCAGCGTTCCCGCGATTTTATACTGCGTTTATTCGCAGACGCCGCTGCCGCGACTCTTCACTGGCGCGATTCTGCCCGAACTCCTGATGATCACCTGCGTTGCCGCGGTCGGCATCTACATGGGCCTGAAACACAACGCCGTGCGCGAGCCTTTCGTGCCGCGCGAAGCCGCCGCCGCGGTCTGGAACGCCAAGTGGGAGCTGATGTTGCCGGTGATCATGATCGTTGGGCTGTTCGGCGGTTTTGGGACTTTGACCGAGGCTGCGGCGCTCACGGCCTTCTGCGCTTTCGTGGTCGAAGTATTCATTTATCGCGACCTTAAGCTGAATCGCGATTACCGCGAAGTATTCGTCGAGTGCGCCACCATTGTTGGCGGCATTTTGCTGATCCTGGGTGTCGCGCTGGGCTTCACGAATTATTTGATCGACGCCGAAGTTCCGTCCAAGCTCATCGATTGGGTGCGGACTCACGTCCAATCGAAGTACGTTTTTCTGTTGTTGCTCAATGGAGCGCTGCTGGTGGTTGGCGCGCTGATGGACATTTTCGCGGCGATCCTGGTGGTGGTGCCGCTGATCAAGCCTTTGGCTGCCGCCTACTCGATCGATCCGGTGCAGATGGGAGTAATCTTCATTGCCAACCTGGAGCTGGGCTACCTGCATCCGCCGGTCGGCATCAACTTATTTCTCTCCGCCTACCGATTCAAAAAGCCGATGGGCACCATTATATGGGCCACGCTGCCTTTCCTGTTTATTCTGATGGGCAGCGTTCTGCTGATCACCTACGTGCCTTGGCTGACGACCGCGCCGCTGCGCTGGTTCGGCAAATAATAGTTGTACTGAAGACTGATCGGCCGCGCGTTAATGAATCTGTAATTGTGCTAAGATCCGGTCTTGATACCCACCTGGGAGTAGGAATCAAGTGAAAGCATACGAAGGTACAGACGTTAGAAACGTTGCTCTGATTGGACACGGTCATAGTGGTAAGACCACTCTCACGGCCGGTCTTCTTTATACCGCGGGCGCGACTAATCGCTTGACGCGCGTCGATGAAGGCAACACCGTTACCGATTTTGACGACGACGAAATCCAGCGCAAGCTCTCGATTTCGACCGCCGTGGCGTATGCCGAATGGGCCAAGAAAAAGATCAATCTGATCGATACGCCCGGCTTCAACATTTTTATTAATGACACCAAGGCTTCCATGGTCGCGGCTGAGGGCGCCCTGGTGGTGGTGGATGGAGTCGCGGGCGTCGAAGTGCAAACCGAGAAGGTGTGGAGTTTTGCCGACGAGTTCAAATTGCCGCGCGCGATTATCATCGACAAGCTGGATCGCGAGCGCTCCGACTTCGAGCGTGCTCTGGCAAGCGTGCAAAGCGTCTTCGGACGTCTGGCCATACCTATTCATTTGCCGCTAGGTTCCGAGAAGGACTTCAAGGGCGTGATCGATCTGGTCCGGCTGAAGGCCTACACCTACACCAACGACGGCGACGGCAAGGGAAAGGAAAGCGACATTCCGGCCGATCGTGCGGATGCCGCTCAGAAGGCGCACGAGGCCCTGGTCGAGATGGTGGCGGAAGGCAATGACGCTTTCATGGAGGAATTCTTCGAGAAAGGTACGCTGCCCATCGAGCACATCCAGGAGGGGCTTCGCCAAGCCATCCGCGAACGGCGCATTTATCCCGTGCTGTGCGCCTCCGGTTTGCGAAACATCGGTTCGGATCTGTTGCTAAATTTCGTTATCGAGAATTTTCCGGCGCCTACCGAGCATGAACCGCTGGCCGGCAAAATAAACGACAAGGACGCGACGCGCGCCGTCAAGGACAGCGAGCCGGTATCCGCCTTCGTCTTCAAAACCGTGGCCGATCCGTTTGCGGGGCGAGTGACTTATTTCAAAGTGATGTCGGGAGTCGTAAAGAATGACGCCAACCTGGTGAACGCGCGGACGGGCGGGGGCGAACGTTTGGCGCACATCGCCGCTCTCGAAGGAAAGACCATGCCCCCGGTCACGGAGCTGAGAGCCGGCGATATCGGTGCCGTGGCGAAGTTGAAAGAAACGCTCACCGGCGACACGTTGGGTGAAAAAACATCGCTGATCAGTTATCCTCCGGTGCATTTGCCCGAGCCCTCCATCGCTTTTGCGATTTCGGCTAAGAGCCGGCAGGATGAAGATCGCCTGGGCCACGCCGTCGCCAGGATTCTGGAAGAGGATCAGTCGCTGCGCTTTTATCGCGATCCTCAAACCAAGGAATTCCTGCTGGCCGGCAGCGGCCAACAGCATGTGGAAGTTATCGTAAGCCGTCTGAAAAAGCGCTACGGCGTGGACGTCGAATTGAAGGCGCCCAAAATTCCTTACCGCGAAACGATTCGCGGCAGGGCGGAGGTGCAAGGCCGGCATAAGAAGCAGACCGGCGGCCACGGCCAGTTCGGCGACTGCTGGATTCGGCTGGAGCCGCTTCCGCGCGGCGGCAAGTTTGAATTCGCCAACGAGGTGTTCGGCGGGGCGATTCCCCGCAATTTTATTCCTGCCGTGGAGAAAGGAATCGTCGAGGCGGCCGCGAACGGTTTTCTGGCCGGCTTTCCCGTGGTGGATTTCAAAGTGACCGTCTACGACGGGTCCTATCACGACGTCGACTCGTCCGAAATGGCGTTCAAGCTGGCCGCGCGCAAGGCATTCAAAGCCGGCATGCAGCAGGCCAAGCCGTCCTTGCTGGAGCCGATCATGAACGTCGAGGTGCAGGCTCCAGTGGAATACGCGGGCGACTTAATGGGCGATCTAAACGGCCGGAGAGGCCGCATTCAGGGCATGGACACCAAGGGCAGCACGCAGATCATCAAGGCCCAGGTTCCGATGGCCGATATGCTCAGCTATCAGAACGATCTGATTTCGATGACGCAAGGCCGCGCGTCATTTCAGATGGAATTTTCGCACTACGACTACGTTCCGTCGCTGCAGGCCGACAAGATCATCGCCGCCGCTAAGGCCGCCAAGACCGGCGAAGAAGAGGAAGAAGAATAAACCGGGTCAGCTCCGGCGCTTTTTTCGCGCACGCTCAGGCTCCATCAGCGAGAATTGCAGCTTGTGCTCCAATGGCTCGACGCGATCGAGCAGCACGTGCACTGTATCGCCAATCGAAAATTCCCGCCGCGTCCGCTGGCCGATGATCTTGCGAGTGTTCTCGTTGAACATATAACGATCGCCCGGCAAGGTGTCGATCGGGACCAGCCCTTCGACGAACAGATTTTCCAATTCAACAAAAAATCCGAAGCGCGTGGTGCTGATAATCAGACCGTCGAACTGGTCGCCCACGCGATTCTCCATGAATTTGGCCTTTTTCCACTCCACCAGCTCCCGTTCGGCGTCGGCGGCGCGGCGTTCGGTTTCCGAACAATCGTCGGCGATGCGCGAGAGTGTTTCGAGGGACAGGCTGTTGCGCTGGCCGTCGAAAAACGCGCTGAGGATGCGGTGCACGATCAAATCCGGGTAACGGCGAATCGGTGAAGTAAAGTGCGTGTAGCTGGTGGCAGCCAGCGCGAAATGGCCGCGATTGTCGGCGCTGTAGCGAGCCTGCTTGAGAGACCGCAGCATCAGGTAGCTGAGGATGCGCTCCTCGGGTTTGCCTTCGAGCTTGGCGATCAACTTTTGATAATTGCGCGAAGTGACAGCCATGTTGTCCCCGGCGATCTCGATATCTTTCCGCCTCGGGCGGCCATCGCGCCCGCGTTCGGTCATCCGGAATCGTTTTACCGGCAGCGCGCCGATGCCGAGCGAATAACCGAAATGCGAAGCGATTTCTTCAAACTCCAGCACGCGCTTGGGGTCGGGTTTCTCGTGGATGCGGAATAGCGATGCAATGCCGGCCTGTTCCAGGTGCGACGCCACGGCTTCGTTGGCCGCCAGCATGAACTCCTCGATTAGACGATGCGCGATGTTGCGCGGGCTGCGCTTTACGCCGGCCATCTCGCCGAATTCGTCGAACTCGATCAACGGCTCGGGCATGTCGAAATCGATGGCCCCGCGCTGGATGCGTTTACGGTTCAGGATGAGGGCCAGCTCCCGCATCAGCTCGAAGCGGCCAATCAGCGGTTGATAGCGCTGGCGCAGCGCCGCGTCACCTTCGAGCAGCGCGTGAACATCGGTGTAGGTCATGCGCTCCACGCTGCGGATGACGCCTCGTGCGAACTCCTGCGCGACAATGTCGCCGCGATGATCGATTTCGAGCAGCACGGAAAGGACTAACCGGTCGACGGCAGGTTTCAGCGAGCAAATTTCGGTGGAAAGCTCGAGCGGCAGCATCGGCACGGCGCGGTCGGGAAAATAGACGCTGGTGCCGCGCAGCGATGCTTCTTGGTCGATGGGCGAGCCGGGCGTGACGTAGTGGCTGACATCGGCAATGTGGACGTGCAGGGCGTAGTTGCCGTTGGCGAGGCGGTCCACCCAGACGGCGTCGTCGAAATCGCGGGCGGTCTCGCCATCGATGGTGACGATGTCCATGCCGCGGAAATCCTGACGTCCGGTTAATTCCTCGGTACGAATGATGTTCGAAACGCTCTGGGCCTGAGCTAATACTTGGGGTGGAAACTGGTGCGCGATGTGATGCTTGCGGATTACGATCTCGACATCCACGCCGAAGTCATCCGGATGGCCGAGCACTTCAATCACGCGGCCGACAGCATGGTCGCCATCCTCCGGAAATTCGAGGACCTCGACGTTGACGATCATGCCGTCGAGGTCGTCCGGTCCAGTGACAGGAATAGGCGCGACGCCGACGCGGTCGCGATTGCCGGATTTGGGCGGGATTTCCATGCCTTCTGGAATATCGATCCACTGATGAATGCGGTCGTCATGCGGGATGACGTAAGAGCCACGCTTGCGGACCCGAAACTCGCCGACCACGGTTGGATGGGCGCGCCGCAGGATCTTGACGATCTCGCCGTCGGCGCGGCCGTCGTTCTCGATGCGTGCGATGTGAACCACCACGCGATCGCCGTGCATAGCGGTTTGCGCGGAGTCGCGCGGAATGTAGACGTCGCCGCGGAGCCCCTCGATAGGATGGTCGGGGATCACGAATCCATAACCGTCGCGGTGCATGTTCAGACGGCCGGCTACGTACTCCCGGCTCAAGCGAGTAAGCACAAAATGGCCGGACTTCACTTCCACCAGATCGCCGCGCTGCTCCAGGCGATCGAGGGCGGCATCGAGGTCGGCACGGGAAGCGCCACGAGTGCCCAGTTCACGAACGAGCTGCTTGAATGTCGCGCGGGAGTGAGGAAGGCGGGCGATGTGGTCGAGGATGGCGGCGTCGGTCACGCCCCAATTATAAAGGGGCGGTGCTCCTGCTCAACGAGGCGCCGAAGGAGTGATGGTGAAGTCTGCCGAGGGCGTAATGGTCTGGTTGCGATTCCGGTCGATTACGTGAAGCTTCAAAGTGTACGAGCCCGGCGCGAAAGTTGCGAGCGGCAACAGCTTCTCGACGATCACTTGTGAAGTTGTACTTGGGAGGTCGCTCACTTCCTCGGTGTACCCGAGAACCGTTTGTTGGGAATCGTTGTTTACAACCTGATACTGGATGGAGCCGTTCGGCTTGTGAGTCACAGGATCGAGCGCGAAGTGGTAGAGCTGAATGTAGCGTTTTTCATCATTCGCGAAAAACGCACTCGGCCGCGGGCGTATTTGGATGTCACCGATGCTGAAGCCCCCAGCGCCGCTATTTTTGGCCGGCAGTCGCTCCAAGAGGTCAGCGATTATAAGGGCGCTAGCATCGAGCGTTTCTTCGTTCGAGCGCGGAATATCGAGACGGAGGGTAGCGCGCAAGTTAGCCAACACATCTTTATCGGTAGGGTCGATGATGAGGCGATATTCGCCGGTGTTCGTGGAATCGACGAATTCGAAAACCACATCGGACCCGATGTCTTCGAGATAACGGTAACGCCATTGCTCGAATGGATCTGTGGAGGTGGTTCCACCCCCTTGTTCAAAGGGGCGTTGATAGGTAGCGGCGGGATGCGAATCGATTTCGTCGGGCGGTCCATACTTGATGTAAATCCGACCGCGGTCCGTTTTCCAACCTGGAATTCCGATGGCGAATCTTTGATTGGCGTAGGCGAGGCGGCGGTAGTGTTCTTCCTTGAACTCGTTTTCGACCGTGCCGGGAGTCGGGTCGCGCCGCAACCAGAACCGTTCGATGAATTTCTCGCGCTCGATATCATTCACGAGGCGATTGAAAGCGTCGCGCTCCTGATCAGTGATGATATAGGCGACATCGGTCTCCGCCCAGTTGGAAGAAGCAGTCTGCGCCGCTAGCGCGGAGACGAGGCACAGCAGAGCAGACGCCGAGACGAGCCTCGACCGGCCACGCAGGAGTGCGCGCGCTATATCAGGCTTGAGTTGGTACACCATTGGGCACCATCGGCAGCGCGCGGATCCGCACACCGGTTGCCTGGTAGATTGCGTTTCCAACCGCGGGCGCGAGGCCGACGATGGGCGTTTCACCGGCGCCGGCCGATGGCAGATCCTTGCGGTCGAGCAGGATCGTTTCGAGTACCGGCACATCACTGAAGCGGGGCAGGCGATATTTTCCAACGTGCGGATTCAAAATCCTGCCATTCTCGAATTCGATGGCTTCAAAGAGCGCCCCGCCGATGCCTTGAATCACCGAACCTTCCACCTGGTTCTTGAGATGCTCCGGGTTGACGATGGCGCCGCACTCGAAGGCTGTCACGACCCGTTCGATCTTGACCTTTCTGCCGGGCTGGGAGACGGAAATTTCGGCGCAGGAGGCTACGTAGCCGCCCTTTTCGACACCGCAGGCAAGGCCGAAGCCGCGCGTAGGGCCGGATTTCATTTTGCCCCAGCCGAATTTTTCAGCCGCGGCCTGAAGCACCGCCCGCAGCCGCTCGTCTTTTAGGTTCTTCAATCGAAATTCGAGCGGGTCCATTCCGACGGCGGTGGCGATTTCGTCCATGTGCGATTCGCGCGCGAAATGGTTGGCCGTCGCAGCCAGCCCGCGGTAAGAGCCCTGTCGCAGCGGCGTTTCAGTGGGATGAAACTCGATCTTTCGATTCGGAATTTCGTAAGGCGTGTCTATGCCGGATGGTCCCGAATTGTAATTGTGGAACTCCCAGGCGCTGATCAGGCCGTCTTTCGTTGCCCCGCTGCGAATCTCGATTACGCCGGCAGGGCGGAAGTAAGCCCAGGTGAACTCGTCTTCGCGGGTCCAGATCACCTTCACGGGGTTGCGAGCGGCTCGCGCCAGGCGGGCAGCTTCGATTGCGACTTCTCCGGTATGCTTGCCGCCGTAACCGGAACCTGTATCCGGCACGATCACGCGCACGCGATCTTCTGGGACTTTGAAAGCTTCCGCGAGCTCGCTCTTGACGCCGAAGGGTCGCTGGGTTCCGGTCCAGACCGTCAGTTTTCCGTTGCTCCATTCGGCGACCGCGGCGCGCGGCTCCAGCGGAACATGAGCAATGTAGGCGACCGTGTAAATAGCATCGAGTTTGTGATCGGAGGATTCCAGGCCCTGCTCGACTGAGCCCTGTTCCGGACTCGACTGGCCGGGTCCGGCGCCGCGCGATTGGGCAGGATGGCTCTTGAGGTAGGCGAACAGGTCTTTGTTCGACGGTTGGGGATCGGCCTTCCATAGGGCTACGAGCTTGGCGATCGCGCTCGAGAGTGTGCGTTCATCCGGCGCCGCGGCCCCGACGAAATTTCCATCGTGGACAATTAGCACGCCAGGAATAGACGCCACGTCGAGCGATTCTAGCCGTGCGTTGAATGCGTAGGGACGAAGAACACGGCCGAACAGCATGCCCGGCCGCACGATGTCGGTGCTATAGCGATGTGCGCCGGTGACCATGTCGCGCGCATTGACCTTGGCGACCGAGGTTCCCGCGACTGTCCACTTGCCGGCGGGCCTGACGGCTGCTCCGTCGACGGTCTTCATCAGCTTCTGGCCGTGAGTCAATTCGCCGAAGCCGATGGACTCACCGCTGGCGGAGTTTGTCACTTTGCCGCCAGAGACCGTGATGGATTTGCGATCGACCTTCCATTTGTCAGCGGCGAGATCGATGAGGGTCTCGCGCGCGGCGGCGCCCACCTTCTTCAATTGGGGCGCCATGGTGGGAGTGGTGCGGCTACCGAAAGTCCCCATGTCGTAAGGCGTCAGATCGGTATCACCCATGACGAGCTGGATGGAACTAACGGGAGTGTGCAGTTCTTCGGCGACCGCTTGCGCGAGCGCCGTGCGGGCGTTCTGGCCGACCTCGACCTTGCCGGTGTAGATAGTGACGATTCCGTCTTCGTCGATGTGTAGCCAGGCGGCGAGTTCGGCGGGGCGTGCGTCGGCTCGGAATCCTTGAGTGCGCCCCGACTCCTGGGCCATGGCTTGGCCGTCGAAGAACAGCACGAACAGAAGTCCGCCGCCGAGCAACTTGAAAAGATCGCGCCGCTCGAGCTCAAACCGGTAAGCCGGGCCAGTGAAAAGCTCGTAGCGTTCTGGTTCAAACATGCTGGCGGGTTCAAGCATGCTGGCCTCCGTTCATGGCTTTCTGGGCCATTTGCATGGCCGCGACGATGCGGGGATAAGTCCCACAGCGGCAGACATTGCCCTCCAGCGCGCGCCGGATGTCGGGTTCGCTGGGGTGGGGCGTCTTCTTCAACAAGCCTAAGCCCGACATGATCATTCCGGGCGTGCAATAGCCGCACTGCATGGCGTCGGCCTGGATAAAGGCCTCTTGCACGGGATGGAGGCGGCCATCCTGCGCCAGACCTTCGATTGTGGTGATCTCTTTTCCTTCGATCTTGGAGACCGGTGTGATGCAGGAGCGCACGGGCGCGCCATCGATGAGCACGGTGCAAGCGCCGCAATGGCCTTCGCCACAACCGTACTTGCTACCTGTGAGTTCGAGCGCGTCGCGGAGTACCCAAAGCAGGAGACTGTTGGGATCGAGTTGAAGGCGATAGCGCTTCTGATTGACCACGAGTTCCATGGCTTAATCTTACTCGCGGGCGGTGCTGGACGCTCACGAATCGGCAGTCCGGCCAGTCCGGTAAAATAAAGACAGGTGAATCCCCAGCCCCAAACTGAGCCCGGTCGTTTTGCGCCAATCCTCGAGGATTTCGATCCGCTGGTCGCCGAGTGGTTCTCCACCCGTTTCGCGGGCGCTACCGAACCTCAGGTGCTCGGATGGCCGGAGATCCGTGCCGGCCGCGACGTCCTGATTTCGGCGCCCACCGGCTCCGGCAAAACGCTGGCCGCTTTTTTGATTTGCCTCGATCGCCTGGTTCGAGCCGCCCGCGCCGGTCAGCTTGCCAATGAAACCGAGGTCGTCTACGTCTCGCCGCTCAAGGCTCTCAGCAACGACATCCACAAGAATCTCGAAATACCGCTGGCCGAGATCTCCGAGTTGGCCGCGCGCCAGGGCATCGCGCTCGATGCGATCCGCACTGCCGTCCGCACCGGCGATACTCCCGCCTATGAGCGCCAGCAGATGAGCAAGCATCGCCCGCACATTCTGGTCACCACACCCGAGTCGCTTTACATTCTGCTGACCGCCGAAAAATCGCGAGCAATGCTGCGGACCACCCGCACGGTGATCGTCGACGAGATCCATGCCGTTGCGGATGACAAGCGCGGCTCGCACCTGGCCCTCTCGCTGGCCCGGTTGGATGCGCTCACCGCCGAAGCCGGACATCGTTCCCAGCGAATCGGATTGTCGGCCACGGTCAAGCCGATCGACGAAGTCGCAGAGTTCTTGAGCCCGCGCGCGCACATCATCGACATCGGCCATCGGCGAGCCATGGAACTGGCGGTCGAAGTGCCTCGCGACGAACTTGGTCCGGTCGCCAGCAACGAGATGTGGGGCGAGATTTATGACCGGCTGGCGCAGCTCATCCTGGCCCACCGCACCACGCTTGTCTTCGTGAATACGCGGCGGCTCGCGGAGCGCGTAGCCCATGCCCTGGCGGAACGATTGGGAGAAAACGTCGTCCTGCCGCATCACGGCAGCCTGTCGCGAACCCTCCGCCTGAACGCCGAGTCCCGTCTGAAAAACGGTGAGCTGCGGGCCGTCGTCGCCACTGCTTCTCTGGAGCTCGGTATCGACATCGGGACGGTCGATTTGGTCTGTCAGGTCGGCTCGCCTCGCTCCATAGCTGTCGCGCTTCAACGCGTCGGGCGCTCCGGCCACTGGGTTGGTGCGATGCCGAAGGGTCATTTCTTCGCCACCACTCGCGACGAGCTGATCGAATGCGCAGCGCTGGTCCGGGCCATCAGGACCGGCCAGCTTGACCGGCTCAAGATTCCCAACGCGCCGCTCGATATTCTCGCCCAGCAGATTGTGGCCGAAGCCGCGGCTCGCGATTGGAGCGAGGATGATCTGTTCCAGCTTGTTCGCAGCACCTATCCGTATCGCAATCTGTCACGCAGCGAGTTCGACGCGATCGTCACCATGCTGTCCGATGGGATTTCCACCCAGCGGGGGCGCAGCGGAGCATACTTGCATCGCGATCAGGTGAACGGAAGAATTCGCGGCCGGCGAGGCGCGCGTCTGGCTGCCATCACATCCGGCGGTGCAATTCCCGAAAGCGCAAACTATGCCGTCATCGCTCAGCCCGAGGAGAAAGTCGTCGGTACTCTGGACGAAGATTTCGCCGTCGAGAGTTTGGCCGGCGATGTTTTCCTTCTGGGAACCACCTCCTGGAGAATCAAACGGGTCGAGCCCGGGCGCGTCCGCGTGGAAGATGCCCACGGTGCGCCGCCTTCGGTGCCTTTTTGGAATGGCGAGGCTCCGGGACGAACGGTCGAGCTGTCTCAGGCCTTTTCCGAAGTCCGGGAAAAGGTGCACGGCGATCCGGAGAAAGCGCTTTCGTTCCTGATCGATGAATGCGGCCTGGATGAAGCCGGCGCCAAACAAGCTCTGGTCTATATCCGCGCGGGCGCGGCCATGCTGGGGGCGCTGCCCACTCAGCAGCGCATCGTCGCCGAGCGCTTTTTCGACGAGGGCGGCGGGATGCAACTGGTCATCCATGCTCCTTTCGGCTCACGCATCAACCGCGCTTGGGGACTCGCTCTACGCAAACGCTTCTGCCGGTCGTTCAATTTCGAGCTGCAGGCTGCTGCCACCGATAACGGCATCAACATCTCACTGACCGAGCAGCACGCTTTCCCGCTCGAATTGGTTTTCGAATTCTTGAAATCGCAAAGCGTCGAGGATGTCTTGACGCAAGCCTTGCTCGATGCGCCCATGTTTACGGCCCGTTGGCGCTGGAACGCATCGCGCGCGCTAGCGATTCTTCGGTTCCGGGGCGGCCGGACAGTTCCCCCGCCCATCCAGCGCATGCGCTCCGAGGATCTGCTTGCTTCGGTCTTCCCCGATCAAGTGGCCTGCGCCGAGAATCTCCCCGGCGAGATTCGTATTCCCGATCATCCGTTGGTCAAAGAAACGCTCGATAATTGCCTGCACGAAGCCATGGACCTGGATGGTCTTAAACGTATTCTGGAAGCGCTGGAATCGGGCGCCATTCAGAAAGTAGCGATCGATAACGCCGAGCCCTCGCCGTTCTCGCACGAAATCCTGAACGCGAATCCGTACGCTTATCTCGATGATGCGCCGCTCGAAGAACGGCGGGCTCGCGCGGTTCAATTGCGGCGTACGCTGCGAACCGATGTCGCCGGCGGCGCGGGTATTCTCGACCCAGCCGCTATCGAGCAGGTCGCGGCCGAATCCTGGCCGGATGTCCGCAACGCCGACGAGCTGCATGACGCGATGTTGACCTTGATCCTGCTGCCGCCCGCCGAAAAATGGGAAGCCTGGTTCAATGAACTCGCCGTCGCCGGCCGCGCTCATCGAGGGACACGATTTTGGATCGCGACCGAGCGCCTGCATTTAAAGGACGAAGCGCTCCCGATCGTTCGGGGCTGGATGGATTCGATCGGCCCAGTGACCGCAACCCAGCTTTCGGAAACTCTTGGCTTTCCCGTCGATCAAGCTTTGCTCAAGCTTGAAACCGAAGGTCAGGTAATGCGCGGGCACTTCAATCCGAACGCTCCCTCCGACGAAATCCAATGGTGCAACCGCCGCATTCTGGCACGCATCCATCGCCTCACGCTCGGGACTCTTCGCCGCGAGATCGAACCAGTGACGGCGGCGCAATTCCAGCGATTCCTCCTGCGCTGGCAGCATCTGGTGCCCGGCAGCCGGCTGCATGGCGTCGACGGCACGCTGCAGATCATCAAGCAGCTCCAAGGCTATGAAATTTCCGCGGCCGCCTGGGAGCCGGAAGTGATCTCGCGACGCGTGGCCCGTTACGAACCCGAATTTCTCGATCGCCTGTGCCTATCAGGCGAGGTGATGTGGGCCAGGCTCTCGCCGCATCCCGCCTTCGAAGATCCCGAACCTCGACGCGTTCGCCCTACGCGCACCGCACCCATCGCAATCTTCCTGCGTGAAAGCGCCGAATGGCTCGAAACCGGCGCGCAGCACCCTACGCTGTCTCATGCCGCCGCCGAAATCCTCGCGCAACTTCGCGAGCGCGGCGCTTCGTTTTTCAACGATCTGGTCCGATCCACCGGCCGCCTTGCGAGTGAAGTGGAGGATGGGCTTTGGGAACTGGTGGCCGCCGGCATCGTGACCGCCGACGGCTTCGAGAATCTTCGATCGTTAGTCGATCCCAAGCGCCGCCGCGGGGAGGGGCGGGGAAGACACTCGCGTCCTCGTCATGCGGCCGGCCGTTGGGCGCTGGTCCGGCATGCGGCAAACCTGGCCACCAGCGACGTCCGCGCCGCCGCCTTCGCCGATCAGCTTCTGCTCCGCTGGGGTGTGATCTTCCGCGATCTGCTGGCCCGCGAGACGCTGGCTCCGCCGTGGCGCGATCTGCTCCCCATTCTTCGGCGCAAGGAAGCACAGGGAGAGATCCGCGGCGGCCGGTTCGTTTCCGGTTTCAGCGGCGAGCAGTTCGCCCGTCCGGAAGCGCTGGACCTGGTGCGCTCGGTCCGGCGCACCGAGACATCAGCGGACGAAAATGTTGTGGTGCCCAACTCCGACCCATTGAACCTGGCCGGGATCATACTCCCGGGACCGCGCGTCAGCACGCTGCTGCGCACGCTGCCGCCTCTCACAACAACGTCAGCGGATCTACGTCGATTACCAGCGCCGTAGGATTCCATTTCCGGTCCTGTGTAAACCGCCGCAATTCGCGCAGCGTCTGGTTGAGCCGCTTGCGATCGATGGCCTTGATCAAAAGCTGATAACGAAATTCGCTTTTCAATTTTGGCACCGGCGCTTCGGCCGGACCCAGAATCTTCAGGCCCTCCGGCGCGGGATCCAGCATCCGGCCCAGCGCGGTACTCATTTCGAGCGCTTCTTCCTGTTTCTGGCTGCGCACCAGAACATTGGCCAGCGCGGCGAAGGGAGGATATCGCATCAGCTTGCGGAACTGGATCTCCTTTTCATAGAAGCCGTCATAGTTTTGCTCGGAGGCGTAGCGAATCGCATAATGTTCGGGATTGATAGTCTGGATCAGCACGATCCCCGGCAGGCTGCCTCGTCCGGCTCGCCCGGCTGCCTGCGTGAGCAGCTGAAATGTTCGCTCGGCGGCGCGAAAGTCCGGGAGCCCCAGGCCCACGTCAGCCGACACAACTCCGACGAGAGTTACGTTCGGAATGTCGTGTCCTTTGGCGATCATCTGCGTGCCCACGAGTATGTCGGATTCGCCTTCGCGAAATCCGTGCAGGATGGTCTCGAAATGACGCTTGCCGCTGACGGTGTCGCGATCCATGCGAGCGATGCGCGCGGCGGGGAAATCGCGATGCAGCTCTTCCTCGACTTTCTCCGAGCCGGTGCCGATGAAGTTCAGGTATTCGCTGCCGCATTTCGGACAGACCGAGGGAACCTTCTGTGCGTAATTGCAGTAATGGCACAGCATGCGGCGATCGCGCCGGTGATAGGTCAGCGTTACCGCGCAGTTTACGCATTCCATTTTTTCGCCGCAGGCCCGGCACGCTACGAAACTGGAGAAGCCGCGGCGATTGAGCAACAGCATTGTCTGCTCGCCCTTCTCCAGCCGCTCGGCGATCATATCAACCAGCCGGCGGGAAAAAATCGCCAGCTTGCGCGTCTCGAGGAACTCCTGACGCATGTCGATCACTTCGACGTCCGGCATCGGTCTTTTCTCGATCCGCTCGGGAAGAGTAAGCAGCGTGTACTTGCCGCGCTGCACGTTGTAACGGCTTTCGAGACTCGGCGTGGCTGAGCCTAGGATCGCGACCGCGCCCGCGCCGCGAGCCCGCACGATGGCTACATCCCGGCCGTTGTAGCGGGGCGTATCCTGCTGCTTGTAACTCTGATCGTGCTCTTCATCGATGACTACCAATCCGAGATTTCGCACCGGGGCAAACACGCCTGACCGCGTGCCCACTACGACGGTCGCGAGGCCGGCTCGGATTCTGCGCCACTGCTCGGCGCGCTCGGCATCGTGAAAGGCGGAATGCAGGATGGCCACGCGATCGCCGAAGCGGTGAAAGAAGTCACCGGCCACCGCGGGTGTGAGCGCGATCTCCGGCACCAGCAAGAGCGCGCTACGGCCCAGCGCCAGACAGGCATCGATGGATTTTAGATATACCTCAGTTTTGCCCGATCCGGTGACGCCTTGCAGTAAGAACGTCTGAAACTTGCCGCTGCGCTGCGCGGCTTCAATCTGCTGGTAGGCTTCGAGCTGGTGGGGATTCAGAGTTCGCGGGGGCGCTTCGGATGTGAACACTCCGGTGGGCGACTCGGGCTCGAGCGCGATCAGTTTGCGCCGCGCCAAGGATCGAGCGGCCTGGCTCGCTCCGGTCACGGATGCCTCCAGCTCCGCCAGATTATGCGTTCCCGGATGCAGCTCCAAAAACGCATGCAGCTCTCGCTCCCGCTTGGTGAGCTTTATGTCGTCGGGCGAAACGGCCAGCCAGGAGGCGCGCAGCCGGGTGGCCGAAGCGCGCAGGGGGTCGCGCTGGGCCTCGAGGTTCTCGATTTCGATGAAGCCCTTTTTTTCCAGGGACCGGACGATTCGCGCGGCGTTGGGGAGCTTCTTTTCCAGATACGACGCCGATAGCGGCCGGGCGTCGAGGAGCTGCAAGACTTGCACAGCCGCGTCTTCCTCGCTCGAGCCCATCACCAACTGGCGCGCCGCATCACGACCGGAGTCAGTGAGCGAATACAACTTGCTCTTGCGAACCTCGCCGCTCAACGGCGTCATGGAGCGCAGCACTTCCCCCAGCGGGGCGCAATAATACTGGGAGATCCAATCGCCTAAGGCCAGCAGCTCGGCATCGAGCACCGGTTCTTCATCCACCAATCGCAGAACTTCTTTGAGCGGGCCGTCGGGTGGTTGGTCATGCAGCTTGACGACCATGCCAGTCAGTTTTCTGGTCCCGAACGGAACCAGCACGCGGCATCCGGGCTGCACGCGATGCCGCAATGTCTCAGGCAACCGGTAGGTGAAGCTCTGGTCGAGCGGAACCGGCAGGCTGACATCGCAATAGTTCATGGAGCGGCTCGTCCATAAAACGCCTGTAGCGCCGGGTACAGCGATTTATAAACAGGATGGCCCGCGGCGTAAACCTGCGCGGCATCCGGCTGCGGAGAAATGGAATCGACTTCGCGGATTACAGCTTGGCACACTTCAGGCACCGACGAATAGACACCGGTTCCAACCAGCGCCAAGAGGGCAGCGCCGTAAGCCGATCCTTCCTGCGTTTCGAGCGTGACTATCCGTTTACCGAAAACATTGGCCAGCATCTGACGCCAGAACGCGCTGCGCGCTCCGCCGCCTGAAACGCGCACGGATTCCACCTGCACGCCCATCCGCTCGATGATGTCGAGACAATCTTTCTGGCTGTAGGACACGCCTTCGAGCAGCGAACGAATCAGGTGGGCACGCGAATGCTTGGCGGTGAGGCCGATCCAGCCGCCTCGCGCCGTCGAATCCAAGTGCGGTGTCCGCTCGCCCATCAAATAGGGAAGCCAGTAAAGGCCTTCGGATCCGGCAGGAGCCACGGCAGCTTCGGCGGTCAGCGCTTCGTAATCGACACCTGGAGCGAACTGGTTGCGGAACCATTGCAGGCTCAACCCGGCACCCTGCGTGACGCCCATCACGTGCCACGCACCCGGGACGGCATGACAAAACGTATGCACGCGGCCTGCCGGATCGAAGCTCGGTTGCACGCTATGCGCGAAAACGACGCCCGAAGTACCGAGCGTACAGGAGACCACGCCCGGAGTCACGATTCCGTTTCCCACCGCGCTGGCTGCCTGGTCGCCGCCGCCACCGACCACCGGGGTGCCGGGCGTGAATCCTGTTTCGCGGGCGGCAGCTTCCGAGATCGAGCCTGTAATCTCGCTCGATTCGTACATGCGAGGAAGGATGTCGCGATCCAAACCAAGCTTATCGGCCAACTCCAGAGACCAGCGCCGGTGGACGACGTCGAACAGCGCCGTGCCGGATGCATCTGAAACATCGCTCGCGTAATCGCCGGTGAGCTGAAACCGGATATAGTCTTTGGGCAGCAGCATCCGCCGCACGCGCTGGTAAAGCGCCGGCTCGTTGTCGCGCACCCAAAGCAATTTCGGGAGAGTGAATCCGGTCAGCACGGGATTGGCGGTCGAGCGCAGCACCATCTCTTTTCCGGCTGTCCGATTGATCCAATCCACCTGCGGCTGGCTGCGCTGATCGCACCAGATGAGCGCGGGGCGGATGACGCGCGCGGCTTCGTCCAGGATTACGAGGCCGTGCATCTGACCGGACAATCCGACGCCGCGAATGTCCTGGCCGCTTACTTTGGCTTGGCTGAGGACGCCGCGGATCGCCTGCCGGGCCGCATCCCACCAGTTTTCCGGCCGCTGCTCGGCCCAACCGGGCCGCTCCATCCGCATGTCCTCATGGGGAGCGGTGCAGGCCTGGCGGACACGGCCGGTTTCGTCCACCAGTAGCACTCGTGTGCCGCCAGTGCCAACATCCAAGCCAAGCCAGAGCGCCATGAAGCCGAATTGTAGCGCAGGCGCCCTAGTACTTCTGTACCCTTTGCTCTTTACAAACCAGAGCAAATCCGGCAGAATTGTTTTTAATCTGTTGGGTTAGCCCGTTCTGAAACGACGAGGGATCAAACAGCGTCTCTTAGTCGGGGTTCAAGTTTAGCGACCCTGTTGTCGATGAGAGTAGGTGAGTGGACTCTATGGACATTGTGGGAGATCGCAAGTTCGTTGAGCTGCCGGGAGAGAAGAAGCACGAGCTGCCTCCTCTACTGGTTCGGACCAGTCCGAACGTAAAGCGGCTGGATCGTGTAGTCGGCATGGCCAACGATCTGATCGAAGCCGACGACATGATTCCCTTGCCGCCGATGGAAGGTCTAGGTCAGGACCAGGAAGTCGACCGGCGCAAGATGGATCTCGCTATCAACCTGGTTGACCAGTACCTTCACCTGATCACGCAATGGCAGTGGGGCGATAGCATACTGGAATGGATACGGCAGTGCGAGACCACATTCGGGACTCGACTAGAGCTGCGGAACCTGCTGCGCCCGGATGTTTGGCCGCATGCCGGCCGATCGAGCTTCGTGACTTTGCTGGAAGACAAGCGCGTTCCCAACGAAGGCATCGAGTACGAGAAGGCCGTCGGTCTGCGGCTGACTTTCCGGCAACCACCGCCCATCTCGTGTTTCTCGAACCAGTTTCTGTTTTATCTGAACGGCACCGTCGCGACCACGGCTTATCAGACCTGGGCGCACCTGATGCCGGATCCAGTCTCGTCGCTGCCGCCGGAACGGTTCACGTTCGACATCATTGATATGTCCCTGATGTAGGCAGGTCGGGGACCTGCCCCACCGCCCGGGGACGGCGCGCCAACAGGTCGATCTGTTCCGGTGCCTCCGGTTCTTCGCCGCTCGAAACTCCTAGCTCGCGCATCTTGCGCAGCGCCGGCACAAGCCGCGAATCCCACGATCCAACCGAGCGATTGTAAGCCTCGACTGTTTTTTCGAGCAATCTCCCGGTATCGGCATAGTGGCCGCAAACCAATTGGACGCGATCGTAAAGTTCTGAGGCAACACGGCGGATCTCTTCCGCGTTTTCGGCCAACTGCTCCTGGTTCCATCCGTAGGCGATGCCTTTCAGCACCGAAATCAGCGTGACCGGCGTGGCGATCACCACTTTGCGGGCCAGCGCCTCTTCGATGAGATCGGGATTACCTTCGAGCGCGGCGCTGAAGAAATGATCGCCGGGGAGGAAGAGCACCACCAATTCAGGCGCGGGCTGGAACTGGCTCCAATACTGCTTACTCGATAGTTGGCGGACATGCTCGCCGACCTGCTGGCTGTGCCGCTGTAGCGCCGCGCGGCGCGAAGGCTCGTCGGTGCAGCCGGCGGCATCGAGATAAGCGGTGAGCGGTACTTTGGCGTCCACCACCAGGCAGCGGTCGTTCGGGAGCTTTACTATCATGTCCGGCCGAATGCGAACGCCATCGCTCGCCTCGGTGGACTGTTCGACGAAATCGCAGTTCTTGACCATGCCGGCCAATTCGGCGACGCGCCGCAGCGTCACTTCGCCCCAGCGGCCGCGGGCCTGCGGCGAACGCAGAGCGGTGGAGAGAATGGTGGTCTCGCGGCTGAGCGATTGCAGTTGTTCGCCGAGACTCCCGTATGCCTTTTCCCGGGCACGCTCCAGCTCGCGCACGTGCGTTTCCAGGCGGCCGAGCGAATCGCTGAGCGGCCGGACCACGCCCTCGATGGCGGTCTGCTTCTGAGCGAGATCGCCGGTCATCTGCGCGCGAGCAGTTGCGAGAGTGCTTTGCGCCGCTTCTAAGAAAGACGCTTGATTCGATCGCAGCGCCGAGTCGGCCAAGGCTTGGAAAGTCTGGTTGAGTTTGGCTGTGGCGTCGCCGGCGAATTGCTGGGCTGTTTCAAGACGGACCAGCCGCGCGCGCATCCACAATCCGATGATGAGGCCCCCGGCCAGAAGTCCAACGAAGAATGCGATCCCAGTCACACGTCCACCTCAATTACAACATCCAGGATAAATCATTTGAAAGCTGAAATGTTCTACCCGCCAAACCACGCGATCCAGGCCGCGCCAAACAAGATGGTCAGCACGGCCAGAGGCGCGCCAACGCGGAAATACTGCCAGAATCCGATTTGCACTTTAGCGCGAGCCTGCTGGACCACGATCAGGTTGGCAACCGAGCCGAGGAGAGTAAGATTTCCGGCCAAAGTCGACGACATCGCGAGTGTCAGCCAGGCCCGTATGGGATTCGCCAGATGTCCGACCAGCGGCTTAAAGACCAGGACGGCCGGCACATTGCTTACCAGATTCGACAGCACCGCGGAAAAACCACTCAGCAGGAACACGTTGTCGAGGTGCAGGCGGCCGGCCAGGACAATCAGATCGTTTTCCAGAGAGGTTTTCTCGACTCCGGCAATCACGATGAACAGGCCGGCAAACATTACCAGCAGTCCCCAATCGATGCTGCGGTAAACTTTTTCCGGATCGACACGGCGGGTAATCAGCAAAGCCGCGCCGGTGACGATGGCGACTTTGGGCACCGGCCAGCCACCAAAGAACATGACGATCATGACCAGGGACGCGATGATCGATTTCCACATCAATCCGCGGTCTACAGTCACTGGCTGCTTCGAGATTCTTACTGTCTCGGCAGCGGCAAACTCGGCGCGAAAGGCGATGTAGATAACCAGCACCGAAAGAATCAGCCCGCCCGCGGCGACGGGACCGAGGACCGCCAGAAAGTGCCGATAGGGTATGCCGGAGAAGCTGCCGATCATCATGTTCTGCGGATTGCCGGTGATGGTGGCGACGCTGCCGATGTTGGAGGCCATCGCCACGGCCAGCAGGTATGGAACCGGATTGCGTTCGAGCGTCCCGGCGATCTCGAGCACCAGCGGAGTCAGCACCAGGCACATGGTGTCATTGACGAAGAATGCCGAGAACAGGCCCGCTACGGCAACGATCGACATCAGCAGCACTACCGGGCTGTGGGCGTGTTCAACCACGCGCTCGGCTACCAGAGAAAAGAACCCGGAGAGCTGAAGATTCGCGACTACGATCATCATTCCGAACAACAGGATGATGGTGTCGAAATTGATGGCGGCATAAGCCTCGGTGAGGGAGAGCGCGTTGGCGCCCACCATAAAGCTGGCGCCGATGATGGCGGCCCCGGTGCGGTCGATGCGGAAGCCGGGCAAGCGCCCGATGGCGAGCACCAGGTAGGTAATCGCGAAGATGAGGATGGCGGCCATGCCGGAGAGTGGCGGGACTAGTAAAGAATCCGCGTGCGGATGGTCCCGGGAACTTCCTCCAGCTTATGTTTGACATTGAGCGACGCCGCGCGCTCGCCGGTCTCGACATCGATCACCACGTAACCGATCCTGGCGTTGGTCTGCAAATACTGACCGGCGATGTTGATCTTTTCGCCGGAGAAGACGGCGTTAATAGCCGAGAGCACGCCGGGCTGATTGTGATGGATATGCAGCAGGCGATGTTTGCCGGGATGCTCGGGCAGCGCTACTTCGGGAAAATTGACGGCGCTGATGGTAGAACCATTGTCGCTGTACTTGATCAATTTCTCGGCGACCTCCAGGCCGATGTTTTGTTGAGCCTCTTCAGTGCTTCCGCCGACGTGCGGAGTAAGCAGGACGTTATCCATGCCGCGCAAGGGCGAGACGAACTCGTCGGAGGCCGTTTTGGGCTCGACGGGAAATACATCCATGCCGGCGCCGGCCAAATGCCGCGACTTGAGCGCGTCCACGAGCGCGTCTATATCCACGACGGTTCCTCGCGAGGCGTTGATCAGATACGCGCCCGTCTTCATCCGGGCCAGTTGGGCAGCGCCGATCATTCGGTGAGTGTCCGGAGTTTCGGGAACGTGAAGCGTAACCAGGTCGGCGGTCTCGAGCAGAACATCGAGCGAGGAAACCGCGCGTGCGTTGCCTAGCGCCAGCTTGGTCTCGATGTCGTAATAGACCACTTGCATTCCCAGGGCTTCGGCGAGCAGCCCGATCTGAGTGCCGATGTGTCCATAGCCGACGATGCCGAGGCATTTGCCGCGTACTTCATAGGACCCGGCGGCGCTCTTCACCCAAACGCCGCGATGCGCCGAGGCGTTCCGCTGAGGGATTCCACGGAGGAGCATGATAATTTCCGCCAGAACCAGCTCAGCCACGCTACGCGTGTTAGAAAAGGGCGCATTGAACACCGGGATACCGCGCCCGGTGGCGGCATCGAGATCGACCTGGTTGGTGCCGATGCAGAAGCAGCCGACGCCGATCAACCGCTGCGCCTGGGCGAAAGTTTCCGCAGTCAACTGCGTAGCGGAGCGAATCCCAATGATGTAGGCGTCGCGGATGGCTGCGTCAAGCTGGGCTTCCGGCAGCGATTTCGGATGTTCCTCTATGTTGGTGTAGCCGTCCCGGCGGAAGGCTGCCACTGCGCTCGAATGGACGCCTTCGAGCAGCAGAATCTTGATCTTTTCTTTGTGGAGAGAGGTTTGTGTCATGCAGCCCGAAGCCCTCATATTGGCAGGTCGGGGACCTGTGCCACAACTAACGGGTTACATGGGGACGTCTTCGCCGAGGTCGTTGGTGCGGTTTTCGAACTTGGTGAATTCCTTGAGGAACACCAGGTTTACCTTGCCGGTGGGGCCGTTGCGCTGCTTGGCCACCAGAAGCTCGGCCAGGCCCTTGAGCCGCTCGTCCTCCTGTTTGTAAACTTCTTCGCGGAAGATGAATGCGACCAGATCGGCGTCCTGCTCGATGGAACCCGATTCACGGAGATCGCTCAACTGTGGGCGATGATCGCCGGGGCGCGTCTCGGGCGCGCGATTCAATTGCGACAGCACCAGCATGGGGACCTTCAGATCTTTGGCGAGCAGCTTCAGGCCGCGCGAAATAGTGCTGATCTCCTGGTTGCGATTCTCATAGCGGCCGCGGCCGCTCATCAGCTGCAGATAGTCGATCACCACCAGCGAGAGGCCGTGCTCGGCTTTCAAGCGGCGCAGCTTGGCGTGGATGTCCATCATGTGGGTGCCGGACGTATCGTCGATGTACAGCGGCGCTTGCACCAGCTCGGAGGCGGTCTTGGCGAGCCTGCGGCGCTCGTCCTGATTCAAATATCCGGCGCGGAATTTCTGCTGGTCGACGCGCGCGCCAGCGCAGATCATGCGGGTCAGCAGCGATTCGCGCGACATTTCGAGCGAGAACACAGCCACGGTCTGTTTCTCATTAGGCTGCGACGCGACGTGCTGGGCGATGTTCAGCGCCAGCGCGGTCTTGCCCATGGAAGGACGCGCCGCCAGGATGACCAGCTCGCCCGGATGCAGGCCGCCGGTCATTTCGTCCAGCTTGAGAAATCCAGTGCTGAGTCCTTTGATCCGTTTGCTGGGATCGAGAAAGGCGTTGATGCCACCGTCGAAATCTTCGAGGATGCGCTGGGGATTGATGAGCGCGTCCTGTGCCCGGGTTTCTCCAAGCTTGAGCAGAGTTTCTTCGGCGCTGGCCAGAATCTGGTCGGGCTCTTCTTCGCCGATTATGCAGCGGTCGATCAACTTTTGCGAGGTGAAGATGATGCGGCGCAGAACGGCCTTGTCCTTCACGATGCGGACATAGCTGTCGAGATTGGCGAGGGCCGGGAGTCCTTCGTCGAGCGAGACCAGATAACTGACGCCGTCCACCGATTCGAGCTGGTTCTGCTTCATCAGCTCATTGGCGACGGTGACGCGGTCGATGCGCTCGCCGCGTTCGTACAGCTCGCCCATGCGCAGGAAAATCCGGCGGTGCTTCTCCAGGCTGAAGTCTTCTGATTCAAGCGCGCCGGCGACCTGGATATACAGCGCGTCGTCCATCAAAATGGCGCCCAGGACGAAACGCTCGGCGTCGAGGTTGACGGGCAGTCCTCTTTCGAGGGCGATGTCAGGAGCAGCAGCCATATTTGGAGGACCTTACTACCTTAGGGGATAAGCGGGGATATGGCGCGGGTGTTTTTCGATGTCGCGTTGTGAGGTACTTAGCCTGTGGAACGGCGGTGGGAAAGTTGTTCGCGGAATTAGCGGGTTTAAAGCCTTGCGGGCCAAGCCCCTGGAAGCGCTTTTCCACAGAACAATTCTAACAATTTATGTTTGGACTGGAGAACGCCTAGGAAGATGTACGGGAAAAAAGGGAAAGCAGGCCCGAAAGGGAGTTGCCCTTTTTGGCGGCTGGCTCGGCGCCGCCGACTAAGCGGTCAACTAGGCCGGCCACGCCTTTGCCGAAATTAGTATTAGCCGGCAGCGGCTTACCCTCCATGAGGGCTTTCTGAATGGCTTCGTAATCGGTGGGCAGGATATGGAAGATATCCGCGTGGAGGGCGGTACCGATGACATCTTTGCTCAGGCCGACGTGGCGATCGTAACGATTCACGATCAGGCGTATTTTATAGCGCCCGATGTTGTTGCTGTCCAGATAACTGAGCGCGCGCTGGACGGCCTGGAGCGCGGTAAGTTCGTTGGTGGTGACCAGCAGGATCTCGTCGGCGAGGCGCGCCTGGCTGAGATTCCATTCTCCGTACACGCTGCCGGTGTCGAGCACCACCAGATCGTAGGCGCCGCGCGCATACTCCACAATGCTGCTGGCGTCGGACAGTTCGGCCATGCCTTCGGTCATGACCTCGGGCGACAGCAAGACGTCCACGCCATTCCGATCGGTGACCATGGCTTTCCACAGGTCGGCGTCGATTTCGCTCGACCGCGCCAGGACATCCATGAAGCTATAGTTGGATTTGATCTTCAGCAGAAACGATAGGGTACCGGCCAGCGGATCGAGGTCCGCCAGAAGAATCCGTTTATCAGCCTGGCGCTTCAACTGGTGGGCGAAATTGCTGGCGATCGTGCTGGCTCCGCAGCCACCCTTGGCGGGCATGACGCAATAGACCTTGCCGGGAGTCTTGCCGCGGCTGGGCTGAAGCCGCGAAATCTTGTGGAGCGCCGCCTCCACGTGCTCGGCCACGAAGGGATGGATGAGGAAGTCGCTGGCGCCCTGCCGGAGACAACGCAGCACCTGTTCGGGGTCATTGCCGAAAAGGACCACGATGATGGGAAGCTTTGGATCGGCTCGCAGCAGGTCGGGAATGACAGCCAGGCTACGATCAGGTGCGTCGTCCACTTCGAGGAAGCAGAGATTGGGCTGCTCGACGGCAATGGCTTCGGTGATCTGCCGCCGGCTCGGAATGGCGTTCAATTCAGCGCCCGCAAAATTCGGAAGATAGTGGGTCAAGAGTGGAGCTAAGTCTCTAATTATCTGTTGCTTGGGACAGATAAACAGGGCCTTCCAATTACCGGCGAACTTAGCGGCATCAGGCTGGGACATTGGCGCTGGCGGGACTTCTCCCTTCGGAGTCCTACTCGATCAAATCGGCTATAAGTGATGATAACATGAGAGTCTTTCCTCTCCCCGCCAACTAGAATTTCGCACGCGCTCGCCGATGAGGCCAACTGGGAGATATTCTCCCGGAGACGCCCGCAAACGGGCGTCATGTCTCGGATAAGAAGAAAAAAGATGAACGAAGCTATTGCGAAAAAAAGAATCGCCGTGTGTGACACCCAGCCGATCACGGCCCAAGGGCTGAGAAACCTGCTCGCATTGAGCGAGGATCTCGAGCTAACGGAAGCAATGAACTCGCTCGAAGCCGCGACGGCCTTCGTGCGCGCCAACAGCCCGGATATTGTCGTTGTGGACAAAGGGTTCGGGATGCGAGCGGTCCTGGACTGGATCCACGACCTCAAGCTGGCCGACGCCACGCCGGCCGTCACGGTCTGGGGTGTATCCATGACCGAGGCCGAAGCGTTGCGGCTGTTACAGGCCGGGGCCCGGGGCATTGTTCGCAAGACCGCCGATCTGGCTAGTTTGCTTACCTGCCTGCGCACGGTGGCCAGCGGCCGAAGTTGGATGGAGGACTGCGTATTTCGCGATTCTGCCCGTCAGATCGGCTACCCGCGATCGGAACTGACGGCCCGCGAGCACCAGGTTTTAGAGCTGGTGGAGCAAGGCTTCAAAAACAAAGAAATAGCGCTGGAGCTGGGAATTAGGCCGGGTACTGTGAAGATTCACTTGAAGCACATTTTCGAGAAAACCCGCGTTCGGGGACGGTATGGGCTAGCTATTAGCGGGTTAAAGGACAAGGGAATCGTTTCGATGGCGAGTTGACGGGAGACAGGAGACAGAAGACAGGAGACAGGAGACAGGAGACTGGAGACAGGAGACAGAATGGCGCCAGCTCGAAGCTTCCAGGACCTGATCGTGTGGCAGAAAGCATATCAGTTCGTCCTGGGCTTATACCGCTTGACCGATTCGTTGCCTAAGAACGAGATTTACGGCTTGACGAGTCAAATGCGAAGGGCTGCCGTCTCGATCGCCGCTAATATCGCCGAAGGTTTTCGAAGACGCGGCCGACCCGACAAAGCTCGTTTTATGAATATCTCTCAGGGATCAGTCGAAGAGAGCCGGTGTTATTTGTTCTTGTGCCGTGACCTCAATTATGCCGACACTACCGTTCTATTGAGCAGTCTGGAGGAAGTTAGTAAGCTTCTCGATAGCTACTGTAAAGCGATTCTGGCTTCTGACCCCTGACTTCTGACTCCTGACTTCTGTCTTCCGCCTCCCGCATTCCTGCTATCCTGATGTTTTGTGCGTCTCTTCTTAGTCCCCCTGCTTGTCTCCATCCCTCTGGTTGCCGCATCGCCCTCGCTACTGGACATTCTGTCCGGGGAGCTCGAACGCAACTTCACAGTCCTGAAACAGAAGGGCGACCCTCCGCCCTACTTCATGGCTTACAGCGTTACCGAGGCCGAAAGCCAGGTGATCTCGGCCAGCATCGGCACCATTACCAGCCGCAACACCGGTCATGCGCGCTACCTGGACATCACCCTCCGCGTGGGAACCCCGGCGCTGGACAATTACCACATGATCAAGGGGGAACGAGCGCGTTTCACACCCGGATCGGTGTTTCCGCTCGACGAAGTGCCGGATGCCATCCGCCGCAAGCTTTGGCTGGACACCGATCGAACGTATCGGGCAGCGGCGCGCCGGCTCATCGAAATTAAATCCAACCAGGAGGTGAAGCTCAAACAGGCCGACGATTCGGCCGATTTTTCGAGCGAACCTGCCTCCGTGCACGAAGAACCACCGCCGCGTTTGCGTCCGCTCGATGACGAATGGGCGGCGCGCTTACGAAAGTGGTCGGCGACATTAGCCAATAATCCCGGATTGCTGAGTTCGAACGTCACTCTGGTAGTGGAAAGAGAGACCAAGTATCTCGTAAGCACGGAGGGAACCAAGCTGCTGCACGGGCGCACTTTCGCCAACATTTCGATCAGTGCGCGCGGCAAGGCGTCGGACGGAATGGACGTCAGCGCTTCGGAAGATTTTCAGGGAAGCGAGGTCGATCGTTTGGCCAAGCCGGAGGTGATCGAAGCGGCGGTCACTCGCGTGGGTTCCGACCTGTCGAAGCTGTTGCGCGCTCCTACCGTGGAGCCGTTCGTGGGTCCCGCGATTCTTTCGGGCCGCGCGGCGGGGGTCTTCTTCCATGAAATCTTCGGTCACCGCGTGGAAGGTCATCGGCAGAAGGACGAAGCCGAAGGCCAGACCTTTACCAAGGCGATCGGCACGCCGGTGCTGCCCAGTTTTCTTTCCGTGACGTTCGACCCGACCAAGAAGAGCATCGACTCCACGGATCTGAACGGAACGTATTCCTACGACGATGAAGGCGTGAAGGCGCGGCCGCTGACGGTGGTGGACAACGGCATCCTCAAGACGTTTCTCATGTCCCGCTCGCCCATTCAGGGCATCGATCATTCCAACGGTCATGGCAGGAAACAGGCCGGCGCAGAAGTGGTCTCGCGGCAATCGAACCTGATTGTGGAATCGAAGAAGCAGGTGCCCGAGCAGCAATTGCGCGAAATGCTGATCGCGGAGATCAAGCGGCAGAACAAGCCGTACGGGCTGTATTTCGAACAGGTGACCGGCGGCTACACGCTGACGCAACGCCGCGGCCTGCAGGCCTTCACCGTAATTCCGCTGATCGTTTATCGCGTTTATCCGGACGGACGGCCGGATGAGCTGGTGCGGGGCGTCGATATCGTGGGAACGCCGCTGGCGAGCTTCGCGAAAATTCTGGCGACGTCCGATAAGCTCGAAGTGTTCAACGGATATTGCGGCGCCGAATCGGGCAGCGTGCCGGTTTCAGCCAGCTCGCCCGCTCTGCTGGTATCGGAGATCGAGATTCAGAAGAAGGATCACTCGGTGGATCGTCCGCCGCTGCTGGGACGACCGGAGACAGAACTCAGGAGTCAGGAGTCAGGAGTCAGAAGGTGAAACGCCTCGGAAAGCTGGCCTTCTGCCTTCTGACTTCTGTCTTCTGTCTTCTGACTTCTGACTTCTGTCTTCTTCCGCAGGACGCCGACCCGGTGCTGCGCGCCATGAAGGATGAGCTGGAACGCTCCCGGCAATTGCGCATCGTCAGCCTGGATGCGCCTTACTTCATCGAATATCGCGTGGAAGACGTCAATGTCTTTTCGGTCGACGCTATGCTGGGCGCGCTGGTCTCGAGCGAGCAGACAGTTCTGCGAATACCGACCGTCAAGGTGCGCGTAGGCGACTACGTCTTCGATAACACCAATCACCTCTATTCGGATGCCTATACCGGCAGCCGCTACGATCCGGATCACCTGCCACTTGAAAACGATTACCGGGCTTTCCGGCAGGTGTTGTGGCTGGCCACGGACCGGGCTTATAAAACCGCCGAAGAGGCGATCGCGCGCAAGCGGTCGTCGCTCAAGAACATGAACGTGACCGAGCAGCTTCCGGATTTCTCAAAAGCTCCCGCGGTACAGGCGGTACAGCCGGTCGTGCGGCGGAATCCGGTGGACGAAACTCTGTGGAAGGACCGGACGGTGAAACTTTCGGGCATCTTCGATGGCTATCCACAGGTGCTTTCATCGGGTATCGAATTGCAGACCTCGGTGGCATCCGACTATGTGGTGAACTCAGAGGGTACAACCTTGCGGATACCCGAAGATCTGGCGTATCTGCGGGTGCGAGCCTTTGGTTTGGCGGCCGACGGGACGACGGTGCGCGACGCGGCTGTGTTTCAAGCCTTCGAGTCCACTGAGCTTCCGGTGGAAGCGGAACTGCGGCGGGGAGTGACTGAAGTGGCCGGCAACGTCGCGGCTCTGGCGCAAGCTCCCGCGGGTGAAGCCTATGACGGCCCGGTCTTATTTGAGGCGCGCGCGGCCGCCCAACTATTCGGACAATTACTGGGCGACAACCTAAAGATCACGCGCAAGCCGATTGCCGATCCTGGCCGAACGGCGCCGCATGTTCAGAGCGAGCTTGAAAACCGCATCGGATCGCGGATACTGCCGGAGTGGATGGATGTAGTGGACGACCCTACTCAGGCCGATTGGCGCGGCCACACGTTGCTGGGGCATTACCAGTACGACATGGAGGGCGTCGCCCCCAACCCTCTCGCGCTTGTGGAAAAGGGCGTTCTTAAGACTTTTCTTTTGACTCGTACGCCGGTGGTCAAGGGCTTCAGTGCATCGAACGGCCGCGGGCGCATGCCGGGGAGTTTTGGCGACCGGGCGCCGGGCTTCGGTAACATGTTCGTCCGCGCTTCGGAGACCGTGCCGGCGGCCGACATGAAGAAAAAGCTGATCGAATTGTGCCAGCAGCGGAATAAGCCTTACGGGATGCTGGTGCGGAAGATCGATTTTCCATCCTCGGCGTCGATTGACGAGTTCCGCCGGCTGGCCACGGCAGCGGCGCAATCGGGCGGGAATACGCGCCTGGTGAGCGAGCCTCTGCTGTTGTATCGGGTGTATCCCGATGGCCGGGAGGAATTGGTGCGAAGCATGCGGTTTCGCGGCCTGTCCACGCGGTCGTTCAAGGATATTATCGCGGCTTCGGACGAGAACTATGTTTTCGACTTCGTCGATTCCAACGCGCCGCTGGCCTTGATGGGAGCGGGGAGTTTCGTGACTTCGGCTTCAGTGATCGCGCCGGCTATTTTGTTCGATGAGCTGGAGTTCGAGCCCATTCACGAAGATGTTCCCAAGCCGCCGATCGTGCCGGCGCCGCCGTTGTCGGGCGCTGGCCTGCGGGCCGCCAGCGGCCTACTGCGAGCTGCGTACTGACCCATGGGTCTGCTCTTTCGCTCCATTTTCCGCGAGGTAGCGAGCAGCGCGATTCTGGGCGCAATCCTCTTCACCTTCGTACTGTTCCTGCAGCGCGTCGGCAAGTTGTTTGAGATATTGGTGCGCAGCACCGCCCCGCCGGCCACGGTCGCGCATCTGTTCGCGCTGGCGATTCCGTTCACCTTTACGTTCACGCTGCCCCTCGGCGTGCTGGTGGGAGTTTTGATCGCGCTCTCGAGAATGTCGAGCGACGGCGAAATCACGGCCATGCGAGCCGCCGGCGTGCCCAGCCGCAAAGTGATCGCGCCGGTGCTCACATTCGCTTTTCTGGCGACCCTGGTGACCGCCGCGGCCACGCTCTGGCTCACGCCCTACTCGACCTGGAAAACATACAAGATCCTGAATCAGGTGGTGGCCGCCGAGTTGACCGCCGAAGTGCAGCCGCGCGTCTTCGAGGAAAACTTTCCGAATCGCATCATCTACGTGAGCGAGGTTATTCCAGGGGCGCTGACGCACTGGCGGAACGTGTTCATCGCCGATTTGACGCCGCCCGAAGAACAGAAGAAAGACGATCACGATCATGGCGACGGGCCGCGCATCACGGTTGCATCTGAAGCGATCGCCGTGCCGGACGTGGCGCGCAACGTGATACAGATGTCGCTCAACAATGGCGTCAGCTACGACGTCGGCAAAGACATCACTCAATACTTCACCACCAACGCGCCCAGAGGGGAACAGATTCTGGAGGCGACCAAGCCAAACGAAGTACACGCGAAAGACTACATCGATATGGATACGCTGCCGCTGTATCGTATCGCTTATCATGATCCGACGCTCGAACCCGACAAACGTACCGAGGCGCGCATCGAACTGCACCAGCGGATGGCGTTGCCTCCAGCCTGCTTTCTGCTGGCGCTGATCGGCATTCCGCTGGGTGTCTCGTCGCGCAAGGGCGGCAAGTCGGCGGCTTTCGTGCTGACGGTGGCGCTGGCTTTTATCTATTGGATGGGAATGCTGGGGGCCAACGGGCTGGCCAAGCAACATAAACTGCCGGTGGGCGTGGCAGTGTGGATTCCGAACGCGGTATTCGCGGTGATGGGCATTTTGCTGCTTACCCGGCTGGAGCGGCCGGGCGATCGGGACTGGCTTGGCCGCGGCGTCAATTGGATCGCCACCTTGTGGGCCCAGCTCCGGCGGCTGCCCGCGGCGGCATCGCAAGCCCGTCTTCGTTCGCGCGGGTGGCGTCTGGTCCTGCTGCCGCAGCTGGTGGATGGCTATGTACTGAATAGCTTCGTTTTTTACTTCGTGATTTTGCTGGTTAGTTTCGTGCTCATGACCCAGGTGTATACGTTCTTTGAGCTGCTCAGCGACATCGTGAAGAACAACATCGCGATGAGCCGGGTCTTTACCTACCTGTTCTTTCTGACGCCGCAGCTCATTTACGACTCCGCGCCGATCAGCGTGCTGGTGGCGGCTCTCATTACCTTCGGCGTTCTCACCAAACACAATGAGATTACAGCCTTCAAGGCTTCAGGTATCAGCCTTTACCGGCTGGCCATTCCCGTTCTGGGCGCCGCCCTTCTGCTGAGTGGCGGATTATTCGCTTTCGACCACTACTACGTTCCGGATGCGAACCGGAAACAGGACGCGATTCGCAAAGAGATCAAGGGCAAGCCGGTGCAGACCTATCTGCATCCCGACCGGCATTGGGTCTTCGATCCTGGATCGAATAACAATCCGCGTATTTTCTATTTCAAATATCTGGACGGGGCAGAGAAGCTTATGTGGGGGCCGCAGGTCTTCGAGCTCAATCCAACGAATTTCCGCCTTCAGAAGCACATCTCCGCGGCAAAGGCGCGCTGGGAGCCGTCGCTGCGTACCTGGATTTTTGAGAACGGCTGGAGCAGGCAGGATCCTACAGAGCGGCGGGAGAAGTTCGAAAACTTCACGGGCCGGGCGGCGACCTTCGAGGAAATCGACGAGCGGCCGGATTACTTTCTGCAGGAGGTGGTGCAGGACCAGCAGATGAACTTCCAGCAGCTGGCGGCCTATATCCGCGATCTGCAGCGCACCGGCATCGACACCATCACGCTGCAGGTTCGCTTCTATCGCAAATTCGCGGTGCCTCTGTTCGCGCTGGTGATGGCGCTCATTTCGGTTCCGTTTGCTTTTCTAGTGGGGAACCGGGGCGCGATGGCGGGCGTGGGAATCAGCTTCGGAATCGCAATCGCGTATTGGGCGATCAACCTGTTGTTTGAACAGCTCGGGGATATCAATCTGTTGCCGGCGGCGCTGGCGGCCTGGTCGCCCGATGTTTTGTTCGCGATGGCGGGACTGTATTTCTTTACGCGGATGCGGACTTAGCGGAGGGTCGTGAACAAGGTCTGCCTCCTGCTGCTTGCGGCCTCGCAAGTACTACTTGCTCAAAGCGCAGGCGAACGCCACGAGTTCGCGATCTCTAATTTCCACACTGAGAGCGGCGTTACATTGCCCCGGGCCGTGGTCGTCTACGGAACCTATGGGCATCTGAACGCAGCCAGGGACAATGCCGTGCTTCTGCCATCCCATTTCATGGCGAATTTCCAGGGCTATGAATGGCTGATCGGGCCGGACCGCGCGCTCGATACTTCGCAGCTCTTCCTGGTGTCGACAGAACTGTTCGGCAACGGGAGATCCTCTTCGCCGAGCAACACGCCGGAGCCTTTGCATGGGCCGCGCTTTCCCGTAGTGACCATCCGCGACAATGTCGAAGCTGTGCATCGCCTGCTGACGGACGAACTCAAGATCACGCATCTGCGGGCGTTAATCGGATTCTCGATGGGCGCGGAGCAGGCTTTTCAGTGGGCGGTTAGCTATCCGGATTTCACCGGCCGCATCGTCGCGACGTCCGGTACCGCGAAGTGCTATCCGCACGGAGTCGTGCGCCTGGAAGGACAAATCGCCGCGCTCACCGCCGACGCCGCGTTCAAGAATGGCGATTACACCGCTCCACCCACCAAGGGTTTGGAGGCATTCGCGATGGTGTGGACGGGCTGGCTGTACTCCCAGGAATGGTGGCGCAAAGAACTGTGGCGCGCGACCGCGCAGCCGGGTACGACCTTCGAGCAGTTCGTGGAAGACCGCCGCACGCACTACATGGCTGGCGCGGATGCCAACGATCTGATTCTGCAAATGCGCACTTGGGAGCGGCACGATGTGGGAACTACGCCTGGATTTGGCGGGGATGTCGAGCGCGCGCTGCGGTCTATCAAGGTCCCGCTGCTGTACATGCCGTCGGAAACGGATCTATACTTTCCGGCCGGCGACGCGCGCTACGAGGCTGCATTTATTCCGGGCGTCACGCTGGCGCCGATCCCATCGCTCTGGGGACATACGGCCGGCCGGGCCAGCAACCCGGCGGATGAGAAATTCCTGAACGAGACGATCGCTCGGTTTCTCTCCGCCGGCCGATAATTCCCGGCGTGCTCGTTCACCGCGCGATGCGATATGCTGAAGCTCATGCGGCCCATCCGATTTGCCCTGTTCACTTTGCTTGCCACGCTCTGCTTGAGCCAGGAAGTCTCCGATCCCTGGCCGCCGGCCAGCCTGTTGGAGCCCGAAGCGCTGGCGAAGGAGCTTCAATCCGGGAAGACTCCCAACGTGATATGCGTTGCGTTTCCGGCTCTCTATAAAAACAAGCACATCGTGCATGCGGCTTTCGCAGGACCCGCCTCGAAGCCCGAAGGCATAGAAGCTTTGAAGAAATTAGTGGAGCCTATGCCGCGCGATGCCGACCTGGTGATCTACTGCGGCTGCTGCCCCATGGCCACCAAATGCCCCAACATACGGCCGGCCTATCGAACGCTGCAGGATATGGGATTCACGCATATTCGCGTGCTTCACCTGCCCACTAACATGCATGATGACTGGTACAGCAAGGATTATCCGTCGGAAGAGGGCAGCGCCGAGGCAGGGCGATCATCGAACTAACCTTATTTTCGGCGCCGCCGCCGGGTCTGCTCCTTCAGAAGATCTTCCTTCAACTGCTGGACCTCCGTTTCCAGGCGATCGCGCTCCTGCCGTAGTTGCTCGACTTCGGCTGGAGGGGCCGGCGGAGCAAGAGAGCCTGGATCGAGGAAATGCGCAAACTCCTGGACCGCGGTCGATCCCGCTGGATAGACCGTCATCCGCAGCTCCAGATCGCCGCCACTGCGTAGATACGACATCTTCCCGGCGCGCAACTCGTTATCGGCTAGCGAGTAACGCTTGGTTTCGCCGCCATCCGTGATATCGATGACGCCGAGATGGGCGTTGTGGATGGAAGCGGAATTCTGGTCCCACTCGATTTGAACGGTTTGGCCGGCATCGAAAACATGAAAAGAAAAGGGCTGGTTGCCGCGAGCCAAATATCTCTCTCTGATCAGAAAGCCGGCCACGATCAGCCCACCGATTATGGGCAGTATCCACAGCCAGCCGCGCGGACCGCGGGGGCGCTCGAGCGTTCGGAACAACGGCGCCTCGACCGAGCCGAGCTGTGGGGGTTCGGCGGCGCTGGGCGTGGGAGTAGCGACCATCTCCTGCGGTTTCAGGCGCGAATTCGAGCGATCCTTTACAACCGGGACCGGCACATCGGCGAGACGGGCGGCGCGGTGCAACGGTTTCACCGAGAATTCCTGGTAGCTAGAATCCGCTTTCAGCGTGCCATCGGCTTCGCGAACGAAGAAGCCGGCGCTGGCGACGCCCGCCTGAGTGGGATGGAGCACCAGAGTGACCTGCCACGGCTTGGGGAAGAATCCTTCGAAAATTTCCAGGTCCTGGGGCGAGAGCAAAACATCGCTGCGTGTGTGCGAGACAAACCAGCCCACCGGCTGCAGACCCTCCAGATCCGGATCTTCGGCGGCAGTCTGTAGCAGGAGCGTCAACTGAGCCCGATCGCGCTCGGAAAGTTGGAGAGTGGGGCCCAGGGCATATTCGCACTGGATTGGCCGCCAGGTCAGAATGCGAATGCCCGCGTCGCGCCGCACACCGAACAGAACGCCCGCGACTTCGAGACCTCCGCGCGCCAGCTTTTGAAATCCGTCGGTGGCGGTGGCTCGGATTTCATCCAGCACCTCGAGCGGATATTCGATCGCGACCGGGACCTGGGCCGCGCTCCACGATCCGAAGATGGACTCAGCTGCTGGTTCGATCACTGGTGCGAGTAAAAACGCTGGACGGATTGCCCACCTTCAGCGAGGTTGCCGTATTGTTGTCGTCGGTGTCCTGATCGTCCTGCGCTTCGTGTAGATGGTAGTAATAGGTGATGCCGCCCATCACAACCGCGACTGCGATCAGCCCGGCCAGCCATCTCGCGCTCCGGAAATTCCAGGCTTTTGGCTCTTCCACCAGGCCGGCGGTGAAGCGGATACAGCAGCAGGCCATCGCCAGGCCGCAGACGAGCTTGAGATACCAGGGCATCAGGTCCAGATGGCCTTGGCCCCCAATCTCGCTCCATAGGGTGAAAATAACCAACAGCGCAATCAGAAACTCGAAGCTATACGCCAGACGAAGCCAGGAGGGGCCGGACGACGGGGCAACCGTCTGCGAAGGAGCCGGGACCTCGCCGGCGGCAGTCGTTCCAGATTCCGGAAGCGGTTCGGGAGGCCTAGCTACTTCAAGTCCTTCGTTCACCACCATAACCCAACGTATCATGTTTTTTTGTAGGAATTAAGCCCTCAAAATAGCCCCCCTCCAATAAGCCATGGATAAGATAACCCTGAAACACACGGATTTGAACGTATCCCGGATCTGCTTCGGAACCATGACCCTGGGCGGACAGACCGACGAAGCCAGCGCCGCCCGGATGATCGAGCTCTGCGCTGAATCGGGGATTAATTTTCTCGATACCGCGAATGTGTACAACCAGGGCGCCTCCGAAGAGATGCTGGGACGGCTGCTGGGATCTCGCCGGCGCAATTTCATCCTGGCCAGCAAGGTTCGCAACAAGATGGGCGATGCGCCTGACCTGTCGGGACTCTCGCGGCCGGCCATCCTGCGCGGCATCGACGACAGCTTGCGGCGCCTGCGGACGGATTATCTGGATCTCTATTATCTGCATCTGCAAGACCCAAGCGTCCCGATCGAGGAGTCGCTGGACGCTATGAACGAGGTGGTGAAGCAGGGCAAGGTCCGATATCTGGCCAGCTCCAATTACAGCGCCTGGCAAATTACCGAGATGTGCTGGATTGCCGAACGCAAGGGCTACCAGGCGCCCTGGGCCGCGCAACCGATGTACAACCTGATAGCGCGCGGCATCGAGCAGGAGTATCTGCCGATATGCAAGCATTTCGGCGTGTCGAATATCGTTTACAATCCGCTGGCCGGTGGATTGTTAACCGGCAAGCACAAGCGCGACGCGCCTATTCCGGGTACGCGCTTCGACAAAAACAAAATGTATCTGGACCGTTACTGGCATCCCGCGGATTTCGACGCCGTGGATCAACTGAGCCAGATCGCCCAAAAGGCGGGGCGTTCCATGCTGAGCATGTCCCTCAACTGGCTGTACCATCATACTGCCATCGATTGCATCATTCTGGGTGCATCGCGCTCCGAACAGCTGGAACAAAATCTTGCCGCCCTGCGCGACGGTCCGCTCGCCGCCGAGACCGTGGAGGCCTGCGATCAAGTGTGGGCCGAGCTGCGCGGGCCGTCCCCGAAATACAACCGGTAACTAGTCCAGGCGGCCAGCCTGTCACCCCATGAGACAACTTGGCGCATCGAGTCTAAGGCCCGCTGAGCCTGTAACTGGTTTAGCTGCAACAATTGGGTGATATTCCCCACATGGTATGTGACTTGCCTCACTGGTCTTGCCATGCCCGTTATTTCTGTAGCCTTTAAAAGGCTTTCGCGATACGCCCTTATAGCCGTTTTAGGAATTGGCCTTTTGAGCGCGGACAACACGAAGATCTCACCAGACCTTCTGCCACTGCTCTCGAACCCGTCCAATACGGTCAATGTGATCGTGCAATACAACTCGCCTCCGCAGACTTGCCAAGGCGGCGGCCTCTTGGGCGGACTCTTATGCACCGTGGTCAATCTACTGGGCGGCGTCGTGAACATCGTCTTTTCTCTGGTTAACGCTGTTGCGGGCACTCTGACCGCGAACGACGTGATCTCGCTGTCGAATCAATCCAACGTCACCTATATCTCGCTCGACCGCGCCGTTGCCGGATCGCTCGACTATACCGCCGCGGCCGTTAACGCCCCCTACGCCTGGAGCTCCGGTCTCGACGGAACCGGAGTGGGCGTCGCGATTATCGACAGCGGCATCTATCCTCATCCCGACTTGAACAACCGCTTGGGTTTCGGATCGCGCGTGGTATACCGGCAGAGCTTCATCGGCGGATCGCTGTACGACGACTTCGGCCATGGCACGCACGTCGCCGGCATCGTCGCCGGCAATGGAAGTATATCCTCGCAGCCCGGCTCGTTCCGCCTGCTGAAAGGCATGGCTCCCAATGCTAATCTGCTCGATCTCCGGGTGCTCGATCAAAACGGCGTCAGCAGCGATAGCGTCGTAATCGCGGCCATCCAAAAGGCTGTGCAACTCAAGAACCGGTATAACATCCGCGTCATCAATCTTTCGCTCGGCCGCCCGATTTACGAAAGTTGCACCAAAGATCCGCTCTGTCAGGCCGTGGAAGCCGCTTGGCGCAATGGAATCGTGGTCGTCGCCGCGGCCGGCAATCTTGGACGCAATGGATACGCCACCATCCTTTCGCCCGGCAATAGCCCGCACGCTATCACAGTCGGCGCGATGAAGACCGAAGAAACCATGCCCACCAGCGACGACAGGATCGCCAGCTACAGCTCCAGAGGGCCCACGTATATCGATCTCACGGCGAAACCGGACGTGGTGGCGCCCGGAAACATGGTCGTCTCGCTGCTCGCGCCCGGATCGACCTTGGCCACCGATTATCCCGGCAACATTATGCCGTCGTCATACTACACAACTTCGACCTATCAGACCTCACCGGCCTATTTCCAACTGAGCGGGACCAGCATGGCGACCCCGGTGGTTTCGGGCGCGGTCGCTCTCATGCTGCAAAAAGATCCGACGCTGAATCCCGATACGGTAAAAGCCCGGATCATGAAGACCGCCGGCAAACAGTTTCCGGTCAGCAGCGTGGCCGTTGATCCATCCACCGGCATCGCCTATACCGATACCTACGATATGTTCACGGTCGGCGCTGGATATCTGAATATCGAAGCGGCCCTCCAAAATTACGACCGGGCCTACGGGTCGGCCGCATCGCCGCAGGTCACTTACAATTCTCTGCAGCAAATGGCCTACGTGGTCTCGAATCCATCTCTAATCTGGTTCAGCAGCCCGACCTGGAACACTTCCGTGGCTTGGGGAAGCACCACTCTTCAGAACACTTCCTTCGGCGCGGCGGTATGGGATAGTTCCGTGGCGTGGGGAACCAGCGTGGCCTGGGGCACCAGCGTCGCTTGGGGAACAACCACAACTTCAGGCACCAGCGTGGCCTGGGGCAGCAGCGTCGCCTGGGGCACATCCACCCAGGGAGAGCAGTAAAAGGAAAGGCAAAGGACTGCCGGCATGCGAGAGACCCGTGTCCTCCCCCGCCTGCGCGACAGCTTTGCCTACGTCCATCTACTGGCGCATTTCGCGATCGGCTCCGCCATCATTTTCTGGGCGCTGCTGAACTGGCAATCGCACGATCATTTGCGATTCCTTTCGTTCCTGTGCGCCACGATTCTTGCTTCTGTCCTGAAAGTCCGCCTGCCTGGCGTCGAAGGGACAGTTTCAGTAAATGCCTTATTCATCCTGGTCGGAATCGTAAACCTGAGCCTTCCCGAGGCGCTCGCGCTCGGGGTCGTTTCGATCTTCGTGCAATGCACCTGGCGCCCCAAGAATCCGCCGAAACCCGTCCAGGTCCTGTTCAACGTGTGCAGTCTCGCTACAGCTGTCTATGTGACTGCGCGTCTTTACGGTTACGCTCACGCCCATCTTCCGGAACCGGCCAGCTTGGGATTATTGGCCCTCAGCTATTACTTCGCCAATAGCTTTCCCATCGCCGGTGTCATCGGACTCAGTGAGCAAAAAAGCGTCTTCGCGGTCTGGGCCGGATGCCGGTGGCTGCTGCCTTATTACGTGGTCGGCTCTTCGATGGCCTGGCTGATCGGCACCATGCCGCCCTCCATTCAATGGGAACTGCCGATTATCTGCCTGCCGCTGGTCTATCTCGTGCATCGCTCCAACCGGACTCATATGACACAGGTGGAGCGCGAGAACAAGCACGTGGTGGAGATGAACAGTCTGCACCTGCGCACCATCGAAGCCTTGGCGCTCGCGATTGATGCCAAGGACCACACCACGCACGACCATCTGCAGAGGGTCCAACTCTATGCGCTCGAAATCGGAAAAGATCTGGGGCTTACGGAAATGGAGATGGATGCTCTGCGCGCCGCCGCGGTGTTGCACGACATCGGCAAGCTGGCCGTCCCCGAGCACATCATCTCGAAGCCCGGTAAACTGACGCGCGCGGAATTCGAAAAGATGAAGATCCACCCGGTGGTGGGCGCCGAGATTCTGGAGCGCGTCGAGTTTCCCTATCCGGTGGTGCCGATCGTCCGGTCGCATCACGAGAAGTGGGACGGAAGCGGCTATCCGCACGGCCTGAAGGGCGGGGAGATCCCCATCGGCGCGCGTATTCTAGCGGCTGTGGATTGCCTGGACGCTCTGGCATCCGACCGGCAATACCGGCGTGCCCTGCCACTGGACGAAGCCATGGCGAAAGTGGTCTCTGAAGCCGGTACAGCTTTCGATCCCGCGGTAGTGCGAGCGCTGGAGGCGCGCTATCGGGAGCTGGAAGCGCGCGCCACGGCAACGCGGGTCGATCCGCCGCCGTCGCTTTCCAAAGATATCAAGATTACGCGCGGAGCAGCGCCCGCTGCTGGTTTCGCGGTTGAAGCCGTTCCCGAAAAAGAAAGCCCCGCCGAAATGCACCCAGTGGCCCGCGCCAGGGCCGCCAGCGCCAACGAAACCTGGTCGTTCGATCGCTCTGCTTCCGGCCTGGGCTCGCTCCGTTCCGAGGAAGCTTTGGCAGTGGCCGCGCTCCGTCTGAAGACGCTGGTGCCGTATGACGCGATTGCCTTCTATAGTTCGAACGGCGGCATGGTCCAGCCCAAGTTCATAAGCGGCGACGATCAGCGGCTGCTCAGTTCGCTTTCAGTGCCGCTCGGTGCGGGCCTGATCGGCTGGGTGGCCGAAGTCGGTAAGCCGATCCTCAACGGTAACCCAACCGTCGAACCGGGCTACGTTGCCAGCGGCACGGCTGCTCCAACTCTTTCCTCCGCGTTGGCTTTGCCGCTCGAAGATTCCGGCCGCATCGCTGGCGTCCTGGCCCTGTATCGTGCCGCTAAAGACGCGTTCACAGCCGAGGAATTGTTGGCCCTGGCGCCTCTGTGTCCCGCCATCGCGCCTGTAGTGGCCGAGCGTCAAGTGGATAATTCAGGAACGAAAAATCTGGCGATGGCGGTCGGCGCATCAGAGGTTTGCGAGGCACCCGTGGCGGCGCCAGCGGATTGACCGGCGCATCCGGCGGCTCTGGTTAACTTTCGCTTGCTGGTGCGGAATTCGTATCGGGAAAACTCCAGCGCAAAAATGGATTCCCGGGCGCGTACGACACGGCCCGAAGCCACCAGCACTAGTTCGATCGATCCATCCAAAAGCGCCGGCCACTCGATAGCCACTTCTAACCTGACACCCACGCTAACTTTGTGTTCGGAGGCGATTAAAAAGCCGCAGCTGCTCATGTCCACGGTTCGTCCCGTTCCATTCTGCATCGATCTTTTGCGCGCAGCCTGATAGCGAGCGTTCAATACGATCGGATAGCGCACCGCGGACCGGCGTTCCGTGAGCATGCGTGCTTTTGTTGTCGCACATTGCCGTTACTAGCCGATATCACCGTTATTACAATTTTGTGATTTGTTTGCGCACAGTTTCTCAATTACCGTGCCTAGGTGCGCACTGCATTCGGCCAGTTCGGACGTCGGTACGAATTCTCCGGTCTTGTGCGCCACGGTCATATTGCCGGGCCCGAACACAACCGCCTCCGACGTCACGGCTTTAAAATGCGCCGCTTCGGTGCCGAAAGATACAGTAGCCGACTGGCGGTGCGTCAACCTCTCGAGCAGGGCCGCAAGCTCACCGCTAGCCGCGGGATCGAAAGGCGGGTCCAGACGCTGGACTTCCAGGCGTGCATCCAGACCGCGATGCGTGCGCGCCAGACGAGTCAGTTCTTCGCGAATCAGTTCGGCCGCCCACCGCGGATACTGGCCGGGAATCGGCCGCCACTCCACTGTAATCCGGCATTCGCCTGGAACGATATTTTTCGCCGAGCCGCCCTGAATCAGTCCTACGTTCAGAGTAGTGAAAGGCGGATCGAAGCTGCGACTCTTGCGCGCCGCCAGCTTTTTCGCGATTCTCTCCAATCCTGCCACTACACGCGCGGCGTCAGAAATGGCCGAGCGCCCTTCCATCGGAAAAGCGCTGTGAGCCTCCTTCCCGCGGACCACGATTTCCGCCAGAGCGTAGCCTTTGCCCGCGCGAACCGGCGCCAGACCAGTCGGCTCGCCGATGATCGCATAGCGGGCGCGGATCGCTTTCCTGCGGGCCAGATATTTTGCGCCGACGCAGCCCACCTCTTCATCCGCAGTCAGCACCAGCGCCAGCGGCTTCGACAGCCGGCCGATGTCCAATCGCGAGATGCTGGCTAGCACGCAGGCCAGAAACCCTTTCACGTCGCAAGCTCCGCGGCCGTAGAGCTTCCCGCTCCGAACTTTGGGGTTAATAGCCTCCTTCCACGCCGGGTCGAATGGAACAGTGTCGGTATGGCATACCAAGGCCAGTTCCGTCTCGGAGCGACACTGAGACTTGGAAACGGCGACCAGATTGTTTTTCGATCTGCCTGCAGGATCGCGATACGGATAAAGCCTGATCTTCCACGCGTCTCGATCAAGCCGCTTCAGCGCGTAGTCGATGACCGGTTGATTAGTCATCCAAGAAACCGATGGAATGGCCACCAGGTCGCGCAAGATCTCGACTTCCTGCGTCATTGCGCCCGCCCCCACAGCGTCTTCTGCACTGCATCGAAATTCCGAACGATTTCGTCCTGCTTCCGATGCCGCCGGTCGCGAACCACGAACTCGCCACCCACGGCGACGTCTCGAATAGCGGTCTTCTCGCCCGAGAACACGATGTGATTCAGAAGCGAGCTCGCATTTGCGCCGGCTATGGACGGGTCACTCAGGTCGACGGTGAAAAAATCAGCCGCCCGCCCAGGTTCTAATCTGCCCCCGGGCGCCCCCAGGCTTAGCGCGCCGGTTTCGGTTGCGCAATCGAACAGGCGTTTCGCCAGCCCATCGTGTGAAGCGTCGGGGGCCAGCACCACACGCTCGAGTTGACTCATTCGCAAGTGATATTCCAGTGCGCGGGCGTCTTCCAGCGGATCGATCTGCACATTACTGTCCGAGCCGAAGCACATCCCGACGCCGGCGCCCAACAACTTGTCGGCCGGCGATGTCCCGTCGCCGAGGTTGCGTTCAGTGGTTGGACAGGCGCAGACTTTAGCCCCCGCATCGGCCAGGTAAGCAATCTCGTCGCCGTTTATGTGAATCGCGTGGATGGCCGTGAAGCGCGAATCCAGAATGCCATTCTCGTGGAGCAGAGCGACCGGGCGCAGGCCGTATTCGGCAATGCACGCCTCCACTTCCGCGGGCTGCTCGGCCACATGCATGTGCAGCGGCAGTTCACGGGCGCGCGCAAAATCCGCGACTTCACGCAGATAATCGAGCGGCACCGCGCGGACGCTGTGCGGCGCGACACCGATCCAGGCGCGGCTCGGCCGGCAATCTCGCGCAATTCGGTCCCGTAGCGCTTCTGTATCGGCGATAAATTCCTGGGCAAGTGGCGTGATAAACCTCGCCTGTCCTGTATCGGCCAGTTTCCGCCAGCCGGCGCGCACATACGCGGTGAGCAGCAGCGCGATCCGCAATCCAACCTCATCGGCTGCCCGCAAAACTTGCAGCGCCAGCAGATTGCGATCCGCATAAGGCGCGCCTCCGGGAGCGTGGTGGAGGTAGTGAAACTCGCCCACGGTAGTGATGCCGGAAAGCGTCATCTCGAGGAAAGCCATGCGCGCGGCGTGATACATCGCCTCGGGGGTTAGCTGGCTGGCGGCGTGATACATGCTCTCGCGCCAGGTCCAGAACGTATCGCGCACCGCGGCGGTGCGATGCTCGGTCCGGCCGCGGATCACACGTTGAAAGGCGTGCGAGTGGACATTCACAAAGCCCGGTAGAATGGCCCGGTTCGACATTCGCTCGGCCCGCGCCAAGTCCCGGCTGTCTCGCGAAAATCGCGTGATCCTGCCGCCGGAATCCGCGAACATCGCCAGGCCGCTCTCAAACGCGCCGCCCGTATAAACGAAATCCGCCAGCCAACCGGTCTCAGTTGGCGGGAATTCGGAAGAAGCGGGCATTGCGTTCCCCGATTTTATCCAACTGGCAGCGTCCCATGCCGTCCGTTTACAATCAAATTAATGTCCGTCGTAGCGCGTCCAGGCATGGCGGGTGAAGCCGAGGTTCGAAGGCTTAGAACGCTTTATCAACTGCTCGCATCGCTCAGTCAAGCCCGCGCTTTAGAGGATGTTTACGAAGCGGCATTAGCAGGTTTATTGGACGCAACGGCGGCCGATCGCGCCGCGATTCTTCTCTTCGACGATGATGGAGTGATCCGTTTCAAGGCCTCGCGGGGCTTGTCCCAGCAATACCAGGCCGCCGTAACCGGACACTCGCCCTGGCCACAGGGGACCCTGAACGCGAGTCCTATCGTGGTTCCGGACGTCCGGCTTGATGACAGCGTCGCCGTATACCGCAAGGTCTTAGGCCGGGAAGGGATTCGCGCGCTCGCCTTCGTGCCACTGGCCTTGGATGCTGGCGTGTCCGGCAAGTTCATGCTGTACTATTCCGAGCCGCATGAAGCGAGCAACGACGAGTTAGACGTCGCCAAGATAATCGGCGCGCATGTGGCTTTGGCTACTCAGCATACGCGCAACGTGATCGAGCGAAAGCAACTCGAGGCCGCCAGCAGGCGTCTGGCCGCCATAGTCGAAAGTTCGAACGATGCAATTATCAGTAAAGACCTGAACGGAATCATCACCAGTTGGAACATTGGCGCGGAGCGCATTTTCGGATATACGGCCGCCGAGGTGTTCGGAAAGCCGGTGTCCATCCTGGCGGCGCCCGGCCGTTACAACGAGATGCCCGATATACTTTCTCAAATAAAACGCGGCCAGCGCGTAGAGCACTACGAAACGCGCCGCCGTAGGAAAGACGGGCAGATCATTGACGTCGCTCTAACCGTTTCGCCGGTTCGCGATGCGGCGGGTCAGATTGTGGGCGCGTCCAAAATAGCTCGAAATATCACAGCTCTGAAGGCCGCCGAGCAGGAGCGCGCAATGCTTCTGACGCGCGAACAGGAAGCCCGCCGTACGGCCGAACTGCTCAATCGCGTGGGCCCACGCCTGGCATCCCACCTCGATCCCGAAAAGCTCGTCCAGGAGGTCACCGATATAGCGACCGCGCTGGCGGGAGCGGAGTTCGGTTCGTTCTTCCACAATGTCACCAATGAGAAGGGCGAATCCCAGATGCTTTACGCGCTTTCGGGCCTCCCACGCGAAGCGTTTGAGGGATTGCCGATGCCTCCCAATAGCGGCGCCTTCGCGTCCAGCTTCCGGGGCGAAAGGGTGGTGTGTTGCGACGATGTTACCCAGGATCCCCGCTACGGTGAGAGTTGGCCGTACTACGGGCTGCCCAAGGGGCCATTGCCCGTGCGCAGCTATCTCGCCGCCCCTGTCGTTTCGCGATCGGGCGAAGTTCTGGGCGGCCTGTTCTTCGGTCATTCCAAGCCGGCCAGGTTCACCGAGACGCATGCGGCGATAATTGCCGGCATTGCCGCGCAAGCCGCAATCGCCATGGACAATGCGCGCCTGTTCGAACAAGGCCAGTTCGTGCAGACTGAACTCAAGCGAACCAACGAAGAACTGCGGCGCGTCAATCAGGATCTCGAGGTTTTTGCGTATTCCGCCAGCCACGATTTGCAGGAGCCGCTGCGGACCATCGCTATATCGGCGCAGATTCTGGAACGGAGCTGGGGGCAGCGATTACAGGGCGAGGACGCGATGTTTTTAGGCAATATTCTCACTTCGGCCGACCGCATGCGTATTCTGACCGAAGATCTTCTGGCGTACACCAGAGCTACCAAATATGAGGAGGGGCCCGCACCCCATGTGGACGCCGGGCTCGTCCTTGAACAGGTGTTAACGAGCTTGCGGGGACTGATTGAGCAGGCCGGGGCATCGGTCACCGCTGGAGAGTTGCCGGTTGTTGCTATCCATGAAAGCCGTCTCGCCCAGTTGCTTCAAAACCTGATCAGCAACGCCATAAAGTACCGCAGTACGGAGGTGCCACGTGTCCATATTGCAGCCAACCAGCGTGACGGCTGGTGTGTCTTTTCCGTGGTCGATAACGGAATTGGGATTGAACCGCAGTTTGCGGAGCAGATCTTCGGCCTCTTCAAACGTCTGCATGGCCGCGACGAATACCCCGGAAGCGGTATCGGATTGGCCATCTGCCAGCGCGTTGTGGAACAGTACGGCGGCCGGATTTGGCTTGAACAGTCTGCACCCGGGAGAGGATCCACCTTCTGCTTCGCCGTACCCTCCCGCACCTGACGAAGGCCGGCCATCTGCGGCCGGTTCCGCGCGGCGCACGGTGTTGCTGGTGGAAGATAATCCGACGGACGAATTCGTCGTGAAAGAAGTGCTGGATGGATGCGGCCTGAATCTCGATCCCCACGTTGTCAGGAATGGTCAGGATGCCTTGCGGTATTTGCAGGCCCTTGAGCAGGACGGAAAAGCCGCGTGTCCAGCTCTGGTGCTTTTGGACTTGAATCTCCCCAAGGTTTCCGGACTGGAGATCTTAAAAGCTTTGCGGAAGAGCTTGCGCTGTAGCCGCACTCCGGTTATTGTGGTGACCTCTTCGAGTGCGGAAACGGATCGATACGCCGCTAAGCAGTTGGGCGCCGAAGGGTACTTTCAAAAGCCCACCGATTTAGCTTCCTATATGGAACTGGCGGAACTCATAAAGCGTGTTCTCGAAATCCAGGAAGAATCCTAGGAATCGCCGAATAGCGTTCCCGCAGGCCTTACCGTTCCCGCAGGTACAACTCGACACGGTCTGTCGTCCACGTGGCAACGCCGCTTCCAAAGAAGTCTTGATCTTCCGTCCATATCGGAATGCCAAGCAGAATGGCAACAGCTACCACCGGCCAGTCCTCGATGTCGCGAACTCCTATCCGCTCCCGGGAGATCTGTTCGTGTTCCTGATACAGCTCGCGATCTACTGGCTGAACCACTAGCTTGATTTCATCCAGGACCACTAGGCCGGGGCGCGGGTCGACTCCGCGACCCTCTAATATTGCAGGTAAGTGCTCTCGCGCTTGCTCAAAGCACAGATCCGGGGCGTAAAATTCCGCCGAATCTTCATACTTCTCGAGCACGGATCGAACGCGCATTCCAAGAATCGCGCGAATTAAGATGTTCGCGTCCAGCACAAGCCCCTTACTGGAGCTCATCGATGTTTTCGGGCGCGCCGGCGTTTGAATTCAGAGGCGAGTTCGTCTTCCGTAATGCCTTTGGCAGCCAGCATGGCGTCGAGCTGTGCGGCCGCCTTCTTCAACGCCTCCTTCTCTGTGGCGGAACGCTTCCGGCGTGCCGGAATGAAGTAGCCAACCGTGTCGCCGTGGCGGGTAATAGCAACCGGCGTGTCGCTGTCCAGTAAGTAGGCTGCGAGTCTTTCTCGAAACTCACGGATGCCGACCTTGACGAGTTCCATGGCGTGCGCCTCATTTGCGGTGTGTACACACCTGTACACATAATAATCCATTTCCGGCAGCCCCCGCATGCACACCAGATCAAGGTCGGCCGCATTGCTGTACAATATTCACTGGACGGGTATATGTCCCCCTGGGAAAGACTTCTCGACCGACCTCATTCGCGCGGCCACTTCGTGCAGCTCTATGAAGCTGATGAAATGGCCCTCACGAAGAACGTCGGACGCTATCTCTGGGAAGGTTTACGGCGTGGGGAAGGCGTACTGGTCATCGTCACGCCCGAGCACCGGGAGCTATTCTCCGGGCATTTGGATCACCTGGGCGCGGATCTCCCTACCTTGCTGGGAAGCCGCCAACTGGTCTTCTGGGATGCCCACACGACGCTAGCGCAGTTCATGATCGGCGGTCAGCCGGACTGGCACGGCTTTGAGCAGGTGATCCGCGCAGCCATGCGGCAGGTCTCGCCCAAGGAGGGCGCTGACGGCTTGCGTGCGTACGGAGAAATGGTGGGGGTCTTATGGAAGGCGAGACAATTCGCGGCTGCCATCCGGCTCGAGCAGCTCTGGAATAAGCTATTGGAGCAGTCTTCCTTTAGTCTGTACTGCGCTTACGCAATCGACGTCTTCGGAAAAGAGTTCCAGGTTTCCAATCTCGATGGCGTGCTTTGCACTCATACCCATCTGGTGCCGGCCCAACCCGATGGCACGCTCGAGACGGCTCTCAATCGTTCCATGGACGAGATCCTGGGGCCGAAGGCGGACGCGCTGCGGGTTCTCATCAAAGCCAACTACCATCCTTCTTGGGCCGTGATGCCGGCCGCGGAAAGCATTGTTCTATGGCTTAGGAAGAATCTTCCGGAGCAAGCCGATCATATCGTGACGTTAGCCCGGCAGCATTATCAATTCTTGTTGCAGCCGGCCAGTTCGCCGCTTACGCGAGCCTGATCCCCAGTCCCGCGCGCCCCAGCTAAACATCTGCGCCGGCATGGGCGAGTCACCCGGCCCGCGAGTTTTTGTTGGCAATAATTGACTTGACAACTCCACTCTATCAAGCCATACTAAATCATGGCCAGCGACCCGAAAACTCTCCAGGAAGCAATCCTGTACTTTGCCGATCCCAAGAACTGCCGTGAGTACCTCGTAGCGCGACGCTGGCCGAACGGGGTTGAATGTCCGCGATGCGGAGGCAAGAACGTCAAGTTCTCGGAAAAGTTCAATCGCTGGCAATGTGGTAGTCATCATGAGCTCCGTCAGTTCACATTGAAGACCGGCACAATCTTTAACGAATCCCCTATCGGCTTAGACAAGTGGCTCCTGACGATGTGGCAAGTAATAAATTGCAAAAATGGTGTGTCAAGCTACGAGATCGCGAAGGCTATCGGCGTCACTCAGAAATCGGCATGGTTCATGTTGCATCGGTTGCGGGAAGTGATGCACCCTGCTTCCGCCCCTAAACTGTCCGGCGAAATCGAATGCGATGAAACATTCGTTGGCGGCAAGGTTAGCAACATGCATAAGAGCCGCAAGCGCAAGATGCAAATGCGCAGCCAAAAGGGCGATAACAAAACCGTTGTGCTTGGACTTCTAGAACGCGATGGACGTGTTCGCGCTGCGGTTGCGCCGAGTCGTCACCGGCATGAAGTCCATTCCAACATTGCAGCCAACGTCGAAGCGGGAGCCAATCTGTACACCGATGAGTTCGTATCTTACGACAATCTGCCCACTGAGTTTGCTCGGGAGTTCATCAACAAATTGGAAGGCTACGTCAAAGGCCGTGTGCACGTGAACGGCATGGAGAATTTTTGGAGTTTGCTAAAGCGGACGCTGAAGGGAACGTATGTCAGCGTCGATCCGGTGCACCTTCAGGCTTACGTGGATGAGCAAGTTTTTCGATTCAACTCACGCAAGAATGAGAATGATGAAAAGATCAACGATGGCGAGCGCTTCAGCATGGCCGTGACTCAAATCGTAGACAAGCGCCTGACGTGGAATGAACTGACCGGCAAAGAAGGCGTGCCTAGGCCTACGGCGTAAGCGTTACGGGCGCGGTAAGCGCCTCTTGCCTGATTGACGCTTGATCTTAGGCTTGGCTTCTTTCGCGGGCTTCGGTGTGTTCAGCACAATTCTCACGAACCTATCGAAGTTCTCAAACTCAGAATCGGATGGATTTGGGAGTTCGATCCTTGTGCGTGGCCTCACGGGCTTAAAGTTAGCACACTCTCCCCTTGCATGGCACCTCACGGAACAAGTTGAAGCACTCAAGGCACTTTTATGCTATGCTTCTTTTGAAAGGAGGTGCCGCGTGCCGGTAAAAGTTCAATGGGAAATCGATGGGCCTTTTGCTATCTGCGATACCCCAGCAGAAGCGATGGAATTGTTGAAACAGGCGCGGACTGCGTCAAATGGCGTTAAGCGACACCACACAGAACGCCAGGGTAGCTCCACTGAAGACAAGGCGAAAGGACCAGAAGAGAGGATCGATACCTTTTTATCCTACGCAAACGAAAAAGGCAAAAAACTGCTGAAAACCCTGCTCGAACACCGTTCTGGAATTGAAGGGGACAAACTCAGTGGCATCCTGGGAATCGATTCCTCCGGCCTAGGCGGGATCACCGGCAGCCTGTCCAAGTCTGCAAAGAAGGCTAAGCTCAATCTGGGCCAGATCCTCATATCTGAGATGCGCTTTGAAGGGGTGCGCCGATACCGTTGGATGGCCCCTGGGAAGCTTATCTTAGAACATGAAGAGAAGCTTCTGTGAATGGATTCTAGGGAGATTTATTCAAAAATGATCAGGAGAGCAATAGCCCACGGCGCGCTGCCTACACCCGCGCGTGGGCCACAACGTAAAGAAGCCAGTCCGCCGACTTTCTGATGGCTGACGAACTGGCTTCGTGGTGGACAAATACCATGCGGGGAGCACTCGCCTAAAGCGGGACGCTCCCTGTCCATCTACCAGTATAAGGGATAAGTCAATCGTGGGCAGCCTAACCGGAGGAGGCTTCGCTACGTCAATGGGACAGTCCAAATATCCACTTTTGACCCCGTCTGAAGTGGAGGCAATATTGAGGGCCCTGGGTTTTAAGTTGAAGGGCCAGGAAGGATCTCATCGACAATACGAGCGATTGAAAGACGCAACGCACCCCAGGAGTGTCGTGACCGTCGATGTAGCCGAGAGAGAATTCGGTGACTATCTGATCAAGAGCATGATAAGACAATCTGATTTCTCGCGGGAGCAGTTCTACGGCGCGACGAAACGCACGGCCAGGCGGGCCTCAGTAAAGTTTTTCCAGCTAAGTCCTTCCACAGAAACAGAATAGGGCCTTTTCTCGACCCTCCTAGGCACCACACCAGTTGTGGTGTATACTCAAAAGTCAGATAATCTTAAGTAAGGAGTGGACGTGTCCTCAGTCCTCCAGGAAAGACCCCAACAAGCTGTGACGCCCCCGCCACACGCACGGTTGTTGTCTCAACTGACGCTTCGCTGTATCATCTACAGACACACACCGGACGTGTATATTGCGGAATGTATCGACCTCGATATTCTAGTTACTGCCAAGGATCAAAACGAGGCGGCGCGGAAATTGATAGACGCAATGAGGGGATACCTCAAAGTCGTGCTTGCGGGCGATCCAGAGGGGCTTATTCCGCGACGCGCACCATTGTCCCATCGCATACGATATCGTTGGTTCGCTGCCCGCGCGGCGATAATCAACGGGGCTTACCGAACTTTTAGGCTCTTCGATCTGCCAGCTGATAGTACTTGCCTTTGCGGCATTTAAGACTCGCCGCATATTAACTCAGTTAAACCGGCCTGCCGCGCTTCAGCCTAGTCCGAGGGGTATGGAGTTGTCAAGTAAATTATTGCCTTTTTGTTTGCTTCTCTATCAACCAGATACATAATCGGACTCGCGCGTGCGGCGGGTCCTGGTCTTACTCTGGCCATGAGAGAGATTATGACTCCTGAAGCACTCCCCAAAATCGCGGAAGCCATTCGCGGCGCGCACTATCAACATTTGGGAATCGCGGTGCATCCGCCCCGGCCTCCGCACGCTCCCACCGCTGTGCGCCTGGAACACCGGGACTTAAGTTCCTTTAGTACCGCGCTCGATCGTGCCCGTGAGCAGTGGCCGGATACCCCGTTGTCCCTCATTGGGGCCCATGGCGCGCTTGGAACCACCAGCATCGACGATCCCACCGACACGCTACCTCCCGGATTCCTGTGTTTTCTCGATCCGGAGGTGCTGCTGCCTTTCCCCATCGACGATCCCGAAGCTGAGGATCAGCTTAATCAGTAGGCCTATTGAATCGGCGCCTGATAACCGCGCCGGTAAGACGCCTTCACCTTCGGCACGTTATCCGGCGGAGCGACGCTTACCTTCACCGAACGATGCTTGCCGTCTCGGGTTTCGTTGGTAGGGTAGTAGCCCAGGATGTATTGATCCCGCAGCTCCTTGCCGATGCGTGCACAGACCGCTGGAAGGTCCCCCAGACTGGCCACGGCGATGTGCCGCCCTCCGGTATCGTCCGCCAGCTCGTTGAGCAGGACCGGTCCGTCGCGTTCCTCGGCGGGCTGTTTGTGTGAAGGATCGAGATCAAAGATCCCCATGGCGTAGATCTGCACGTCCGATTCGAGGAGCGCATTCTTGATTTCGCCGCGCGTGAAACGGCTGCGATTATCGCCGCCGTCGGAAAGAATCACCATGGCCTTGCGCCAATAGCGCGCCTTCTTCATTTCCGATAGCCCCACGCCGATGGCGTCCAAAAGCGCCGTTCGCCCAAAGGGTTTGACTCGCGCGATGCGGTTGTAGACACTGTCGGCGTCCTGAGTAAATGGCAGCAGAAGCTTGGGGCGGTCGCTAAACTGCACCAGGAAGAATTCGTCATCGGAATTGGCGGTCTTGAAAAACTCGGCCGCCGCCTCCCATGACTTCTTGATCTTGTTCTCCATGCTGCCGCTGGCGTCGAACAGCAAGCCGATCGACAACGGAACATCTTCGTTCGAGAAGTGCACGATCTTTTGTTCGACGCTGTCTTCGAATAGCCGGAAATTGTCTTTCTGAAGTCCGGGGACCGAGGTTCCGGCCGGATTGGTGACATGCACGGGGATCAGAACCAGCGGCACATCCACGCGCAGGTCGGCGTGTGGGTTGTCTTCAGGAATCTTCGCTGCTACGCCACGGCTTCGGGGCACGATATTCACGATATCGTCGCACCAGGCCACTGAAAGAAGTGGCACGCAAAAACAGACAACTACGGCCGCGAAGCGCATCGAAACCTTCTTCGAGAACGGTCCAGTATATCACCGAGAAGACTCCAGTGTGCCAGGAAAATCTACTAAGAAAGTACTAATGCTGATCGGATGGAACGTCCTTCGGTTTCTCATTGGTCTTGTCCACTACAACCGCTCCAGCCTTCATGACCCAGCGGACCCTATGCACCACCGCCTCAATGTCTTCCAGCGGATTCCCTTCCACGGCAACGAGATCGGCGAAATACCCCGGCCGGATCGCACCCAGGCTTTTCTCCATGTTCAGCAGTTCGGCGCCATTCGTGGTGGCCGTTTGAAGCGCCTGCTCGGTAGTCATTCCGGCCTTCATGAACCATTCCAGTTCGCGCGTGTTTTCGCCGAACATCGTATACACCGCGTCCGACCCCATGGCGAACCGCACGCCCGCTCGAAATGCCCTCCGTGCCGTATCTAGATTGCGCTGGATGTAGGAGTTCAAATCGTTCACAGCCTCGGGCGGATACTTCAGCAGCTTCCAGTTGTCCGCGTAATAGCGGTTGTGATCGATGGTGGGCACATAGAAAGTCTTGCGCCGGACCATCTCGGCGATGGTCGCGTCGTCCATGTCGGTGGCGTGCTCCAGCGAATCGGCTCCCGCGCGAACGGCGTCCCGCGCGCCATCGGGCCCATAGGAATGGATCGCGATCCGTTTGCCGAGCGCGTGCGCTGCATCCACCGCAGCCTTCATCTCTTCGAAGGTAAAGGTTTCAAACCCGCTGACATCGCGGCCCGATCCCGTCGAGCCGAACATTTTGACCCAGTCCGCTCCGGCGCCCACCTGCTCACGAACCACCCGCAGCACTTCTGCCACACCATCGGCAGTTTCCGGGCGTCTTAGTCGGGCTACGACTGATAGTCAGGCCATAACCGGAAACGAACATGCGCGGACCGATCATTAACCCGTGATTGATCAGATCCCTCATCGCGATGTCGGCGTAATCGGCCGCGCCCAGATTGCGAACGGTGGTAACGCCGGTCTCCAGCGTCTTCCGTGCATTCTCCTGAGACAGGAAAACTACTGCCGCGTTCCGGCCCTGCTGGCTGACGGGATTATCCAGAACATAGGTCATGTGGGTGTGAGCGTCGATCAGGCCTGGAATGGCCGTAAAACGCGACAGGTCAACGAACGATCCGGTGCACGGCCCCACGCTCTGAATCCGGTCGGCGTCGGTCGAAATGCAGGAGTCTTTCCAGACTTTATCGCCGTCCCAGATGGCGCCGAACTTGTAAGTTCCAGCGAACGCAGGAGTCAAAGGCAGCAGCACCCAGGCGATGCCGCGGCGGAGAGAGGAGAGACACGTAAAGCTTTTCTGCATGATTGGCGTCATGATAACCAAATCACGCTAAGACTGCCGAGCTAAAGTTTGAGCGGACGGTTAAGCCGACTCCCTCAGGCGTGCCACGCCTTTCTCCAGCAAATGCGTAACGCTGGCATTACTGGATGATTTCTCGTCTTCGGCAACGCAGGCGGCCGCGGCTTCCGCGATACGGCGCTGCTCCCGCACCTTGCGTTCCTGCCAGTCTCGAAAAGCGTCCCGCTCCCGTTCCATTTCTTCGACACCGGCCGCGATCCGAGTGCGATACTGGGCGCAAATCGTCTCCATTTCGCTGGCCAACCGCTCGTTTTCGTGCTGTTTCGAGCCTTCGAATTCCTGCAACCGCTGCAGCTGAGCCCCCTCGGATTCATTCAGAACGCGCTGCCGCTGGACTGCATCCTGCAGCATATCCTCCACGGCAATTCCGGCCGCCTTCAGCGCCATCATCAACGCGCTGTGCCGGGCCGCCGGCGATAAGCCATGCAGATCATCGCTGTTCACCATATCCGCCACCTTCAGGATGGTGTATTCAGCCGTGGTTGTGGCCGATTTGCACGGCGATTTGCGGTAAATATCGTCGAAGGATGGCAGCTTCGCCGCGACTGGTTTCGGAGGTGGTTCTATTCGATCCCGATCGTTATAGTTGGGGGATGGCGGCCCGGAAAGAGCGGAATTTGGCTCCACTTCGATAGCCGGCTCACGGCCTAGCGAGGAAGAAAACTGTAGCATCTTCTTGAACATCTAAACCCTCCTTTTCGAGGTTGGGCACAACACGATCACAGATTACAAATCGATACTTAAAGTGGTGAGACGGTCATTAGACTCTCAACTTTATTTTCGTGAGAGCGATTTGTCCGGGTCGACACTACCTCATGGGTAGGAATGGCCTCTTTGACAATCCGAGGTATGGTAGTACGGCTGGTGGAATGGCGCGCGCGTTCGTTCACGGACCCGGCCCAACGCCTGCAGTTTCTACAGCGTAGACTTGGTCCTGTCCCCTCTAGCCGCCGCAACCCGTGGCGCGCCCTAAGCCGGATGCCGATCGTGACTACTGTAGGCCTGGCTTTGGCCGGAATAGGGTTGGTTCCAGTGTGCAGGCGGACGCTCGGGCTCGCTTTGCCTTTCGTGCTGGCATCAGTCCCGGCGACTCCTAAGGTTCAGATAGCCCCGCCGGCCCCCACACAAAGCGCTTCCGCCATGCCCCTCCCACACGTGTGGCAAGTCGAGGCAAATCACCAGTTTGACTTATACAGCAATGGATTACGGATCGAGAATCGATTCCAGACCTCTACGGAAGCGCGTTCCTTTCTGGCCTTTCCCCGCCAGCAAATTGAAGCCAGGGCAGGTCAGCGGCTCACCAAGCCGGCCGGAATCGTATTTCATACTACCGAGAGCCACCTCGCGCCCTTCGAAGAGGGCCAAAACCGTATGCTGAAGCGCGAGGGCGAGGGGCTGCTCGAATATGTCTCCCGCAACCACTCCTACCATTTCGTAATCGACCGTTTTGGCCGGGTATTCCGCATCGTAGGCGAGGCCGATTACGCCAATCACGCCGGGAATTCCATTTGGGCGGATGAGACCTGGATCTACGTCAATCTCAATCAGAGCTTCTTTGGGGTCGCCTTTGAAGCGCGCAGCCAGCCAAAAGAGGGCGAACTCCCAGTGAATGCCGCGCAGGTACACGCGGCGCGGACACTTACTGAAATGCTTCGCGCCCGCTACGGGATTCCAGACGGCAATTGCGTGACCCACGCCCAGGTCTCTATCTATCCAGCCGGTCGCAGCGCCGGCTACCACACCGATTGGGCGGCCAATCTGCCCTTCGAGGATCTCGGACTCACCAATAACTACGCGCGACCGCTTCCGAGCGTGACCTTGTTTGGCTTCTCAGCCACGGCGTTGTTAGAAGGAGCTCGCAACTCTCCGCTGGCCAAAGGGCTAAAAGCCGCCCAAGACCAGGTTCGGGCCGATGCCGCGGTCGAGAACCTTTCCGAGCATCGTTACCGCCAGCTTTTGCAGACCAGATACAGGGACGCGATTACGGCGCTACACGCTAACGGCGCCCTCCAGGAGAACAACTAAATGACAAACACCAACACGCAGGTAGCATCCGCGATTGGGCTCGACGTTGGCACCAGCCGCATCGTCACCGCCCGGCGCAAAGACAAGGACATCCAGTTCGCCAAGCAACTGAACGCCTTCGTCACCATACCTTTTTCAAAACTAACGCAAGGCGTCCTCAAGAAGGAGCGTATCCCGCATCTGATTCAGGATTCAGAGATCGTGGTTTACGGCGATGAGTCTGAACGATTCGCCAATCTGTTTCACAAAGAGACCCGCCGGCCTATGTTGCGCGGCGTCCTGAACAAGGACGAGACGGAAAGCGGCACGTTGGTCCGCTATCTAGTGACAATGCTTACCGGCGAAGAAGTTGGCGATGGCAAGAAGCTTTGTTTCAGCATTCCGGCCGCCCCTTTAGGCGCGACTCAGGAAGTCGACGAACACGAGGCCGAGCTGAAAAGCATGTTCACCAAGCTGGGATACGATGCGCGCAGCATTTCTGAAGGCTTGGCGGTTGTCTACGGCGAAATGGAGAGTTCCAACTACACCGGCATCGGGATCAGCTGCGGCGGCGGGCTGTGCAACGTCTGTCTGGCTTATCTTTCGGTGCCGGTATTCAGCTTCAGTATTCCCAAAGGCGGCGACTTCATCGATTCGAGCGTGGCTGAGATACGCGGCGAACCGGCTACCCGCATCCGTACCATCAAGGAAGAGTCGTTCCACTTCAACGGCCATTTCGCCAACAAGATTTACGACTCCCTCGCCATCTTTTACGAAGACATGATGCAGGCCCTGGTGGCGGCGCTCAAGGACACCTTCGCCAGCGTGCAGAACATGCCCAAGCTCAACCGGCCGATCCCGCTGGTGCTCAGCGGCGGAAGTGCAATGGCTCCCGGCTTCCGCGACCGCTTCGAGAAGATCATGCGAGACACGGAGCTTCCGGTGGCGATTTCCGAAGTGCGGCTGGCGCCCAGTCCCATGCATTCCACCGCGCGAGGCGCTCTGGTGGCCGCGCTTAGCGATATGTAATGGCGCGATTCCGCTTGCAGTCCCGAGTGTTGCGCAAGAGAAGAATAAGGGCGGCGTAATCTCCGTGACGCAGAAGGGGCGGGCCGGACCGATTCTGGTTCAATGGCGTGTACTTCCGTTGCGCCGCCTGACTATCCCCACGTCGCTGACTGGCAGGCTTACAAGCCTGCCTCGCTCTCTCGCATTGATTTCCTGCCCTCGCCTGCGCTAACATCCGGCAGGCTCCCGTCTGCCATGCCAAAACGGCTTATCACCCTTACTACCGACTTCGGAAGCACCGACCATTTCGCCGGAACCATGAAAGGCGTGATCCTCAAGATTTATCCGGCCGCCCAGATTGTCGACATTACACACGACGTACAGCCGTTTGAGGTTTCCGATGGCGCCTTCACCATCGCTCAGGCCTATCGCTACTTCCCGAAGCGCACGATCCACGTTGTCGTCGTCGACCCCGGTGTCGGTTCCACGCGCAGGCCAATCCTGGCTGAGATGGCCGGCCAGTTCTTCATCGCACCCGACAACGGCGTGCTCTCCATCATCTTCGCGCACGAAAAACCGAAGGTCAGACACATCACGAACCAGCGCTATTTTCTGCATCCGGTGAGCCGGACGTTTCACGGGCGGGACATCTTTGCCCCCGTGGCAGCGCATCTGGCATCGGGCGTCGCGCCCGCGAGTTTTGGCAAACTCATCGACGACTACCTGCGGCTTACTTTTCATCGCCCCACCCAAACGGGCAAGAATGCCTGGACCGGATCGGTGCTCAAAGTTGACCGCTTCGGCAATCTGATCACGAATCTGAACCTGGACGATTTCCCGAATCTCCAGGTTCGCCCTTTCCGGCTGCTGGCCGGCCGGCAGCCGATCACGCGTCTGGCCCTGACGTTTACTGAGTGTTCGCCGGGAGAACTCTTCGTGATTGTGGGAAGTTCAGGCTACCTGGAAGTGGCCACCAACCAAGGCTCCGCGGCGAAAATCCTGGGGTGCGGCGCGGGATCGACGGTGGAATTGACGATTTATTGAGGCGGCGCGGTGCCCGGTATGCCACCCCTGCGGACAAGTTCATCCACAACGGCGATGAGTGCGTTCAAGCGCTCGTCGGTATGTTTCTGGCCGTCGGCGAGTTCCTGAACTTTAGTGGCGAGCGCTAGCACGTTCACAGTGAGCGTGGACAAGTTGCTGCCTGTCATTTCTAGATGCTCTAATAGCTTGGCAAGTAGCTTCTCGCTCTTGTCCTGGCGGTCGGAAAGAATCACCTGGGCTTGGAGCAGATGTTTCTGGCTGTTAATTAGCTGCTCGAGCAGCGAGCTAATCTCCTGAAAGCGGCGCTCGTTTCCGTTGGTTCCGTCGCTCATCCTACCCTATTATAGATTGGTGAACGTTATTCCCAATGCGGTACACTGAGTGTGTATCATAATCCTTACCGGGCGAAGCGTGCGCAGGCCTCGTCAGCAATGACGGCCCGGGTCGCCAATTTTACCTCAAATGACCGCGACTTCACCCCCCATGAGCCGCCGCAAGCCACAGGAATTTCGTGAGCAGCTTCTTACCCGGGCGCTGGTAGCCGACGGCGCCATGGGCACCGAGCTATATGCCCGGGGTGTCTTCATCAACCGCTGTTTTGATGAGCTGAATGTCTCATCGCCCGACATGGTGCGGGATGTCCACAAGCAATACGTCAAGGCCGGGGCTGAAATTCTGGAGGCCAATACTTTTGGGGCGAACCGCATGCGTCTGGCCGCCTTCGGCCTGGCCGAGAAACTCCAGGAGATCAACCAGGCGGGCGTTCGATTAGCTCGTGAGGCCGCCGGCGATGCCGTGTATGTCGCGGGCGCGATCGGACCGCTGGGCGTCAGAATCGAGCCGCTAGGTTCGACATCGTTCGCCGAGGCCCGCGAGGTTTTTCGCGAGCAGGCCCAAGCCCTGGTGGAGGCCGGGGTAGACCTATTGATCCTTGAAACGTTCTCCGACCTCAGCGAAATTCGCGAAGCCATTTTCGCGGCCCGCGAAGTGGCCGGCCCGGACATGGTCATCGTGGCGCAAGTCACCATCGACGATAACGGAAATATGCCCGGCGGCGCTACACCGGAAATCTTCACACGCCGTCTGGATGAATGGCCGGCGGATGTGATCGGCCTGAATTGCTCGGTCGGTCCCAAGGCCACGCTCGAGACCATTGAACGGATGATGCAGTATTCCCGCAAGCCCGTGAGCGCGATGCCCAACGCCGGATTGCCGGCCGTGGTCGAAGGACGCAAGATGTACTTGTGCTCGCCCGAGTACATGGCGCAGTACGCGCGGCGAATGTTGTGGGCGGGCGTGAAGATTGTGGGAGGGTGTTGTGGAACCACCGCGGATCACATCAAGCTGATTCGAGCCGAAGCACACTCGCTCCAACCCCAGACCCGGAAATTGAGCGTCACGATCGAAGAGCCCGCGGCGAAAGCTAAGGCGCTGGCCAAAGTTCCCGTGGCCGGCAAGAGCAAGCTAGGCGCGAAGCTGGCCGCTCAAAAGTTTGTCGCTTTCGTGGAGATCCTGCCGCCGCGCGGAGTGGATGCATCCAAGGAAATTGAAGGCGCCAGGGCATGCGCGGCCAAAGGGATCGATTGCATCAATGTGCCCGACGGACCGCGAGCCAGCGCGCGCTTGAGCGCTCAGGTGACCTGCCAGCTGATCCAGCGCGAGGCGCAGATCGAAGCGGTATTGCATTTCTGTTGCCGCGACCGGAATATTCTCGGCATCCAGTCCGAATTACTGGGCGCCCACGCGGTCGGAGTGCGGAACCTGATTTGCATCACCGGCGATCCGCCGCGCATGGGCACTTATCCGGACGCCACCGCGGTGTTCGACGTGGATGCGATCGGTCTCACCAACATCGTGAATAATCTGAATCACGGACTGGACATTGGCGGCAATCCCACCGGATCCCAAACCGCGTTGCTCATCGGTGTGGGCGCCAATCCCGGGGCTTTGAACCTGGACGAAGAGATCCGGCGGCTGGAATGGAAGGCTCAAGCCGGCGCCGAGTACATCGTGACGCAGCCGGTCTTCGATCTGGACCTGTTGGAGAAGTTTTTGAAGCGCACCGAGGACATCAAATTACCGGTTATCTGCGGCATCTGGCCGCTTACCAGTTACCGCAACGCCGAATTTATGGTGAACGAGCTGCGCGTCCCCGTTCCAGAACATTTTATGGGACGGATGCGCCAGGTCGACAATGCGGAAAAAGCGCGGCAGGAAGGCGTGGCTATCGCGCAGGAAATGGTAGGACGGGTGCGCCAGATGGTCGCGGGCGTGCAACTCAGCGCTCCGTTTGGGCGCTATACCATGGCGATCGAGGTCGCTGAAGCGATCGGATCACGGGATTAACTTTGGCGACTGACCTCATCGAGATAGATCCGGATCAGCCGCTGCCGGAAGCGATCGAGCGTGCAGCAGCGCACGTACGCCGGGGTGACGTGATCGCCATTCCCACCGAAGCGCTGTATATGCTGGTGGCGGATCCCCTGAATCTCAACGCGGTGGGCCGCGTGTTTGCCGCCAAGGGCCGCGAGATCAACCGGTCGCTGCCGCTTCTTATCAGCGGAACATTCATGGCCGAAGAACTGGCCAGCGAGTTGTCTACGCGCTTCCATCTGTTGGCCCGTCATTTCTGGCCCGGCCCGCTCACCATCATCATTCCCGCGTCGCCCAAGGTTCCTCTCAAAGTGACGGGCAATACCGGGCGATTGGCAGTGCGGCAGTCGCGCTCCAGCGTGGCCCAGGCGCTGCTCGATTGGCTGGATCAGCCGCTCATCGCCACCAGCGCCAACATTTCCGGACAGCCCACCTCGCGCAGCGGGATCGAGGTGTTCGGCACCATGGATGGCCGGGTCGATCTGGTCCTGGATGGCGGGACTTGCACCGGGCAAGGCGCTACCACGGTCGATATCACCGAGCCCTATTGGAAGGTGATTCGAGAGGGCGCCGTAAGCGAAAAAGATATTGCGGAGTGCTTGAAGGGCCGATAGCACCCGGCTTGGAAGGTACGAGCTCCTCCCTTCGTACCGGTACAGTTTCCCGCGACCCCACTACCGAAGATTTGTTCCTAAATCCACACGCCGCCCGTAAACTCGCTGAAGCTAGGGATTCGCACTAAGAAATCCTGGGCTAAGGTTCCGAGTCTCAGCGCTTCCAAACCGGCTGCGCCGGAGCCACACCGATTCCTACGGAGGAAAGAATCTTGAAAAAACTTATCACGCTGACTGTCATCATTTCCGGGTCATTGCTGGCGGGAACGATCGACCTTGGCAACACGACCACCGGAACCGTCTCTTTCAATGGAAATCCAGGGACACTTACACTCGGGTCTAACGATTGCGGGCCATCAGGCGCCGGACCGGCCTGTACTTTTAGCGGAACTGCTTCGAACTCAGGTCTGAACCTCATTTGGACGTTCGTCACCCCGAACCCCACAACCATCACGTATTTTTACAACGGCTCTCCTGCTACGCTCGCGGACAGCAACAATCCGGCCGGCACGTTTTCTCTGGCAGACACCAATGGCGACGTGGTCTCCGGCACTTTCAATATGGGAATGCTCGAATCGGACGGAGGCACGGGTTACGATATCACGGGTACGCTTCTCTTGAACAACTCGAGCTATACGGGCAATGCCGCCTCGACAACTTTCGCTAGTCTGCTGGGCGTAGGGTCTATTCCACCGAACGCGACCGGAAGCTTCATATTGGATGTCGGAAACTGCACTGCCGGGTCCAACGACAGGCACGTCGGGTGCATTCCTCAAGTAGCCGATCCAACGGCGCAGGTAATGGATCTTACGATCACCGCTTCCGAGAGCACCCCCGAACCCGCTACCTTCGCGCTGCTGGGGTTGGGACTTTGCGCATTTTCCGCGAAGCGTTGGATGAGCCGCAGCTAGCCGTCGTCGACCGGAGATAACCGGATTTACCACGGGGAATTCCGTAGTACGCTATCGAAAAAAGCTTAGGACCACGGAATTCTGGCTGTTGGCTCCGAACTCTGGTATCCTTATGCTCAGGAGCGTTTCTGGCCAGTCTGGCGGTCGGTTTCCTATAATTGATCCGACAGTCAATTGTCTTGGGGTCCGACTCGGTTTATGCGTTGGTGTGCAGGCTCCGGTGGTTCTGAACCGCCATGGAGAAGCCTAAAGACGCTCGGGGGGCTCCGCCCCTGTTGAGATCTGGGGTCAAGGACGGGGCCGATCGCGCTGGTAGGTACGCTCCTTTTCCTCACCTAGTGGCCGGTCGGAAAGAAAACGTTAGCATCTCTTCGTGGCGCACGCGACTACGCGTGCCCCATCGGACGCTTGCCGCTTCGGCGCTCAAGCCGACGCTTGCCGCATCGGTGCTCAAGCCGACGCTTGTTCACTCGCGAGGTGTCGCGATGAGTCGCGACACGGCACGCAAGAGTGCGTGCGCCACGCCCGCATGAATATTCTCTTCATTGGCGACATTTTCGCTTCGCCTGGACGAGGTTTGGTTGCCCGCTTCCTGCAGGAGATCATTTCCACCGAAAAGATCCAGTTGGCCGTTGCCAACGCCGAGAATTCCGCCGGCGGATTCGGAATCACTCCGCTGATCGCGCAGGAACTTTTTTCCATCGGCCTGGATCTGCTGACCTCCGGCAATCACATCTGGGACAAGAAAGAGATCTTCGATTACATCGGGCGCGAGCCGCGGCTGCTTCGGCCGGCGAATTATCCGGCGGAACTGCCGGGCAAGGGCTGGATCGCCACCAAAGCCCGCGACGGCACCGAAGTGGCCGTCATCAATTTACAAGGCCGGGTCCACATGCCGTCGACCGACTGCCCTTTTCGAAAAGCCGACGACATTTTGCAATCGCTCGATCCGAAAATCAAAGTACGGCTGGTCGATTTTCACGCCGAACTCACCAGCGAGAAAGAGGCCATGGGCTGGCACCTAAACGGGCGCGTGTCGGCTGTGCTGGGGACGCATACTCATGTTCCCACCGCCGACGAACGAATTCTCTCCGGTGGAACAGCCTACCAGACCGATGTGGGGATGACCGGGCCGTACGATTCCGTGATCGGCTCGGACAAGAACCTGGCCTTGCGGCGATTCCTTACGGGCATGCCGATTCGTCTCGAAAGCGCCAAGACCGGCGCCGAGCTGCACGCGGCCATCGTGTCAGTGGATCCGGCCACGGGCCACGCCCAGGAGATTCGCAGGTACACTCGTAGGTGATGAAAATTCCGAGGCTGCGGTGGGTGATTGCTGGCCTGCTGTGCCTCTCGACCACGATCAACTATCTGGATCGCCTGGCCATCGGGGTCGTTTCGGTGGACATCCGGCATGAGTTCACGCTCACCGAGCAGGACTATTCCTACATCCTGACGTTTTTCTTCCTGGCCTACGCGATCATGTACGCGGGCTCGGGTTACATCCTCGACCGGCTGGGCACGCGCCGGGGCTTTGCGCTGTTCGCCGCCGGATGGTCGGTCGCCCAGCTTCTGCACGGCTTCGCCGTCGGTAAATGGAGCCTGGGAGCTTGCCGCTTCCTGCTGGGATTGACAGAACCGGGAGCGTGGCCTGCGGCGTCGAAAGCAGTCACGGAATGGTTCCCGGCATCTCAACGAGCGCTGGGAATGGGAATCTTCAACGCCGGAACTTCGCTCGGCTCGCTGCTGGCGCCGATAACCGTCGCGTTTCTCACCATCCGCTACGGCTGGAGATTCGCGTTCGTCTTCACGGGCCTGGCGGGCATCGTCTGGTTGGCTGCGTGGCTGATTCTGTATCAGCCGCCGTATCTGAATCGTTGGCTGAGGCCAAAAGAATATGCGGCGCTCAAACCTTTACTGCCGCCGCCGGAAGAAGCACGTCCCGCTTCGGCCGAACGGGTCCGCTGGCAGTCGCTGGTGCGAGCGCGCGGATGCTGGACGCTCATTCTGGCGCGATTCTTTACCGATCCGGTGATCTACTTCGTCATCTTCTGGCTGCCCGAATACCTCAGGAAAGAACGCGGATTCGACCTGGCGATGGTTGGCAAATATTCCTGGGTGCCATTTCTTTTCGGGGGGATCGGTTACATTTTCGGCGGCTGGCTATCGGGGCGAATGATGCGGACCGGTTGGACTCTAGCGCGGGCGAGGAAGTTCGGGATGGCGTTGGGCGCGGCGGTTATGCCGGTTGCCATGCTCGCCCCGTTCGTGCCGACCGCGGCGCTGGCGATTGCCGCCATCTGCTCAATCACGCTGGGACACGGGTTGTGGACCGCGAATCTGCAAACCGTTCCGACCGATCTGTTTCCGGGTCACCAGGTCGGCACCGTCAGCGGATTCTCCGGATCGGGCGGAGCCGTGGGCGGGATGCTCGCCAGTCTCGGCACCGGCTACCTGGTGACCCATTTCACTTACGCGCCGGTGTTCCTGCTGTCCGGATTGATGCATCCGCTTTCGGCGGTGCTGATTTATGCGCTGCTCCCCGATCGGTTGTTTAGCGATGCTTTGCGCCGGTCGCGGCAAGCAGCTTGATCGGTATGGCGCGGCAGTCTCCGACCTGCAAAAACAGCCTGCTAGCGCCTCTTTCGACGCTCGGCCTTGTAGTCGTAGGTCGGGTCGATGTCAACGGTCCCGAATAGTTCCAGGATCTCCAGGCGTTTGCGATACGCGATGTATTCGGAAAGCGCAGCCGTGACCGCTTCCTTCTTCGTCTTGTGATGACCGATTCGGCGAGCGCCTTCGATCAGCTTGTCGTCGATAGCAAGGTTAGTGGGCATTTACACATTCCTGTGGGCGTATCGCCCTGGACCTCTGTTTGGCGCTCGTCGCGGGCACGACGTAGGGTGCGCCACACCGTCCGGGCAGGCGTACGTTAGCTGTGCTTGGAGACGCCAGCGGCTCGGCCCGGCAGAAGCATCTGAAGCATGTCATCGACGCCCTTGTCGAAGGAGAAATTCCGGAGCACGTGCTCGCGCAAGCGCTCGCCGAGCTGTTTTAGCTGCTCTGGACGCCGCGCGAACTCCGCGATCTTCAACGCGCTTGCGCGGGGATCCGATGGATCGATATAGATGATTTCGCGTCCGTCGGTGAAACCGTGCTGGAGAAAGGCCGGGGTGGGGGCGGCGATGACGGCTGTGTCGAGAAGGCCGGCCTCCAGGAATTCCATACGCAGTTCCTGTCTGCCTTGCAACGTGTCGTCTCCCAAACTGGCGACCCAGGCATGACAGTGGGCGATGGTAGCGTAGAAATCCTGAGTAGGCAGGATGATGGGCAGGGCGTGAACACGATCTCCAAAGCCGGCCGACTCGGCGTACCGCTTGCTTTCGACGACTGAGGGCAGCGCTGGGTCGGCGATCAGGAGCAGTTCGACGTTCGGCACAAGTTCGATGAGCGCCTCGAAGGTGGGCATGAAGCGCTCCAGCCGGTGATGCGCGTGCCCTCCCGACCAGCAAATCACAAAGCTGCCGGGGCTGGGCTGGAATCGAGGGCGCCCGCCGGCGACGGCCGGAACGAGGGCGAGATCGGGGCAATTCTCGACGAATCGCACGCGCTGTTTCGACAGGCCGAACTTGGCGATCACATATTCCCGGCTGCGAATGGTGAGGACGCCATCGGCCAACCGGAGGTTAAGCGCGACCAGCCATCTCCAATGCGGCAACGTTAAGAACGGCCACACCGTAAGGTCCATCGGAAAATCGATGACAACTGGCCGCCTGAGAAGCTTGGCTGCGAGGATGCAGGGGATCTGAAACGGGACCACGGCTCCCGAGAGCACGGCATCGGAGCGGAGAATAGTTGCGATGAAAGGCACCAGCCGCGCGAACGCCGCTCTCCAATTCTTTACGTCGAATCTGTTTACCTGAAATCCACGGCGCTCCAACTCCTGGACGAAGTTGCTGGTGCGCACCTCGACGATATTCAGAGCAACGATGCGTCCCTCCTGACGGGGGCGGATCGATTCGCGGGTTGCGCTTTCCGGGCCGGTGGTTAAGGTGTCGTTCATGGAATCTATCAGGCGTTATCGGACCAGCCCAAAATCCGGCTTCGCATGGCCGCATTGAGCGTCGTTGCTATGGTCTGAATGTAGCCCCTCAAGGGAGTTCGCCAGGCGTAGGGCAGCACGATCAACAGGTAGGCGGAACCTAGCAGGAGAGTCGCCAATATGATGCTCGGCCAGGTCGGCGCTCCGAAACGCTGCATGATCGCCAAGCCGGCCATTCCGATCACGGCGACACGCCAAAGATAGGCGATGTAAGGACGGATGAGCTGAGACAAAGGGACGGACAGCTCGCGGGTGAGCAGAAACAAGTCCACGGGGATCGCTATGAAAGCGGAACCGCACAGGAAGCCGAGCGCGACGCCCTCCAATCCCAAGCTCCGAACGAGAATGCTAGCCAGGATAACGCTAAAAGTTCCCTCGATCAGGCACCGAACGGCCATTATCTTCTCGCGGCCGAATGCGAATAGCGCAATGGCCAGCGTGTAATCCATTTGTCTGACCAAGAAATTCAACAGCAACAGGACGGTCAGTCTCATACCGCCGAAAAAGCGAGCTCCCAGCCACAGACTCACGAATTGTTGGTTGATGGTTAGAATAATGCAGAACACAGCGCCGGAAAGCAGGAGCATGGCTTGGGTCAGGGACGTCGTAGCTTGCAAAATGCGATCGCGCGACTCGCTCATTTTGAGATGGCTGAGTCCAGGAAGTGCGACGCTGGCCAGGATCTGAGGTTGATTTTGCAGGATCGCGATCAACTTCATGGTGGATGAGTAAACGACGACTGTGGCCGGCCCAAGAAAGCGGCCGACGATCAGCAGATCAGTGCCTGCAACCAAGGCGTACGCGAGTTGACTAACGCTGACCCAGAATCCTCGGGTAAACCATCGCCATTGGAGGGGACCGGTCTTATTCCAGGCGTCCAGAGACAACAAATCCGGGCGAATGCGTCGCAGACGGAGAAATGCAATCAGGTCATGTCCGAGCTGCTGCAGACACCAACCATAGGCTAACGCGTAAAATCGCGCGCCGAGGAGCAACAGGACGACCGCTAGAACGGTGGACGCGGCCCATAGCCACAGCCTCAATTGCCCGAGGAACTTCAAGTCCTGCAAACCTTGTAAGACGACGGGAAAGAGACGCAGAGGATAAGAAAGCACGAAGACCAGCAGAATCAAGCCAACTGGTCCGCGAACGGCGCCCTTGGTGGAGGGCAGATAAAGGAAAAGTCCGAGCGCGACCATGCCGACGACGCAGGTCTGAGTCAAAACGACTTTGATGGTTTGGCCGATTAATGTCGGAAGGTGGCCGGAACCTGGCTGCGATTGCTCCAGCCCGTTGGCGTGGGCGACATCGCGCGAGACCACTCCCAGGACTCCGAAATCGCATAGCAGCAGAAAGGTCAACAGCTGCAGCCCGACCAACCAGATCCCGTAGTCGTGGGTTCCGAGCGTGCGGATGTAAAACGGCGTCAACCACAGGCCGATGGCCATGGCGCAAGCCTGGTAGAGATAAGCGAACACCACGCCGCTGAAGAAGGATCGGGTACGGGACATGATCAGGAGGTGGCCCTTTGCGTATGCAGGGACAGGAGCCATTGCCGGGCTGTATTAACGATCGCTTCGGGATTGGAGAGAAGGGCGGTCCAGCCCAAGGTTTGTCTGGCGAGGGAAGGGTCGGCCAACAGCACCTGCGGGTCGCCGGCGCGCCGTGGCGAGCAGCGAATCTCGAAAGCGCTCCCGCATACACGTTCCACGGTAGCCAGAATGTCGCGCACCGAAGACCCGACGCCGCTGCCGAGATTGAGAGCCAGGCTGCTGCCGCCGTCGATCAAATACTGTAGAGCCATCACGTGGGCGCGAGCGAGGTCGGTAACATGCACGTAATCCCGGATTGCAGTTCCATCCGGAGTGTCGTAATCGGAGCCAAATATCTCAACGTAAGCGCGGGCTCCGAGCGCGGCCTGAACCGCGAGTGGAACGAGGTGGGTCTCCGGATCGTGATCCTCGCCGATTTCGCCGTCGGGATCGGCGCCGGCGGCGTTGAAATAACGAAGCGACATCCATTTTAGCTGGTATGCCGACTCATACCAGCGAAGAACCTTTTCCACGAAGAGCTTTGACTCGCCATAAGGATTGATGGGAGATTGCGGATGATCCTCGGCCATCGGAATCATGACGGGCTTTCCGTAGGTGGCGCAGGTGGAAGAAAAGACCAGCCGGGAAACACCGGCATCCAGCATGGCTTCGAGGAGGTTCAACGTATTGGCGACATTATTCCGAAAGTACTTGCGGGGGTTATGGACCGACTCTCCTACGTAAGCGTGAGCGGCGAAATGAATGACAGCGGTGATTTGGTAGGAGGCCAAAGCCTCGGCGATGGAGGCCTTATCGGCCAGGTCGCCACGGACTAGAGGCCCCCAGCGCACCGCCCATTCGTGACCTTCGCTCAAGTTGTCGAAGACGATGGGTTCAAAGCCGGCGAGGGCCAGGGCCTTGGCGGCGTGGCTGCCGATGTAGCCCGCGCCGCCTGTGACTAAGACGCGCATTTATTTCCGATGATTCGGCGATTCACTTTTTACGATGTCGCGACAGCGAGGGCAGGCGGCTTTACAAAATAATGGACTGAGTTTGCGTATTGCAGAAGTCGAAGTGGTTCCGGAACGGTCTGAATGAAGTCATGAATCGCACGGGAGCAGCCGTCAAATTCCATATAGTCATCAATGATCACAATACCGTTTTCCACCAGTTTCGGATAAAGGTGCTTCAAAGGAAGCATGGTGGAATCGTACCAATCCCCATCAAGCCGCAGAACGGCAATCGGTCCGGTCTCGAAGCCAGGAATGGAATCCTCAAACCAACCTTTTACGAGCCTGTAGTTCCTGGCGCAAGACATTCGCATCGCGCTGTCGGCCTCGTCTTCGGACGCTGTCGCATTATTGGTTTCCTTGCTTCCTGTCACTTCAAATCGGTGCGCTGCAGGACCGTCTATCGGTTTTGTGGGGGGCAGCCCCTGAAAGCTGTCGAATAGAAAATAATTTCGATCGGGTCCGAGAACGTCGGCCATGCCGGCGCTCATGCCGCCACGCCACACGCCGCATTCGACCACCGCTCCTTTAATATTGATCGCTTTGCTCGCGATGCAGAGATTCCAAACATAGCGGGTGGCGGGGATCATCGTATGGCGGTGATATTTCGAATAGATCGTTCGGTAGCGCGCAATTTCCAGCGGTCGTCTTAAACGCATAGCAGGGCTACACTCCTATTTGAGGCGTGTGACAACGCTGGAACCCGGGCCGATCGCTTCAGGGCGGGACAGGATGATGAAAAGACGCGCGGTGTTCGATGCAAATTCATTTTAACCACCTAAAGAGCAGCAGGGCTATGGGGCTGTGAGCGGAACTAGCCTCATCATCAATGTGCCGGTCATCTTCTCGTATTCGGAGAAAACCAGATCCCGGCCTGGCTGGTTTCTCCACCATGAAGCTGGGTCGAACTTCTTGTCCGGGGCGGCGGCTATGCGAAAACGAAAGCCGGGCAGGAACAGGCGAAAAGCCAAGGCCACGCGGCGGGAATGGAAGTTGCTGGTTACGAGAAGAATGCGTTTGGCGCCCAGGCTGCGAAAAACAGGTCCCATGGCTCGCGCTTCGTCGATGGTATGCGTGACGTCCAGACGCACGGGCAAGAACAAGCTGCGTGGATAACCATTCTCGACGGCAAAATCGACGGCCATATCGCCTTCATACAGGCTGCCGTAACGGCCGCCGCTCAGCACCACCTGCTTGGCGTAACCGCGCGCTCCCAGGTTGGCGCCCAGCAGCACACGGCTGCCGAAGAAGTCACCCGCAAGCACGTAAATGAGGTCGGCTTTTTCAAGGGGTTCGGAATCCACGAGGTAGCTGCCCAGGGCGAGCAGCACGGCATGGCGAATGGGCGTAAGCGCGACCAGGCCGGCGAGCAGGATTACGAACAGGAGCCATATGATCTTCGAAGGACGGCGCGTTTGAGCGAGATTCGGGCGCATCAGGAGCGGCTGGTCACGCTCCAGATCCGGAGCACGCCTAATCCGGGAAATCTCCTTTCCAATTTGAGGCTGGCGGCAAACTCGCCGGAAACGTCGCTGATGAACTTACTGTGCTGGCTTGATTTCGTAAGCCAATAGTCACTGTCATCCCGTTCGAAGAGCACGATCTGGATAGTTTTGTGGCGATCGATCAGGGCGCGAACTTGCTGGAGGCTCATGCCGGTGAGTTCGGCGACCATCCGGCGGCCATAGAGTTCGTTCAAGAACTTGACCGTGGCAGGTGTATCCGCAACGATGGGCTCCGCTGGAACCGTATTGGCATACAATGCGGTTACGACATCCCGGTGCGATGCCGACCAACGCTCGATCTGCCAGTTCACCAGCAGGCCGGCGGCGAGGATGCCTATCAGCCAAATGGCGACTCCCCAGTCGGCCACCTTCGTCCAAGCGCGGCGATTACTTTCGGGCATCCGCCGAAGGAAGGCCGCGTACCAGCGCGGGCCGGTGTGGGCCATTGCGAAGGCCAAAATCGGGAGCAACGGAATCATGAATCGCAGGGAGAGCACCCACTGCTTGGGCCCTCCGCTGGCCGCCGCGTCGTAGTTATAAACGATGAACATTCCCACGAATAGTGCGACCGTGGAAGTTAATTCCGGCCAGCGAAGGCCGCGATAGCCCAGCGCGAGAATCAATCCGGCCGGAACAATCACTAACAACGCGATTAAATACATGACCAGGTTTTCGCGAAGATGAAGGCCGGTGAAGCCATAGAACTGTATTTTCACGAACCAAGGATTCCCGTAAGCCAGGGCCGCGCCGAGCGGACGGCAGGCCAGGCCCGCGAAGCCGCCGACAATCAAAGGAAGAACAAAACGTTCACGCCTGAGCAAAGCGCCGGCAAAGAACAACGCAAACAGAATGGGGGTGGGTTCCCGCAAAGCCACGGACGCACCGGCGACGAAGCCCGCAGCCAGACGCCGCCAAGCACTGGTTTGATCCGACGGCCAGAACAGCCATAGACCGGCCGCGACCAAAAATGCGCTGGGAACATCGCTCATGGCGGTGCGAGCCATGACGAGCATAGGCACATAGCCCAAGATTATGAGCGCCCAAAGGGGGGAGCCTCCGTTTTCCGCAATCCACTTGGCTGTGAACAGTACACAGCCCAACACGGCCACCAGACCGAGGAGGAACGCGCCCCGCCAACCGCCTATCCAAACAAAGGGGGCCATGAGAGCAGCGGTGCCGGCCGGATAATCGCTGGGCGTTATCTTTGTATGCAGGCCGGTGAACGGGTCTATGGTGTCAACGGTGGGAGATCCGGCGGCGAAGGCGGCCGCCTGGCGAACATACGATACTTCATCAAAGTTGGTCAGAGCCTTCGGGTAGAAGCAAAGGAAACTGAGGGCATAGAGCAGCGAGATGCACCAGACCACCCGCATCTGGTTACCGAGCCAGAATCCGGCCAGCAGACGGTGGCGTGGATGGCTCAAAGCCATGGATCCAGCGGACTCTTCTTCGAGAGTTAAGACTGGCTTTTGGGGGCTGTCGAAATTCAACATCTAGATCAGTTTGCGGGTGAAATCGCGATGTGTCAGCTAGACCTAAATACTAAGGTTCCCAGTGGTTCACAAAACTATAGTTTCATTGGCTAGCGATAGCGGCACCGAAAACGCTGCGATAAAGCTCTTGAGTGCGCGCGGCCATAGAGCCCAAACTGAACTCGCGCCACGCCCTTTGGACTCCGGCGGCTCCGAGAGTCTTGCGAAGGCCGGGATCGTCGAGCAGGCGATTGAGGGCAGTTGCAAGGGCCGCTGGATCGCGCGGAGGGACGGTGAGGCCAGTCTGGTCATGGAGGGAAACAAAGGGGACGCCAGAATCAAGGGCGGTATTGACTACCGGCAGGCCGGCGGCCATGGCCTCAATTTGAACAATGCCAAAAGCTTCGCTGCGGGCGACGGATGGAAGCGCGAAGACATCGGCGGCGTGGTAATAGGGAATCACCCGAGCGTTCTGTATTTCACCGGCGAAGACTACCTTGTCGCTAATTCCCAGCTCGTTGGTAAGCTGCTGGAGTTCGGGGCGCAGAGGGCCGTCGCCGATCAGGAGCAATTTGCCGCGAACGCCGGCCATGGCACGAATCAACTGCTCGAAGCCTTTGTAATAGACCAGCCGTCCAACGCCGATGATCAGACGGTCGCCATACTGCCGGCGAACCGCGTCGATCGCAGCCGGATCACACTGCTGGAACTGAGCGATATCGATGCCATAGGGAATCACATGACAGCGATCGCGATGGGCTTGTAATGCGGGGGAAGTTTCCAGATAATTCGGCGAGGTAGCGATGATCGCGGAACTGCGGCGCAAAGCGGCCTGCAAGAATGGCTCGAACAAGGAACCTAGAACTTTCTGGCGGACGGTATCGCTGTGATAGGTGATAACGAGCCGGCCGCGATGACCGCTGTTCAGATAGGCCAAAACGGCGGTGGGATTAGGCAGATGAACGTGAACCAGGTTCGCGTTGGTGGAGCGGATTCTTGCAGGCATGGCCGGACAGATGGGAGTGGAGAAAGCCGTCAGCAAAGTACCCACGCGGAGGACGGGGACATCGTCGATGACTTCCTGAACGGAGCGGCGGTCGTCGCTCGAAACGATCACCTGGAGATCGCAGGATGCTTTCAAGGCGCCGCACAGCGCTTGCAGGTGAGTTTCGATGCCGCCCATATGGGGCGGATAGAACTTGCCGACGTGGAGAACGCGCAAACGGCCGGGTGCCGGTTTGGGCTGAAGTTTCGGGGCGTGAGCGGATTGATCGAGTTCGAGGTTCATGCGGTGCTGACGCTTAATTCCAAAAAGAGCTCGCGATTTTGGCGGATCCAATCGTACAGAAGGTCGAGGCCATTGGTACAGGTGATCTTGGGAGCCCAGCCGAGCTCGGTGCGGGCGCGCCGGATATCGCTGACGAATACCTTCTGGTCGCCTGGCCGCCAATCGGCGGATCCGGCGGAGATTGGTTTCGAGCTGCGCGCTTCGATGTAGGCGACGAGCTCTCTAAGAGAAAGGACGTTATCGGCGCCACCGCCGATATTGTAGGCCCGGCCGGCGGCCTTGTCAGGGACCGCGAAGGCCGCATCGTAGGCGTCCAGTAAATCATCTATAAAAAGAATGTCGCGCACCTGTTTGCCATCGCCATAGATGGTGATGGGGCGGCCCAATTGAGTGGCGATCATGAACCAGGCAACCCAGCCTTGATCTTCTGCGCCGAACTGCCGGTATCCGTAAATGCAGGACTGACGAAAGACGATGGTACGCAGGCCGTAAATGCGGTGGTAGTCGATGACATATTGGTCCGCCGAGCCTTTGGAACAGCCATAGGGCGAATGAAAGTCGAGGTTGTTTTCCTCGGACACGCCCAGGGGCAGGGATTGATAAGCGTAACGGCCATTTTTTTCGGACACCCCGACGCTGGTCATTTCTCCATAGACTTTATTGGTGGAGGAATAGATGATCGGAGCGGTCATGCCGGTCTGGCGCATGGCCTCTAGAACGTTAAAGGTGCCAAGCGCGTTGATTTCGAAGTCCTCGCGAGGAGAGATGACAGACGTCGTGACCGCTACTTGCGCCGCCAGATGCAACACTTGATCAGCATCGTGGTGCTGCTGAAACAGGCGCGTTAGCTGCGAGCCGTCTCGAATATCAACCTGATGGAATTCCAGATTGCCTTGCGGACGAAGCCATTCCAGATTCTTCCGGACTCCGTCGCGCGCCAGGTTGTCGATGACCACGACGCGATGGCCTTGTTTCAAATAGCGGCTGCTGGCGTTACTTCCGATGAATCCAGCGCCTCCGGTGACAATTGTCTTCATTGTGGCGGCCTCATGTCTCATCCAATAGCGTTTGATAGATTTGGGCTGTTTGCCGGGCATTCTCCGACCAGGAGAATCGAGCAGACTGCGCGATGGCCCGTTCGCGGGAAGCCTGGAGCGAGCCGGCCGCGTCGGAATCCTGATCGAGAAGCCGCAGCACGGTATTCTTCCAAGTCCCGATCTGTTCGAGCGAGCAATAGTTGGCGGCTGTCCCCGCGACCTCGCGGAGCACCGGCAAATCGGTCGCTACGACGCGGCATCCGCAAGCCATGGCTTCGACCAAGGGTAGACCGAATCCTTCCGCTTGGGACGTCTGCAGGAGCAGTTGCGCGCGGCGGTAGGCGCTCGCGAGAACCGGTCTGCTGAGAGACGACAATTCGACGATCGAATTTTCAACGCCCAGTTCCCGTGCCAATTGACGCTGCGGGGAAGTCAATGGTCCGCCTACGCGCAGCAGCCGGACATCCGATCGTTGCTGGCGGACCGCCGCGAACACTCTTAACAGGATGTCCAAGCGCTTACGGGGCATGGTGCTGCCCACATTCAGCAAGCACTTCGCGGTCTGGAAGTCAGCGGGTAGTAGCCTCTCTAATTCCTCGTCGGCGATGGGATCCGGAAATGGCGAGCAGGCCGGATGGACGCCATTGGAGACGACGCTTACGCGGTCCGGTGGAAACAGGCCGTGGCGCAGGATGTCGTCGCGAGTGGCGGCGCTGACGGCGATGACGTGCGCGGCTTTCTTGAATCCGCTCAATATGCGGGCCGCCATGGCGCGAAACCATCGAGGCCGGTGTTCCTGTTCCGGGTAGAACAGGCAGCGAAAGGTGTCCAAGTCGTGACAAGTCACCACGGTTTTGTGGGGCGGGAGGCAGTGCAGCAACTGGCCATAACTATGATCCACGAGGTGGAAGAGGTCGAATTCATGGGCGCGAGTCTTAAGCCAGCGAGGGTAGTCGGCAAAGCGGTTCCATAATCGATCGAGGTTGCGGAAGGTGGGTTTGAGGAGCGGAAGGCGTCCGAAGCGCAGGCGCATGGGGGGACAGAGACGCTGTACGGAAAGAGCGCCGGCGTGATCCTGCCGAAGGTTCTGAAAAAGCATGCCGGCGACCAGGTCCATGCTAGGCCAGTCCTCTTCGAGGAAATCGCAGATGAGTGCGACGGAGGATGTCCGGTGCTGCGACGGCACGTGCTCGAGTGGACGATCGGCGCTCAGTTTTGCGAGCATATCACGCGTTCTTGACAGCCACGAAGTAATGATTGGAGGCAAAAGGCCGCTTGGTCATTAAAGTTTTCGCGAACAAGGTCTTCAGAAACTTTTTGAGGAGCGGCTGTTTACCGGCGATACCCATTCCCATGTAGCGGATCTTGTCAACGTGGAAGCCCGCGGTTTCGAGAGCATGGGTTACTTCTCGCGTGGTGTATTCTCTGTAATGAATGTCGCCCTGATCGATGACGACGCCATCTTTCAGCTTGGGCTTCTCGATAAAAACGTCGGTCCCCCATAAGGTATGACGGTCCAATACGACGCGCAGCGCGTTCATAAGAGTAGATGGATTGGGCGTGGTAAGAATCAACACTCCACCGGGCTTCAAGATGCGATGGAAATCGATCAGAATTCCAAGGGGATGATTCAGTATGTGCTCAAAGACTTCACCGCAAATAACACCGTCAAAGGAGCGGTCTTTGATGGCGGCGAAAGGGTGCAGGTCGTTGAGGTTTGACGGGAAATATTGGACGCCCAGGCGGGCGAACATTTCATCCCGCTCGGGAATGTGCCAGCTGTCGGTGGCGGTGACTGCATAGCCGGCTCGGGCGAAGAGGTATGTGATGTAGCCATTGGCGCAGCCCACATCCAGAACGCTGGCGGTGCGATCCGGCTTTCGCTCCACAAGGTCTTCCAGCATGAGGAGGACGCGGTGCTTGTTTTCGGGCCAGCACTGATCGACGAACCAACTGTTCCCGCGAAACTCGTGCAGCAGACCGCTGACGATGTCTTCGGAATGTTTAGGGGCGATACTCGCTTGCATATATACTTTTCGTCTAGCTCAATCCGGGTAAACGTCGCTCAAATCCGAAGTAACTTCGGTGAACACTCGAGCCAACGAGCTAAAGGCTTTGCGGCGGCTCCATTCCCGGCATACGAAATCGCGGCCCAGCATGGCCTGAGCGCGCGCTTGTGCGGGATGCTTTGAAATCCACAGGAACTCTTGCGCCATGGCCTGGGCATCCTGTTTGGGCGTTAAGCGAGCATATCCCGGCATTATTCGCGCCATGCCACCGACGGCGGTGCAAACGACGGGTGTGCCACAAGCCAAAGCTTCCAGGGTTGTCATCCCGGCGCCTTCATCGAGGGAGGCCTGAGCCAGAGCATCGGAGGCGCGATAATAGTCGGCCAGCTCGGTCATAGGATGCGCGGCCGGCCGCCCGAGAACCCACTGGTCGGCGTCAGGCAGCGAGAGATCGTTGGCCAACCGCACGAAGTCCTTAAATCCGCCGCCAAGGTTGAGGACACAGGCATCCAATCCTTGGGCGCGGGCAAGCGAGACAGCCTGGAGAACCGTTTCAGGATCTTTCTCGTGGCTAACCCGGCTGCCGCTCAAAATGAGGAACTTATCCACAGGCAAGTTTAGTTTGAGGCGCAAGCGGGTCTGGTCGAGGTCAGGCGCGGGACTGAAGAACGCGGTATCGACGCCGTAAGCGTATCCCATGCTGACACGCGAGCAGTGGCGAGAAGCGACTTCGGCGAGATAAGGTCCGACAGCGACGCAGCGGGTTGCCAGTTTCGCGGAGGACCACGACAATGCGCGGATAAGCGAAGCTCCAAGCGCGGCTTTCAACCAACCGAGCTGACGCCTGAGGCGCCGGCAGCGGAAATATTCGAGCGGAGGAATATTCATGTAGGTAACGACCGGCTTACCGTAAAGCCGCCCGACCAGACAGGAGTTGAAGGAGCCTCGCAGCACTTCCTGGGAAAGGATGACGTCAAAGTTGCGGATGTTTCTAACGAGATAACGGAAGCAATCAATCTGATAGCGGAGCCTGCCACCCTTCAACTCGTCGACCCGCACGGCGGCTCCGCTTCGAAGAATGCGGTCATCCAATCCGCTCTCGCGGTATTGCGTGGACGGCACCAGCATCGTGAGGTCGCATATATCGCTGACGCCGGTTATAAATCGAATATCGCTATAACCCTCGACAACGAAGAGCACGCGGAGGCGGCGTTGTGGTGCTTGGCCCAGGTGGGGCGCGATGACAGCGTCGGCCAACGCGGGACGAGATTCTTTCACCTTAAACCTGGATGCCATGTCGAACCGAAGACCCGGACATTGACGCTTCGTTGACCACAGTCTCGAAGATATTTTCCAGACTGGTCAAATGGCTTTCCAGTCCGAAGCGGCGCGCTCGAAGCTTGGCACCTTGACTGAGTCTGGAATAGTGGGCTGGATCGCTCAAGGCTCGAGTGATGGCGTCGGCCAATCCCTCAGCGCTAGGTGGATCGCCTGGAGCTAGCTCGCCGGTTTCGCCGGGAATCAACCAGTCGGAAATCCCGCCGACGTCGTAAGCCACGGCAGGCAGTCCATGGACGGCGGCTTCAATCCCAACCAGGCCGAAAGGCTCCGGCCACAGGCTGGGCACGGCCAGCAGATCCATCTCTTCGATGAGGGCGCCCTTTCGACGGCTATCGATCCATCCGACGAAATTAGCAGAAACGCCGAGCTTTTCAGCTAATCTTTCGAGTTTCGCCCGCTCGGGTCCATCCCCGGCGATGGTCAGAGACAACGGCCGTCCTAGTTGCCTCGCCGCAATCGAAATAGCCGGAAGCAGATGCCCTACACCCTTTAATTTGGTGAGGCGGCCAATAAATAAGATGCGGCCGGAGGGCGCGCCGGGTCCACGCACGAAAGCTGATTTTCCTTCATCGGGATTAGGCAGTGGAACGAGATGAACTTTGTTCGACGCCACGCCGTGTGCCTGAAACTCGCGTCGCATATGTTCGCTAGCCACGAGCAGAGCGTCGTAGCGTGGAAGCTGGCGATTCATTTCTGCGGATTCTTGAAACATCTTCCACATCGTCCCGGGATGCAAACCACCGCAGCGGCGAGGGTAATGCAGGAGCAGGCATCCCAGGCCAAACTGACGCGAACAGGGCCGGGGCACCGGAGCCGCGTGACACTTTTGCCCGGTTGCGCAGGTACCGAAATAGTTGTGCGCGTAGAGCACATTTGGATAGGCGTTCAACAATGCGTTGCGCAGGGAGATTCCCTGGAGACCGTGGGAGTAGACCAGATCGGGCTTCCAATCGGCTGCACGCCGCAGGACTACTTCGGCGCCTGCCTGGGCAATGCTCCAAGCGGGCATAACACAGTGCGACGAATCAATCGACTCAGCGCTCCCGTCAAAGAGATCTTCGTGGATCAGGGCCAGCTGGTGTCCCCGGATTGCCAAGCCGGGAATGATCGCCTGCAGGTACCTTTCGACGCCGCCCACGACACTCCGGTAGGGGGCAGCGATCAAAATGCGCAAGCGTCCTCCGGAGGATTCTGGATCGCGCTGACCATGCGGCCAGGTTCGAAATAACGAAGGTAAGTTTCTCGCGCCGCAGCACCCAGGCGGTCCCTGGAGCGCGGATCTTCTTTCAATTGCTGCACCGAATGCAGGAATGCCGCCGCAGTCATGTCGGCCAGAACCACGGACCCTGTTTTCTCCCACAGAGGTTCCGTACGCGGGCTGGGATTGGTGACCACCGGGCGGGCATGGGCGAGAGGAGCCAGAATGGAGCCGCGCCGAGCGGTCACGCCGTCGGGATAAGGCTGGATCATGACATCGCAGGCGTTCAGATAAGAGGACAGAGTCGAATCCTCCAAATATCCGCTGGCGTGGATGCGGCCGGCGAACTTGGGAACCAGTTCACGAAGCCGGTCACGGAAGGCCTCGCTGCCCGAACCGATCAGCAGCAAAGAGGCGTCCAGGTTGGCGAGCATGCCCGGCACAATATCTTCGAGCAAATTCGTAATGCTTCCGCCAAAGGTGCCGAAGTGGCCGATCAGGAGTCCGCCGGCAGCGCACTGCTTTCGTATGGCTGCGACCAACGGAGGATTTTCGACCACCGCCACGTTGCTGGGTACGGGCAGCCATGCAAAAGGAACGCGCCGGCCTAATGTATAAGGCCGCAGAAGCGCTTTGTACGCCGGCAGAGCTCCCCACACTTGATCCGCGGCATTCAATAAGACGACGGTCATGACACGATGGACAAACGCGGCTGCACTCTGCCGCCAGGATCGCCTGGAGAAATCGAGGAAGCACTCCTGAACCATAAGCTCGACGCGGTCCTTATGGAAGACGGAACGCAGCCAGATCCACAGGCAAAACGGCAGATTCATCGCTTTGTAGCCGTAGGCATGGGGAACCCAATAGACCAAAAGTCGACGGGGAGGCGAGCAGCGATTCAAGTTGCGACCCGCGCGGAAAAAGTCTGGTATCGACAAGGCGCCGAGTACCCGGTGAAGCTGGACATTGGGAGACCGCACGCTGAGCTCGGTGGCATTTGGCAGCCAAACATGGACTGGTTGCGATTGATCGGCCAATCCATCCGCCAGAAGCGACATGTGCGCGCACATACCGCCGGCGTGCGAGCTTTGGCCCACAATGATGTGGTAATCAAAACCTGAATTAGGGCGGGCGCCCGCCGTGACGGAGGGCTGTGCGCCCGGTTCAACAGCGGCTCGCATGTCGTCCTTTCCGATGTTCGGCCGCCGTGTCCAAAAACTGAAGAGCGTCCACGGCACGCTCGACGACGTAAACCGGAAAACCAGCGGAGGCGAATTCGCGGGCGTCCGCTTCGTGGGACCGGCCATGTCCGGTCAAAACGTGAATACCGAACGCCAACCCGGCGGCGCGGCCGGCCTGCATGTCAGATAGCTTGTCGCCCACCAGCACGGATTCGCCGAGCGCGAGATTCAAAAGCGAGGCGGCTTCCAATATCATTCCGGGCCGGGGTTTGCGCCAGGGGTGATCCATCACTTTAAATGGCTGACGTCCTTGTTCGTGAAAGGGACATGCGAAAACCGCGTCGACGGCTACTCCCCGTTCAGCAAGAAGCTCACTCAAGCGGTTCTCCACCTGCACGAAATCAGACCATTCGAAGACGCCATGCGCGATGCCAGCCTGATTTGTAATTTCGACGATCGCCATACCGCGCGCCCTTGCGGCAGAAATCAGCTCCGGGATGCCCGGCAAGAGCTGTACCTGGGATGGATCGCTCAGGTATATCTTTTCTTCCACCATCACGCCATCGCGGTCGAGGAACAGCGCGGGTGTTGGCTCGGGGAATCTCCGGACGCGCAAGTCGCGCCAAAGACGATCGTGCCCTAAGCGCGCATCCATAAGCGATCCTGGAGGCGTTTTCGGCGGGATCCAGCTCGGAATCAAAGTCTGAGCTTGTTCGAAGGCTTCGGGCACACCGATGTCGATAAAGGGAGCGTCGCATCGAAACGCGATAGGCTGAAGCTCGGCGGCGCGGGCTTCGAGAAAATCCGCTTCCCAGGAAAATTTAACGGGTGTTGAATAATTCGCAAACAGATCGCGCCTGACCAAATAACAGCCGCCATTAATGAGACCGGGGCCGGTTGTTCCGCGAGCTTGGAACCGCTGAATCCGATCTTCGACCACAACAGCGCTGCCGTATCGGCCGGCATCCTGGACATGGCGCAGCGCAACCACAACCCGCGCGCCGGGGTAGCCGTCCAGCACGGATGCCATTTTCCGGTAATCCAGGCGAAGGAATGTATCGCCATTGACCACGAAAGCGAACGCGTCCTCAATGCACGGCAGCGCGCGGAGCAGCGCCCCGCCGGTCCCCAAAGGCTCCTCTTCCACCGAATACACAATTTGCAGCTTGCCGTACTGGTTACCGAAGAAGTCGCGGATGGCCTCATTTCTGTAGCCGGTGGCGAGAACGACGCGCCGCAGACCATTGGACTCGAGAAATCGAAGCAAGTAACTCAGGAATGGTTGTCCCGCTATGGGCGCCATGGCTTTGGGCAGCTCCGCTACGGCGCTCCGCAGGCGCGTGCCCAATCCACCCGCCAAAATGATGGCTTCAGTCACCACGAAAGATCTCACACTCGATCAAGCCGCAGAGGATATGCCCGAGCACGATGTGCCCCTCTTGAATCTTGGGCGTCTCGGAAGCGGGCACCTGAAGGCAGAAATCGCACAGTCCGGGCATGGCGCCTCCGGGCGTGCCGGTGAATCCGACGGTCACGAGTCCTTTGCGGCGGCTAGCTTCGAGCGCCCGCAAAATGTTGGGCGAGCGTCCAGAGGTGGAGATTCCAATAAAAACGTCGCCGGCTGATCCGACGGCGTCAATCTGCCGGGCGAAAATTTTCTCATAGCCGTAGTCGTTTCCGACGGCGGTTAGAACGGAGGTATCGGTAGTCAACGCAAATGCGGCCAGGCCGGGCCGGTCGAAATTCAGACGGCTGACAAACTCACCGGCCAAATGCTGGGCATCGGCTGCGCTTCCACCATTTCCCGCAAGCAGAATCTTCCTGCCGGCGCGCAGGGCTGTGCAACATACATTGGTGAGCTCTTCCACCAGAGCCGCAATAGCTGCATCGCTCGCGATCCGCTCGAGCGTGTTCACGCTTTTCGACATCTCGTTACTGAAATATTGTTTTATCGGACTCTCCATGCGCTGGCGCCTCCTTCAGTGAACTGGACCGTGGTAGGTTGAACCTGCTCCTTTTGAAGCGCGCGCTTCACTTCGGGACGGCGAACCGGATCGACGACGAAGATCATGAATCCGCCGCCTCCTGCGCCAGACACCTTACCGGAGTAAGAGCCGGCGTCCATGGCAGTTTTATAGATGTGCTCGAGATTCTGGTTCGTCACTCCGCTGGCGGTCTTTTTCTTGCTGAGCCAGCCTTGTTCGAGAATCTCAGCAAAATGGCGGATGTTGCCCTTGAGCAGAGCCTCCTTCATTCCCAGGGCTTCCTGCTTGAGGCTATGCGTTGCATCCATGGACTCCTGGTTTCCAGACCTGACATTGGAAGACTGGGTATGAATAATGGCGTCGGAGTCTCGCGGAATTCCGGTATTGCAGATCAACAGCGAGGCCTCGAATTCGTTGAGAGTGTTGGGCCTGATTCGTAAGGGATTGACGATGACGCGTTCATCGCCGTAAAATTCCATGAAGTTGAAGCCGCCGAAAGTCGCGGCGTATTGATCTTGCCGGCCGCCCATCAGCCCGCAATCCAAGCGCTCGATTCTGTAGGCGAGCTGGGCCACGTCATATTCGCCGAGAGGCAGCGTCAGCAATTCCTTGAACGCTTCCACCATTGCGACCACGAGCGTCGAAGAGGAGCCTAGTCCCGATCCGGCCGCGACGTCGGAGTAGGTGGTAAGCGTCAGCGGAATCGCTTTGCCGCCATTAAAGTCGTTGATGATCCGGCGGTAGACGCCTTTGTGCAGAGCCAGGGGTTCCACCAGAGGCGCGTCGGAGGCGGGGTCAAAAAGTACGCACTCCTGACGGTCGGCTGCGATGAAACGAACCTGGTCATCCTCGCGAAGCTCGAGCACCGCGTAAACGAACAGATTGATGGTCGCATTGAGAACGTAGCCGCCATATTGATCGCAGAAGGGCGAGAGGTCGGACCCGCCACCTCCGAATCCCAGGCGTAAAGGAGCTCGTGCTCGAACGATCATTGAGTCAACGCCAGCGTTTCACCGGAGGGGCTAAGCGATTGCATGCCTGTTTCCAAATCGTAGGCGGGCTTGAAACCGAGCATGGATGCGGCCTTGTGATTGCTGTAGACGGCGCGGCTTGCGAAGGTCGCGATTCCGTGGTCATCCAGCGGATAGACTAACTGACCGCCGGATAATTTGCGAAAGACGCGGCGCGCCAGCGAGGGCCTCAGCCATTTTCTTCCGTACTCCTTGGCACTTGCGGCGTTCATGGAAACAGTAGCGCCGCGCCCCAAGATTTTCTCCAACTCCGAAAAATAACGGCTCCAGTGGACGGGTACTCCATCCGTCACGTTAAAGATTTCGAGGGCGGCGGTGGAACGATCGAGAACGACTGAAACGATGGCCGCGACATCGGCAACATGGATCATATTGGCGAAGCCAGTCCCGCCATTTACGAGAATCAGCCGGCCGCGCCGCATCTGACTCAAGAGTCCTTCGGTCCACCAGCCGCCGCCGGGACCGTATACACAGCCCAGCCGAAGGACAATAACCTGTCCGCCCGCGGCGCTGGACCGTAGGGTCTCTTCAATAGCGAGCTTGGTCCGCGAGTAAAGGTCGGAAGAGGGAATTGGCGCAGTTTCCTCGGTGATGGCGCCATGCGGCGGATTGCCGTAGATCACGATACTGCTGAGATGAACGAATTTTTGAACGCCTGCTTTAGCGCTTAGCTCGCGCAGGTCGGAAGTTGCGCGAGGCTCGTGCGACAAATCGTCTGTCAGGGCGGCATGCACAACCGCAGAAGCGCCGCTTAACGCCGAGGCATAAGTCTCCGGCTTGCTCAAGTCGCCGATGACGGTTTCGACCGAGGGTCCCCACGGCTTCTGAGGAGCCCGGCGGGCGAGCGCCCGGACTTTGAATCCATCATCCACCAGCTGTTTTACGATCTGCCGGCCGACGAAGCCGGAGCTGCCGGTGACGAAGATGGGATCCCGATGAATGGTCATTTAGTTAGCCAGTACGTCGCTATAGAGCCGGGCGACGTTCTTGGCGAAAGAAGGATATCCGAGATGGGCGACGGCCTGGGGCGCCGCGGCGCTGAGACTGGCCAGCAGAGCTTCATCCCGCGCCAGCAGCCTCAGGCGTTCCACAAGTCCATCGACGTCCCGGCATTCGAGGACGTAGCCATTTTTCCCGTCCGTAATGAGCTGCGAGGCTCCGGTCTGGCGCGTAGCGATAACGGGCTTGCCGCAGGCCATAGCCTGAGCCACGACCAGCGCAAAACCGTCCTCGACGGCCGGGTGCACCAGCACGCTGGCCTGTCCATAGGTATCTTCGATAGGTTGCTGGAACACATCGGCCGCCTGTATGCGAATGTTCTTCAGCCTGCCCATGAACTGCTGTAACATATGCCTGGACCAACGATCTCCGGTAGCGCCGATGATGACCAACTCAGAACCCGGGATGGCGGCCTTCTCGAAGGCCTGAAGCAGATAATAGACGCCCTTGCGAGGGTCGATGGTAAGCACGGCGAGGACGCGAAACGCGCCGTCTTTTTTTTTCACCGGACGAAAATAGTTCAGGTCGACGGCTGGAAGGACGACCTGGATCTTTTCGGGTTTCGCCCCTCGTTCGATATACGAGCACCGGGCTGGTTCAGAAACGACGCGGATGCAAGAGGCGCGTTCGATCTCACGCCGCACGCGCTGCCGCATGGCGGGATGAATGAAGGTGCGCGCCGGGATCTTCAGACGGCGGTGCTCATCGGCGAGCACGTCGCCCAGATGATCGACATGGGTATTCAGGGCTGTCAGGACCAACGGCACGCGCTTGCGGTGCAAAAGTTCAAAGGTGTGGCAGCACTGTCCCATGACGCCGTCAAAAAGCTTGACGTCAGCGACATGCTTGCCCAGTTGGGAATCGAAATCCACGTCTCCAATCAAAGTCAAAAGATCGTGCCGGCGGCGCAGCACGGGAGTCCGTTGAATGGCGCGGAAGCAGATGCGCCGCCAGCCACGGAAGGGCACGTCGATACATTCAGCGCGAGCGCCTTTGGCTTTGCGGCTGAGAATGCGCGCCTGCGGAAGTTGATCGAGAGCATATACCATTTGCCGCAGAAATTCCCCTTGTCCGCCTTGAGCGGAAACTGCGTTAGCGGCATAACAGACGTGGGCAATTGGCGTGTTTATCATCGGAGAGCAAGGCGCTCATTGCCAAAAAGCCGGTTGCGTTCGGTGCCATAACTGTTTCCTGTCGGCGCAATCGCGAGTCGCTTCAATATTCAGCTGGATGGCTTTGTTGCAGAGGTCCGCCGGCCCGGCCAGAACGTCAAAGTAGACGTTGTCGACACCGCGCCTGGCCTGAGCGGCGGAGCAAAGCGCTTCAATGGAAGCGCTATCGCAGGGAGAGAGCACGGTTTGAAACAATCCGATATCCGAGAAAAAGACAAAGGACGAATATCCGAACCGGCCGAGGAAAGCGAACACGTCCAAGGGGTCTTCCCCTTGGGCTTTCCAAAGCGTCGGATCCCACTCGAAAAACAGTAGCGGTTTATGTGCCTGCAAAGTCTTGACAGCCGACCGCAGCACTTTGTAATCGAATCCGTCAGTGTCGATCTTGATGAGATCGATGGGCGCGCCGCCGAGCGTGGCAGCCAAGTCGTCTAAAGTCTCGCCGCGTCGTCCGTTTCCATTACTAGTTTCGGCAGCGCCGCGGATTCTGGTGGTGGCAGTGCCGGGTTCTCTGTGCTCCACTATCAATTCCGAAGAGCCGGTATCCGCGACGAAGCACTGGCGTAAAGCCACCCGCTCATTATGTGCCGTGTTCCATTCGCATAAGGCGTGGAAACGTTCGTCCGGCTCGATACACAAGTATTTGCAGACGCCGGGAAGATGCGATTCCAAAAGCGCCACGGTGTCACCGATATTCGCACCCACATCGATCACTTGAACCGGGGTTTTCCCCAGCGCCCGCGCGGCATGAATTAAAGGCAGGGACCACATGGGATTGGCGCTAACGATGTACGGAAGATGATGATTGGCCTGCATGTATAAGGACTGGCCCCAGACCTGCGCGCGAACAATGGGATTGTGCCGCAGGGCGGCTCCGTATAACGGACGAAACGCCGCCTCAATGACGCGGAATAGATGCCTGGGAACTCGCCGGGGCTGGCGCGCGGCTCTCTGGATGACCCACCCCAACGAAAAAAGCCATTGGGACACCGGGCTGACATGGGGCTTGGTCTGTGCCATTTACCGGAGGACCTCGACTGTTACCGTGCGGGGCGCCAACCTGCGAGCGCGGTACGGGGGAGCGATCGCCGGCAACTCCGCCCGCGGCTTGCTCGACACCCAACCCATAATCAAGAGAAACAAAAAGCTGCTGGGTATCGCCGTCAACAATCCTACGCCAAGGGAGGCCGAAACCAGACCGATGCCAGAATAAAACCAAGCCATTTTCCGGCCCGTGGCCCAGGCGTCTTTCACAAAAGCGGCGCGGTTCGTCAAGAACCACAGCACGAAAGCGACCCACATTATTAGGCCGATCAGGCCTTGTTCGAGCAAGATCCGCGAATATTCATTTTCGAGGCCAATGGGGTGATTCACCTGTGAGGCGAGGAAATAGGGAATACTGGTGCCGCCCCCTCCCAATCCATTGCCCATCGGATATTGGGCGAGAATCTCCCAGAACGAGCGGTTGACGCTGCCGGCGATCCGGTCCGTTACGGTGTCCGAATCAAGCTCTTTGTAGCGTTGAAAACGTTCGTTACTCATAGCCGCTATGATCACCGCCGCGACCGCGGTTGCGATCAGCAGGCGCTTCATCGGAGTGACCTTTCCGCTGAGGATTGCAATGACCATGAGCAGGCCGGCCATAATCAAGTTGGAGCGCGTCGAAGCCAGCAGTACGCCGAAAAGAGCGCTACCCAGCCCCAACAGGAGCATAAGCTTCTCTTTGCGGGAGCCGAATTTCTGAGCCCAAGCACCGAAAAGAAAGGGGATGGTGGCAACCAAGGTCGCCGCATAAGCGTGGCCGCTTGAGAATATCGACGGGATTCGATAGTGGTGGGCTGAATCCAGGCTGTTGTACATAATCACGGTAGCGGGACCATATGGGAAAAACGGTTCGATGCCCCGGAAGTACTCCGCCACGGCGAACGTTAAGGCGAAGATGTTCAGCACGGCAAGCCCCATGGCCAACCGATATAAGTCGATGCTTCGAAAACGGCTGCCCAGCAGGAGGAGTGGAAGCAAAAACATATTGCCGCGAAGGCCCACGATGGAAACCAAGAATGGTTGAAACGGCAGGAACAACAAGAGCAACGGCCAACCAATAAGAAGGGTTAGCCACAACTTCATGGCCGGGTTAGGGGGCGTTCCGGCCCCATCCTTTGGCGGGCTCAAGAACTGTGACGCATACAGTCCAACGATGGCCGAGTCAAAGATAAAAAACGAAAAAGGAGAGATTAGATTAGCTCGCAGAATCCCATAGGCATAGCCAACGGCCGCAACGACGAGGCAACCGCCTACCAGGGATCTTCGCCCGAAATAATAGGCGGCGAAGGCGGCGATCGCGCAAAGAAGCAGTGCAATCATGAAGCGGGATTTCCAGCCAACGCCGTCACGTTTCGGGGCCCGGCGGCGAATTCTTCTTCCACGAGCGCCACAAAATCGATCGCGGTATCACGCCACGTTCGAGCGCGGAGCCGCCGGCTTAGGGATTGGAATCGCGTATGCCACTCTTCTTTTCTCAATCGCCACTCCAGCAGCCTCTGAACCAAATCGTCCACATCCTCGGAGTCGGGAAGCAGCATGGGCGTCAAGCTGGATTCGTAGCGTTCGGCCACACCTGCGGAAGCCGAAACCAGGGCGGGAATTCCACGACAAATGGCCTCCTGCACGTTTAAGCCGTAGGCTTCGTACCGCACCGGACTAACAAGCACGTCGACCGCCGCCAGAAGATCTTTCACTTTTTCGGAAAATCCAAGCAGGCGTATACGCTCACTCAAGCCCGATTCGGCAATCGCAGCCCGCCACGCCGGCATAGCGGGGCCCGAGCCGGCCACGACCAGGTCCACATCCCAATCCGGTCGGGCACACAGCTTTTGCCACGCGCGGAACAATACGTCGAAGCCCTTGCGATGATCGTATCCCAGACCGCCTACGAACGCTGCTACCGGACGAGTGCCGTCAAACTGCAAAGCCCGTCTGGCGGCAGTTCGTTCCTGCGCCGATACCAGCCCCCACTCCGGATCGCTACCGAGGTAAACGACGTGCACGCGGCTTCGATCGACTCCAAAGTATTCCACGATCTCACGAGCGGTGCGCTCGGAATTTGCTATTACCAGGCTGGCTTTGCGGAAAGCCGCGCGCTCGCTATGTTTCGCCCAGGTTTCGCTTATCGCGTCTTTTGCCTTGTAGAGCAGCCGGCCGTGTCTGGATCCAGACCAGGCGTGGTGCACATAATGCGCCCAGTTGATGCCCGGGAAGATACAGTTGCCTCCATTGACGACAACTCTGGCGTCAGGCCGTTCTCGAACGATCTTGCGAACCAAGCTATTTGCGCGGGCCGCGAGCGCGAATTCGCCCAGCAAAAACGAGTTGGCCGGGCGGGATACCAGGTGTACTTTCACGAGCGGGTGATTCAGCAAATACGGCTCAACACTATGAGCGATTAAATGAACCGGCGTCTCCTGCTCCAGCAGATATTCCGCTAGGGCCAGATTTGCCTTATCCATTCCGCCCTTCTGGTGGAAGCCGCCGGCGACGATAATCCAGGGAGAAGTCAAGAAAGCCGCTCCAACTCAGTTCCGCGAAACCCGCTCGAGAACTTCGTAAAGATCCAACATCCGAAGGCCGGGATCGCACAGTTCCCGGGCGCGTTCGGGACCTCGTTGTCCCAACCCGGCACGCAATTCGGAGGAGTCAATCAGACGCCGCAGTGCATCCGCGAGTTGGTCCGCCTGATTGGGCGGAACGACTATTCCGCAAGAGGCGTCGATAATCTCCTGGGGCCCTCCCATCGCGGTAGTCACCACCGGCAGCCTGGCGGACAGCGCTTCCACGAAAACGAGACCAAAAGGCTCCGGCCCCAGATTGGGCTGGCAAAATATATCAGCCGCGGCCAGCAACCTGGGTACGTCCGAACGCTGTCCCAGAAACTGTACTCGATCCGCAATGCCGAGTTGCGCGGCCTGCTGCTGAATGGATTGCATGTATTGCTGCTCGGCCGGCCTCTGCGCGCCGCCGACCATCCAGCAGATCCAATTGGCGTGCCGCTTCAATTTGCCGAGCGCTTCCAGATGCAGGCGATGTCCCTTCCAGCCTTCCATTCGGCTGACCTGAATAATTACGACAGTTTCGTCTTTGACGTCCAGATCTTTTCGGACCGCGGCGCGACCTCCATGGTCTTCGTCAGAGGGAGACAAGGTGGCCGGCGGATAGATTACGCTGCAGGGGGCTTCAGGAAACAATAGTGGTATCGAGCCCTGCGTAAAGAAGCTATTGCCGATAGCCAGATCCGGAGACAGGCGGCTGGCCCAGCGCTCCAGCCAATGGCGGCCCTTAGGCACATCATGCGCCCAAAAGGCCAAGCGCGATCCCGAGCCTTCAACGGCCTTTCCAAATACCGCCATGGGCCACGGCATATGGCAGACGACGACATCGAAATGCTCTCGCGACAACAGCTCACGCAGGCGCTTGCGAGCCGACCACACAGTCCAAGGCTTTCTGGTTCTGACCTCGCCCAATTGATGCACTGTCGCGCCGGCGCCGGTCAGCTCCTGGCTCAGGCGGCCTTCGAAACTGAGAGCGAACTGGGGTTCCATGCCAGGACAGAGGTGCCGGAAGCGGGCCAGAGCGACTAAGGCCGTCTCTACGCCTCCGTACAGGTTACCGCTTCCGACATGTAGAACGCGCAAAATGGAACTCATGATTCGACGTAATCGCCGCCGGCCGTAAATTTCACGACAACGGCGATGTTAATTCGCGGGAATCGGGTTGGAGCGCGATGAGGCCTTGGTTAGCCGCACGCGCGCTTTGCAGGGTTTTGTAGCGGACTGGCTTGCGATCGCGCAGCAGGCGGGGGCCCATACGTATCAGGCTAGAGAACGCCCACAGCAGGTCCGAAAAGCTGAAAATCTTCCACGACCAGGTTAGCTTGACGTATCGCAACATGCACCGCAGCAATCCTGGAACGATCAACCAGTAAGGATAACGGAGAATCACGGTACACATCGAATTCCGGAAATTGATGCGATGAATGACTCTGTAGTTACGGTTGGCGGTCTCCTCATAATGGATTACACCGAGCGAGGGATCGTACAAGATCGTGTAGCCGGCATCCATAAGGCGGAAACCGAGCTCGATCTCTTCATGGTAGTAACCGAAGGCATCGTAGAACGGGCCTACGCTTTTAATGGCCTCGCGGCTGACTAAGAATCCGTAGCCGAAGAAGTGGGAAGCGAAACAGAGTTTCTCACCCAAGGCGGGCTGCAGGTAGTGAGTCTTTCCTTCGGCTGTCAATTGCCGGAAAGCGATTGCGCCCAGCCGCGGCCATTGCTCGGCAACTTCGACCGCCCGCGCCAGTAGCGTTGGATCGGGGAGGACTGTGTCATCATCGAGAACCACCACATACTTTCCCCGGGCGAGATCGAAACCGCGATTACGCGCCGCGCACATGCCCAAGCTGGTCTCATTTCTCACCAGGCGCGAGTCTTCCAAAGGCGGAAGAGGCGGTTCGGATCCGTCATCGATAATGATAATCTCCGGCGAAGGATAAGTCTGTTCCCGCAGCGAGGCGAGCATGGTTCTCAATCGAGGGAGCCGGTTCTTCGTGGATATCACGATGCTGAGAAGCGGCGTCGATACGCTATTTTGTTCCTGGCTCATTGAATGGTTTTGCGGCGAGGGGCTGATATTCCGCCGGCTAGCGCTGTTCGCCTTTACGCGCGAAGGCCCAGACGACCACGGGGTATCGAGGATCGTTCTTAAGAGAATGCAGCAAAGGCAGGTAGGTGGGCCATTGCTTCCCAAGATTTGCAACCAGGCAAGCTTTATTTCCCCAGCTGCCGGTTTGGATGTTCTCCAAGGGAAATCCATTATCGGCCAATAAATGCCTGATGCCCGTCTCGGTCCACCGCGAGCAATCCCGGGGGTGCTCGTGAATTCGAATCAGAAACGGAGTGGTATTGACTAAGATGCCGCCAGGTCGAAGCATTTCATAGATATTACGAAGAGCTTTGGCTGGCGACAGAACGTGTTCCAATACCTGTTCAAGAAAGATGATGTCCCACTTTGCAGTAGCTAATGGACCGGCGCATAGATCATACCCGGCGAAGTCAATGCTCTGATAGGAGCGGAAGGACACATTCTTCCAGCGGTCTCCACTGATCTCCAGAGCATCGAGGGATTCGGTCTTCAATGAGTTGACGAACTGCTCGGTGCGGCGGTTCATCACCACGCGCAGCCATTGTGGCCGGGGAATACCGCCTACGCTGTCACGGAGACGTGCCCCAATGCCGGGCATCGTGTTCTGGATGATTCGGTTGATTGCATGCGTAGCAGTCATATAGAAAATTGACGCGAACGTCAGCGGGCGGTCAAATGTCGTTTTAAATGCCAGTCCGCCGCGGTCCGCAACGCTCGCGGCAGACTACGAAGGACGGTTTTCAAGCCTGGATTCAATGCGGCCTGGTAGGTTTGTTCGTACAACCGAGGGTGCACTAACCGCGCGACGCTCGGCGGTTGGAGCTCGGCGATGCGTTGGAGCGATGGATTATCGTTAAGACCTTGCGGGCTCGCATACAAGACAATATTCTGCCGATACCACCAATCCACTTTTTCATCGGTCCATAAGACCGGCCTGAGGCAATCCAACGCAATGTAATTATGCAAGCGAAAGATCCCTTCCCAGTAGTCCGGCCATTGCTCATTCACATGAAAGGTGCCGCCCTGAAATGGAATAGCCGCGGAAAACAGCACAATCGGAGCAAGCTTGACCAGGTCGCTGATAAAGCCGTGAGCTCTGCTCGGAGGTAGATGCTCCGCCACTTCCAATGAGACTGCCAGATCGAATCTTCTGCCGAGATCTAAAGGTTCTCTTAGATCCCGTACCAGGAACCGGGCCGGATCGATTCTCAGGCGGTCCCGGTTGACATAATCGCCGTCGACGCCGATGGCGTCATGGATGCCGCAATTTCCGAATTCGGCCTGCCACACTCCGATTCCGCAACCTACATCCACGACGTTTTGCGGCGATACCAACCCGAGTAATTTGGGTACGACGCTGGCAGCCGATTGCACGGCGCCCCGTTCGTGAACGGCGAAAAAATCGTCGGAATAGACCACCGTTTTCTTACCCATGATCGTTTCGACTGGATGGCTCTACGCCACCGCTTTCAACGGTGTGTCGCGGCTCAGGATTTTATCGAGCGCCACTCGCGCCCACAGCTCCAGCACGAAGAGCGTCCAGAGCTGCTCGCTCCAGTTGCGCTGTTGGGAGGAATGCTCGGCGATCATTCGTTTGACCGAGTCCGGCCGGATCCAGCCGCGATCCACGAACGATTTACTTTCGAGAACCGTTCGCATGCTTCCGGCCAGTTCTCCCCGCAGCCAGCTGGAGATGGGCATAACGAATCCGCGTTTTTTCCGATACACGATCTCGGAAGGTACGTGGCGCGCGGCCAGCTTCTTAAGCAGATACTTGGTGGTGAAGCCGCGGAGCCGCAAGGCAGTGGGGATCGACGCCGCGAACTCGATCAGTTGCTTGTCGAGCAAGGGGGAGCGGGCCTCCACGCTATGCGCCATGGTGGACACGTCCATTTTCGTGAGCAACTGATCGGGCAGATACGTTTTAAAGTCCAGGCACAATACCTTATCCACGTCGTCGCAGCCATCGGCTGCATCCCAGACGGCCCGGTAATGTTCGGCCGGATCGACGGCCGCGGTCTGCCGGCGGAAGCTATCGGTATACATAAGGTCGCGGAAATCCTGGAAGCCTCGCTCGTAAGGGAACGCGCGATGGCCATCGAAGCGTCCTGCTTTGGCCAGCAGACTGAGCTTCCGCAAGGCCTTGCTTTCGTTGCCGGAGAACCAATCTCCGATCGACCGGCGCACCCTGGCGGGAACCATTCGGCGATAGGGAGCCGCGGCGCGAGCGACCACCGGCCGCGCGTAACCGCCAAATAGCTCATCGCCGCCATCGCCATTGAGCACTACGGTAACGTGCTGGCGCGCATACTTCGAGACGAAGTAGGTTGGCACCATGGAAACGTCGGCAAACGGTTGGCCGTAGTGCCAGATGATCTCAGGCAGCGCGTCCAATGCATCGGGCGGAAGCTCGTGTTCATGCAGATGGACGTTGAGGTGGGCCGCGGCTTTTCGCGCGTGTGGACGTTCGTCAAATACCGGATCGGCGAAGCCGATGACGACCGCCTCGACCGGCTTGCGCAATTCCTCAGCCATCAGCGCCACTACCAAACTGGAATCGACGCCGCCGGAGAGGAACGCGCCCAAACTTACGTCGCTCATTAATCGTCGCCGCACCGCCCGGCGAACCAGCTCATCCAAGTGTTCCAGCAACTCCGGCTCGGCGAGCTTGAGTTTGGAAGCGTAGCGGACATCCCAATACCGCTCGACCGTGAGTTTATGTTGGTCCAGATTGAAGACGAGCGCATGAGCGGGAGGCAATTGTTCAACGCCTTTGAACGCCGTCATCGGAGAAGGGACAGCCTGGTAGCTGAGATAGGCGTCGATGGCGAGGGGATCCACGTCGGGTCTCGATCGATGCAGCGCCAGGACCGCATTCAAGGTCGAGGCGAAGACGAAGCCCTCCGGCGTGCGTGCATAAAAAAGCGGTTTTTTCCCGGCGCGGTCCCGGGCGATGTGGAGCCTGTGCTTGCGCGTGTCCCAAATCGCGAAGGCGAACATTCCGTCAATGCGCCGCAGCAGTTCGTCCCAACCCCAAGCCAGGTAACCGTTCAGCAGTACTTCCGAATCGGACTGCGAACGGAATTCATAGTCCGGTTCCAGCTGTTTGCGCAGCTCTCGATAATTGTAGATCTCGCCGTTGAAGATCAACACGGCGCTGCCGTCCGGGGTTACCATGGGCTGGTGTCCGGCCAACGATAGATCGATAATGGAAAGCCGCCGGAATCCCAAGGCTGCATGCCCGTCTGAGTAAATACCCCAGTCATCGGGGCCACGGTGCAACATGAGATCGGCGGCTCGCGCAACCCGGTCCTTGATCTGAGGGTCGCTCACACCGACAGCTCCAATGATTCCGCACATGATGAAGGAGTTCCTGGAATACCCGGAGAATACTAGCGCGCAGCGGCCAATTCCGCGGAGGTGGCAGGCGCCAACCGGGCGGTGGTTCGGCGGTACACGGGAATCACTTCTTGAGCCAGCCGGCTCACCTCGAAGCGCCGCTCAGCCGTTGCGCGACCGGCTTTACCCAGGCGTGCACGAAGATCCGCGTCTTGGGCTAGCTTGGCAATGCGGTCGGCTAAAGCCATGTAATTTCCCGGCTCGTGCGTCAAGGCATCCTGGCCGTCCGCGACCAGTTCCAAGGCGCCTCCAGCCGCACTGCAGATGACGGCTCGCCCGCAGGCCATGCCCTCGGCAATCACTCGGCCAAACGGCTCGGGCTGGGTGCTGGCGTGTACGATTATGTCCAGGGCTCGCATCGCGTCGGCCGGCTTACTCACAAAACCTGTGAAACCGATTCGGTCGGCGATTCCCAATTGCATTGCTAACGCGCGAAGTTCGTCGAGTGTCTGCTGGCTCTTGCCGGTTTGATAAATTGCCCCGCCAATGACATAAGCTCGATAATTCAGGTGGGCCGGAAGGTGAGCGAGCGCGCGTAAGAAAACGGCATGGCCTTTCCAATGTGCCAGAGTAGCAATCAGGCCGACCCGTACGATGCCGGCCTCCGCCAGCGGCATGCCGGAGAGCGAATCCAGATCGGCTCTCGGGCCGTCGGGTGAATACTGGGCAAGGTTTACGGCGTTATAAACGCAGACCGCATCCGGTTGTGGACCGCATACCTGCTGAATGTCCCGCGCGACGCTTTTCGAATTACCGATGGCGACCGCGCAGCGGCTGGCGTGAAGGCGAAGCAATCGCTTCATGAGCGGCCGCGAGCTCACATAATCGCGGATATGCCAGATAACGGGCGTACCCTTGGGACGCGCCCACACGCCCAGAATATGCATTTTGAAGCCGTTGGTATGAACGATATCCGGTTTGATTGCCGTCAGGGCTTGCCGCAACCGCGCAAGGTAGAAAGCCGTTCCAGGCATGGCCTTAAACGCCTGCCACAGCGCGAATGGCCGGCTGCCCGAGTCGCCCCAGCGGGCTAATGCGCGGGGAAACGGCAACACCTCCACCTGAACGCCCAGTTCCTGGGCCGACTCGACTAACGGACCATTTTCGCTAACCACCAGATGCAGGCGCCAGGCTGGTTCCGCAGCGCGTATACCTGCCAATAAGTCCAGAAGACTTATTTCCGCGCCGCCGAGTTGGCCACAGGGGTTGAGGTACGCGATTCGGATAGGCTTAGTTGCTGGATGCAAAGCGCTCCACCAGTATCGGAAAAACGGCCTTGGCGAAGTCCACGCACCGGTCGAATTCGCCGTTCATGCCTCCCTGTCGTATTGGCATAACCAGCCGGACGAGGCTGATGTCAGAGCGCCGGTAACGGGCCAGATCCTTCAACAGCCTGAACTTTCCTTCCGACTCGTCGGCCCAGATTCGCCGGTTATTCTGATACCAATACAGGACCAGGATGCGTTGGCCAGACTTCTCCAGAAGATATCTGTTTACGGGTAGAATCTCCGGTCTTACGGGTAGAATCTCCGGTCTTACCGGTAAATTCTCCGGGCTGGCGGATAGATTGCCGACTGGTCTGACCGGCAGATTCCCGATGGGTGTGACCGGTAAGTTCCCGCGCACATCCACGGACTCCTCCGTAAATGACTGAATGAGCCAGCCCGCGCCGGGAAGGCAAATGCTGGGCGAATGGGGACCCCAGGCGTTCTGAAGCGACTTGAAGTAGGCCACAAAAAGGTTCACAGTGGTGCCGGAAGACTTGTCGAAATAGTCCCGGAGAACGTATTCGTCGGGCCGTAAGTATTCCGTGACGTTGTGATCCAAGGCTTCGTCCCCGGATGAATGCCAGTTACCGATGTTATATGGAATTTCATGGAGCACCGGAGGAGGAAACTCCATCTCTCGTATGGTAATGAAGTGCGGAGCCGCTGTCTGCACTGCAAGAATGAGGACCATAGGGATAAAGAATCCTCCGGCGACTAACTTTAAGGTTTTAGGCATGCCGCGACCGCCAGGATTTTTGTACCGAAAGAATAATCAAGTGGAGCGCCACGCAACCCATTGCCGCCACTACCACGCTTATGTACCCGAAGGCCTCATGCGACACGCCTTGGATCAAATCGCGGTTGTACTGACTGGCAATGCCGGTGGCTAAGATTCTGCCAGCGTTTCCCAAGATGGCGATGGGTATCGCCATCACCATGATGAACGCCTTCGTGAAATTACCGCGTACAAAGAAGAAGTTGTAAAGGGTGCACATGAACAGGATTGAGAAAAGGGATCGGATCCCGCTGCAGGCCTCCTCGACGGACAGCTTGGTACCGACCAGCTCCAAAATATTGCCTTCGCGCATCACTGAGTACCCTAGAGTTTCCAGGAAAGTCTCTCCCAGGCGGCTGGCCAGCAATTGCAGAGACAATGTAAGCCGGTCGTAAATGAAGCCGGGCGGAGCAATCATAAGGAGCAAGGTGCCCAGCGGATAGATGAGCGCGTAGGCCATGCGCGTGCCATAAACCGCCAAAATGGCGCCCAGGAGCGAAATAAGGAAGGCCGTTCGTCCTACCCAGGGCCAAAATGCGACCACGCTGAGGGTTGCCTGCGCAGCGCCCCAGGCCAACAACACGACTCCCCAAACGGATGGCTGCAGGGGAATCTGTGCCAGTTTCTGGCGTTTCGTCCAGGCCATGTAAGCGGCCGCTGGGATTACCAGGATGCCGTGTTCCATGTACGCGCGATCGTCCATCCAACTCCCGTACATGGATGTAAGGATCGGCCAGAAGGCGATCAGCATCAAAGCGCAAATCGCCATGGCTCGAAACGCGGCAACCGGGGGCGTAACCACCGGGGAAGGCGCAATCGCCGCCGGGGAATCCGCGCGATTATGATCTAGTGTGCTCGCCATAGTCGTAATAGTATTGTCGTTTGTGATCCTGGCTCAGATCGTAGTCGGTAAGGACCGTTCCGAGCAGCGATAGGCCATCCTCCTGGATGCGCCGGAATGCTTCCAGTGCGTTATCTCGATGTGTTACGCCGCAGCGCAGTACCAGGATCAGAGCGTCCGTCAGCGGCGCCATGATACGGGTATCCGCCACGTTCAGAATCGGCGGCGCATCCACTAAAATCGTGTCGTAACGCGCGGCCAATATTTCGAAGATGGCGCGCAGTCTTGGCGAGTATAGAGCTTTGGAGACATTATCCTGAGTTGGACGATTGGGCAGTAACGACAATCCGGGAAAGCCGGTCGGCACGCCAAATCGTTCAGGGGGGTACTCGGCCAGGGGCGCGGTATCGGAAACTAGATCGATCAGACCCCAGTCGTTGGGCAAACCAAACTTGCGGTGCAAATGGGAGCGGCGAAAATCGGCGTCGACGAGCAGCACCTTTGCGCCGGTTTCAGCTAACGCGATTCCAAGATTCTGAATCACCGTGGTCTTGCCCTCGGCTTGGCCGGCGCTGGTGATCAGAATCGTCTTTTGCTTCCTGCCAGCCTGATTTCTAAGAATCGACGCAAGCGTGCCGCGGAAGGATTCCGCGACGAAACGTGGACTTTCCTGCCATTGAAGCAACGCCGCGGCAGGGTCCAACATTGGCTGATCGATGCCGGGATTCTTTCCGTTCCGGAACGAACGGCTCATGCCATTGCCGTTGCCATTGGCATAAAGAGTGGGAATAACCCCTAGCTCCGGCGTGTTCAGAAGCCGCCTGGTCATACCCGGCGATTTGATGCTGTGGTCCATCCGCTCTCTCAGAAAAACCAGCCCGGCGGCAAGTGCTACTCCAAACATCGTTCCAAACGAAAGATTTAAGACAGGACGAGGCTTGTAGGGAGCATCCGGGGGATTGGCGGGCTCCACAATTCGAATAGGATTGACGGGCACGGAGCTGCTCAAGCCGGCCTGATTGGCCTGCATCAGCAGGGATTGGTACATTTGGCGCAAGGTGTCCACCTCGCGTCTAAGGGCATTGTATTGCGCCGCCTTACCAGCCTCCGAGCCGACCCGCTGGGATTGCCCGCTGTAAGCCGCCGATAATAGTTTCTCCTGGCGCAACGCGGCATCGTAGTCGTTCTTAATACGTTTTACGACGCTGCTCAGTTCGCTGGAGTAGGAACTTTCAAGCATCGGAAGTTGTACCTCGATCTTCCGCACTTTCTCGTTCTTGGATGTATAAGTGGTCTCCAGCACCGCTTTATCGCGCTTTAACGTGTTGATCTGCTGCTCTAAGCTCTTCAGTAGGGAGTCATCCAAAACCTCGCCCAGCGTCTCGGGTGGGTTATTGAGCGTCAGCTCGTATCTGGTTTGTTTGACGATCCGATCGGCCTGAATCCTGGCAAGCTCGGCCTTCAAAGTCGCTAATTTCGTATCATCGAGCGTACTGTCCTGCCCGGCAAACACGTTGCCGGAAGCTTGCACAAAGTCTCGCAGGTGTTCTTCCGATTCCTGCACTTTCGACTTCGTGTCTTCGATTTGCGCGGCCAGCCACTCGCTTGTTTTCTGCGAAGTTTGCATACGCGAACGCGAAGTATCCTCGGCGAATTCGGCAGCCATGGCGTTCAAGAATTGAGCCGCCACATCCGGACTAGTAGACTCGCAACTGAGCTCAATCAACCTGGTCTTTGCAACCGGCCTGGCGTTAAAGGTCTGAACGGCGACCGTCAGGCCGTGCCGGGCATTTTCCAAGGGGTCCTGCGTAGTGGGATGAAGGCGTTGCCGCAAGCGCGAGAACAAGTCTTGTCCGGTGGGAGCTAATGGCACGGTCTCGGACTGCATGCGATCGGCGCCGCGTTTCAGGAAGCTTCCGCCGCGCAAAATGTTGATCTGGGTTTCAATGTTGACTTCGTTCGACTCGAACCCGCCGCCTCCACCGAAAGGACTGTCCTTGACGAGCGCCGCTGAATCTTGCACCTCGATGAGCAGGCTGGTTCTATACATCGGCGAGTTCAAAACCACGGAAACGAAACCGCCGGCCGCGCCAAGGATGACAAGAACTAAAAGCAACAACCAGTATCTGCGGAGAAGTTGACGGACATCGATTGACAAAGATGCGTCCGGCTCGCCGCCGGCATGTTGCGAAACGGACACAGGCCGGGAGTCGATCGTCAGACCCTCGCCATAAGGCACCAGTTGGTTGTTCTTTTCACCCATACCGCCGAAAAGCATGTCCATGGGATTATTGTTCTCTCCGATCATCCGCGGATTTCATCGGAAGAGAGCCAACATCGGCGCCGGCGGCCAGATCGACGATCCCGGCCTCGCGAATTCGCGCGGCGGTCAGTAATCGCAACTGCTCCGTCACCCCCATGATCAGTTGCTCGAGGCGATGCATCTTCTCGTCGAGCTCCTCGCCGTTGCGCTGCCGATCACCGTCCGCGATGAGCCGCTGTATAGCGGTTCTGGCAAGATCGGAGACGCTCCGCGCACCTTCCTGCTCGCAGACGCTCACGAATTGACGGAACTCGTCTTCCGAAATTCGGAAGTACACTAGACGCTCTCTAGGCTTTAGTACGGCCACAGTATCGCTCCCGGGTAGTTAAAGATTTGCAAGTTGAAGACGATTTTGATTCCGGAACCGGAATTGGACAAGCTACCGCCCTTTCGGTCCCATGTTCTGTTTGCTGAAATGGCGACAGCGACACGCACAGCCGGGCTGTTCCCGAACCGTTCAATGACAAATGTCAGTGCGTACTCGGAGTATGCCGAATTCCTATGACAACTGTCAATAAAACTTAGGACCTATTTCGTACCCGTAAGTACTAGTACTGGTAATCAGCGATGTAAATTAGAGAAACTAAAGGTATGAAGATGCGCGGCAGAGTCATTCTCGCGTTACTAACGCTGGCAGTGGCGGCGGGACAGACGCAGCGCAAATCCGTGCCTCCGGTAAGCGTCAATTTCACTAACTGCCTGAAAGGGCTGGCCGGCTGCGACGTATCGGAGCTGAGTCCCGATGAGCTGAAGCAGACGTCGGAGGCATCCAGGAAACGAAATCTTGATAGCTGCCTGGCAGGGTCGACACTTTGCGATCCGACGCGCCTGTTGAAGGCCGACGCAACTGCCGTTCAAGCTGCGCGGTATAGACGCAACCTGGAAAAATGTCAGGATGGATCGCCAACTTGTAATCCGCTGATGCTCGACACGAAAGACGCAGCCGCGGTTCAGACGGCCGCCGCGCGTCGGAATTTCGAGAAATGCCTAAGCGGCTCCCCAAGTTGCGACCCGACCCGGCTGACCCCTGCTCAGAGCGAGCCCGTGAAGATTGCTGCCTCACGTCGAAATCTGGACCGATGCCTCAGCGGATCATCGACTTGCGATCCCTTGCGGTTGACACCAACCGAAGCGGCATCGGTACGCGCCGCCTCATTAGGCCGTAACCGCGACCGTTGTCTCGATAATTCATCTACCTGCGATCCGTTGGTGCTGAGTGAATCGGAGGCGAAGGCGGTGCGGGCCGAACTTCAGAGACGGAACCGCTCCAGTTGCGAAAATGGGTTGGCGAGTTGCGATCCGCTAGACCTCAGCGAATCGGATTTAAACGCGATCCGCGCGGCTTTCAAACTGCGCAATGTGGAGGCTTGTAAGCGGGGACTTCCAGCCTGCGATCCAGCGCAGTTGACGGGTCCAGAGATGGCGTCGGTCACGGCCGCGTTCCAGCAGCGGCGGAGCAGGCTGGAACGCGGCCGGCAGCCTACCAAACAACCCTAAATACGAGACCTGTTGGGGAAGACTGAGCGAAGAACTATTAGTCGCCGTTAGCAGTGACAACTTCGGCGCTTGCGCCCGCTCCGGAGGTGTAATAAAGCTGAGCGGCCGCGGGCCTGCGAATTAACTCCGGCGCCAGGCTGGTGGCCTCAATGCCACGCTCCACCGAAGTTTTCAGGCCGCGCTCGACGGAGTTTACGAATGCACTCAAGATCAGCGGGTTCATTTCCGAATCAAAATCACGGAAGAAGTTGACGTAGTGCGCATCAGGAAGAGGAATCCGGAGTTGCCAGATCGGATGGCCATTGCGCGGGCCGAGCTCCTCGAAGACTCTGCCGTGGAGGTTTAAGCGCACGCCCTGGAAGCCAAACTCGCGCGTACCGTCGAGAATCTTAGCCCAACACTCGTCCAGATTTGCGGCTTTTGCAAGCGCCGCCTCGAAATCCAGCATCCGGGTTTCGACGTCGATAATACTACGGAATTTTCCACCCAGAAACATTTTGCTCGCCATGGTGAATTCGGTATAGTCCAAGTGCCGGATTGCCGCCCAAGTCGCTCCGCAGACCACTATCACAATCAATCCGCTGAACTGGTTATGAAGCGCGCTGGCCACCAAAGACAACACCGCCAAGAGACTGCAAGATGCGTAAATCGTCAAGACGGCTCCTTTGGTGCTGAAGCCGCGCTCTAACAACTTGTGATGGATGTGTCCACGATCACCTTGAAAAATGGGGCGATTGCGCAAATACCGCCGGGTGATCGAAAGCAGGACATCCAGCAGAGGAATGGAGACCGCCAATAGCGGAACCGTCATCGCAACCAGAGTGACGGACTTCTCACTCCAAAGCGCGCCGAAGCAGCCCATCAGGAATCCTATTAGCAGGCTGCCGCTGTCGCCTAAGAAGACCGAAGCCGGGTTGAAGTTATAACGTAGGAAGCCCAGCAGACACCCGACCAACGGCATGGTCGCTAGAGCCAAAGGTAAGTTACCCTGGGTGAGCGCCGCGACCAACATAGTAATAGCCGCCACCAAGCCTATGCCGGCCGCCAATCCGTCCATCCCGTCGATCAAATTAAACGCATTCGTGCATCCCACCAGCCAAAGGACGGTGATCGCGAAACCCAGCCAGGGCCATTGCGGCAGAAAATGCAAGAAATGTACATCGACTCGTATTCCGCCCCAGAATGCCAGCATGCTGGCGCCGACGATTCCAATAAGTTTCTGTTTAGCCTTCAACCCGATCAGGTCGTCTATCACACCCGTCAAGAAAACCACCGCGCCTACCATGCTGAGCCTGAGGATATCGGGCAGGGCGTTATGCAGAACGTAGGTATAGTTGAAGGGCAAAGTTAGCGCGATTGCGAAAGTGACGGCGTAGGAAATTACGATTGCGATCCCGCCCACGCGCGGCAGAGCCGTGGCATGCTGCTTGCGTCCGCCGTCGGGATGATCGAGGAACGCTTTGCCGAGGTAATCGCGAATGAGCGGTGTCAGGATAAGTGCCAGGACGATGGATATGCCGCCGAGCGTGAATATCAGAAACAAGAACTACTCTCCCTCCAGCTTTTGGTCTTCGAACGGAGAAATATCCTTCAACGTGTCGCCGACAGAGCGATCACCAACCGTGCTATTCAAAAATTCCCAAGTCGCAGAGCCTTAGCTTACCGTATTTCCCTAAGAAAAATCACCGAAAATGCTACGCAATTGGACTAGAGCGTACTAGTACGTAAATCACTTACGATTTGGTACTGGTACTTTTCTCGCAACTTTGGATCGCATATTTTTTATTCGATTGCGCGAGTCCTAGTGCTACTTTCATCCCACGTCGCTAGTCACCGTCACGGGGTTGAACGACTAGAGGCTTAGCGCTGCGGAGTGAACGATTTTGAACAGCGGTCGGATACGAAAACAGAACCGCCTGGACATGTATCACCACGTCCAGGCGGTAAGGCGAAAGGTTCTCGGCGCGCGATGCTCTAGCTGTTCGCTCGGAGCTGTTTGCGCTTTAAGATGCCGGCGACGCCCAACAGACCAGCTAGGAGAAGTCCGTAGAATCTGGGTTCGGGAGTGGAGGCGCCGGGCGTCCCGGTGATCGAGTTCAGAAGGAGATAAGTGCAATCGTTTTGAATCGCTATGTATTCATAGGGACTGGCGCCTGTGGTGGTCGTCGTGACCGAGAATTGCGGGGTCGTTGCGCCGCCGTCGAGGGTACCCACGCTAAGGTTCGAGTGAACCTCGTTCATTGTGGAGAGGTTGGTGGGCGGAGTGCTGCTTGATGAAGTCGAAGTGTAGACGTTAAAGGTGTTCGCCACGTCACCTTCCTGCATGAGGAAACTGAGAGTCGTTCCCGAAGCGACCGCTCCAGTTCCATTCTGGCTGACCTGGATGATCAGAAGATCATCGACGTTAGGGGAGAGGTCGTTATCCTGGATTCCACCTTGGCCGGTGTACGGGGCGCCACCCTGGTTGGTGTTGTAGGGTCCAAGTCCGCTGGCAAGGTTGCCACTCGTGCCTTGATTGGTCTCGAACATACCACTAACCGGAAGGGTCCCCGACGAGGGACTAACCTCGGAGTTGTTTGAGAACTGTTCAGGGTAGATAGTGATTGTTTCGCCGCCCTGTGTGAATGACACGCCGGTATTGCTCGATCCGATTGCGCAATCCGCCGCGCCAAACGTCCAAGTTGTCGTCAAGCAAGTCCCTGCGCTGGCGACAGAGGCAAGTGATAAGCCAATGAAAATTCCAATTCCTAAGAGACGATTCATTAACTGCAGCTCCTGTGGTTAGTCTTATGTGACCAAAAGGTAGCATAACGGATGACAGACAAAAAAGCGAGATCTATAGAGCGCAGTTGCTAACGGAATAGTACTAGTACACGCAGGCATTTGCAGGGGAACTGATTTGCTTAAGTCAGTTAGTTGACACGACTCATCAGGTCAGTTATGGCGGTTTCGATTTCCTTAGATGGCCTGCATTTCAAAGCACGTGCCAACTCGCTCTTTGCCCTAGTGGCATCGCCCTTCTGAAACCACGTCATTCCCAGGTGGTAGGCAAAGTTCGGATCATTGGGATAGTTCCGAACCAGGTTGCTGAAGACTTCAAGCGCTTGATTGTTATCATCCCGCTTCAAGTAAACGAATCCGAGAGTATCTGCAAAGTTCGGCTCACCTGGAGCTTTGCTGACCGCGGTGCGAGCGAGTTTCAACGCGTCATCAAGATTGTCCCCCGTTTCAGCTAGGAGGTTCGCAAGGTTGTTCATCAACACAGGGTCATCCGGACGAAGCTTAAGGGCCCGCTGGGCCTGAAGTTTGGCCTCCTGCTTCCGGTTATCCTTTTCGAGCAGAAACGGCAGCATGGCAGTTGGGCGCGGATCCTTAGGTTGTAAAAATGCGGCCTGTTGAAGGGTTGTGATTGCGTGGCGGTAGTCTCCCTTCAACCTGAATACGTTGGCTAGCTGCAATTGTGGGTCGATCGAATCGGGGGTCGCCGCGACAATCTGCTGGAGGTTGTCGATTGCCATATTGTACTTGCCGCCTCGGATAGCGGTCATAACCATCAGATAGCGTATTTGGACAGCTCCGTGAGTTCGCCTCAATTCTTGCTCGATTCGGGCGAATGCCTTGTCCAGGCGGTTCTGAGCCAAATCGACATCTACCAGACCGGAGATGGCTCTCAAGTCGTCCGGATTGGATTCCCGGATCTTACCGAATGCCGCCTCGGCCTCCCCGAATTTTCTCTTTTTGATTTCCAATGCGGCCAGTTGCAGGTGGACATCGATTGATTTTGGGTCTTGGCGCGAGAGTCGGCCCAGAACAACGGCAGCCTCATCGAGGTTGCCACGTCGCAACAAGCCAGTGCCCAGGATTAACTGGGCCCGAAGGTTACGAGGATCCTGTTGAAGCACGATTTGCGCATGCTCCATGGCTTCCTTTATGTTGTTTTGCCGATAAGCAATATCCGCCAGTGATAGCCGTGCGTCGAGAAAATGCGGATACATCTTCACGATCTCTAAGAGTTCCTTGCGCGCTCCAGGCAAATCTCCGCCTTCCAACTGCGCCTTGGAATGAACAAACTTCAAGAAGCTGTCGTCGGGATTCTTTTCTACAAGAGATTGGAACGCGTGTAATCCTTCATTTACTCTGTCGGCCGTACCTTTGCCTAGAAGCAAGGCAGCCCGCAGCGCCTGGGCTTCTTTATCCTCCGGCGCTTTCGCGATCGCTTGGTTAAGAATCTTGAGGGCTTCCTCACGCCGGTTTTGCGCGATCAGAGACCTTGCAATTCGGTCTTGGTAAAGTACCGAACCCTGGGAGTTGCCCGCCGCTCCTGCCGTGTATTGCTCAAGCGCTCTCGGCCAATCTCCGAGCGAGGCATAGAAATCCCCAGCCTGAAGATGGACGTTGGGATCGCCGGTTGGATTCGCCAGGAATCGTTGCAAGGCCTCAGCCATCTCAGGTTTCTTATTAGTGCGCGCATAATGGCTGGCAAGCTGGAGAAGATAGGCGGCGTCTTTGGGGTTTTCCTTGACTTTTCGAATTAGGATGCTCTCCGCGTCAGCCGGCCGTTTCGTGGCATCGTACAGCCGGTAGAGAGCGTCGTAAACATCTCCGGACGTATTGTGCGCTGCGATGAAATCCAAACCAACTTTTTCAGCCTGCACGCCCTGGTTGTTACGAAACAGCGCATCCATCAAGCCTAGAGTGATCTTCTCGTCGTTTGGATTCGACTGGTGCGCCCGCAGGAATAGGTCCGCTGCCTCGTCAGGCCTTCGCTCCACCATCGCGAGGTAACCGCGGATTCTCAGGCCTTCCATCGAGTGGGGATCTTGCTTTAGCCATTCATCGCTCAACTTTACCAGGAGATCGTAGAGAGCTTTGGGCCGGTCAGCATCCGCAATATATGAGCCCAGGACCAAGCTCGAAAGCTCCTTCTTGGCAGCTTTGTTGTCGGGTTTGAGGCGGACTGCTTGAAGAAAATCCTGAAGCGCCGCCGCGGTTTTATTCTCCTTTAACTCCGAAAGGCCCAGGCGATAGCTGGTCTCACCATCTGTTGGATCCTGCTGGAGCGCTTTGCGGTAGTTCAACGATGCCTCGGCGTACGCGCCCTTGGCAAATAGCGCATTCGCCTTATCCACGTAGCTGCGCGCGCTTCGACAGTTGAGCAAAACCAACATCGCCGCCGCGGCGAAGACCGCCCGGCGGCGAGCACTAAATGAAACCATTGACAAGCTCTACCTTATATACACATTTTACAATAGGTCGCAAATCGCGAAAACGCTGCTTCGAATAAATGCTTCCGAGGCGCGCCGGGACTGTGCCATTCGGCGCTGTCGAGTCCGATCGAGAAGCTAGGCCACGCGGCGGCGGTAAACGATGCCGCAAAGACTTAGTAAGCCCACCAGGAGGAGACCGTAGAAACGCGGCTCGGGAGTAACCTGGACCAGATAGGTCTGGATGTAGGTGCTGGTAGAAAGGGCTCCGGGGCTGCCAGGAACAAATGCGCCGCTGATCACAGCCCAGCCACCGAAGTTGTAGCCCGCGGCCAGCGTGGTTTCCGCGTCGCTGATCAAAGTGTTGACAGCCGCCGTGGGGGTGAAGGTCGGTTCGCCGTTGGTCCCGGGCTCCCCGACGGGGGTCGTGTTCTCCATCACCTGCCAGATGGCCTGCTGAACGTTGTTGTTGGCCGTATTGTTGGCTGGCGTCCCTTGTGGGACGTACATCGTGATCAGAATGGCCGCGAGCTGATATCGGGTTAGCGCATTATTTGCGTTCGCGACGGTAAGACTATTGTCGATCCAAGTATTGGTATTGCCAGTCTGATCGACGCTACCGTATCGAACCAGGGTTCCATTGTCGAACAAGCTGGCGGACTCGGTTAGCGAAACAACGTTGGCGGTATAATTCGGTTGGTCAAATTCCTGGGAATCCACGCACCAAAGGGTGGCGTTTGACGCTGTCCCCACTGATGCTGTAAATGCTCCGCCGCAATCTGGGCTAACGCCCGGGACATTGCAGATGCCGGCAGCGAGGGTCAGGCCAGCAACATTCTGGGTTCCGAACTGGTTCGGAGTGATGGTCCCCACCCCGGCGTACAAGGTAGTTATCGGCAGCGCTAAAAGCGCCAAGCAACACGCGAATGTGAATTTCATGCATACGTAGAATATGCTTCGCGCTATTGCTAAGTCAATACCGCGGTGGCCTAGCTTACTTAGATGTGAGTTCTAGTACTATTGAAGATCACATACGAGCCAGCAATTGCTTGATCTGGGATTGCTCTTCCGTGGATGGGTGTAACTCCTCGGCCGCCGCGAGTTCATGATGGGCCGAGCTGGTGTCGCCACTCTCGAGGTATGCCATTGCCAGATGAATGCGAAACGAGGCGTTTTGGGGCTGTCGTTGCCGCAGCGTCTGAAACACGTGCAAGGCGCTAGGGATATCTCTCTTCTTGAGATAAACCCAGCCCAGCGTATCGGTGAATTCAAGATTTCCGGGACTCTTCTGGACGGCTCGCGTCGCCATCTGCATCGCCTCGTTCAAGTCGCCATTAGCCTCCGCCAGGTCGAACGCCAGATTGTTCATCACCGAAGTGTTATCCGGGTCCAAACGAAGACTTTCGCGATAGTTGCCGATCGCTTCCTGCCGGCGGCCGGTCTGCTCCAGAACCTTGCCCAACATAGCCGGGGGAAGAGGATCCTGGGGATTCAAGCGGCGGCCGGCCTGAAATTGGGCGATGGCCTGATCGAAGCGGCCCTTGGCGTCGTAAAGTAATCCGAGTTGAAAAGGAATGTCGGTCGAGGCAGGCTGCATCTGCTGAAGCTTTAGATACTCTTCGATTGCCAGATCGAAGCGGCCCGCGCGCCCAGCGGTTTCGGCCAGCAACCGGTGTAACTCAGCCGATTGCGGGAAACTCTCCAGTTCTTTCTGTACTATCGTGATGCCTTTGTCCCACCGTGCTCGCGCCGCATACATCTCCAGCATGCCCTTCAAAAGCCGAATATCACCTTGGCCGGGCTGATAATGTTTGCGAAAGAGCGCCTCGGCGTCGTCATAGCGCTGCTCCTGTACATCCAAAAGGCCGAGTTGCAAGTAGGGGCCCTCTAGCTTTGGGTAATCGTGAATTAAGCTGGTCAGAATAGCACGGGTTTGCTGGTAATCGCCCAAGCCCGCCAGACTTGCAGTGCTCACCAGCAGAGCGCTCGGGTTTTTGGAATCGATCGCCAGCCACTGGTCCGCATATCGCTTGGCATCGGCAAAGCGTTGCTCCCTTAGATACAGGTGGGAAAGAGAATCCAATGTTGGAATATCAGAGGCGGTGACACGAAGAATCGCGAGATACTGGGCTTTGGCGGCTTCATCGGCTCCTTTGAGGTCGTACGCGCGCCCGAGCTCATAGGCATACTTAAGGTTGGTAGGATACCTTTGCTGTAAAGACTTAAAGTCGGCCACGGCTTGTTCGAGTTCGGCGGGCCTGCCGCTTGCGACGCGTAAGATTGCCCGGGATGCTCGCGCCTCGGCATCTTCGGGGTGATCTTTCAGAATTTCGTCCAGTACTTTTTCGGCTTCGAGGCGCTTGCCGGCGGAAAGAAAAACGCTGGCGAGGCGCTTCTGATAAGTTAGCTTGTTCTTGGAATTCGCCCGGATTCCGGCTTGGTACTGGCTGCTGGCGTCATCCCAGTCGCCGCTATCGGCGTAGAAGTTGCCGGCATCCAGATGCCCTTCCGGAAATTCCTGTGGCCGGGAGATGATCTGGCTCAGCAACGGCGCCGCCAGGCTGGGCTTCCCGGTGCTCCAATAATGCCTACAAAGCTGTGTTACAAAGAAGCTGTTCTTGGGGTTGTTCGCGACTTTCCGCTTCAGAACGTTCTCTGCGCCCGCGGTTTGCTTGAGGTCCATGAAGTGGGCATACAAGACGTCATACAGAGGCCCATAGTCCTTGTGAGCATCGAGAAAGCTCCAGGCCAGCGACTCGCCCGCCTGGGATTGGCCGTCGCGAAATAGATTTTGGACCAGCAGGCCGACCACATCGGGTTGGCCGGGCCGAATCTGGTTGGCTCGCCGCAGGTTCTCAATCGCCTCTTTCGGTTTGTTGTCCGCGATTGCAAGATACCCTTTTAGGCGCATCCCGTAAAACGAATTGGGGTCCTTGGTAAGCAATTCGGTGGTGAACTTGGAAGCCTGTTGATAGAATCCACCCAGGTCGCGCGGGTTGGTCAAATAGGCGTTGATATAGATCTGCGCCAGTTCGGCTTTTGGCTCGGCGCGATCGGGCATCAGCGCTACGGCATGTTGCAGGGCATCGGCCGCGGCCTGCGGGTTCGCTTGCTTCAACTCCGTGAGTCCGAGCTTTAGGTAAGCCTCGCCGAACTTGGGATCTTTTTGGATGGCCCTGCGGAATTCGATGGAAGCTTCGTCGTAGTGACCATTTTCGTACAGCTTGGTCCCGCGGTCGAAGGCCCTTCGCGCCGTGAAACCGCAGGAACCAGACAGCAGAATGCAAGTCAGAACGATCCAGAGTAATGATCTATTGAACGGCATGCAAAAGTACCTACGGCGTTACCCGCTTGGCGATTTCGGCCGGGAAACTGAACGGAATTTCAAGAATCACGTCCACATCCACGGGTGTGCCGTCGCGCGTGGCCGGTTTGAATTCCCAGGATGCGAGGTCCTGGATTACTGCCTGAGCGAAGGTCGGTCCGGTATTGCGAAGCAGCGAGATCCCGTCGATCTTGCCGTCTTTTCGGATGACCGCTGCAATCTGTATCCGGAATTCCGTCCGCGCGCCGGGGAGCACCGTTTCGACTGGCGCGACCTTACGAAGCGGGATGGGCGCCCGCATTAGCGGCGAATTTCCCGGTTTCTGTTCCTGTTCGGCGAACCAGAGAATCCAGTCGCCCGAGTAATCCGGCAGATTCTCGATAGGCACTACCATCGTGTACACGAAACGGCCCTGGAAACGGGCATCGATCTGGCGGGGGATAGTCCGCGAGGCCGGCCGCAAAGGAACCGACAGCGTAGTCACAGGAATGCTGCGAACTTTTTCGGCGTACAAAACCGTCTTTCGGCTGGGATCGACATGCGGAGGTTCGACTCTGCCGCGATCCTCGCGGATACTCAAATCCGGCACCGACAGGGCGCCTTTCACGTCGCCGGTGGCTGTTTCGCCGACCAGAGGCGCTTTGGAAAAGTCACCTGGTCGCGTGCCATTGGGCAGCGGCCCATTGAGCTTTTCGGCCGGGTGCAAGCTGGCTATCGCGATGTCCACCTTGGCATTGCCGGCGGTCGCCTCCGAACCTGGAGGCGCTTTTGGCGGAGGTGCGATACCCTTTGAAAATGCCGGCGTCCCGATACCGTCGGGCAAGGCGTTCCTCGCGCTGGACGTTCCGACGATGGATGCATCGGGCAGCGGAACATCGACGGTCTGAACCGGAATCGGGAGCCGAGCCTCCTGTTTAACCGGTGGCGGGGGGACGAAGGCCTTGCGCGGCTTGGGGATCTCGACCGCCTGGACGGGATGTTCATCGGCACGATTTACGTCCCCTTTCGGCTGGGGCGGAGAAAGGTTGGGTTGAGGGGCAGGCGAGGCCGCAACCTGAGGTTTTTCGGGCTTCTTCGGTTCCGGGGGAGGCGGCGCGGGGATCGAGCTGGCCGCTCTGGCGATCAGGTTGGGCATGGATAGGTCCTGCTTGATCTCGATTTTCGGAACCGGGAGCCAAATGAATTGTTTGATCGATTTGGCCTTAGGCGCGGTGGCGATGATAGCTTCCCGGGACAATTCTTGGCCCCGGGGTGTAGGCAGAGTTCCAACCCGCTCGGCCGCGTCTACGTCCGGCAGCACCGGTTTGCGGTAGTCATACCACACGATTTTGTGCTCGTCGGGGCGGATGACCTCATCGTAGATTGGCCGCGTGGAAGTGGAGTTTTGAGGGGAAATCAGCGCCAGGCCCAGGACCGCGAAGGAGTGGAGGACTACCGAAACCAGGAACGAACGCGGGCGAATCCGGTAAACCGGATTCGGCTCGGGCCGCTCGCCCGCAACCCAATTCGATCGAATTCTTATTTTTACGGACATGGGAACTCGACCCGGGAAAAGAACTTGCCCTGGATACTTCTTCAAGTTAGAAGAGGCCTAAACCAGAAGAATAGCAAACTTTATCGGGCTAACCTCCCTAAAGATCGACGAAAGTACCGCGACTCTGTAGGCCCCCTGTGTAGTGAAGTTATTGTAGAATAGTCGCTTAGCTCTGACGGATAGAGACTGCTACGGATGCGAGCTAGACTCATATTCCATTGCCCCCGCTGTGGGTCGCGTTCGATTCGCCTGTCGTGGAGACGAGTTTTTCGGGACCCATTCCTCAGTCTTGTTGGCGTTCGTCCTCACCGCTGCCTTTTATGCCGGTCGAGATTCTATCTTTTCCGGCCGAATGCACTGCTGACCTTCGTTGGCGCGCTGAATCGTCCACCCAGCGGTGCGGAAAGCGAACCAGCGGCATCTACCGGACTGATGGCGGACTCCAAGCGGCGCTGGGTAATCTGGGATCCTCTCCGGAATAATCGTCTCTGGTAGAGAGAGGAGACTGCGCGAATGCCTGTCTCGCCGGAAATTGGCGAAGTGCGGTAACATTCGCCACGCTTCCATCATTTTTTCAGTTTCAGATTAACGGTCGCGGCCTTCTTGGTGTTGAACACGGTAAGCGTTTTCTTGCGGCTGCCGACCATGTCATGCCTGGCTTCGAGTTCATACTCAACATTGGTGCTCAGCCCGGCAAAGTGATAGCGGCCGTCCGCCTCAGTGCGATAGGAGCGGATCTGCAGCGACTTGGTGTCCTTCAATTGCACAATCGCGCCGGCCACGGGCTTTCCGGAGGCATCGGCTACAATGCCCTGCACCGAGCGCGTGCCGGTGTCCTCGGTCTGACCGATCAGAGCGCCGGCGAACAGTATCGCTATCAGGCAAACAGCCGCGCTCAGTCTCATATTCACTCGCTCATTTCGATTCTTCGTGCAGCGAGAACGTTACATCGACGCGCGCTTCGCCTTCCACCTCGATCGATTTTTCTTGGCCGCTATAGCCCTTAGCCGCGGCGCGCACAGTATAGCGCATGCTAACTGGCGGTAAGCGGAAGACGAACTCGCCGCGCGAGTTGCATCCAGTTTGCTGTTTCTTGATTTTCGATTTCGGCGACTCCCGCGACGGAGCGGGAATAAGCGTCACCGTCGCATTAGGTAGCGCAAAACCCGGATCGCGAAATACCGTACCCGATACTAAAGCGTACGATTCGGCCTCGGCCTTCTTCTGGCCGGCCTGTACCGCGGTAAGAGTGGCAATTAACGCAAGGAAGAGGCTAATGCCAATCCTCTTCTTCTTCTTCCTCCTCCTCTTCTTCGTCTTCGTCCTCGTCATAATCGAAGTCTTCTTCTTCTTCCTCGTCCTCTTCCTCATCTTCCGTGGTTTCGAGCTCAAAAGGATCGAGACCGGTCACGGTGAGATCGGCGCCGCACTCCTCGCAGGTCAGCGTGTCGCCTTCGTCAATTTCGTCCTCGTCTACGTCGATCACAGCGTCGCAGTTTGGACAGTTGACCATCTACTTTCCCTCCAGAAGCATATTCCCTATATACAAAAATTCGAAGCTGACCGCTTATGCGCTTGCTTTAGCCAGCCGGCGCCGGGTGGTAGGCGGCACGATGCCGTTCAAACGGAGATACATAAAGAGCTGTTGGCGATGCGTCAATTCGTGTTCCTTGACCCCTTGCAGCATCTCCAGCCGTGTGACCCGCTGGCCGTCGAAGCGGGTGATTTCACTGGCATAGAAACTGGCCGGCTGAGCGGCAAGCTGAGCCGCGCGGGAGCTTACCTCATTCCGCAACTCGCGCGCCAGCGCGCCCGCGTCCTCAGTGGGCGGCAGTTCGGCCACATACTTGTTGATCATCTCACGGAACTGAGGCGTAGCGAGGTTATCGACGCCATCGAGCAAAATGCCGGTGAGCGCGTGGCCCGCTTGTAGAATATGTCGCGCGATGTCACCGAAACTCATCAGATCGGCGGAAGGCTTGTAGTCCAGATCGTGCGCGGAGAAATCGTCCACTGCGTTCGCGGTGTCCTCGCGAATGGCCTTCCAGGAGTCGAGTATGAATTCTAGGCGTACCATAGACCCATTATTAGCACGCAGGGCGGTGGGGGGGAACACATTGTCGCGGCAATCAGGTGCGCGACCTGGAAGTTTGCACCAGACAGTGGCCTTAGCCAATTGCCGCGAAATCCTGCAAACGGGCAGACGAGGCGTCGGCAAGAGTGGCGACGCGGCACGCATCAGTGACGGTGCTGAAAAAGTAAGTTTGAGTTACTTCGAAACAAGTTGAATCGTCTTTGTTGTATGCGAGGCGATGACTTTAATCAAAGCGCGGCATTCTGCTACCTGTCGTTGGAGGAGATGG